>Ga0194060_10000427_pt1 | contig 30732 bp, 31 predicted proteins | sample SepL225m_MetaG_FD_163427 | JGI IMG/M metagenome (GOLD analysis project Ga0194060, IMG submission 163427) | Anoxic zone freshwater microbial communities from boreal shield lake in IISD Experimental Lakes Area, Ontario, Canada - Sep2016-L222-5m | ecosystem: Environmental > Aquatic > Freshwater >...
TGTCAAGGATACCAAGGTTATTGTTTTCAAGAAAAAACGGAGAAAACGTTATCAGGTACGAAACGGACACCGTCAGCAGATGACCCAGATTGAGGTTGTTTCGCTTTAAACGCAAAATTCAGGATTTTCAACGATTAATTTTTAGCTATGGCTCATAAAAAAGGTGGCGGATCGACCAAAAACGGTCGCGACAGTAATCCGAAATATCTTGGTGTAAAAGCTGCCGGTGGCTCAACAGTCGCTGCAGGCACCATTATTCTTCGCCAGAGAGGAACCGTTATCAAGCCAGGCTTGAATGCCGGTTTGGGACGTGATCACACGATTTTCGCTCTTGTTGACGGCGTGGTGACCTTCCGCAATGGACGCAACAACAAAAAGCAGGTCAATATACTCCCCTGCTGATCAGGGATTGTTGTGCAATAAATTTATTTCGATGGGGGCCGTCTTGTTAAAAGGCGGCTTTTTTTATTGGCCAAAACTGTATCTTGCCGGACTTTATTCTTTACACCTCTAAAAATTTATTGCATCATGAAAATTACCGTTATAGGAGCGGGAAATGTAGGAGCTACAGCAGCTTTGCGAATTGCTGAAAAACAACTCGCGAAAGAGGTTGTTCTGATAGACATTGTTGAAGGCATTCCCCAGGGCAAGGCTCTCGACATGTATGAATCGGGCGCTGTTGCCCTTTTTGATACCCATGTTTCGGGATCCAATGACTATAAAGACTCGGCTGATTCGGATATCATCCTGATTACTGCTGGCCTGGCAAGAAAACCGGGAATGACGAGAGAGGATCTGCTTATCAAGAATGCCACGATCATCAGGGATGTCACTACAGAGGTGATGAAATACTCTGCCAACCCTATCATTGTGATGGTCTCGAATCCGCTTGATGTCATGACCTTTGTTGCCCATCAGGTGAGTGGCCTGCCAAAGGAGAGGGTTATCGGTATGGCTGGCGTGCTTGACACGGCCCGTTACAAGAGCTTTATTGCTGAGGCACTTGATGTCTCCATGCAGGATATCAGCGCACTGGTGCTTGGTGGCCATGGCGACTCCATGGTGCCGGTTGTCAACTATACCAATGTGGCTGGAATACCGTTGACCGAATTGTTGCCGCAGGATAAAATTGATGCTCTCGTTGAGCGCACAAGAAATGGCGGTATTGAAATTGTCAACTACCTCAAAACCGGTTCAGCCTTTTATGCGCCTGCAGCTTCAGCCGTCGAAATGGTTGAGGCAATTGTCAAGGATCGCAAGCGCATTATCCCTTGTACCACCTTGCTTGACAACCAATACGGCATTGACAATGTCTTCTGTGGCGTGCCGGTCAAACTTGGCAAAAACGGCATTGAGCAGATTCTTGAAATCAACCTCTCGCCCTCCGAGCTTGAGGCTCTCCAGCGTTCTGCCGCCATTGTCGAAGAAAATTGCAAAAGCCTTGCGGCATTGCTTGCCTGAGGATTATTCGGCATCAGATAGAGTCAAAAGCGGTCATAAGGCCGCTTTTGTGCTTTTGGAAAACAATTCAAGAAGCCCCCTCTTTTCTGTAAGTCAGAAACTCTGGAGCGCGTGCAGGCAGCAAAAGGAAATACCCGTATTTAGATGCGTTTGACAACAGATTCCAAGAAACACGTAACTTTAGCCCTGAAAGGGCGTTATCTGTTAACACAGGGTGCAGCCCTGTGAACAGGACTCTCTATCCGAGTACCCCTCTCGTCAGTCGATCTCCTTAATCCCGCATAGTAGTATCCTCAGTAATCCAGCTCTGAATTAACCGTAACTTCTACCCTGATAGATCATCGATGGGCTGCATACACTGTTCGTAATCGATGGGCTTCACCCATCGTTAGCATATTCCGCCCTTTCAGGGCTCTATTTTCTTATCTACAGTCACCATAAAGATCATATTTTTAGGTGTATGACACCAGTTTGTTATAGCTCAGGCTCTTCATGCGTGATGCAGTGAATCGCTCCGAGCCCCCAGACGAGGTCGGTGCAGTCTATCCCGACAACCTTTCGCCCAGGGAAAAGTTGCTGGAGAATCTTTAGCGCTTTCTTGTCTTGCACACAACGATAGGTGGGAACAAGCACCACGGTGTTTGCAATATAAAAATTGGCATAGCTTGCTGGCAAACGCTCCCCATGATGGATGACCGGAGATGGCATCGGCAACACAACCACGTTCAGCGGAAAGCCATCAAGCGCAGTATAGCTTTGCAACCTCTCATAATTCTCCTGCAACGCCGCATAATTCACATCATCAGGATTCTCTTCCACGGCAATCACCACCGTTGTTTCATTGACAAAACGGGCCATATCATCAACATGACCATCCGTATCGTCGCCAACAATACCAGCGCCCAGCCAAAGCACCTTTTGAACACCGAGATACCTGCCAAGCGCCTGCTCAATCTGCTCGCGGCTCATTGCGGGGTTACGATTGGGGTTCAGCAGGCAGGCCTCGCTTGTCAGCACCAACCCCTTGCCATTAACGTCAATGGAACCACCTTCAAGCACCATCCCGGGGGCGACAAGAGGCAACTGGAGTAACTCCGCAATCTTTTCGGGCACAGCATTATCATCCTGAAAAGCCGGATATTTAACACCCCAAGCATTGTACTCCCAGTTCATAATCACTTTTTCGCGTACTCCATCTTGCTGACGGACAACAAAGTTCGGCCCATGATCCCTGCACCAGGCATCGTTAGTGGGAATCCGGTGCAGAAAAATATGATCCATCCGAAGTTGCTCATGGTGTGAATCGGCAAGCAAGGCCGAAACCTCTCGCTCCATCGCTTCATCAACCACATTAATATGCACCTCTTCCGACGAACTCAGCCATGCGGCAATCTCGACAAACACCGCAGGAACCGGCTCAAACTTCCCGGGCCACGTCTGAAGTCGGTGAGGCCATGAGAGCCAGGTTGCCTTGTGCAAAGCCCACTCGGGGGGCATAAAATAGCCAGGATCACTCATACATTTGAGATTGGATTCAACGCGGCAACATGCTCGCGAATGCGCCTGATGCGCTGCAAAACCGGTGGATGAGAATAGTTTAGAAAAACATAGAGCGGATGTGGTGTCAGATTCGACAAGTTGTTGCGCGACAACGTCTTCAGCGCATCAGCAAGTGAGGCTCCCTGGGCACAGGTTGAGACCGCATAAGCATCGGCTTCATACTCATGCTTTCTTGAAAGGAGCTGCATAACAATCGATAGCAACCACTCCACAGGAGTATAAAGCAGTGAAAAAAAGATCAGGCTGCCGTACACGGAGAGATCCTTCATAAAAAAGGCATCAAACAGCGCACGGTTATTCATGAAAAGAGAGAGGAGAAAAAAGAGCGCCCCGAGGTTAGCCAGGCTCAGCGCCATATTGATGATGATATGCTTTTTCTTGAAGTGCCCTATCTCATGGGCGAGCACCGCCACCAGCTCATGAACCGGATGCGCCGCAATGAGCGTGTCAAACAGGGCAATTCTCTTGCGTTTTCCAAACCCTGTAAAAAAGGCGTTGGCTTTGGCTGAACGCTTTGATCCATCAAGCACATAAACGCCTGACAAGGGGAAGCGGACAGTATCGGCATACTCCATAATGGCGCTTTTCAGTGAACCCTCTTCAAGCGGCACAAATTTGTTAAAAAGCGGCATAATCCAGGTTGGAGCAATATACTGAAGCAGAAGAGAGACAACCGTCACCCCGCCCCATACCCAGAGCCACGCCAGCGCTCCACTCTTTTCAAAAAACCAGAGCACTCCTGCCAATATCGGAAGACCAAGCATTGCCGCCAGAAAGAGGGTTTTCAGCAGATCCGTCACAAAAACGGCCGGAGTGGTTTTATTAAAACCAAATTTCTCCTCGATAACAAAAGTTTTGTAGATGCTGAAGGGGAGCTCAATCAGCGACTGCATCAGCAGCAGAGAGGAAATATAGAGTACTCCGTTGATGATTGCATGAAAACCATATCCTCTCAAACACTGATCAAGCAGATTAAACCCTCCTGAAAACCAGAACAAAAGAAGAACAAGAAAATCAACGGCGGATGCAAGCAGCGAAAGCCGGGTCGTTGCGCCAAGGTAGTCACCTGACTTTTTGTAGGCCTCTTCATCAAAGACCCCCAAAAACTCCAGTGGGAGACCGGTTGCTGCCGATTTGAGATTCAGCAGCTCCGAAACCAGTTTGATAACAAAAGTGATCAGCAGAGTAAAAAAAACAACGGAGCCAAAGAGATTCATAAACAAGACAATAGATTAGAAAAAAAGCTGCGGCAAAGAGAGTGGGGGGGATGGCTTATTCATCAAGAAAGCGCCGCTGCAACTCGCTGTATGTTTCGATACGCCGATCACGCAGAAAGGGCCAGTGTGAACGATAAAATTCGATTCGGCTCCGGTCACACTCGGCCACCACAATGGCCTCCTCCTGATGGGCAGCCTCCTGAATCATCTGGCCGAAGGGATCGCAGACAAAACTGTTGCCCCAGAACTCCAGCGCATCCTCCGTTCCAACCCTGTTGGCCGCCGCGACGAACACCCCGTTAGCAATGGCATGGCTCCGCTGTATGGTGATCCACGCCTCCCGCTGAGCGCGACGCACCTCAGATGAATGCTCATCGGTTGCCCAGCCAATCGCGGTTGGATAAAAGAGAATTTCTGCCCCCTTGAGCGCCGTCAGTCGGGCCGCTTCAGGGTACCACTGGTCCCAGCAGATCAACACGCCGAGAGTGGCATAGCGAGTTTTGAATACCTTGTACCCGAGGTCACCCGGTGTAAAATAAAACTTCTCGTAAAAGCCCGGATCGTCGGGAATGTGCATCTTGCGGTAGTTGCCGAGATACCTTCCATCAGCATCAATCACCACGGCTGTGTTGTGATACAAGCCTCTTGCCCGTCGTTCAAACAAAGAGGCAATAATGACCACCTCCAGCTCACGGGCAAGCTCCTGCATCACCAGCGTTGAAGGGCCAGGCACCTGCTCAGCATAGTCAAACGATTGATAATCCTCCGTCTGGCAGAAATAGCGGGTGGCAAACAGCTCCTGTAAACAGATAATCCTGGCACCTAGCGCTGCCGCCTCCCTTATTTTGCTACACGCTTTGGCAAGATTGGCCTCCGTATCGCTCTGGCATGAAGTTTGAACGAGGGCAATGGTAACCTTTTCGGATTGCATGACTGACAAGTCTTTTATTGAATAAGAAGTCCTGCGGCAAAAAGAAGACCGTGAAGCGTCATCACCTGGCCAGTACCAGCCAAAACCATATTAAGCTCTCTCCCTTCGCTTGTGTAAAGCTTCCTGACCATGCTGATTGCCAGAGGCACTGACAAAAGCGAAAGCATCCCCCACGGAGAATATCCTTGGACGAAAAGCAATACCGGCACAAGAAATGCGACAACCATGAGCAAAATATAAAGTCTGCGAGCCCACTGAGCACCAATACGGGCGGGAAGCGTCATTTTGCCGACGTTGCGATCGGTAGCAATGTCGCGGATATTGTTGACAAGCAAAATATTGACCGAAAATGCCCCGGGTGCCACTGCAGCAAGAAGGACAGTGGACGAAAGGGTGTGAGCCTGCACATAGTATGTCCCACCCACAGCCACCAGTCCAAAAAAGACAAAGACAAAAAAATCACCAAGCCCTGAATAGGCAATTGGATAAGGGCCTCCAGTATAGGCCCAGGCAAAAAGAAGTGAGAGGAGACCGACCAGTAAAATCGGCCAGCCAGAGGTAAAGACAAGATAGAGACCAAGCAGAAAAACCGTGCCAACCAGAGAGGCCGATACCCGAATCATGCTCTTTTCAGAGATAATTCCAGCGGCCACCGTTCTCGTGGGACCAAGCCGGTCAGCGGTATCAGCACCCTTGCGAAAATCGTAAATCTCATTGATAAAATTCGTCGCCACCTGAATGCCAAGGGCACAGATCAGCGCCACCAGAGCCGGAAGCAGCAAAAAACCTCCGTCGACGGCAGCAAGGGCAGAGCCAAGCACCACAGGAATCGCTCCTGCGGGCAAAGTTTTTGGACGGATTGCAAGCATCCATGCCTGCAACGATGTGGGTGCTGCTGCCTGATCAGCCTTTGTCTGGCGCATTTCTCTTTTCCTTTGCCCCTTTAAGGCTGCTGAACGTATGGCGAATCTTCTCCCCCGGCTTGATGTAGGTTAAACTGTGACGCACTGCCATGGCCGCATCACTCAATCCTGTCTGAATAATCTTGAGTTTCCCAAGATAATAGGCAATATCACCAGCGGCATAAAGACCATCAACCGATGTTTTCATGTGGCTGTCAACCACCAGCGCATTATCGAAAAGCGCCAGATCCCAACCCGCAAGAGGTCCAAGATTTGATTTGAAGCCAATCAGCAACAGCAGACAATCAGCTTCGATGCGACGAATTTTACCATTTTTTGATTGCAGATGGACAGCCGTCAGCCTGTCACCCTCGGTATCAACTGCCTTGACTTCAGTATTCAGAAAAACATCAACCCTGCCACTCTCTTTGGCTTCAAGCACCTCTCGTGCAGTTTTGCCATGACCCTGAAACTCATGCATCCGATGCACCAGAGTGACACTAGCAGCTGTATTGAGAAGGCCTACTGTCCAGTCGAGCGCCGAATCCCCTCCACCAACAACAACGACCCGTTTTCCGGCAAAATCAGCCAGATTCTTGACTGCATAAAAGACAGAGCTACCCTCCAGATGCTCAATATTGGTCAACTGGGGCAGCTTGCGTGGCGAAAAAGCGCCAAGACCGGCGGCAATCAACAGTGCCCTCGACAGAAATATCCTGCCGGAGCTGACCGTCACCTCAAATGAACCATCATCCAGTTTTCGATACCGGGTAACCGTCTCACCAAGAATAACCTCCGGGTTATACCGCTCGGTCTGCTTCCATAAACTCTCTACCAGCCCTGCGGCAGGCACCTCCGGAAAACCGGCAACATCATAAATATGTTTTTCGGGATAGAGGGCCGCAAGCTGACCGCCAAGCTGCGGCATACTTTCGATAATCCGGCAACTGATATTGTTCATGCCACACTGAAATGCCGCAAAAATTCCCGTGGGGCCACCACCAACAATGGTGAGATCGCGAATCTCTTCGCCGCCGTCAAAATAGAGTTTATTCAGGGTCATAAGCCAAGGCTGTACCGGATTATTTGTTTCCTTCCTGACTAGAGGTGTGTGCAACCCCCGACTTTTTCAGATAGATCATCCCTTCAGGGTCCACCATGCCATACAGCATCATAATCAGATGTCCCTGTTCATCAAGCTCATGAATCTCAACATGCATGGCCTCTCTCTTCAAGACCTGATTCCCCTCATTATCCCTGAAGTGAAACACCGCCCTGACCCCGCCATTGGGAGTGACACCCTCAAACTGATACCTGCCGTCTTCAAGCGGCTCAAGCGCACAACCTGGCAAAGAGGAGTCGATCGGGCATGAGGCACATTGAGAGTAAAACCCTGGCTCCGACACCGCAAACTCACAAACCGGAAATTTCATAAACACTCCCTCATTTATTTCTGGATACAATGGCTCCAATATAACATATTTTGATTTTCAACGCTTCAACGAAAATGGAGAGATGGCCGCTTTTTTGAACCGTTTTGTGTTGTTCTTTTGTATGTTGTTAAAGTTCGCGCCCACATTCCAACCAATGTTGCTGAAGTTATGGAGACCTATAAACTTGTCTTGCCTGAGCACCTGAACCACTATGGGTTTCTTTTTGGAGGAAATCTCCTGAAATGGATTGATGAGGTGAGCTATATCACCGTCTCGCTTGACTACCCTGGCTGTAACTTTGTCACCGTCGGGATGAACAAGGTAGAATTTAAAAAAAGCATTCGTGGCGGATCCATTCTCTGCTTTGTCACCGAAAAAAGCAAAATTGGCCGCACCTCAATAGAGTATACCGTTGAGGTCTATAAAAAGAGTATTGAAACTGGTGAACGCATTATGGTTTTCAGTACCACCATCACCTTTGTCTGTCTTGATGAAAACGGGGTAAAAAAAGCGCTCTGCTGCGGTCACAAAAAAATCAGCTCAGATAAAAGCTGTATCTGACCATCTATCGGGAGGTATTGAACACCGATCGGGAAAGGCTGACCACAAGGACGATACCGACAGCAACCATAACAATATTGGCTATCCAGAGAGAGAGCAGAGGATCAAGCAGGCCCCGTTCGGCAATTTTTTCACCCGACATCAGCAGCATCCAATAGAAGATAAAGAAAACCAGTGACATGGCAGCCCCAACCCCGAAGCCTCCACGTCGGGCAAGAACACCAAGAGGCGCGCCAACCATCGCAAAAACAAAGCAGGCAAGAGAGAGAGCATATTTTTTATGATAGGCTGCCATATATTTATTCAACATAACCCTGTTGGATTCAATACTCTTCAGGTCACCATCAACTTCAGCAAGTGAGTGACCACCTTGAACCGACGTAGCGACTGCCCCGTTTGAAAGATGATATGGGATGAGGGGAGCACCTTTCTCTCCAGCACGAACCTGCTGTTGAGGAGCTTGCATCGTCTTTTCGCTCCCCTGTATGCGTTTCTCAGCAGAAAGAATCCGTCTCTTGAACTCATTGCCTATGGCAAGCAGTTCAACTGCCGAAAGCTCACTGTCGTCACTCCGCACTCTGTTGCTGAAGGATCGTGCAAAGCCAAACCCTGTTGATGCAAAAACAAGCTGATGCTTTCCGAAGTTTATCTTCCGGTAACTCTTGTGATCGCTACTGCTGACTTGATGAATTTCACCATTGAGCATCGTCAATACCAAAGAGTGGTCGTCATCGGTAAATGCAACGTTTCCCTTTTCAGCAGTCGCTACCGTACTGTAGCCCGGCCTTGTCATGTCATAAATGACAATCCCCTGCAGCTCTTTGGTACGGTCATCAACGTTGCGGACAAAGATTGCATATCCATCCACCAGGTTTGAAAAGGCATTTTTAGTCAATCCAAATGCAGGTTTTGAACGAGCAATATCTGCCATCATTGATTTGGCATAATAATTTGCCTGTGGCAGCACAACGTTATTGAAACGCTCAACCAGCAATGAGAGCAGAAAAGCCGCACAGAGTACCGGAATCATCAGACGGTACAGCGAAATCCCTGATGCCCTGAAAATCGTCATCTCCGAGGTGGTGGTCAGCGAGCCAAAAGCCATGACCACGGCAACAAGCGTCGCCATTGGTGCCGCGAGCCCCACCATCCATGCCGACTGTAAGAGAATCAACTCTGCTATGGTAGAAAATCCAATCCCTTTCCCGATAAAACGGTCGGCAAAAGTGGTAAAGAACTGGAGTATCAGCACAAAAAGCAGCGTACCAAAGGCAAAAATAAATGGCCCGACATGCGATTTCAGGATGTATCGATCAATAATCTTCATAAAAGAGCTTCTCTTTTACTCTTCACCGTTGCAATGATGCTTTTCACACTCCTCCAGGAAGCCAAATATAAGGATAATAACCTGCAGATGTGACAGATCGGATGCAGGCCGCGCAGTCGGTGCATCATAAGCCCACATCGCCTGAAGATAAATGTGCTTATCCGGGCCAATGAGTTTTGACTATCTGACCTGTGATTTCCAGCGAGATGTAGAGCAGGATTTAGAGAGCGCTGAAAAATAGAACCGGATAGCTGTGATGCTGCTGTTCATTGTATGGCTGAACCTTATCGCAAAACCGCCAAAAGCACCCACCAAAGCACCCAAACAAGACAAAAAAATAAAGAGCTACAACCCGAAAGCTGTAACTCTTTATTTTTCGTGCACCCGGGAGGAGTCGAACCTCCAACCCACTGATTAAGAGTCAGTTGCTCTGCCATTGAGCCACGGATGCATCAAAACTTATTTTGCTGGCAAAACAGGATGCTGCGGTACCACAGGCTGTGGTGTGGCCGGAGCTGCCGGTTTTGCTGGCATACTGCGCTGAAGAATACTTTCAGGAGCAACCCTCGAAGACTCTTTGCCCGGAAGAGTAAACTGCGCTATGAAACAGAGCACCATCACAATACCTGCAAGAATCCCGGTGGTCTTGCTCAAAAAATCACCTGTCCTTCTGACACCAAGCGTCTGAACAGTGCCAAGACTGGCGATACCCCCAGTCAGCCCACTGCCACTTTTCGGACTTTGCAATAAAATAACGCCGACCAGCAGAATTGATGCAAGCAAACCAACCACTACGATAAAAACATGCATTTCCCGCCGCGTTATTAAATTTGGAAATAATCTTTAGTATCTTTATTCCAGAATGGCCGTAATTTAGCAAGATTTGAAAAATATCCAAACTCAGTGACGACAGATATCGGAAAAATAGTGACCATTACCGGTTTGCTTACCGTTCTTATCGGTCTGCTGCTCATCTTCTCGGAGAAATCCGGATCATTGAACCTGCTCAACTGGTTTGGCCATCTTCCTCTTGACTTCAAGGTGGAGAAGGAGAACTTTCGCTTTTATTTCCCAATGGGTAGTTCAATTGCCCTCTCCATTCTGCTCAGCACGCTCTTTTATCTCTTCAACAAATTTATCCGTTAAACAATCCATGCCATCCATAAGCAACAACGCACCCCGGACAGCAACGGTAAGCAGAACCACCAAAGAGACCGATATCACGGTAACTGTAACCCTTGACGGAACCGGCGCAAGCTCCGTCAACTCCGGCATCGTGTTTCTTGACCACATGCTGACCAATTTCAGCAAACACTCTGGAATAGATCTGGATGTCGTATGCCGGGGAGATCTGGATGTTGATGATCATCACTCTGTTGAGGACGTGGCAATGGTTATCGGCAGTGCCATAACTGAGGCACTTGGAGAGAAACGTGGCATTCAGCGCTATGGATGGTCGATCATTCCTATGGATGAAGCCCTGGCCCGTTGTGCGCTCGACCTGGGGGGCAGAAGCCACTGCACCGTCAAGGCTAAGTTCAAACGACCTGTCATTCAGGGTTTTTCAACAGAGATGGTTGAGCACTTCTTTCTTTCACTCTCAGGAACGCTGAAAGCAAATATTCACCTTGCAATTCTTGAGGGGGAGAATACCCACCACAAGATAGAGGCACTCTTCAAGTCCTTTGCATACGCAATGAAAGCGGCAATTATGGTCACAGGGGAGGATATACCGTCAACCAAGGGAGAGTTTTGAACTCTCCCCAACGGGTTGTTGAAAACGCCTATTTCGCGTAAGCAATAGAGCGTTTTTCGCGAATAATGGAGACCTTTATCTGGCCTGGGTACTGCGCTTCTGATTCAATTTTGCTGGCGATATCATGAGCAAGCACATCTGCCTGCGAATCGCTGACATTATCCCCTTCAACAATCACCCTGATCTCCCGACCAGCCTGCAAGGCGTATGTTTTCAGTACACCGGGAAATCCTTTGGCAATCTCTTCAAGACTCTCAAGACGTTTGACGTTACCATCAGCCGTAACAGCGCCACGGGCACCTGGACGGGAGAGCGAAATAGTATTCGCTGCTTCAACCAGTTCTGCCACAGGCGACTCTCTCTCAACTTCACCATGGTGCGCTGCAATCGAATTAAGAACGATCGGGGACTCGTTAAACCTCTTCATGAGGTTCATACCGGTAAGAGCATGGGGTTCGTCACTTTCCGGTAAAACCAGCCCGATATCGTGCAGAATACCGGCACGTTTGGCCATGCGGGCATCAAGCTTCAGTTCAGCCGCCATAAGCCCGGCAAGCAGGGCAACCTCACGGCTGTGCTGCAGCAGATTCTGGCCATAGACGGTATAAAACTTCATTTTTCCGATGAGATGAATAATCTCGGCAGGCATGTCAGAAATCTGAAGGGATGAGAGCGCCTCTTCACCCGCGCTGATGATGACATCGTCAATATCCCTCTTCGCATCTGCAAATGCCTTTTCTATCGCTACAGGATGAATAATTCCGTCAACCAGCAGCTTCTGGAGCGTAAGCTTGGCCAGTTCGCGACGCAGAGGATCAAAGCAGGAGAGAATAACAACCTCCGGAGTATCATCAACAATAATGTCAACGCCAGTTGCATTTTCAAAAGCCTTGATGTTGCGCCCCTCTCGACCAATAATTCTCCCCTTGAGTTCATCACTCTGAATATGCACCACAGAGAGAGCATTTTCGGTGGCCTGCTCAAAAGAGATTCGCTGAATGGCCGTCAGGAGTGTCTTTTCAGCCAGACGTCCAGCTTTCTGCTTAGCCTCCTCATGAATCTGGTGAATGGTCTCTGTGGCCTCTTCACGCGCTTTGGTCAGCATATTGTCGATCAGCATCTGCCTGGCATCTTCAGCCTGAAGATTACCGATACTTTCCAGACGCTGGTTCTGCTCTGAAATAATCCGCTCAAGCTCCGTAGAACGATTCGCCAGCAACTCCGTCATCTCATCAACCTGCTTGCGCTGATCCTGAAGTTTTCGTTCCGTATCCTTGACATCCTGACTCTGCTTTTTCAACTGCGCCTCCTTCTGCTGAGTCTGCTTCTGCAACTGGGTATACTTGTTATTTTTGATGATCACCTCCTGGTCAAACTCACGGCGCTTCTTCTTCCACTCCTGGTTAACTTCGCTCACCTTAAGCTCTTTGTATTCGTTCGCCTCTTTCTGAGCCTCCTGCACAATCTGTACCGCACGTTCCTCAGCCTCCAGCACCTTTGTCGTCCCGATCCGTTCCAGGAAATAGCGCCCGAGCAAAAATCCGGCAGCAAAGAAAATTACTGATGCAAAAACAATTAAAAACAGGTTTATAACTATACCCATTACTTACCTCCATTTTCATGCTCTCATACTTCTACAAGAAGCACCGATTTAAACAAAAAAAACCGCACCAACAGACAAGGCGCGTAAGATTCAAGAACCCGTGAAGCACGGTGGGCGCCTCCTTCAGATTTTTTGCTTCCAATGGAGCGCTGTTTCCATCGCTCTTGAGCAGCTCTTCACAACGTGAAAAATGTTCAACAAGGCCTGCAATCAATAAAAAGAGTTGGGCTCCCTTTTGTTAAGTGTTAGTTCTTGTACCTCACTGCAACCCCAATCAACTGGTGCGGATAATTCTTCTCTTGTAATGTAACGGTTTATTCCAGATTTTGCCCAATAAAAACATTCAGACGGGCAATACTCTGGCGAAGTAACGACATCTCCTCTTCAAGCTCAATCTTTCGCTCGGCAAACGAAATCGCAGCCAAAACCGCAAGCCTCGCCGCCTCAAATGTCGGAGCCTTTTCAGCAAAAATCCTCATCACCCCATCAACATCCCTGGCTGCTTTTTCGGTTAACTCCCGTCGTTCAACCCTTAAAGGATAGCTGTCGCCGTAAACATTGACATCAATTTTTTCCATCTCATTACGCTACAAGGCCTGGCTGTTTCTAAGTTCCATCTCAATTTTTTGCAATATCAGTACCAACTTCCGCTTGATCTGCACTTTTTCAGCAGAAGCAAACGTTCCATCAGGATTGCCTCCCGCTTCAGCAGTTACTGAACCCAGTTTTCCGGGCAACTTGAACGATGTGAGAATCTTCTGCAAACTGGAAAGTTCCGAGCGCAACACACCATTCTCTTCACGGCATTCTGTCAACTGAACAATAAGCAGTTCGATATTTTTTTCAAGAAGGTTGACGTCAACCTTGATGTTTTGCCCGTCAAAATCTTGCATGGAACAAAGAGTATCAGACTTGTCGAATTACCGCACCAAGTTTACTCTCGGCATTTCTGCCGACTTTCATAAAAATATCACTGATCTTCTCCTCCTGCAACGTCCCATGGTGATCAGCAATTTCAAGAGAGAGGGCAACACTGCGCTCTCCTCCATCTTCCCGGGTGCGCTCAAAAAGATCAAAAACAGAGACACCTCTGATCAATGAGTCGCTTGAGCGCACAAGCTCAACAAGCGACTGAACGGTAACGTCTGGCGGCAGAAGAAGCGATATATCCCTCTGAACAACTGGAAATCTGGATGGTGGCTCATAGGTTACAGAGGAAGTAAAACAACGCTCCAGTGCTACTGCATCAAGTTCCGCCACATACACCTCCTGACCAATATCAAATTTTTTCAACAGATCTGAGGAAATCTGCTGAACCACCCCCACCCTTACTGATTGATTTTTACCATTTTCTGTCAGCAAAACATCAATACCAAGAGTGCCCCCATTATAAATATTAACCACTGATTTATCAAGTAAATTCAGCTTCTCAAGAAGCATCTCGACCGAACCTTTGAGATCAAAAAAATCGATCTTCCCTGTTGATTGGTTCCAGGTTCGGGGAAAACGGCTTCCCGTCATGGCAAGAAGCAGATACTCCTGCTCGCGATAACCCCCAAGTCCATAGGCAACACCTCCCGTAGAATCTGCTGCAGTCTGAAATCCCCTGGCAACCTCAAAAAACCTTAAATCCCGGTTTCCATGCCTGATATTATGGCTGATCACCTTGAGAAATCCTGGAATAAGCCCGGGCCTCAACACCTCAAGACCTTCACTGATAGGGTTGATCACCTCCACAAGAGTTTCACTGAATAATTCAGCCTCCTCTCGTTTCATGAGGGGATTGGTAAGAATTTCTCTGAAATTCAGGCCAGAGACAAGGGTGCGCAAAAAATCAGGAAAGAATTCAGGAGTGTGTCGAGACTGCGGATAAATCGTCTCCATCTGAGCCGATGGCTGAATATTATCGTAACCGTAAAGGCGGGCAATCTCTTCGACAAGATCAATCTCCGCTGAAATATCAACTCTGAAGGAGGGAACGTCAACAGTTATCAATTCGCCATTCCGTCTATCTGCAGAAAAACCAATGCTCTCAAGCATCTCCACCATATCGGTCGCACTTATTAAACTGCCAAGCAGGGCATTAACCCGAGCTGGCCGCAAAATAACCTTTCGCAATTCGGCTGGTTTTCCCCCCCACTCCTGAGCCTCCTCAACATGACCACCAGCAAGCTCCAGAAGAAGAGCCACAGCACACTCCGCAGCACGCCTGACATTCCGAGGATCAACTCCCCTCTCGAAGCGATACGATGAGTCAGAGGCTATTCCCGCTTTTTTGGAGGATTTCCGAATCATCGAGGGATTAAATAAAGCCGATTCAAGAAGAATATCTTTGGTGGTTTCACTGACAGCAGAAGCAAGACCTCCCATAACACCAGCAAGGGCGACTGCGTTTTCGACATCACAAATTACCGGCATTCCCGGCTCGACATGACACACCTGCTGATTGATTGCTGTAAATTCCCCCTGGAAATCGCTCCGTACAAAAACCTTTTCTCCAGCAAGCTTGCCAAGATCAAAAGCGTGAAGTGGCTGACCAAGGGAATGAAGGATGTAGTTGGTAATATCAACAATGTTGTTCTTCGGCCTCAAACCGATACTTTCAAGCTTTTTCCTGAGCCATGCGGGAGATTCCGCAACAGTAATGCCACGAAGAATCACTGCCGTGTAGTATGGGCAGGCTACGGCATCCTGGACATCAACCAGTGGGCCGCTTTGAGCAAAGGGAACTGTTACCTGCCGGGGATAGTGAAGTGCGTTTCCACCTGCAAGCTCCCGCGCAACTCCAAGATGAGAGAGGACATCCGGCCTGTTTGGGGTAACGGCAATATCGAGCACCGCATCACCGTCGAGGTAGTGAGAGAGAGGCGTTCCAATGGTACAGGATGCATCCAGCTCCATCACGCCCGAATGGTCATCAGAGAGACCAAGCTCATCAGCAGCGCAAATCATTCCAAAAGAGCGCTCACCGCGAATTTTCGACGGCTTGATCGTTATGGACTGACCATCTGGAAACTGAAGTTTTGCCTTTTCAGTAGCGACTGGCACCAACATTCCCGCTTGAACATTGGGAGCTCCACAGACAATCTGAAGAGGTTCATCACGGCCAACATCGACCCTGCACAGGGTCAACCGCTCTGCATTGGGGTGTGGTAAAACCTCCATAATTCTGCCAACAACGACAAGATTGTCAGGAAGAGATGGCACCTTGACCTCCTCCACTTCAAGCCCAAGGAATGTCAGTTTTTCAACAAGGGATGGAATATCGGAAGAGAAATTTGGAAGAAAATCTTTGAGCCAACTGACAGATATTTTCATGAGCAGAGGATCTGTTTTTGTGAACAAAAAAAGCCCTGTAGCAGCGGCAAACAGAGCTTTATTGAGTGACCCCAACGGGATTTGAACCCGTGCTACCACCTTGAAAGGGTGATGACCTAACCACTAGTCGATGGGGCCTTCTACGGGTGAATGAGGGGACTCGAACCCCCGGCCTCCAGGGCCACAACCTGGCGCTCTAACCAACTGAGCTACAATCACCGTCTACAATTTACGGACTTTTACCTTGTGCGCCCGACTGGACTCGAACCAGTAACCCTCAGCTTAGAAGGCTGATGCTCTATCCATTGAGCTACGGGCACAGCTTCCAATCGCAAGAACTTCTACCTGTCGGGGTGCCGAGACTCGAACTCGGGGCCTCCTGCTCCCAAAGCAGGCACGCTACCAACTGCGCCACACCCCGGTATACTTAAGGGAAGGCACAATATAGCACAGGAACATTAATTTCAAAATAATAATTCACGACTACTCAAACCCGCTTCTTCAGGAAATAATCAGAGATAATCTTTTTCAGCTCTTCATGACAAACCATCTCAACAGCCTCTTCAGGGGTCACCAGTTTTCGACTGCGAACATGCATCTCGTCCCATTCGTCAAGCATGGTTTCAATGAAAAGCGGATAAACCTGGACAGCATAAAGATTGCCAAACTTGCGATATCGATACTTACCAGCCTCTTCTGGATGAACAGCCCCTATCAACCCAGCCTCTTCAAAAGCCTCTTTTGCGGCAGAATCAGCAGGAGACAACCCTTTTTCAACATATCCCTTGGGAATAATCCATCGTTCCGACTTTCGGGCAGTGATAAGCACCAGCCTGTTATCGAGTACGGGAATAACCCCGGATTGCCTTAAAATCCCCTTAAACCTTCCGCCCATATAACTCTTTTATTATATTCATCCCGGTGCTTGCTTTCTGACATCACTGCGCTCTTTTACTCAAACGTAATGAAAATTGATTTAATGGACGTAAAATACAACTGATTTCAATATTTAATAACTCTGTATGCACAATTGGAACAGTTAATTTTAATAATAATCTGTTCTGCAAAGTTAGAAAAATCACATATTGTGCGTGACATTTCAACTAAACCCCTAAGTAAAACATGAAAGCCATTATTCCTGTTGCTGGTGTAGGCACCCGTTTACGTCCGCATACCTTTTCACATCCCAAAGTATTGCTAAATGTGGCTGGTAAACCTATTATAGGCCACATTATGGATAAGCTTATCGCAGCAGGAATTGATGAGGCCATTGTCATTGTTGGTTATCTCGGTGACATGGTTGAAGAGTGGCTCCTTAACCATTACGATATTAAATTTACTTTCGTCACACAATCTGAACTTTTTGGCCTAGCTCACGCCATCTGGATATGCAAACCCTATATCGTTGACAACGAACCACTCTTTATTATTCTTGGTGACACTATTTTTGATGTTGATCTTGCACCCGTCCTGGAAAGCCCTTTTTCAACATTGGGAGTAAAAGAGGTCGATGATCCAAGACGCTTTGGTGTTGCCGTCACTGATGGCGAAAAAATTCAGAAACTTGTAGAAAAACCTGACACTCCCATCAGCAACCTTGCCATTGTCGGACTCTACTTCATTCGCCATTCCAAGCTTCTTTTTGACACTATTGACTACCTGATTGAAAACGAAATAAAAACAAAAGGTGAATTTCAGCTTACCGATGCCCTGCAACTCATGATTGAAGGTGGAGAACACTTCACCACGTTTCCGGTTAGCGGCTGGTATGACTGCGGTAAACCGGAAACTCTTCTCTCCACCAATGAAACTCTTCTCCGAAACAACACCCATACGAAGGAATACCCCGGATGCATTATCATTAATCCGGTCTTTATTGCCGATAATGCGGTTCTTAAAAACGCCATAATTGGTCCCAATACCACAATAGGGGAGCAATGTGTCATTAAGGATGCCATCATCAAGGAGTCCATTATTGGAAAAGATGCGAAAGTTGTCCACATCATGCTGAACAAGTCGATCATCGGAAACAATGCTGTTATCAGGGGAAATCCACATGAAATCAGTATCGGTGATTTTTCTGAAATTCTGGTGGGATAAGAGATTTTTTGCATAGAAGATTGCGAATGGTTACATTCGAGCTAAAATTTTGCCTAAGCATCCCCATTACCTATGGACACGGTGCTTCAAGTTCTCAGCAGGATTGACTGTCTCTTGAGCTTGTTGGAAGCTTTTCCGTGTCCGGCCATTTCCGCGTGAAATACTATCACTGAAAAGTTTTCTTTTGATATCAGTTTTTCTGTGGTCACTCTTATTCATCTAATCAAAAACTTATTCAAAACATGTCACAAAAAAGGTATTTCTTTACCTCGGAGTCTGTATCAGAGGGGCATCCGGACAAGGTGGCCGATCAGATCTCCGATGCTGTTCTTGATGATTTTCTTCGCCAGGACTCCAGTTCGCGTGTTGCCTGCGAAACCTTTGTCACCACCGGCCAGGTGATTGTTGGTGGTGAAGTGACCACCAAAGGGATTGTTGATATCCAGACAATTGCCCGCAAGGTTGTGGCTGAAATCGGTTACACCAAGGGCGAATACATGTTTGAAGCCAACTCCTGCGGTGTGCTTTCAGCACTCCACAGCCAGTCACCCGACATCAATCGCGGCGTTGACCGCAAGGAAGAGATTGCCGACGAGTTTGACCGTGTGGGAGCAGGTGACCAGGGAATGATGTTCGGCTATGCCTGCACCGAAACACCAGAGCTTATGCCAGCCGCAATCCAGTTTGCCCAGCAGCTTGTCAAAAAACTTGCCGAAGTTCGCAAGGAGGGTAAAATTATGACCTACCTTCGTCCTGATGCAAAAAGCCAGGTCACCCTTGAATATGAAAATGATACCGTCAAACGCGTCGATGCCGTTGTCGTCTCAACCCAGCACGATCCAGAACCGGAAGGTGTCAGCGAGGCAGCATGGCAGGAGGTGATCAAAAACGACATCATTGCAAACGTTGTCAAGGTTGTTATCCCAGCCTCCCTGATCGACGAAAACACAAAGTTTCATATCAACCCCACAGGCCGTTTTGTCATCGGTGGACCACACGGTGATACCGGTTTGACGGGCCGCAAGATTATTGTCGACACCTACGGTGGCGCAGCTCCTCACGGTGGCGGTGCCTTCAGTGGCAAGGATCCGTCCAAGGTTGACCGCAGTGCCGCTTATGCCGCTCGCCACGTTGCCAAAAACATTGTCGCCGCAGGCCTTGCCGACAAGTGCACGGTACAGGTCTCCTATGCAATCGGCGTTGCCCGTCCGGTATCGATCTACATCAATACTCATGATACAACAAAGCATGGCCTCAATGATGCCCAGATTCAGGAAAAGGCTGAAGTGATCTTCGATCTTCGCCCGGCCGCAATCATCAAAAGGTTCAGCCTCGACAAACCCCAGGGATGGAGCTATCAGCAAACTGCTGCTTATGGCCATTTTGGTCGCGATATCTTCCCGTGGGAAAAAACTGAAAAGGTTGCAGAGCTGAAAAAAGCGCTGAATCTGGCATAAAGCACCATACAATTCTAAAAAAATAGACACCATGACAACAGGAGCGAAAGCACTTGAATATAAAGTAGCAGATATCTCGCTTGCCGAATGGGGACGCAAAGAGATAGAGGTCGCTGAAAAAGAGATGCCGGGTCTGATGGCTACCAGACGCAAATATGCTGGTAAATATCCCCTGAAAGGTGCCCGTATTGCCGGTTCTCTGCACATGACGATACAGACTGCCGTGCTGATCGAAACCCTTGTCGATCTTGGCGCAGAGGTGCGGTGGGCAAGCTGCAACATCTTTTCAACGCAGGATCATGCTGCTGCCGCCATTGCAAAAACCGGGGTTCCGGTTTTTGCATGGAAGGGCGAAACCCTTGAGGAGTACTGGTGGTGTACGCGCCAGATTCTTGAATTTGAAGGAGGAAAAGGACCAAACCTCATCGTTGATGATGGTGGTGATGCAACACTGATGATCATTCTCGGCTACAAAATCGAGAACAATCCAGAGATGCTTGATAAAACTCCGGGTAATGCCGAAGAGAAAGCGCTCTACCAGCAACTGAAAGATGTTTTTGCCGAGGACAAGCAACGCTGGCACAACGTGGCAGCAGAGATGAAGGGCGTTTCGGAGGAGACCACAACAGGCGTGCACCGTCTCTACCAGATGATGGAGAAGGGCGAACTGCTCTTCCCTGCGATCAACGTCAACGACTCGGTCACCAAGTCCAAGTTTGACAACCTTTATGGTTGCCGTGAGTCACTGGCTGACGGTATCAAACGGGCTACAGATGTCATGGTTGCCGGTAAAGTGGTTGTCGTGCTTGGCTATGGCGATGTGGGCAAAGGCTCAGCCCGTTCGATGCGTGCTTACGGCGCGAGGGTCATCGTCACAGAAATCGACCCGATCTGTGCACTGCAGGCCGCCATGGAGGGCTATGAGGTATCAACCATGGATGAGGCTGTCAAGGAGGGAAACATTTTTGTCACCACTACCGGGAACAAGGATGTGATCACCCTTGAGCATATCAAACAGATGAAAGATGAAGCAATTGTCTGCAACATCGGCCACTTTGATAACGAGATCCAGGTTGAACAGCTTTATAGCGATACAACTGCCAAAAGGCTCAATATTAAACCGCAGGTGGACAAGTATACCTTTGCAAATGGCAACTGCATCTATCTTCTTGCCGAAGGTCGCCTGGTGAACCTTGGTTGTGCCACCGGCCACCCCTCATTTGTAATGAGTAACTCCTTTACCAACCAGACGCTGGCACAAATAGAGCTCTGGACAAAGGAGTATGAAGTTGGCGTGTACAGACTGCCCAAAGAGCTTGATGAGGAGGTTGCACGGCTGCACCTTGAACAGCTTGGGGTAAAGCTTACCAGACTTACCAATGAACAGTCCGAGTACATCGGCGTGCCACTGGATGGCCCCTACAAACCTGACCATTACCGCTATTAAGAGCTGACGGTTTGAGAAGACAATAAAAAAGGCAGCCTTTCATAGAGCTGCCTTTTTTATTGTCTTCTTGCTGGGGCGGCAGGATTCGAACCTGCGGATGTCGGCTCCAAAGGCCGATGCCTTACCACTTGGCGACGCCCCATCATCTTCTGCAAGAAAGAAAGGCCGGAATATACGCACAATAAGAGAGAATCACAAAAGGTGGTATCATGCAGATTCTGTTCAGTAGAGCTGTAGTGACAAAATGGCATGACCCCACCCCGCCGCTTTGATGGTTCTCAGTGGAACCGTATCTTTACCATCAGCTTTTTGCTCATTATATTTCAGCCACCGGCTTATGACAAAAATTAAAATCTGCGGAATCACCCGTCTTGAGGATGCTCTTGATGCGTGTCGAGCCGGGGCCGATGCACTTGGCTTCAATTTCAGCAACACAAGCCCTCGGCAGATAACGCCAGTATTAGCCCAGGCAATTATCGCACAACTGCCCCCCTTTGTTCAGTCTGTCGGAATCTTTGTAGAACATTCCCCTCAAGAGATCAATGCCATCTGCCGCCAGTGCAAGCTGCAGGTGGCACAACTGCACAGTGAAAAGTACCATTCGGAACAGGCACAAGCCATTACTGAAGCAAAAGTCATCAAAGTATTTCGACCGGAAGAGGATTTTTCGGTACAGGAGGTTCTTGAGTTCACTCAAAAGAGCGGAATAAGCACCTTTCTCTTCGATGCCTTCCGCCCGGATATGGCCGGTGGAACCGGAGAGAGCATCAGTGCTTCACTGGCAAGCCGCATCTTCAGGCAACTGGGAACTTCATGCTTTCCCATCCTTGCCGGAGGATTAAACGCAACAAACGTCAGAGAGGCGATCCTGACCACTCAGCCTTATGGAGTCGATACGGCAAGCGGGGTCGAAAGCAAGCCCGGATTCAAGGATCATGAAAAAGTAAACGCCTTCATCCGGGCAGTACACAGCATTCGCTCTCAGGTGCCACTATGAGCCCGCACATGCCCCAGGATAAGCTCCGAAGCCACATCCGGTAACTCAATGGTGATCAAATGTCCACATTCAGGCACACAGACGTAGCTTCCCTTGTGGGTAAGATCAACCAGCTTTTTTGTATTCTCAGCGGTCATGATGGAATCGCCATCTCCTGCCACAAAAAGAATAGGCATATCCACAGTCTGCACCATAACAGGCACTGAGTCGGTTGTGCTGAACGCCGTAATGTGAGAAGTTGTCTGTTCTATGGCCTCTGGAGCACAAAGCCCGAGGCTTTTAAAACCAATAAGAATATCATGAAGCGTGACGGTATTCTTGGCAAGGACAAGTCGAGCAAAAATATAGGCTGGCAGCCACCATGTCAGTTTTCGTAAAAGGCCATTGAAAACAAAAGTAATCGTGTTCGTGGCAAATGCCTGAATAAATTCGCTGTTCGGGAGAAAACCAAAATTGAAAAAGGTCATCGACCGAATCACTCCGGGATGGGAGCAGGCATAATCGAGGGCAACAAATGGACCAAAAGAAAATGCCGCAACATGGAATCTTTTCAGCCCAAGTTTTACAACCAGATCATCAAGATCATGAGCAAAAAAATCAATATGATAATGGTTTTCCGGATCGTTGTCTGACCATCCATGTCCACGCATGTCGTAGGCAATGGTACGAATTCCCTTGTCGTTGAGATTTTTGATCACATGATGCCACCACATCCACCAGCAGTCCCAGCCATGAATCAGCACCACCGTCTCAGCAGCATCTTTCGGACCAGAATCGTGATAGTGATGAACAACGCCGTTGGCTTCGATGAAGCAACTTTTTTCCATCAAGGAGAGTTCATAAGTGGCCCGTTTAACAGCCCCGCTCTCCTTTGAATTTTGAAGATCAAGCAGTTCCTGTCGATAACGGACAAATTTTTGCGTGGGTGCCGGAGCTGGATAAGCCATAACAGGTTTGAACTAAATTGGTGAATAGAGATACGGTCCCTTCTCATACAACAAATATATAAAAAAAAATACCGTCACCGGAAAAAACAGATTCCGGTCATTGCATTGTGGTGCGTCCCCGTAAAAAAATCTGTTCACATTCGCGCCGAATAATAGACTGCTGTTCAAGAATCAGTTCAGGAGCAACCGTAAAATGGTTCAGCAACTGCGAAAAAATCTGGATCGATGTTTCAAATTTTTCTGTCACCACGACATCTGCGCCAGCTTTGTAGAGCGCGGCCACATCATCAAGGCTTCGCGCCCTGACAATAATGAATGCTTTCTGATTCATCTCCCTGATGATTGAGATACTGTTTCGAATCGCTGTCGTATCCGAAATACCCAGCACAACAGCCCGGGCATGATCTATTCCGGCACGAAGCAACGCCCTTTTTTCTGTACAGTCTCCATAATAGATCGGTTCACCCTTTCTTTTCATCACTTTAACCATTTCGCGGTCTATTTCAAGCACCGAATAGGAGATGTTGGTTGCATGCAGCACCGCCGCCACATTTTGTCCGTTAATGCCGAATCCAATAATGGCAGCATGAATCTCCCCTGCACAGATAATGGTACTGTCGGCGGGACGAACGAAGAGTAATGGTGTGGTTTTCCGTGAAACAAGAGGGATAAATCCCAAAGCCGGCACCATCTGGTCAGCAACCTTTGGGGCAATGGCAATCATTGCCGGGGTAACAATCATGGTGACAACGATGATGGCAAGCATTGGCTGAAAAACCTCATGATTAATCACTCTGTTATTAAGGCCAGCTTCTGCCAGCACAAACGAGAACTCTCCTATCTGTGCGAGCGCCATACCGGCCATCATGCTGACTCTCAGAGAGTTTCCAAGAAAAAGAGAGACTCCTGCAACCAGCAGTGCCTTGAGCAGCAAGACAACAAGAGCGATGGAGATAAAAAGTGGCAGATTAATCATCTTGACATCAAGCAAAAGACCGACAGAGATAAAAAAAATACTACTGAAGGCCTCACGAAAAGGATCAATCGTGACACTGATCTGGTGACTCTCATCGGTACTCGCAATAATCATACCCGCAACAAATGAACCCAAAGCAAGCGACAAGCCTGCCAGAGAGGTGAGCCAGGCCGCTCCAAAACAGATAACCAAGGCTCCAAGAACAAGAACCTCCCTGGCTTGCAGAGAGGCAATAAGACGAACCATTTTCGGCATAAGAAGCCGTAGTCCGGCAAAAATCGCAGCGGCAAAAAGCACAATGATGCCCATTTTTTTAAACACTATGGCCAGCGAAGGTGCGCCCTCAGGGCTCAAAAAGTTAATGCCGATCATCAGGGGGACAATGGCAAGATCCTGAAAGATCAGGATTCCCATGGCAATACGCCCATGGGGATGAGCAAGCTCATCGCGATCAGCAAGAATTTTCAGACAAATTGCCGTGCTGCTGACCGAAAAGGTAAATCCAAGAAAAACAGCCGCAGAAACCGTAATTCCATAACCAATGGCCTGCATAAACCAGTAAGAGAGAAAACTGATGGCCATTCCCGTGAGAAGAACCTGAACAGTACCTCCCACCAGTACAATCTTTTTCAGCTTTTTGAGTTCATCAAGCGAAAATTCAAGGCCTATGGTAAAGAGCAACAACACAACGCCCAGCTCAGCAAGTGTTGAAATCATTTTTTGATCATACACTGCACCAAAACCTGACGGACCAAGAAGAATGCCTGTAAAAATCAACCCGATGACCGAAGGAATTTTCAACCGCTGGAAAATCAGAATAATGGCAACTGCCAATGCTCCGATAAGCACCAGTTCACCAAGAAAATCGAGGTCGTGCATAAACGAATGTGTTAATCAACAAGACGGCTGCTGAACATGAAAGAGGTGGTCACGCAGTATCATCAATCCAGAACGCAAAAGAGTAATAAACGTGCGTTTTCGCCTCTCCAAAGAGGGAACCGATACAATAATAAGCCAATTTTAAGAAATATTCACCGATTGCATGAAATGTATTTGAAAATGATCATCAATTACGTTAAACTTGGAGCATCAAGTCAATGGTTGACTGATCGCTATTCAGGTAATTTGTGCTTTGGTTACCTGAAAGTTTCTCTTTCTATCAATGCATAAGTTTACTGAGACTAAAAATGAACATTTACATCGGCAATTTGGCTTATTCTGTTACTGAAGATGATCTTCGTGATTCTTTTTCTGAATTCGGTCAGGTAGAGAGCGCAAGTATCATCAATGACAAATTTTCAGGCCGTTCCAAAGGCTTCGGATTTGTTGATATGCCAAATGACAGTGAAGCTCGTCAAGCCATCGAATCATTGAATGACAAGGATTTGAACGGTCGCACTATAAAAGTGAACGAGGCCAAACCACGTGAGGAGAGACCAGCGAGAAGAGATCGCTATTAATCTTTTCAGCTTTTTTCTTTTAAGCCAGACAGAATGTAAGTTCTGCCTGGCTTTTTTTATTGACATATTGCTCAATCGTCATGCCAGCTCAGGTCATCTACATCACCGCACTCATGCTTGTTCTTGCAATTATTCCCCTCCCTTCGGGATATTATGAGCTGTTGCGAATCGTTGCTGCAGGCACCTTTGCATGGGGAGCCTACAAAAATTTCAGCCAGAAAAAGGTTTTGTTGCCACTCGCTTACTCTCTGCTCGCTCTCGTGTACAACCCTGTCAGTGAAATCGCTCTTGCAAAAGAGCTGTGGATACCGATCGATCTCCTTGCCGCAACACTGCTGCTCTTGACAAAAGATCATATTGCACAATAGGCGCGAAAGTTTGAAGAGACTCCCCGATAACAAACATTTTAAATCAGCAAAGTCCTGGAGTCTCTTCACAACACACAACCACTATTTCCCGGCAAAAGAAATCGCTTCACCTCATTTTCCGAAAGAGAGAGAGAGGCATAATGTGCGGGTATACCAGATGCACTTTATCTTCTTTTTCCAAAAAAAGAGGGATCTGTTACACCTGTACAAACTGTGCTGCCTTCGCGCCGCAGATCGGGCAGATTTCCGGCGGCTTGACCAGTTCGATATGGCCGCAGAATGGACAGAGCCACACCTCGGTAGCGGTGATATCCTGGCCGTTCCTGACCGCTTCAAGCGCTTTGCGGTAAAGCCCGGCATGAACCTGTTCAGCCTTGAGTGCAAAGGTAAACATCCGTTTGGCAGGATGCCCGTCAGCTTCTGCCTGATCAAGCATCGGGGGGTACATTTCGGTATGCTCAAAGGTCTCGCCACCAATGGCGGCCTCAAGATTTTCAACCGTTGAACCGATACCGCCAAGGGCCGCAAAATGGCCTTCAGCATGAATGCGTTCTGCCTGTGCCGTTGTCCTGAACAACTTTGCCACATTGCCAAAGCCAGCCTTTTCAGCCTCTTTGGCAAAAGCAAGATATTTCTGGAAAGCCTGACTTTCACCGGCAAATGCCTCTTTAAGATTCTCTTTTGTTGTAGCCATAATCTTTCTGTTCTCCGTTAATTTTTTTGAGATGATCTTGACAACCCAATGGCATTCCATCAACCACCAGACCACTCCGTCAAACGCTGGAGTTTCAAGACTGGCAATCAAATATATCAGGAAACATCCTGTTGGATTCATCTCCAAGATAAGGAGCACCGCGCAACAAATACCACAGGAAAAAGCCATTTTACCCGATGAATCAAACTTTTTTTGGCAGAACAGGGTGATGTGTTGATAAAACAAAGCAAAAAGAGTATATAGAACTTCACCCTGCCTTGGGCGACTTGTTCATTTTTTTCTCTCTCGCCATGTTCAAACCAAAACTCTTCTCAATATTACCTGAACTGACCCCTGACCGGATCATGAAGGATGTCATTGCTGGTGTGATGGTCGGGATAGTTGCGCTTCCACTTGCCATTGCCTTTGCCATTGCATCAGGAGTTTCACCTGAAAAGGGACTTATTACCGCCGTGGTCGGAGGATTTCTGGTCTCCTTTCTTGGGGGAAGCCGGGTACAGATAGGAGGGCCAACCGGTGCCTTTATTGTCATTCTGTACGGTATTGTCCAGCAATACGGGGTGAACGGACTGATGGTGGCAACCATCATGTCAGGAATTATTCTGATGATGATGGGATTTGCACAGTTCGGCTCACTCATCAAGTTTATCCCCTATCCGGTCATTGTCGGCTTTACCAGTGGCATTGCTGTTATCATTTTTTCAAGCCAGATCAAAGATTTTTTGGGACTTGCTCTGGCTGTTGTGCCTGCTGATTTTATTGGAAAATGGAGTGCCTACGCCACCAGCCTGCCAACCTTTGATCCTGCAAGTTTCATGATCGGCACTCTTGCCCTCTTGATTATTCTCTTCTGGCCAAAGGTGTCACACAAAATTCCCGGTTCACTGGTTGCCATTGTGGTGACAACTCTGATCGTACAGTACACTCCCCTTCATGTCGCCACTATTGCCTCCCGTTTTGGTGAAATTCCCTCCACGCTGCCTGCGCCAACACTCCCCTCTTTTGATTTTGCCACCATCCAGCACCTCCTTATGCCCGCCACCACGATTGCCCTGCTTGGTGCAATTGAGGCGCTGCTCTCGGCGGTTGTGGCCGACGGCATGATCGGCAGCCGCCACAAGTCGAATATGGAGCTGATTGCACAGGGTGCAGCAAATATCATCACCCCTCTTTTTGGGGGAATCCCGGTCACTGGTGCTATTGCACGAACCGCCACCAATGTCAAAAATGGAGGCAGGACACCAATAGCCGGGATGGTTCACGCCATCACTCTTCTCCTGATTATGCTGCTCTTCGGCAGGTGGGCAAAACTTATTCCTATGCCTGCTCTCGCAGCCATTCTTATTGTTGTGGCATGGAACATGAGCGAAATCAAGGTTTTTCGCCAACTCCTGAAAAGCCCAAAAAGCGACGTTATCGTTCTCTTGACCACCTTCAGCCTGACCGTGGTTTTTGATCTGACCATCGCCATTGAGATCGGCATGTTGCTGGCCGTCATTCTCTTTATGCAGCGAATGGCACAACTCTCCAATGTCGGGGTCATTACCAGGGAGCTGAGCGACCGGGATGAAGAGGATGACCCGAACACCATCGTCACACGAAAAGTGCCTGATGGAGTGGAGGTTTTTGAAATCAACGGGCCATTTTTCTTTGGGGCTGCCAGCAAGTTCAGGGAGGCGATGCGTATCGTGGAAAAAGCACCAAAAATCCGGATCATCAGGATGCGGAGCGTTCTCTCTATTGATGCGACAGGCCTGAATATGATGCGAGAGTTGCTCAAGGATTGCAATAAAACTGAGACACAGCTTATTCTTTCAGGGGTTCACGCACAGCCACTCTTCGCCCTCCAGCAGTACGGGCTTTATGATGAAATTGGAGAGGAACATATTTTCGGTAACATTGACGATGCCCTTGACCATTCCAGGGAGCTGCTTGGATTGCCCAAAGTTGGACGGCAAAAAAACTTCACCCCCACCGTGCAACGTGAGAAATGAGATAAACCTCACCACAGGCAGCAGACTCTTGACCCGATCGCTTTCAAAAAAGCTGGCATTCTCGCTTGCAGATCAGGATGCCAGTACCGCTTGCGACCACAGTCGCTCCGTTTTTACACAAAGTCAAAAAAGGGCACTCTACTGTCGTTGCACAAACTGATGAAAATCTGCGCATAGAGTTCTTCAACAACTGAAGCGTTTTTACTACATTACTCGCTTAACTAAGCCTCTCCCTCCACTTGTTGCGGGGAACCGAAAATAAAACCATAGCGAGTCATGAAATATTCAGAAGCAAGGCAGGGTAGAGTCTTTGTGATACGCCTGGAAGATGGCGAAATTGTCCATCAGGTGATTGAGCAGTTTGTGCAGGATCATCACATCGAACGCGCCTCACTGATTGCGGTTGGCGGAGCTGACAAGGGCAGCATTCTGGTGACCGGCCCCGAAGAGAGCCGCACATTTCCGTCAACCCCGATGACCCACGAACTGTACGATGCCCATGAAATCACGGGCACCGGCACAATTTTTCCGGATGATACCGGCATGCCTGTACTGCATGGCCATTTTGCCTGTGGCAGGGCGGAGAGTACGGTGACCGGCTGTATCCGCACCGGGGTAAAGGTGTGGCAGGTCATGGAGATCATCCTGACGGAGCTGCTTGAGAACACAGCAAGCCGTCAGCTTGATCCCCTCACCGGCTTCAAGCTGCTCATACCCTGAGCGGCTGCCTTACCGCCCTCTCCCTGGCCGTTCAGACCACCGTTTGGCCGTACTGGCAGCAGGTGGCTTTGGCCCGGGATGGCCCGAGTTCCCCCTTCCCTGCTGCTTTGGGGCTTTTACCGGATTGTGATCCATCAAGGGGAAAGAGTGATCATCAATAACCGGAATTTTTTTGGCGATCAGTTTTTCAATATCGCGCAAATACTCTTTCTCCTCAGCATCGCAAAATGAGAGCGCAGTCCCTTTTGCTCCGGCTCTGCCAGTCCGACCAATACGGTGAACGTAGGTCTCAGAGATATTGGGCATCTCATAGTTGATCACATACTCCAGATCATCAACATCAATGCCCCGTGCGGCAATATCGGTCGCCACAAGAATCCTTGTGGTCTGCGACTTGAAATTGGAAAGAGCGCGCTGACGGGCATTCTGCGCCTTGTTGCCGTGGATCGCCTCAGCCTTGATATGGTGCTTGTCGAGAAGTTTGACCACCTTGTCAGCACCATGCTTTGTCCGGGTAAAAACCAGCGCTGTCTTGATGTTTTTATCCTGAAGGATATCCACAAGGAGCGCGCTTTTATTGCCCTTGTCCACAAAGTAGATCGATTGATTGATAATATCGACCGTTGAGGAGACCGGTGTCACCGAAACCTTTGAGGGATTATGCAGAATGGTGGCCGAAAGCTTCACAATTTCCGGAGGCATGGTGGCCGAAAAAAAGAGTGACTGCCGCTTTTTTGGCACCAGTGCCAGTATCTTTTTAACATCGTGAATAAAGCCCATGTCGAGCATACGGTCGGCTTCATCCAGCACCAGAATCTCCACATCGCGCAGATTAAGAAATCCCTGATTGAGCAGATCAAGCAACCGTCCGGGAGTGGCAATCAAAATATCGACACCTTTTATCAGCGTTGCTGTCTGGGGATTCTGGTTAACTCCGCCAAAAATAACCGTATTGGTTAACCCGGTATGACGGCCGTAGGCCTTAAAACTCTCCCCGATCTGGATGGCAAGCTCTCTGGTCGGGGTAACAATCAGACTCCGTATTTTTCTTTTTCTGTCATAGACCTTGTTGGCTCCAAGCAACTGCAGAATCGGAATGGCAAATGCCGCCGTTTTTCCGGTTCCCGTCTGGGCACAACCAAGCAGATCAGTTCCTTGTAAAATAATAGGTATCGCTTCAGCCTGTATCGGGGTCGGGGTGGTATAACCCTCTTCCTGCAGCGCCTTCAAGATTGGTTCTATGATGTTCAGTGACTCGAATTGCATATTGTCTTGTAAAATTATTGGACAAAAGGGTAAAAGGAATAATCGGTCAGGGCTTACCCGAAACCCATGCCGGCACATATTTCCATGCGCTCTTCATTTCGCGATTATGAATCCGCCAGAGTGGGTCATGCCGCTGGACAAGAGCCCAAAAGGAGCGGGAGTGGTTGAGATGAACCGTATGGCAAAGCTCATGAACCATAATGTGACGAATAAGAT
>Ga0194060_10000428_pt1 | contig 30702 bp, 23 predicted proteins | sample SepL225m_MetaG_FD_163427 | JGI IMG/M metagenome (GOLD analysis project Ga0194060, IMG submission 163427) | Anoxic zone freshwater microbial communities from boreal shield lake in IISD Experimental Lakes Area, Ontario, Canada - Sep2016-L222-5m | ecosystem: Environmental > Aquatic > Freshwater >...
CCGTCAACCCCAGTTGCTCACGCGATTGGGGGTTTCTGTTTATGCTGAGTATACTTTTCAAGATCCCTCGGCTTCGGGATGACAACAGACATTCAGGATGACAACACGCCTTGCCAAAAGAGCCATTTTTGCGCTATATTCGCCGTACATCAATCTTACAAATTTTAGCCAAAAGCCATGACCTCACTAGGCAGATTCATTATCGCGATTTTCGTTCTGGCCGCCATCACGGTCGGTTATTTTACGTTTAAATCTGATAACAGCCCTAAGCCTGATGCGCCGTTCAAAATAGCATTCATTGGTCCAATCTCAGGCAATTCGAGTCAAGTTGGCGATCCAATCAAACGTTCGGTGGAACTCGCGGTCGAGGAATTGAAGGCTAAAGGTAGTAAAGTCGAATTAATGGTCGTTGATGATGCCTGTGACCCAAAACAGGCCTCGCTCGCACTTCAAAAGTTGGTCGACGTTGACCAGGTTAAGTTTGTAATCGGCGGCGTTTGTAACGACGAGGCTCTGGCACTCGCGCAAACGGCGGCTTCAAATAAAGTCGTTTTGATTTCACCGGCGATTGGACTCGCGGAATATTCTACGAAAGGCGAATATATTTTTAGAAATACCCAGCCTGATTTTCAGGGAGGAACGCTTCTCGGAATCGAAGCAGCAAAAAAATATAAAACGATTGCCGTGATTTCTGAGGCGAATGATGAAGCTTCGGCATATAAAAACGCTTTCAACGATGCTTTTGTGAAGGGTGGCGGCACGGTGGTTTTGGATGAAATGATCAGCCCAAAGCCGGAAGATTTTTTGAAGCAAGCGCCGCGCATTAAAAAAGTGATGCCGAAAGCCGAAGCGGTTTTCATTAACTTGAGAAGCGAAGCTTCGATCAAGAAGTTCCTGGATGAGTTCAAAAAACTATATTGGAAGATTCCACTCGTGATTTATCCAAACGTTGCCAACCAGGCGACGGATATAAAATACAAAGTCTTGCTTGAAGGTGCCGTACTGGCACAGGCCCCGAGCTTGGATAAAACGAGTCCGGCGGTCACGGCTTTCATCGACGCGTATATTAAAGTTAATAAGCGCTTTACCGGTGTTGATGCCTACAATGCCGCTGGTTATGAGGCAATCCAGATTCTGGCTGGCGGATATGATTCCGGCGCGCGGACGGCGGATGCGATGCGTGATTATGTACGCGGTCTAAAATCCTTTGTCGGGCTTCAGGGCACATATCAGTTCGACTTGCGAGGCGATATGCAGGGTGTGCCATTCAATATCAAAACCATCAAAAAAGGAAAAGTGGAATAAGAAAAACGCGCATCCTGGTATAATATATCCATGATGCGCGTTTTTCGTTTCATCGCGGTGCTTTTATTTTGGACGGCAGGAAACCTGCTCTTTTTAGCTTGGTATCATCAAATGTTGGGTCTGGATTTTTCTCTTTCCGCCGGTCTGGTAGTCGCGATTGTAAGTTTCTGGATAGCGTCCGTGATATATTTTTTTCCGCTGCGTGTGATTCATGCGGCGCTGCTCTTCGGATACGCGGTGATTGCCGGTTGGCTGCTCGTAAACTTTGCTTATTTCAAAACTTTTGCGACTTTTTTACCGATCGATTCGAATCGGTTTCAATCGTTGAATTTTCCGATGCTCGAGTTGCTTAGCGAATATACTTATTTAATTCCGAATAGTTTGGCGCTCGCAGTTCTTGGGTTGTTTATATATTTATGTTTGATGCGCCGCATGCTTCGCGGCGGGTATGTAAGACCCGAAGTCCAGCTAGAACTGATTCCCGGGCAGTTTGTAAGGTATGCGGTCCTGCGTCACAAACGTGTGCAGGCAGTGGCGTTTTTATTGCTCGGAATCACGGTTCAAATCGGTGTATTTTTCGCCGGTTCGGCGGCCATCGGCGCCATGAAGTCGGAAATGAAGAACGGTTCGCTTTCTCCGGAAGACGCAATCGTAAAACTCGGTTTGATTGGTTTTGCTTTTGCAAGCGAGACTGATAATAGCGAAATGATTACTGATGAAGGCGCGACCAGAGTGCGCGGAGTAAGCGATCCGAGCCTTCTTGTTGCCTCAACTACTAATCTGGAATCGGTTAAGCAGTCGCTCGTAGCGCTCGCGAAAAATTCGATTGGGCAGGGCGGCGGATCCACTCGTCCAGACGGCTCAAAAATCAAGCACGTCATCATGTATCAGGTTGAATCGGGTATCGAGTGGCCGCTTAAACTCAGCGAATCTGCGATGCCATTTTTATCTTCGCTCATGGCGAAATACGGAACGGTCGAAAACTATTTCGCGAACGGCTGTACCACGGTCGATGCGGAATTCGCGGTGAATTGCGGTTTCATGCCGGAAACCTACGGTCCGATTAGTGATTTGTATTCGAAAAATAATTATAATTGTTTGCCGACGGCGCTTCAGAAAATAGGATTCTCAACTTCGATTTATCATGCCAATCAATCTAGTTTTTGGAACCGCGACTCGCTCAATCCGGCTTGGGGTTTTCAGAATTTGAACTATTCACCGGTCTTTAAATATCGCGAGCCGGATTTAAAGATGATGCCGCGCGTTATAAGTGACTTAAAATCTTCAAGTAAGCCGACTTATCAGTACATCATCGGCATGACCGGACACCTGACGCATACCGTAAGTACCCAAAAAATGTTTTTGAAAAATTATCAGCTCGATGTTGAGCCGTACTCAGGCGACATCGGCGAAATAGGGCATACGGTTGTGGGCGATGACACGAGCCTGCGTATCTATTTAGGCTTGCTTAAGGCGACAGATGACGGGATAAAGGCGCTCTTTGATTCTTTGCAGACGGAAGGCTTAATGGATTCGACGGCAGTTGTGATTTTCGCTGACCATCGTTTGTATGGCGCGAAATCAGCCAATCCGGTTCAGGACTTTTTTACCTACAACCAACTTCCGATGCTCTTTTATGCGCCCGGCATGACGCAAACCGCTTGGCCAAAAGTCGCGAGCCATATCGACTTGGCACCGACGGTTTACGATTTAGTGACGAATGGTACCGGAAAATTGCCGGAAACTTTTTTGGGAACAAGTTTGTTTTCGCCCGCGCATTCGGACGTCGCGGTGAACAAGTGTTTGGGTCGAGTAAGCTATTTCGACGGTTCAACGATTGCTCTTGCCGATATTCCTCTTCAATCTTTTAAAACTCTTTCTCTGAATGGTGCGGCGACTGATTTGACGCGTGATGCCTCGATAAAAAAAGAACTTCTGAACGTAGCGCTCGGATCTGATTTGATTCTTGCGCGCAATGCGCTCGGAGAAATTGCGCCGACAACCGCTCCGGAGTCAAAAGAAATCCGACTTGAATCGGTGACGGATTCTGATCATGATGGGATTTCCGATTTGCGCGAAGTCGGACTTGGTACCGATCCACACAAAGCCGATACCGATGGCGACGGATATTCTGACGGCGAGGAAATTTCGCATGGATATAACCCGCTCGGTCCCGGCATGGCGGAGCGCAAGACTCTTGACTAGCGGCCTTTTCCGCAGTAAGAAAGCAGAGCTCATAGAAGAGCGGAGGTAAACGAAGATGGATAACACGAAGTTGTTCCTTGATGCGACGGTTGCTTTCCCGAAGGTGATGGGGCATGAGAGACGGGCAGAGATAGAACGTTTTTTCGCGGCTCTGTGCAAGCTTGAAGGATTCATGAAGAGCGGTGAAGGAGTGGCTGCCAAGTCTATGCTCGAATGCGACGGCGGCCGCGAGTTCCGATGTCTGTCAGCTACGGGAAGGGATTTGTACTTCACCCAGCGTGGATTCACCTCGGTACTGCCGGGCCTCGTGATTTCACCCGAAGTTGCGCTTCGAATCTGGGCAGGAGTCATGAAAGAGCCGGAGGGCCTGCTCGTTTTCGTTCAGAGGCAGCTTGTCGCAATTGCGCGCGAAGTCGTTCCCGCGGAGACGGTTGAAGCCTCGAAAGAGGTTTGACCTTCTCCGCTTTTTTGTTTTAGTATACGCCCATTATGGCATTACAAATTGGCATCGTCGGACTTCCGAATGTTGGTAAATCTACGCTTTTTCGCGCACTCACCAAGAAACAGGTTGACTGTGCTAATTTTCCGTTTTGTACGATCGACCCGAATGTCGGTGTCGTTTCGGTGCCTGATGAGCGTCTCGAGAAGCTCGCCAAGCGTTCGAATTCCGGAAAAATAATTCCGGCCGCGGTTGAGTTTGTCGACATTGCCGGGTTAGTTCGCGGCGCTTCAAAAGGTGAGGGTTTGGGCAATAAGTTTCTGCAAAACATTCGCGAAGTTGACGCTATTATTCACGTGGTTCGTGTCTTTGCTGATCCGAATGTTATTCACGTTGAAAATCGTGTTGATCCAAAATCCGATATCGCGACGATTGATATCGAACTTGCGCTCGCCGATTTGGCGGTTGTCGACAAGGCCATTACGCGAGTGAATAGCCTGCTCAAATCGGGCACTTCGCGTGAGGCGGAACTGGAATCGAAGATGCTCGCTCGAATCAAAGAAGCTTTGGGGAAAGGTGTGCCGGCGCGCAGCTTGGAATATAACGAAGATGAACTCGCGCTTTTGAAACTGCTCCAGCTTCTCACGGCGAAACCGGTTTTGTTTGTGGCGAATGTTGATGAAGCTGAAGCTTCGAAGACCCCGGATTTGGGCATCAAAGACCCGATTTTGCCTTTGTGCGTGAAGATCGAAGCGGAACTCGCCGAGCTTCCTAAGGAAGAGGCAAAAGAATATCTAACCACGATGGGCCTTTCGATGACAGGGCTCGATCGTCTGATTGCCGCCGGTTATGAGCTCTTAAATTTGATTTCGTATTTCACGAGCGGCGAAATGGAAACGCGCGCCTGGACGATTACTCGCGGATTTAAAGCGCCGAAAGCCGCGGGCGTGATTCACACTGACTTTGAGCGTACATTTATTCGCGCGGAAATTATCGACTGGAAAGATTTTGTGGAACTAGGCGAGACAGGGGCGAAAGAGGCGGGGAAGTTGCGGATTGAGGGAAAGGATTATGTTATGCGGGATGGGGATGTGGCTCATTTCCGCGTGGGAGCCTAGGGCAACGCGAGCAACATTTAGGTCGGGGGCGATACGCGAGCACAACCAAAATGCGGTGATACGCGAGCGCTGATTTGGGTGTCTGCGCGGCGGGCAAATAGGGGGCGCATTGCCCGGCGCGCAGACACGCCAAAATCGCTCGCTTCGAGCCTTCCGTCTTTCCCGCCTAGTAGCCCCCTCCGTCATTCCCGCGCAGGCCGGTCCTCGCTTGGCGGGGACGGGAATCCATTTGAGTATTAAGGTTGCCATCCCAGGCCTCTCTTCGTGTCATCCCGAAGCCGAGGGATCTTGAAATGATATTTTTCATTCTCGCCAACGTTTTTTGAGAGGAAAAAACACACATTTTATGCCGCACATTCACGAACTTATTGATTTCACTTCCGAAGTTTTCATCGTTCACAAAAATCGCGTGCTGCTCCGCATGCATGATAAATTCAAATTTTGGTTGAGCGTTGGGGGACACATCGAGTTGAACGAGGACCCGAATGAGGCTGCCCTTCGCGAGGTCAAAGAAGAAGTTGGTTTGGATGTTAAGCTTCACGGCGAGGCGCATCAAACAGAGGCGGCCGAGACGGGTTTTAAAGAGCTAATTTCTCCGGTTTACAACTGTCGCATGCGGATTTCACCAACTCACGAACACGTTACCTTTGTATATTTCGCTACTTGTGAAAGCGATAATATTGTCGTCGGTTACGAATCTGATCGCAGTGATGAAACTCGCTGGTTTAGTTTTGAAGAGCTTTCAGATCCGAAGTACACACTAAGACCGAATGTGAAATTTTACGCCGAGCAGGCTTTGAAAATACTCGGGAGTAGTAATTAGTTGTCATGTTGAGCGTAGCGAAACATCATGGAGTGCATGATTCTTCGTAAACTCAGAATGACGAACTTGCTTTATGAAAAAGATTCGCGTCGGGGTTCTGTTTGGGGGAAAATCAGCTGAGCACGAAGTCTCTTTGCGTTCGGCGAAAAATATCATCGCGGCTCTCGATCCGGAAAAGTACGATGTTGCTTTAATCGGGATTGATAAGGCGGGGAAGTGGCATGTGCGCGATTCAGCTACGAATCTTTTGAATACTCCGGACCCGAAAATGCTGGCTTTCCGCGACGGCGATTCGGTTGCTTTGATTCCGAGTGCTCCAGCCGGGAGTCTTGTTACGATGCAGGGCACGGAGCCGGCGCTTGATGTAGTTTTTCCGGTTCTACATGGTACGAACGGCGAAGATGGCACAATGCAGGGTTTGCTGCGACTTTTGGATTTGCCGTTTGTGGGTCCGGATGTGCTCGGTTCCGCGATTGGTATGGATAAAGACGCGGCCAAGCGTCTGCTTCGCGATGCCGGCATTCCAATCGCGCGCTTCGTGACGGTTCCGGCTCATAAACGTAGCGAAATCAGTTTTGAGAAGCTCTCAGCTGAACTTGGTATGCCGATGTTTGTTAAGCCCGCGAATTCCGGATCATCGGTCGGCGTTTACAAAATCAAAACCGCCGAAGACTTTGCCGCGGCGGCAGATAACGCCTTCAAATACGATACCAAAATTATTTTTGAAGAATGTGTCGTCGGGCGCGAAATCGAATGTTCAGTCTTGGGAAATGAAATTAAAGAAGCTTCGGTGCCTGGAGAAATAATTCCGCATCACGAATTTTATTCGTACGAGGCAAAATATTTGGATGAAAACGGTGCCGGGTTGGAAATTCCGGCTAAATTAACGCCGGAGCTGGTCAAAAAGATGCAGGAACTCGCGGTCAGAACCTGCGAAGTTTTGTGCGTTGAAGGTATGGCGCGCGTCGACTGTTTTTTGCGCGGCGATGAGTTTATTGTGAATGAAATCAATACCATTCCGGGGTTCACGAATACCAGCATGTATCCGAAACTTTGGGAGGCCTCGGGTTTATCTTATAAAGATTTGATTTCGAAGCTGCTTGACCTCGCAATCGCGCGGCATGAGCGGGATTCGAAAATCAAACGAAGCTATTAAAAAGGCCGTCATCCTGAGCATCGCGAAGGATCAAGGTATCTTGATGTTTCGCCTTGCTCAACATGACGACTTTTTCTATTTCTTTCGCGCTATCAAAATTTCACGCCCAACAAACTGATCGGCTCTCTTGTAAATCAAATTTTCTTTTTCCTGACCCGGACCAGGGAGCGCGACGGCTTCCATCGAAACCGGAAGCAAGCCTTCTTTTGGGAAAGGTAAAAACTTATTTCCGCATTTGAAAGCCGGCAGGGTGAAAATCAAAATGCCGTCTTTTTTGAGCGCGTTCGCAATTGGGCGAATCGCATCAGCATACAAGCCACTCAGGTTTTTATGTCGCGAGCTAACTTCGCCTTGAGTCAGCGGTTTCAAAGTGGGTTCGCCGAGATACGGTTCGGTCACAACGGCATCGATACGCGGCATTTGCGGAGTCTTGCGGGCATCGCGGAGGTAGAGATTAGAGGTTAGAGGTGAGAGCTTAGGGATTTCTCTTTCGAGCCATTCCAGATTCTTCCTTGTATCTTCAATTGCGTGGGCATCAATATCTGCGCCGATGATATTTTTTACACCAAGCAGTGCGGCTTCCATCAAAACCGTGCCTTCGCCGCAAAACGGATCGAGAAAAACTGATTCCGGCGCCGGATTCGGGAGCGCAAGATTCAAAAGCGTGCGGGCGAGCTGAACCGGCATCATGCCACGAACCTGGTCGCGCGCCGGACGATCATAGTCGCGATGAGATTGGTCTTCATATGGCTGAACATCGGCGGTGATTCCGAACCAAGTCGAATTTCCATCACGCGAAATGATGATATCAACGCCCTTGGTCAATAATTTCGCCTGAACCACGGCCGCGGCCGACATGTTCGGTTCTTTGCTCGTCGCGAGTCGCACTCCGTAACCTTCTTTTTGCAATAATGATTTGATTTCAAAGCCAAAAGTCTTTCCGGAAAAATGATTGTAGCCGGAGATCGAAAAGGTGACGCGGTCGCTCGTAGCGGTGGCGACGGGGACTGTCCCCGGGCCGTACGGGGACTGTCCCCTCGCGGTTTGATTTTTCTTGACCTGTTCGATAATCCGATTCGCGATTAAGCCTTTCAACCGCGCCTCATCAGTGCCCTCAAAGTGCTCAGCGAAACCATACTTCACCGAACCGCCGAGTTTCAAAGCGGCTTCGTGCGGATCAAAAGAATCCATCTCGGCAATGAGGATGTCTTCGCTCAGGAAAGAATATTTTTTGATGCGTGAACCGTAGACCGAAGCGATTTCGGCTATTGATAAGCGGGGTTCGCGACCGAGGACAAAAAATGCTTGCATAATGCGGCAATAATATACAGAAATTACGAGAAAAGCAAGGGGTGACGCGCGAGCGCGACCTTAATGATGCACGAGCGCGGTGCGGGGTGCTCTGCGGCGGGCAAAAATAGGGCGCATTGCCCGGCGCAGAGCACAACCCGCAATCGCTCGCTTAGAGCTTACTTCTGCAGACCTTTTGCCGTCATTCTATCCTCCCTCTTCGTCATTCCCGCGAAGGCGGGAATCCATTTTTCGCTAGGTCTACTGGGAGAAAAACGACAATAATATGAAAAATATTTGAATCAAAAACCCCAGTCGCGATGCGCAACTGGGGTTGAAAAGGGAACGGGGAAGGCGTCAGAAAATCGACGCCTGGTAGGTGATGCGGCGGAACGGGCTCTTTCGATACTGCTTCCAGCTGCGGTCGCCGTTGTAGCAGCTGCAGCGCGCGTCTCGCCGGGAGTAGTACAGGTCGATGGTTTCGCGTCGGGCCTCGAACTTCGGCGCGGACTCGGCGTCCACGATGTCCGAGAAGTCCTTGTCGGCGCGCTCCTTCATGAGACGCTCGATCCCGGGGAACTCCTCTTCGGCGGTGCGCCGCTCGAGGCTGCGCTGAATGTCACGCATCTCGAGGAATTCGGCCTTGTCCATGATCTGGAAGACCGCGTCTTCGTGGAGGTTGCGCTCGAACTCCGACTTGGCCTTGCGGCTCATGCGGGTCTTCGCTCGGCGCGCGTCGGACTTCTCGGCTCGGTCGAACTTCGGTTGCGTACACCGGTTCCGGTAAACACGGCTGTCACGGCTGGTTTCGTGCAAGAACTTCTCGCGACGACCCATTTGGCGCATGCTCTCGCGCTTGGGTTCGGAGTCGACGTCGTTGATGCCGTCGTACATGGTTTCGTCGTCCTCCGTCTGGAGGAGCCAGAGCCGCATGTTCTCGGCCTGCTCGGCCTCCTGCGCCTCGCGCGTTAGCCGCTCAGCCAAACGTTCGTAGTAGGTTTGGCTGTAGTAGCGGAGGCTTTCCGCTTCGTCGAACAGCTCCTCCTCGTCCATGTGGATGTTGTTTTCCATCGGGGAAACGTCGGAAACCAGCTCGTCGTGCATCATGCCTCCAGGGTGTTTTTTTGCTCAGTAATCAGCCATTTTGCTAGGAAATAATATCATAAAACAGTGCATGTGTCAAGTGTCTGTGACATAAAAATGCGTGTAAATTAAAAAACCACCACAGCGTCCTCCTGGAGGCTGTGGTGTGGTAAAGCGGGGTGATTGTGTGGTCAGAGCGTGGGGACTCGCCGGACCTGGTCGGGGCGCTGGGCCTTCCAGCTGCTCCGGCCGGGGACACGTCGCCGGTCCCCACGGCTCTGCACGAGCTCCCGGCGGTCGGTGGCCGCCCGGTGGCCGAAGCGGCTCGCCAGGTACTCGTCCGTCATGGAGTGGTCGGGCTCACGGGCCGCGGCGATCTTCTCGTCGACCTCCGCCATGATCCGCGCCTTGCGGGCCACGGGGTCCGTCGAATCCGCCATGATGAAGGCGCCGGTCGCCTCGTCCACGAAGCCGATGACGTTGCGGGGCAGGGCGATGACGCGGGCGCCGATGACGTTGTTTTTCAGCATGTTCTTTGTCTCCGTGCATGCCGCAAGCGGCAGCGGGGGGTAGAGAAAACAACGATTGTGCCTGTATATAGTAGCATGTTTTGAGTTTTTTGTCAACACCTGTTGACGTATTTCCCGCCCCCAACCTCGTCTAGCCGGTAAAACTTTCAATATTTAGCTTTATGTAGCCAAATGTGAGTCGAAGGTAAACGAGCGAAATTGGTTGCGTGTGAGCCGGGCAATGCGCCCCCAAGTTGCCCGCCACACACGCAACCAAATCAGCGCTCGTGTAGGTCCGAAGGATATTTGACGTTTTTGAGCTAAATTTGTTAAAGTCCCCGGCGTTAAATCTTAACGGCCATACCGTCTCGGGCAAATTAAGTCCCGCAGTCGGTCCGCACCGAGGAGTCTGTCTGAAATCTCCGTATTCGGCTGAAAGGCGAATCGTTCGGCTGTAACCCGCGAAAAATTGCTCGAAATATCAATGGATATTCCTGTGCATTTGTTCACGAGTTCCAGCTCGAACGCTTGCGTCTTTCAGCTCGAAAGAGAGATTCCAGACAGACTCCGGTGCGGCAATAAGTGCATATGACTCAATACGAGTTGCTCTACATCGTCCCGGCTAAGTACACCGACGACGAGATCAAAGGAATCATGAAGAAGATCGCCGATTTAGTCGCGAAGTACGGCGGCAAGCTAGTTCGTCACGAAGATGCCGGCAAGCTCAAGTTTGCTTACCCGATTAATCACATTCGTCACGGCAATTATATTTTGGCCGAGTTCGAAGCTGAGCCGACTGCTCCGAAGGGAATCGAAAACGATTTGCATCTCGGTCTCACGAACGAGGTTCTTCGTTTCACCCTCGCGAAGTCCGAGAAGCTCGCTTGGGGCCAGCCGCTCAAACTTTCTTCTTACGTCGCTCCGCTTTCTCAGGAAGCTGATGACGCCGCTCAGGTCGCGAAGAGGGTCGATGCTCCGATCATGCAGGCCCCTGTGAAGGAAGTTGCGCCGGAAGATTTGGATAAGAAAATCGACGCCGCTCTTGCGGAGGATGTTGCGAAGTTGTAGACAGAAAGAGCTTAGAGATTAGAGCTTAGAGGTTGGGGAAACATTTCCTGGCCCGGCTCGAAGATATCTCTAATCTCTAACCTCTAATCTCTAACCTCTCGCCCCATATGGCCTATTCCTTGAACAAAGCCATGATTCTCGGGAATCTCACGCGCGATCCGGAATCAAAAGCAACGCCGTCAGGTCAGAACGTCTGCAATTTCTCGGTCGCAACTTCGCGCAGCTGGATTGATAAAGCCGGCGTGAAACAGGAAAAAGTCGATTATCACAATGTCGTCGCCTGGGCCAAGCTCGCTGATATCTGCTCGCAGTATCTCGCGAAGGGTCGCAAGGTTTACATCGAAGGTCGCATCGAAACCCGCGACTGGGTCGGGCAAGACGGCAAGAAAAATTATCGCACCGAAATTGTCGCTGATAATATGATTCTGCTTGATCGCGCTCCGGGAGGTTCCGCGCCACAGGCCGGTACCGCACGTCCAGCCGCTGCAGCAAATTCAAACTCAAATCAAAGCGCTCCGGCCCCGGAATATTTACCGGATGTGCCGCCAGCTGTTCAGCAACCTCCGACGGATGAAATTCGTATCGAAGATATTCCATTCTAAATTAAAATAAGGCCGTAGGTTTCAGGCCGTAGGCCGTAGTGGGTCCAGAAAGGAAATAACTACGCCCTACGGCCTATGGCCTACGCCCTAACCTCCATATGCGTAAACAAAAAAATCCATTTGCCCCAGATAAGCAGTGCTACTTCTGCCGCATGAACATTAAGCACGTTGATTACAAAGATGTTGATACTCTTCGTAGGTATATGTCTTCGTTCGGCAAGATTGTGGCTCGCAAGCGTTCGGGTGTCTGTTCTTCTCACCAGCGCATGCTCTCGACCGGTGTTAAACGAGCTCGCTTCATGTCGCTCGTTCCTTACTCGGTTAAATAATACATTTCGATCGGGATACGGGCGGGGACTGATACGCGAGCACAAGACAGGGGACGACGCGAGCGCGGTTTGAACGTGTGTGCGGCGGTCACATGGGGGCGCAGTGACCGGCGCACACACGATTCAAAATCGCTCGCTTCGAGCCTTCCTTGATTACTCCATCCAGTCCGTAATTCCCGCACTTCTCTCCGTCATTCCCGCGCAGGCCAGTCCTCGCTTGGCGGGGACGGGAATCCATTTTCAGAGTTGTCATCCGCGACGGCCGAGGGATCTTGTAATGTTGTGACGAAGGACGCCGAACTCAAGTCTCGCTTTTGAAGAAAGGAAAAAACAGAAAACCCGCTAACTGCGGGTTTTCTACTTCGCGGCCGGTTGTCATCCTGAGTGAAACGAAGGATCTTGATTCTCAATATGAAAAATCAACACAAATTTTTAGCGGCCATGAAATTGCGCGCTTTGATCCGCGAGTTTTTTTCTTCTCGGGAATTCGTCGAATGCGAAACTCCGATTTGCGTGCGCTCACCGGGAATGGAACCTAACTTATTTCCATTTGAAACTTCGGTTGTCGAGTGGAGCGGGGAAAAACACGTGGCCGGTTTAATAACCTCGCCGGAATACTCGCTCAAAAAATTACTCGGCGCCGGTTTGCCGCGGGTTTTTGAACTCGCGCGCGTTTTTCGTAATCACGAAGATTTTGATGCGACTCACAATCCGGAATTCACCATGCTCGAATGGTATCGCGCGAATGCCGGTTATGAAGAGATTATGACGGATACGGAGGAGCTCGTGAAATACTGTGCGTTGGAGTTGGGAAAAAAAACAAAAAATCAAGAAATCAAGAAATCAAAGACGTCTCGCGCGACGGGGACTGTCCCCAAAGCCGACGGGGACTGTCCCCTCGCGCGAGTGCAGTCATGGCAGCGCATGACGGTCGATGAGGCTTTCAAGAAATACGCCGGATTTTCTTTGCTCGAAAATTTTTCGCGCGAGAAACTGGCCGACCGTGCCCGCGAATTAAAAATCGAAGTGCCGGAAACAGATTCTTTCGATGATATTTTCTTTCGGATTTTTGGTTTGCATATCGAGCGTAAACTCGGACATGAAGCGCCGGTTATTTTATACGAGTATCCGGCGTCGCAAGCGTCGCTTGCGCGGCTCAAGCCGAGCGACCCGCGGCTTGCTGAACGATTTGAAGTTTATATCCAGGGCGTTGAAATCGCGAATGCTTTCGGCGAACTGACTGACGCAACCGAGCAAAGAAAACGCTTTGAAATCGAGGCGGAAGAGCGTCGCGCCGCAGGTAAGACGGTCTTTCCGATTGACGAAACTCTCTTAAATGAGTTACAACATGTGCATTCTGCCGCAGGAATCGCGCTTGGAGTTGACCGCTTGGCGATGATTTTGACCGGCTCAAACAATATCGAAGAAGTGCTAGCGTTCAGCGCGAAAGAATTATTTAAATAATCAGGGCGTAGGGCGTAGGCCGTAGGGCGTAGTGTTACAACTACGGCCTGTGGCCTACGGCCTACGGCCTCATCCCTATGGCCACAACAGCTACAATCAAAAAGTCGATGGTGATTCTCCACAATAATGAACCTCATCTCGTGGTTGACTATCAACACGTTTCTCCGGGTAAGGGTTCGGCTTTCACACGCGTGCGCATGAAGCAGGTTAAAACCGGCAAGCTCATCGAAGTTACATATAAGGCTGATGAAACCGTGCCTTACGTCGAATTGCAACGCTCGAAGATGCAGTTCCTGTACAAAGATGAAGGCGCCGGATATTTCATGGACCAGGCGACTTTTGAAACCGTCATGATTGATAAAGGCGTGCTCGGTGACTCATGGGATTTTTTGAAAGAAGGATTGGACGTGATGGCAATGGTTTATGAAGGTTCGACGATTGCCGTCGAATTGCCAATTAAAGTGCCTTATAAGATTACTCATGCCGAAGAAGCTGTGCGCGGCGATTCTGCCGGCGGTGGCGTCACGAAGGATGCGGAAATCGAAACCGGTCGTATTGTGAAGGTTCCGCTTTTCATCAAGCAGGGTGAAACTATTCTCGTAAATACCGAGTCGGGTGAATACGTCGAACGCGCAAATGTCTAAAACTCTGCGAAAAAATCGGGCCACTCGGCCCGGTTTTTTGTTTTCATGATAAACTTACACATAATATGGAGAATCTCGGATACAATCCGGAGGCCGGGTTCGAAAACTCGAAACCGCAGGCGGAAAAAGTTTTTCATGCCCTGCGTCGCGACAGGGATGCGGAAATTTTGTCCGTCTTCAGTCCCGAGGAGCAGGATGTGATAAAAAAGAAGCAGCGCATTCTTTCGACGCTCGCTTATTTTATTGGCAAAGATTTTCAGATTCCTGTTGAATTGAATAATCCCGGTGGCGGTTGGCACTGGGACTTTGAGCACAACATTATTCGCATTGATCCGAAAGACTTACTGACCAAGTCGATGGATCATTTGCGCTTTATAATTTCGCATGAAGGGGGTCATCGTCGAGTAAGCCGAACGGATTTTATTCCACGTGAAATTTGGGACAAACCAGGCTTTTCTTTCATGATGAATGCAATCGAAGATCCACGCGATAATAACTTTGTAGCCGACAGTTATCCGAAGTTTCGCGAGCAGATGAGAATCGCGCATATTGAATTTTTAGATTTAGAAGCGACCGCCGAAGAAAAAGCCAAAAAAAAGTTGGGCAAAATGCCTCGCTTCATGAAAGCTGGTTTTGAATATATGAGGTTGTGGTTTCTGGAAAGCCAGGGAGAACCGGCTGAGATTTCACCAGATTTGCCGGCGGAAGTTCAGGAAGTGGTTAGAGAAACGCTTGCTTCAGCCAGGGATTCCTGGAGTCGATACCCGGCGAGGGAAGAAGCCGATCATGGCGGCGAAATAAACGGCAAGCCGGCTTCAGGTGAAGACATGATTCGTGAATATGCAAAGCTTTCGTACGAAATAAATCGCGACGAAGTTTGGCCTGAGTTTAAAAAGTTGCTTGAAGAGGATATTAAGGATCAGGAAGCGCAGGAGGTTTTTAATGGACCGCAGGGTGGCGAAGGAGGTGGAAATAACGAAGGTGAGGCGGAGGGTGAGGGACAGGGTGGCGAAGGAGGTCCGGGATTACCGCCCGAACTCAAAAAAGATCTTACGCCGGAGGAACTGAAAACATTGGAAGAAGCGATAGATAAGGCAATAAAAGAAGGAAAAGCGATGGAGGGCACTCCGGGCGGGAAAAAGGGAAAGCCTATCAATTTGGATTCGCTTCCGGAGGCACTCAAAGAAAAAATCAAAAAATACATAGACTCTTTGCCGGAGGATGAGCGCAAGAAACTTCGGGGAAAGGCCGAGGCTGCGATCAAGGAAGCTGAAGATGATGTAAATCAGGAACTTGGCGGCAAGCTTTCGAAAAAACCTAAAAGCGGTGCCGAGCCGGGTGAGCCTTCTGAGGGTGAGGGTGAGGAAGGGGAAGATTCCGACGAGGAAGGCGGAGCGACTCCTGATGAAAATGATAGGACGAGCAGAGCCGTAGAGGGAAAAGGAGATGTCATGGACCCGATTGATGAAAACAGCATGCGAGCCTATGTTGAAATGCTCAATCGCGAGGTGAAGAAGGACGCGAATATCTACGAAAAGAATCGCACCGAGCTTCTCCCGCTCATCAATAGTCTAGAAAACGAGCTTCGCCAGATATTCGTGGATGATACGCCGACTTCGTGGAAAGGCGGTCATAGAAGTGGAAAAAGAATCGACATGGGGCAGAGAATTCAGGAAAAAGCCCGCAAGACTTCGGTCATGGAAAGTGAAGCCTGGAAAAGACGCGAGCGCCCGGATGAAAAAGAACATGCGATTACACTCCTCATCGATTTATCCGGGTCGATGCGCGAAAATCAGAGAATCGAAGAAGCATTTAAGGGAGTCGTGGTATTGACTGAAGTTTTGAATAAAATCGGGTTGAATGTTGAGGTGATCGGTTTCAATAATAAAATTCACGAGTATCAAAAGTTCGGTGAACCGATGTCGAAGGCGATACGCGAGCACATCGGTGACATGTTCGGCGAAGTCGACGCGACGCGCTGTTCCGGATGCGGAAATGAGCATAGTCAAACCGATTTGGGATGGGCGATGGAAACTGCGGCGGAAAGGCTCGCAAAACAACCGGGCTCGAGTCATCTTCTCGTTGTCGTATCTGATGGCAAGGCAGCGGAATCACCGGACCACCCGAAACAAAATTATGAAACGAGCGCGGTTGGGGAAAAAATCAATGATGATTTGGGTGTAAAAGTAGTCGCTCTTGGAATGGGCTTTGGAAATGGAAATTTGAGCGCGAACTTCACGGATTGCCTAATTGATGTTGATGTGAAGGAAATGGCGAAACAATTAGCCGAACTCATTAAGGGGGTTATTTAAGTCGTTACTAACTCATTCTGGCTCAGAACCATATGGCTTTCGCCGAAGAAAAAAATCCGCTTGAAGATTTTCTCGCCGTCATCAGGGGTTCGAAGCAGGTCGGAATTGTCATCGCGAAAGATGGAAATGAGTTATCCAGATTCTCTTCGAACCTGGAAGACAGTGATTTCAAAAAAGCCAGACGAGTTTTTGATCTATTTGATCAGAGGCAGGCATATTTTCTGGCCGATGAAGACATGGAAAAATCTTTTTACGACTTCGCGGTTCAATACGGAACCGGACAGATCGAAATTTTTGACGAAGAAAAGCGGCAACCGCGCGTCTTCGCGCCTGATTATGAGAAGTCGGCCGTGGTTATTCTGGTCGAGAAAGACGACTTAGCAAAACTTGAAAAAAGAGGGTTTGGCTTACTCGCACTCTCGGGCCCAGCTTATCAATCATAAGAATATGAATAAACCAGAAGGACAATCAGGTGCGCCTTATCAGGATAGGCAAAAGGTGGCGGAACCGGCAAAAAAACTTGTTCCAATTTCTGAAACCGAAAAGAAGATTTCGTATCTTGGAGTTGAGCTGGAAAAAGCGGCCGTCGGGAATAGCCAGTTTGTGCCGAAGCGAAGTCAGTATCGCGATTACATCAACGATAAAGAAATCGCTTTGCCTTTGCAACGCGATATTGCGATTGCCTTTTCTGGCGGTGAGCCGATGCTGGTTGAGGGTGGAACGTCGCTTGGAAAAACCACCACGGTTAGGAAGATGTGCGCGGAACTTGGTTATGAGGTTCACTATGCGAACCTGAATGGCGCGACCGATGTTGAAGATTTGATGGGTCGCTATATTCCGAACCCGAAGAAAAACAAACCTGAAGATCCGGAATATATTTTTTCTGACGGCAAAGTGACGAGCGGACTGCGGCAGGAAAACGGCAAAATCAAAGTTATCATTTTGGATGAATTTAACGCCGCCGCGCCGAATATCGCTATTCGTCTTCATGAAGTTTTGGATGCGCTTGAACGCAACGGCGAGGTGGTTTTGTCCGAAGACGCTTCTGAAGCCTTACAAGTAAGCAAAGGCAGAACCAAGATTATTGCGCTCATGAACCCACCGGGTAAGGGATATTTTGAACGTGAACCCCTTGACCCGGCGCAGCTTCGCAGATGGGTTTATAAAAAAATGCCTTCCGAACTTCCGGCGGACACTTTTTCGCAGGCGACGGATGCGCTTTTCAGTTTTAAAGCTGAAGATAAGACCGCGACGGTTGGCGCTTCGGAGTATTTGAATTCGCGCGAGCATCAATTGGAACCGGAACAGCTCATGGAAATCCCGGGGATGCATGAGGTCCTGGCAAAATATAAAGAATTTCACAAGGCGGCGAAAGAACTGGTTAGGGCCAGGAAAATCGGTGAAGATCAGCCACAGCAATTCACCTACGATGATCGCATGGAACCGCGTCGCGTGCGCGATTTTGTCTTACGTTTTTATAACGGCGATGTCAACGAAACTTTTCAGCAGGCGCTTAAATATTATTATTCCAATAAGCTTGAAAGCGAGATTGACCGGGCAAAGCTAAACGAACTGATTAGAAACGTTTGTTATGTTGCAAAGCCTAGTGATTCAAAACGCAAGGGCTTGGAAAGAGCGCCGGCAGCAGCTCCACCACGACCAGCTAAAGTAGATTACGGACCTCAGCTAACGCAATTTGAGGTTAAAGAATCGGCTGGTGATTTGGAAAGCAGAGCTTTGGATTTTCTTGACGAAACTCCGACAGGTGATCTAGCTACTATGTTAGCAGGCCTGACTGGTTTTGATTCGGAAAGAGTTTGGCAATTTAGAACGTATCTTCTCAGCTTGGGTGTTAATGAAGCGGAAATAGTGAAAGGACTTTCCGGAATAGACTCGGAGCGGGCTTGGGCCATGCGCAGAAGGGTATTAGAGAAGACCCCTTTTGGAAGATTTGACGTTGAGATATTACAAGGATTAGCCGGCGTCGATAGCGATGAAGCGTGGGGTGTTAGGCAAAAAATCGCAGCAAGAATCCTGGACAAGTCATGGCTTGTCCAAACTTTAGCTGGTTTGGATTCCGCAGAGGCTTGGTACATGCGCGATGCTCTGTCTGGAACAAGAGAATACGAGAGGGGTGTTTTGCTTGGCTTGGCTGGCGTGGAATCTAAAAAAGCCTGGAACTTAAGATATAAGTTTCTGCGTAACAAGAAAGAATTGGACGCAGTCGCTTTGAGTACGACGGGGATTGATTCCGAAGAAGCCTGGGCTATGCGTGCAACCATACTTTCTTCGGGCCCATATAGTCCGGAAGTATTTGAAAGCATGGCCGGGCTTGATTCTCCGAGAGCCTGGAATATGCGCGAGGTGATTCTTCGCAATCCAGACCAAATCGCCATCAATGCTCAGGCTTTTGGTCTGGCCGGTCTTAACTCTACCAGAGCATGGGAAATGCGAAGAAAACTATTGGAAGAAAATGCTATGAGGGAAAGAGTCGCCGAAGGAATTTCCGGCGACTATATGACCTTCGTCTGGCAGCTGAATAAAGGACAAGAGAAGCCTGGTTCGGAGGACGACATGGTTCCGGATTACGATTACCAAGAATTTGATGAATCCGACGAAGTAGAGACATCGGCCGAGACTATTGAGGATATGTCCCTGGATTTCATGGAGGCGAATATGGTTAATAATGAAGTCTATTGCGCGAGAGGGCTCGCCGGCATGGATTCGGAAAGAGCTTGGAAACTGCGGCGTGATCTTTTGGCGAGCGGAGTGGATAAGGTGGAAATCTTATCTGGTCTTGCGGGTGTTGATTCTGAGGAAGCCTGGAAATTCCGTAATGATTTCATGGATTTCGAAGGAATCAACGGTTATCTTGCAATTAGCCTTTCCGGTCTTGATTCGCAAAAAGCTTGGTATTTGCGAAATAAGATTTACAATCAGGACCCGGAATATCTAGGCGGCGCTGTTGCGGCGAGCCTAATCGGTCTTGATTCTGAAAAAGCTTGGGTTTTGCGCCGAGCCATATTTGCCACAGGTCCGGAATATGATGATGAAATCGCGCTTGGACTTGCGGGTGTCGATTCTGAGGAAGCTTGGAATATGCGCGGGAGAATCCACGTAAGAAACAATAATCTTCCGGGATTAGCAAAGAGTCTTACGGGTCTTGGTTCTGATGCAGCCTGGGCTATGCGTAGAGAGTTATTAACTTATGGGTCCTATGACGGAATCGCGCAGAGCCTTGCCGGCCTTGATAGCGGAGAAGCCTGGGATATGCGTGCCGAGCTTGAAAAAGACGGCGTGCCTTTGTCTCAGATTTCAGCCGGGCTTGCCGGTTTAAATTCCAGAGAGGCTTGGTCGCTTCGAAATCGCTTTGAAGATTCGGATGTTGTTACTGGTGAGATTATTACGGGAATAAACGGCACTTCGGAAACTTTTGTCTGGAGGCTGAAGGAGACGGAAAAATCATCAAAACCGGAAACCCGGGAAAAGGAAAAGCCGGTGGAGGGGGTGGAGGTGGAAAAGTTTTTGGATGATGTTTTTGATGCAATTAAAATATCCGGTTTTAAATGGAGTAGCAGGGAGATATGGGCTTGGAGTTTAAGTCGCGATGAAGATGGTAAAGAGTTTGTTGATATGCAAGCGAACATATCGGATATCAAAGGAGATAGCGAAGGACGGAAAAGATTTGATAAACCCTTAGCTATTAATAGAAGCAGAATTAATCCGATAAAAACATTTTATCAGCAGAAACCATCTCGACTACAGGTATCGGGAGGCCGGGGTATCCAAGAATTGAAACAGGTGCTCGCGGGTAAGCGGGTAATTTCCGTGGCGTTAGAGGATCGTTGGTATTTGGAAGTGGTTTAACTTCGGCCAGAGTATTTCAAGCTGAAAAACAGTGCCGAAAGGCCTGTTTTTCTTTTTATTCTCTACCCTTACGTCATCCTCGAAAAATCAGCAGATTTTATCGAGGACCCAAGAAAGCCCCCATGGATCCTCGATAATTCGTGCTCGAATTTCGAGGAAGATGTGCTAGGTATCTATTCGTGATGCATACACAATAATTATCGTAGTCACCAAAAATTTGACAACCAAGCGAAAACAGTGTATCAATATACCCAAGTAACCAAGGAGGAGCTATGGGAACCAGAATCCCGGGTTTGCCGAAGGTCGTCGAAATCTACCGTCAACCGTCACCTCCCGGTCACATGGGGAATGACATGCGTGTCCGCGCCATGCTCCAGGATGGCGCCGTTGTTTTCGAGGGTGCAGACGAATCTCTTTGCGCTTTCTTCAAAGAGCGCGGAGTGCGCAATGCCGAAGGAAAAACCGTGCCAGTCAGCGCCGGGCCAGCGTTTCTGAGCGCTCTCTGTTATTGGGGGAACACGTATTTCTACGCACGCCGAGTAGCATGAAGATTGCCTCGGTCTTTTTTTATTTCTGAATCAGATTTATGTCGCTGATTGACTCCGCTGAACTTGGACTGCCGGCGCTCGAAACCAAAAGAGCTGGAAAGAAACAGCCGTCTTTTTTTGAATTTTCTGAAGCCGAAATGCACGAAACCGTGGCTCAAGTGAACGAAGCTTTGGCAGATCTTGATGACGAATTACTCACGCGGCTTGAGGCTAACGGGCGCGGACCAGAAGCTCCGGAAGCTTTGCGTATGGCCGAACGGGTTGAGATGAAGCGGTTACTTCGCGAGGGAAAAGTTATCGGCGAGTTTTCGCGTGTGAAACCAGACGAAATTGGAAGAAGCGAAACGCGCACGGCTGTGATTGCATATTTTGAATCTGAACAAGGAGAAGCTGCGATTATGAAGTCGGCGAACGGCGATGGCATGACGGTTGAGGGTCGAGCTGAGCCTTTTACCGAGGGACTCATGGACGAGGAATATGAAAATAAACTAAAAGAACTGACTGCGCGTTGGTTGGATAATGGCATCGCTAAACGCAACAGTCGCGGGGAACTGCGGGCGTCGATTAGGCAAACTCTTTATGCCGGCGAAGGTTGGCGAGGTGAAGTTTTGGTTCCGGCTATTGCTGAGGTTATGGGAATCGCGAATCTTGTTCCGGCGACAGTTCTGCGTTCTGATTTGGATGGCGCGGTACCGGTTACGTTGCAGAAATTGGAGCCATACGGAGAAAACGCCTATCGTGATTTACGGTCATTACCGGAAGACACCATTCAAGTTGCCGCGATTCTTGATTATCTGGTTAAGCAATCGGATCGTCATGGCGGAAACCTTATGTGGGCGCGCAAAAAAGGTCCGGAAAGCGAGCGCGAACTGACCCTGATTGATCATGCATATTCATTTGTGCGAGAAATCGACCCCGATATAGGTAAGGATAATTATTGCTCGGTTTTCATGGAAAGGGTGATGGATGTGGGGGATCCGCTCGGTGAAAAAACCCTGCGCTCAGTCAGGCGTTTGCTCGAAATGAAGCCCCAGATGCTTAAAACATTCAAGGCGATTTTTGATCTCGGTGAACCAGGGCGCGGAGAAAGAGAATGGCAGAGCCTTGAGATGAAAGCACAGGAAGTTTTGAGGCATAAAAAAATTCCAGATCGCGTGCGGATGCAGTTGTTACGTTAGCGAACAAAAACCAGAGTCATCGGACTCCGGTTTTTTGTTGTATACTAATACCAATCAAAAATATTATATGAATGAAAGATATTCGCCGGAGCAGGCCTGGAAAGTGGCTCAGCAAATGCGGGGTGAGGCCAAGAAAAAAAATTCCGATTATGACGAAGCGCTTTTAAGCGTGGAAGAACGCGAAAAGAAATATAATTTTGGTGAAATTAACGCGGATGGTGTGACGGCAAAGGTCGGAAAAGGCGGAAGTTCAGAAAAATTACCGCGTGAAATCATGGTACTGGACACCGGTCAGCCGAAAACCCCGCCACTTGAGATGCGCAAGCCGAAAACTCAGGAAGAATTGGATGATGTGTATCGCTGGACCATCAAAAACCAGGGCGTCGTCGATCATCACGGAATAGATGTATCGGTTTTGGATTTGCCGGAAGGTCTGGAAAGAAAATGTGCGGCCAAAATGGTAGCTGATTTTCCGGAAGAAATTATTGCTCAATTCAAGGAGCGAAATGTTAAAGAAGTTACGGCGCACTTCGACTCCGATTTGGATTCGATGACGGCTTCGTATCTTGCCAAGTCACTTTTGGAATCAGGAAAGCTTCCGCCTCTTGCAAAACAACTTGCGGAGCATGTAAATCTTGTGGATTACGGTCGGTTTCGTGAATCCGATCCGGATAAATACATGAATTCGCTTATTGGTGTGTTTGGCTCGTTAAAAACAGAGCTCATGAAGCGTAATCGGACGGAATCTGGAGCGATTTGGGGCAATCAAACTCTCTCGCTCGATGATAAGAAAAAGCAGTCCGGCGCGATTAATGAAACATATCAGACAAGGCTTACGAAGGCGGTTTTTGAAATTCTGAATGCCTGCGGAAAGAAAGTCGCAGATGGTGAAGAAGTTGATTTCACTAATCTCGATACGGATTCCATGGAGCTTTCGGAACCTGTATTGGAGGCGCTCAAACTCGGTAAAGAACGAGCGAAAAAAGAGTTTGAGATTTTTAACCGTGAGTTTGAGAATGCTGAAAAGAGAACTTTTCCGGTCACGAATAAAGAAGGAAAAATGATGGACGTGCCGGTTTTGATATTCGGAGAAACTGAATTGAACCCGCTTGTCGTGACGAATTTAGCCTACACGCGTACTTCGCCGGAAACTATCGTCGCAGTTTATGCCGGAGCGGATCGTAAACAAGGTGGTGATAATTATGATATCGGAATCAAGCCAGAAACACTGGATGTTTTCAATTTGAATTTCTTGGAAGCTCCGCTTAATGAGACTGAAGCTGTTCGACGCGGACCGGAACTCATAAAACTTCATGAGAAAAAGGCCGCGGGTACATTAACCGCTGACGAACAAAAGCTTCTGGATTCCTGGTCAAAACTGCGTCAGGGAAAAGAATATCTTGGAATCGGTGATCCGACGGTCGCGGTCGCTGGCGGTTCGCTGATCGCAGCTTCGACGACTTCGCGTTTGAGTCGGGAGGATTTTACAAGTACTCTGCATCAGGCTTTTGAAATGAATCGTGTGGAGAAAGATGAGCTGACAGCAGAACAGCGTGACCTTACTGTCGAGCGTGAGAAGAAATTCGAGCGTGCGCGGCGTGAACTCGCGGAATTCGGTTTGGAAAATAATCGCGAAAATCAGATTACGGTTGTCGCGCAGATGGAGACGCGTCAGCTACCGAAAGGTTTTGAAAGCGTTTATGTGGCCATGGATGCTCGCAAAGAGGCGCTGAAAAAAGGTGATGCGGAGGCGCTTCGAGTCGCGGAAGAGAAACTAAAGAAGGAGATGAAAGAGAATAACGTTGGGGGAATTGTCCACTCGGAAGGCACTGCAGTTTGGGATCATGCGAGATTAGCGCTTGAAAATGTTCAAAAAATGCCGGGGCTTTCGGAGTCCGAGAAAAAAGATCGCAAATTGATGATGCTTTATCATGATCTCGGCAAAACCGAAGTCTTTTGGAGTGAGGCGAATAAGAAGCAGAACGCGAAGCATGCCGAAAAAGGCGAATTGCATAGCGCCATGATTGGTCACGCCGATGCGCGAACTGAAGCGATTCGATATGGCTTGGGCAAAAACGGAATTTCCGGCGCTAAACTTGAAGCTTTTACGCTCGTGATCAAGCATCACATGGAAACAAGTTTGTTGAAGCAGGATCCGAAAAAGACGGTTAAGCTTTTCGATGGTTTTGGTCCTGACGAAGCATCGCGGCGTGAAATTGTGAAATTACTCACCGATGTTCTCTCGATTGATGGGGAAGCGACGGAGCAAATCAAGCTTCAGGGCGAGAATTTGGTTTCGACGAAAAACGAGGGCAAGCTTGCGCCCAGACTTGATGCTGTTTGGAGTAAGTACGAAGAGGGCAAGAAAATTGTTGCAGCGGAAAAGAAGGCGGTGGAAGATGAAGGAAAACGGATGCTTTTAGAGGCAGAGATTTTTGGTCAGGGTAAGTCGGCCACTAATTATCTTAGGGAAGAACGTAACATCCAGCCGGGTCCAGAGATGGGCAAGACATTAAAACGAATTCGAAAAATAATCGAGGATAATTCTAAGCTCCCGCCAGCCGAAATCAAAAAGCTATTGGATGCGGAAACAATCTAATCGCGGTTACTTCATCTCTTCGCGTTTGATCTTCGCGATAAGCGATTCCGGTTCCAGTCGGATTTTAAAGCTCTCAAAAATCGTGGTATCGAAAGTCGTGTGATGCGGACGCACGACTTTTTCGAATTTCGCGCCGGAAGATTCAAGACTAGCCACGAGTTCTTCCATTGTGCCGGTGCGAGGAAATATTTCGATGTGATCAAAGCCGGAAGTCTGGCTCCCGTCCGGTTTTTGGTCGGAAAGTTCCAGGAATTTGATATCACCGAGTGATGTCGTGATTGGTGTCGGCAGTTTTATGATGGCAATTCGACGCCCCGCGATGATTGACTGATAGATAAGCCCTGATTCAGGTTCAAAAATAGTGCGTATTGATTCGAATTCGCGAGTCGAGTCACATTTGTAGCAAATGTGATCGGCAATGGCGTCTGGTTTGTGAGCCAAGACCCAATTTTCAAAAGCGACGATGTATCGCCCGCTTTCTCCACAAAAAGTCTCGGTCGTATTCATATCTGCGTGTATTTGCATATGCGCGCCGTATAAGAATTAGTTGAAATAGCGAAAATGATGTAATCGCGACAGGGTAAGCTCGAAAAAGTAAGCGAACGGATTGCGCGCGTGCTCGCGAGCATTCACCGCAAGCGTTACACGCTGCGGAGGAGGGCGCAGAGAGCACCGCGCACCGCCGTTCGCGTATCGCTGAGAAGTAGAGTTTGTATTGGCGCGAATTTTAGCATAAATGATATACTATTCGTGCTGTGCATATTATGTGCACCGATTTGAATATGGGCCGAAGACGAAAAGACTCTTTTGAAGGGATGGATTTCACTCTTGAGCCGGAAACGAAGCGCGGTATTGCCGTAGTTTTGGTTTTTGCGCTTTCTGCGATCATGTTTTTGGCTTTGTTTGGTCTCGCCGGACCGTTTGGAAAATTTTTAGATGAAGCTCTCGCTACTTTCCTTGGAAAAACTCGATTTGTACTCGCGACGTTGCTTGCGTTTGCCGGCTTGAATATACTTTTTCCCGATAAAAAACTTCTTCGCCCGATTACTTATGTCGGCGTCGTGCTCGCAGTCCTCGGCGTAAATGGCTTGCTTCACGCTTTTATCATCGGGGACGCCGGCGAAAAAACATTAGAAATGGCCGGCGGCGCGCTCGGAGTATTTGCCTATCAGACTTTATATTTTTTGATGGGGCGTATCGCTGCCATCGTGGTTTTATTCACGTTGGCTTTCATAGCGGCCTCAATTCTTTCAGGTATTTCCATTGCCGCAATCTTCGGAATTGTTGCTAAATTTTTCTCATCGATGGATTTAAAACCGATGGCGCGCGAAATCAAGTCTGGTGTTGTCGGGTCGAATTCACAAAAGGAGAAATCTAAAATTATCGTTGATGAGGAATGTGAAGTTGAAGAGGAAGAGAGTGAAGAAGAAGAGGAGGAAGAGCCGGTAATCTTGAAGCCGCAGCCAAAAATCATCACGCCGGCGAACGATGCCGAGGCTCCGGTTGAAGAAAAAGAAACCCGCGAGCTTACCGGCACCAAAGCACCGCCACTACTTCGACCGAAACAGCGTCGCAGTATTGCGATTCCGCTTGATTTGCTTGATGGCACGCCTTCAAAACCGACTTCCGGTGACGTCGAAGCTAATCTTGATATCATCAAGCGCACTTTTGCGAATTTTGGTATTGAAGTTGAAATGGGTGATGTTTCCGTCGGTCCGACAGTCACACAATATACTTTTAAGCCCGCTGACGGCGTCAAACTCAACAAGATTACCGGACTCGGAAACGATCTTTCGCTTGCACTTGCGGCGCATCCGATTCGTATCGAGGCGCCGATTCCTGGCAAATCACTCGTTGGTATCGAAGTTCCGAATAAAGCCGTAGCTACGGTTCGTTTCCGCGATATCATTGCGTCCAAAGCATTTCAGGAAGCCAGTTCGCCGCTCACCATGGGTCTCGGCAAAGATGTTTCCGGCAAATCCTGGACCGCAGCGCTTGATAAAATGCCGCACTTACTTGTGGCTGGCCAAACCGGTTCCGGTAAGTCGGTTTGTTTGAACACGATTATTCTTTCTTTGATGTACAAATGCGGTCCGGATGATTTGAAGATGATTCTGGTCGATCCGAAGCGCGTCGAAATGTCGCTTTATAATGGTATTCCGTATTTGTTGACTCCGGTCGTGACTGATGTAAAAAAGACTGTCAACGCTTTGAAGTGGGCGGTTCAGGAAATGGATCGCCGCTACGAAAAGCTTCAGGCTTTTGGTGCTCGCGATATCAAAACCTACAATGAAAAAGCTGAAGATGGTTTGCCGTATCTGGTAATCGTGATTGATGAGCTTGCTGATTTGATGTCGACTTCTGCTCAGGAAGTCGAAGCTTCGATTGTGCGTTTAGCTCAAATGTCGCGTGCCGTCGGTATCCATTTGATTCTTGCGACCCAGCGCCCGAGCGTCAATGTTATCACCGGTCTTATCAAGGCAAATATTCCGGGGCGCATTGCTTTTGCGGTCGCATCAAGCATCGATTCGCGTACAATTTTGGATCAGCCGGGTGCTGATAAATTGCTTGGTCGCGGCGATATGTTGATGTCATCAGCTGAAATGGCGACACCGAAACGTCTGCAAGGCGCCTTTGTTTCCGATGATGAAATCCGTCGCGTTTGCCAATTCTTGAAGAATACTTGTGCGGCTCCGGAATACGATAACTCTGTCATTGAGCGTCAGAAAAACGGTGGTACGGTTTTCTCCGGCAATAGTAATGACGATGGCGGAAGTGAAAATGATGATGGCGATCCGCTCCTTGAAGATGCCATGTCGGTTCTGACTCAAGCCGGAAAGGCGAGTGCTTCTTTGTTGCAACGTCGCTTAAAAGTCGGTTACTCACGTGCCGCACGTTTGCTTGATATTCTTGAGCAGCGTGGTTTTATCGGTCCGGCAGACGGCGCCCGTCCGCGCGAAATTTTGGTGAAAACCGGTCCGGTTGTGCCGAATGCGATGGCATTGAATGATGATACTGAGGAAGAAGACGAAGACGCTGTTCCGGCAGATTTAGAGGGCGATGACAAAGGCTAAAGTTAAGTTTGCATGACTTTTACCAAGAAAAAAATCTCAGCCGATGAAACGGTGGGCGGATATTTCCGCGAACTTTTGAATTCGGCGCGCATGACGGATATCGCGCTCGCCGAGGCTTTGCACGCTCAACCGCGTCACGTAAAAGCGCTCTTGAATAATGATTTCAAACAATTGCCGGGCGCTTATTACACTAAGCACTTAATAAAGAAATGCTCCGAGCTTCTGAATGGGCGCGCCGAATATGCCGAGAGTCTTTTTCTGCGCAGCGTTTCAACCTCAGATATTGTTGAATCACCGGAAAAGATTTTTGAATACAGAAGAGTCCGCGGTGCAGCGCTTATAGTGGTCGCAAGAGTGCTGACTGGTTTGGCTTTTGTCGGAGTTTTTGCGGCGCTCATGATTTCGTTTGGCGGAAACATTCGAAAGGCTTTGACTCCGCCCTCGATTGATTTACTGAACCCGGCTACTGATCTTGTGACTTCTAATCGTGAATTGAAAGTTGAGGGCAAAACCGAACCGGAAGTAATCATAAAAATAAACGGTGAGCAGGTTGTGACTGACGACGTCGGAGTTTTTTCGATGCCGCTGTATTTGAACGATGGGCTGAATATCGTGGAAGTCCGCGCCGCCAAAAGATATAGTAAGGAACAAGTGGTCTATCGCCGAGTTTTGGTGGAATACAAAGACTCGAAAGAAGTTTCGATCAGATAATGTGTTTTTGCTGTCATCCCGAAGCCGAGGGATCTTGTTGACGTGTGGATAGAAAGTTTGCGCTCGAGGACTGGCGTTATATAATAGTCGGGTGTTGAGGGGGTGGAGTTAAAAAAACTCCAGCCCATGTTTTGTTTTCGGGGCTAGGCCGTAGGGCGTAGGCCACAGGCCATAGTAAAACCAGTCAGCAAACTTTGAAAGTAACTCTACGCCCTACGGCCTATGGCCTACCGGCTAACAAACTATGTCTAAAAAAACAGACTCATTATCAGAAAGCAAAATGCGCGCAGTGCAAGAAGCGCTTGCGCAAATCAGACAAAACTTCGGTGAGGGAAGTATTATGCGTCTCGGTGAAGCAAAAGGAATGGAAGTCGCTTCGATTCCAACCGGTTGTCTTTCGCTTGATTTGGCACTCGGCGTCGGCGGCGTGCCGCGCGGTCGTATCGTTGAAATTTTCGGTCCGGAATCTTCGGGTAAAACCACGCTTGCTCAGCATATCGTTGCCGAGGTGCAAAAACTCGGTGGACTCGCAGCATATATCGACGCTGAACACGCTCTCGACCCGGATTATGCTCGCAAAGTCGGAGTGAATATCGATGACATGCTTATTTCGCAGCCGGATTCGGGCGAACAGGCACTTGAAATCTGCGAAACCCTGGTGCGTTCGAATGCAGTTGATGTCATTGTGGTTGATTCGGTTGCGGCGCTCGTTCCGAAGGCGGAAATCGAAGGTGAAATGGGCGACTCTCACATGGGACTTCATGCGCGTTTGATGTCGCAGGCTTTGCGCAAAATCACGGCGGCGATTTCAAAATCAAACACTTGCGTGATTTTCATCAACCAGATTCGTATGAAAATCGGTGTCGTTTTCGGTAACCCGGAAACCACGACCGGCGGCATGGCTTTAAAGTTTTATGCTTCGGTGCGCGTTGAAATTCGACGTTCGGCGCAAATCAAGCAGGGCGAAAAAATCCTGGGTAATCGAACGAAGATTAAAATCGTCAAAAACAAAGTCGCGGCACCTTTCCGCACAACGGAATTTGATATCATGTACAACGAAGGTATTTCGATTCCCGGCGATCTTTTGGATACCGGCGTGCTTTATGGTGTGATTGCGAAGAATGGAAATTCATATTTGTTCGGCGAAGAAAGATTGGGGGTTGGGCGCGAGACCGCAAAAGAAGGTTTGCGGGCGCGACCGGATTTGATGAAAGTTATCCGCGAAGCCATTGTCGCGAAAGCAGCTTCGACGGAAACTGTGCCATCTTCGGGCGCGGCGGGGAATGATACGGCAGAGGCTCCGGAAGCTGAGACACTTTAGAGTCACGACGCGAACCGGAGGGACTTACACGAATTGCCGAGCCAGCATTCCCTGCGCCCTCCTCCTCGCGTTTAACGCTGCGGTGAATGCTCGGAAACGCCGGACTCGGCAATTCGTCTACCTGGTGATTTGATGTTTGCTTTTCGAGTTTAAAAAGTTGTCATCCCGTTCGTTTTTAGTTTTCATCCCGAAGCCGAGGGATCTTGTGTCCGAAAAGTTGAATGAAAATAAAGAAGCCAGGCACACAGCGTGTGTCGGGCTTCGAGTTGTCTGGCGCGGGATTGCGCCGAAAGAACGGGAAAGAGCGGAACCGGCGCGAAGCTTACTTCTGCTTCGGCCAGTAGATCTCACGCGTGACGGGGAAGGCGCGGAGGGTGAGCTCCGCGAGGCTGTCGTCCTTGTAGAGCGGGTGGACGTCCTTGACCTTGGCCTCCAGGAGGGCGTTCGCGGTCTTCTGCGACACGAACCACACCCTCATGACGCGCTCGGCGGACCGTCCCTCGCCGTTCATGAACCCTTCCAGGAAGACCACCGAAGTGATCTTCCCTTCCGGGTTCAGGGTGTCGACGGGGGTCGGGGCCTCGAGTTGTCCGAGGAGGAGGTCGTTCACGTCGGCCCACATCGGCCCGCCTTCCGTGAACCCACCGTTCGGGTTCGCCTGGAAGCAGTTGCCTGCCTCCAAGTTGGCCACCATGGTCTCGTGCGCCACCTTCGCGGCGACGACGAACTCCGTCCAGGACGAGTCCTCCGCGAGGACGCCCGCAACCTCCTCCTTCGAGAAGACCTGGACGTTGCGCAGCTTGGCGCTCGCGGCCTTGGGGTTCCGCCCAAAGACGGCGCGGGCGGCTTCCGCGTACTGACCGCAGACGGGGTAAACGACCCCATCCTTCACGAGAACCAGCGCACCGTCGGCGTCACGGGTGCTCAACATCGAGCACTTGTTCTCCGTGAGCTTCGGCTGCACCTGGCCCTTCACGGCCTTCTCGGCGGTCTGCATCGCCTCGGCCTGCTCGGCCTTGGCGCGCGTTCCGCCGGTGATCACCGCGACCTTCCGCAC
>Ga0194060_10000430_pt1 | contig 30609 bp, 31 predicted proteins | sample SepL225m_MetaG_FD_163427 | JGI IMG/M metagenome (GOLD analysis project Ga0194060, IMG submission 163427) | Anoxic zone freshwater microbial communities from boreal shield lake in IISD Experimental Lakes Area, Ontario, Canada - Sep2016-L222-5m | ecosystem: Environmental > Aquatic > Freshwater >...
TACATCGGTGGCCGATGCAGTGGAGTTCATAGGTATAAATCAATGAGAGAATATGCCTATGACAGATTTTCATTCGGGCTTTGTTGCCATTGTTGGCCGTCCGAATGTTGGAAAATCAACGCTTATCAATGCACTAGTTGGCAGCAAAATCGCAATTACTTCTCATCATCCAAATACAACGCGCAGCGCCATTCGCGGAATTGTTCATGGTGATAATTTTCAAGCTGTTTTAGTTGATACTCCAGGAGTTCATAAACCAAAGACTTTGCTGGGGCAGCGCTTAAATGCAGTTGTAGATCAGTCGATGGATTCAGTTGATGTCGTCATTCTGTGTATTCCAGCCGATGAAACTTCTGGAGCGGGTGATATTTTTATCGCTCAGGAAATTGCTAAACATCCACGGGCAAAGAAGTTCGCGGTAGTAACTAAAACTGATTTATTGTCCAAGGAAAAATTGGCGCTTCGATTGACCGGAATTATGGCGCTGGCACAAGGATTTGTCTGGGATGAAATTATTCCAGTATCTGCAGCTATTCACGACCAGATAGATTTGTTAAACGCATTAATCGGTGCGAATCTGCCCGTGGGACCCGCGTATTACCCTGAAGGAACCACGAGTGATCAAGCAATAGAGCAACTCATTTGTGAGTTTATTCGTGAAGCAGCATTGCAGGATGTGCGTGAAGAGCTTCCGCATTCAATTGTGGTCACCATAGATGAATTCGGTGAGCGCGAAGAAAAAGGCTCACGTCCCTTTTACGATGTGCACGCAACTATTCATGTTGAACGGGATACGCAACGCGCGATTTTGCTTGGACATCAAGGCTCAAGGCTTAAAGAGATTGGTATCCGAGCGCGAGCTGATATCGAGCGGGCATTAGTTGCAAAAATCTTTTTGGGACTACATATTAAAGTCTCTAAAGAGTGGCAACGAGATGCACGAATGTTAGACAAGTTAGGTTTTGAAGAGCGAAGTTAAACTGAGGCTTTTCGGCTGGCTAAATACGATCCTAAAACCACCATTGGTAATCCAACTTTGATACCTAGTGTTATTGGCTCGTGCAAAATTAGAATTCCTAAAACTACTGCAAACGCGGTATTGACATAGGTTGTCAGTGAGCCACGGGCAGGGCCGATTTCTTTGATCACGATGAAGAAGAGCATGAAAGCTATTGCAGTACTAAAAACTCCGAGTGCAATCAGCGCGGCTATGGCATGAATTGATACTTCATTTTTTGGCCACATGGCAATTGCAATTGGCGCATAAAAAATAGAGGTTAATGCCATTGCTACTCCATTGATGGCAATTCCATCGACTCCGGGAAGATTTGAGGTAATCATGAGCACAGCGTATGAATAAAGAATCGAGGCCAGAATCACCATTGCGATGGCTTTAGGGTTGCTACTTTTTGTAATTGATTCGATTCCAACTAGGGCAATAATGCCAATAAATCCAACAACAAGTCCAAATATTCTCTTGGGTTGCCAAACGCTGTGATCGCCGCGGAGTGATGAAAAGATTGTCGAGAAAATTGGAACAGTAGCAACTAATAGTCCAGCTAATCCAGATGAAATTTCCTTTTCTGCATTAGTAATTAAAATCCACGGTCCTACCATTTCAAGAACTGCATAAGGTGCTACATATCTAATACCTTTAATTGCATCCTTAAGCGTATTTTTCTTAATTGCGATCGGAATCAGAATTGCAGCGCCGATAAAAGTTCGACCGGCAACAATGAGTGGAGGTGGAATATCTGCTACAGCAACTTTCATAAGTAAATATGGAATTCCCCAAAGAAAGCCCACAAAGGCAAATTGAATCCAAGATTTACGGGTCATTTACGCCAGCACGCGCTTGTATAAAGCAACTGTTGCACTGGCAACTGCGTCCCAACCAAAATCTTTCATTGCACGTATTCTGCCTGCTGCGCCATATTTTTTAAGCAACTCAGGTTGTGACATTAAACGCGTAATTGATTCACTGAGCGCTGATTCAAATACTTTGGCATCAGATGTGTAATCAACTAATTCCCCAGTTACTTTTTCAGAAACAACTTCTGGAATCCCACCAACTCGTGAACCTAAGACAGCAGTTTCGCAGCCCATCGCTTCCAAGTTAACTATTCCTAGAGGTTCATATATGGAAGGGCAGATAAATAAATCGGCAGCGGTGAGCATTGCAGTTAGCTCAGCATGGGGCAACATCTCTTTGATCCACCAAATATTTTTTCGAGATTGTTGAAGTTCAGCGATTAAGTCTGCGACTTCTTTGCCTATTCCTTCTTCATCGGGGCTACCTGCGGCTAATACAAGGCCATATTCAGATGGAACATTTTTCCACGCGCGCAATAAATGCGCTAAACCTTTTTGGCGAGTTATCCGCCCAACAAAGATTGCAAAGGGACCAGAAACTCCAAATTTTTCTGGAACTGATGCATCGTAATTTGGTGCAAACTTTGAAGTATCAACGCCGTTTCGAATTGTGACAACTTTGTTTGGATCGACAGATGGATATGCCTGCAAGACATCTGCGCGCATCCCATCACTTACTGCGATGATGGCTGCGGCAGCTTCGTAAGCAGTTTTTTCTGCCCATGAAGAAATGGCATAGCCACCACCCAATTGATCGGCTTTCCATGGACGAAGCGGTTCTAATGAATGCGCACTGACAATATGTGGAATCGAATATTGAAGCGATGCAACGTGACCAGCCAAGTTGGCATACCAAGTATGCGAGTGAACAACATCGACTTTATCTAGATGCGATGCAATCTCAAGATCTGTTGCTAGTGCCTGTAAAGCCGGATTAGCGGTGCTGAATTGTTCTGGAGTTGCATAGGCAAAAGCATCCTCACGCTTTTCACCAAAACAGTGGACTTCGACGTTAATTCCATTGATTGTGCGAAGGGCTTGCGTTAGCTGGAGTACATGGACGCCAGCGCCACCATAAATAGCCGGAGGCCACTCTTTAGTAACTATTCCAACTTTCAAATCACTCATCGCAATTCCTCTACCCTCTTCATAGGTCACAGGCTATCGTTAGCACATGGCAAAACTTAAACTTCCCTTAGGAATAGTCCTAGCCGGTGGTGAAGGTAAGCGTTTGATGCCCTTAACCGCAGATCGGGCTAAGCCCGCGGTTCCTTTCGGTGGCTCATATCGCCTGATTGATTTTGTTTTATCAAATCTTGTAAATGCGAGCATGTTAAAGATTGCTGTTCTCACACAATACAAATCTCATTCTCTCGATCGTCATATAACCACAACTTGGCGAATGTCAGCTCTTCTCGGAAACTACATCACACCTGTACCTGCCCAGCAGCGCTTGGGTCCTCGTTGGTATACCGGTAGCGCCGATGCAATTTTGCAGAATTTTAATTTGATTCACGATGAAAATCCTGAGCATGTTTTAGTTTTTGGTGCTGACCACGTTTATCGTATGGACCCGGGTCAGATGTTTGTGCAGCACGTTGAAACTGGTGCGGGTATAACAATTGCAGCAATTCGAATGCCGCGCTCTGAAGCCCATGAATTTGGTGTTATTGAATTAGCTGAAGATGGAATAACGATTAAAGCTTTTCATGAAAAACCATCTGATCCACCTGCTATGCCTGGTTTTCCGGATTTATCTTTGGTCTCGATGGGAAATTATATTTTCAAGCGCTCAGTTATGGAAGAAGCGTTAATAATTGATTCAGAGGATATCGAATCACGTCATGATCTTGGCGCTAACATCATTCCATTCTTAACTAAAAATGGTGAAGCTAAAGTTTACGATTTTGCACACAACGTCGTTCCAGGAGAAACTGAACGCGACAAAGGATATTGGCGTGATGTTGGTTCAATTGATGCCTATTACGACGCACACATGGATTTAGTATCGGTTCACCCAATATTTAATTTGTATAACCGCGAATGGCCATTGCTCACAAATCCACCTTCACTCCCTCCAGCCAAATTTAGCGAAAGCGGTGGGGCTCATGATTCAATCGTCGGAGCGGGTTCAATAATTTCTGGTGGCATCTTGCACGGGTCAGTGGTTTCTTATGATGTAACGGTCGGACGTGGCGCAATAGTTGAGGGTTCTGTTTTGATGCCGTCCGTGCGAATTGGAGATAAGTCCATCGTGCGCAATGCAATTTTAGATAAAAACGTTGTTGTTGAAGCTGGTGCACAAATCGGAGTCGATATTGAACGCGATCGACAACGCTTCACAATTAGTCCTGGTGGAGTAATTGTTGTCGGAAAAGGCGTACGGGTTACAGCTTAATTTTTACCAATTCGCGGTGTTATCTCGCAAAGTTCGATACTTTTCCATCACTTCTGGAGTTGGTGGACTTTGATGGTGAGAAACATTTCCTAAATCCCACGTTGGCATTTCACCCAATAACGCCCATGCTGCTTGTTTAGCTGCGCCATCGGCAACATATTCACCGGCAGGGGGGACTATTACTTCACGACCAAAGAGCGCGCTAGCAATTTTTGGAATTGCATTATTTTTTGCGGCGCCTCCAATTAACAGAATTCGATTGACCGAGACACCAAGTGAAATTAATGAATCCACTGCATCAGCTAAGCCAGAAAGCATTCCTTCAATCATGGCTCTTGCAATATCCTCGGGATTAGAATTATTTAAATTCATTCCAGAAAAAACTCCGGTGGCAAGTGGGCGATTTGGTGTTCTTTCTCCTTCAAAATATGGCAATAGTGTTAATCCATGTGCACCAGCTGGTGCTGCTAAAGCAAGCGCCCCAATCTCTTCATGAGTTTTTCCAAGGATTCGACATGCTGCATCCAAAATCCGCGCAGCATTGAGCGTGCATACTAAAGGTAGAAATCTTCCCGTTGCATCGGCAAAACCTGCTACGGCGCCAGTTGCATCATGGGTTGGAGTATCTGAAACTGCAAAAGCGGTACCTGAAGTTCCAAGCGAAACAATGACATCACCGGGCTGTGCTTGAACACCTAAAGCCGCGCCAGCGTTATCACCAGCACCTGCAGCGATTGGAATTCCTGAGGAAGTCATGCCGCCAAATTGATTCGGTGGAACTATTCGAGGAAGTATTAACTCTGAATCATGTCGAAGTGCAAGACGAAGAATATCTTCGCGATAATGCGACGTAGAGGGATCGAAATATCCCGTTCCGGATGCATCGGAGCGATCTGTAAAAAGTTTTGCGAAATCTTTTCCACCTTGTAATTGCCAAGAGAGCCAATCATGGGGGAGTGCAACTGAAGATACTTTTGCAGCATTTTGTGGTTCATGATCTGCAAGCCAACGAAGTTTAGTTGCAGTAAAAGATGCAACAAGTACTGAGCCAACTTTGCGGGCTATCTCGGCGTTTCCGCCTTCTTCTCGATTTAAATCTTCGGCCTCTTTAGCAGAGCGCGTGTCATTCCATAAAATTGCCGGACGAATAATCTCTCCGGAACTATCAAGTGCAACCATGCCATGTTGCTGACCTGCAATTGAAATTGCACTTACATCAGAGAGTCCACCTGCCTGCTCAATGGCCTCATCTAAGGCCGATTTCCACTTTGATGGATCAACTTGTGTTCCCTCGGGATGTGATGCCCGCCCCTGTCGAATTAGCTGGCCCGTAAGAGCATTTCGTAGAACCACTTTTACAGACTGAGTGGATGAATCCACGCCGGCGATTATGTGTTGATTCCCCATGCCGCAAGGCTAGACTGTTCCAGTCAGCGTTGACCACAGGCAGGGCTGTTTTAGTAGCTCAAGCCTTTAATCATTTTCTTTTCAATGGAGTTAATAATGCGTATTGGTGTGCTTACTGGTGGCGGAGATTGTCCAGGTCTAAATGCTGTGATTCGTGCCGTTGTTCGTAAAGGTGTTAAAGAGTACGGACATGAGTTTGTTGGTTTTCGCGATGGTTGGAAAGGTCCACTAGAAGGCTTAACAATGCCTCTGAACCTTGAGACAACACGTGGAATTTTGCCTCGTGGTGGAACAATTTTAGGTTCTTCTCGAACTAACCCATTTAAAATTGAAAATGGCGTAGAAAAGATTAAGGACAATCTTGCTAAAGCTGGAATCGATGCACTTATAGCAATCGGTGGCGAAGATACTTTGGGTGTTGCAACAAAGTTGGATTCAATGGGCGTGAAAGTAATAGGCGTTCCAAAGACAATCGATAATGATTTAAATAACACGGACTACACCTTCGGATTTGATACAGCAGTAAATATCGCTGTTGAAGCAATTGATCGTTTGCACACAACTGCTGAATCACATCATCGAGCATTAATCGTTGAAGTAATGGGTCGTCATGCTGGGTGGATTGCATTGCACTCTGGTCTTGCAGGTGGAGCGGCATGTATTTTGATTCCTGAACAAAAGTTCTCAATAGAGAAAGTATGCGAATGGGTTGAATCACGTTTCAAATCTCACTATGCACCAATTATTGTTATCGCAGAAGGTGCAATTCCTCAGGAAGGTGACATGGTCACAAAAGATCAGACTCTTGATTCCTTTGGACACGTGAAACTTTCCGGAATTGGTGATTGGCTAGCTAAAGAAATTGAAGCTAGAACTGGTAAAGAGGCACGTACTTCTGTACTCGGCCATATCCAACGCGGTGGAACTCCAACGGCATTTGATCGTGTTTTGGCCACTCGCTTTGGACTCCAGGCAATAACAGCTGCGCACGAGGGCGACTGGGGCAAGATGGTTGCCTTGCATGGCACGGATATCGTCCGAGTTCCCCTCGCATCGGCTACAGAACAACTCAAAGTTGTTCCACTTGAGCGTTATCAGGAGTCAGAGATTTTCTTCGGATAATTGCGGTACGCGATTATCAATTGATTCTCTATTCTTAAGCCATGACTACTTCTTTGGATAATTTGTTCACGCCTGGCCTTGTGGCTGCTCAACAACCACAATGGCCTGGCGGTCCAGAGGGTGCGCCCATCAAAGCAGCCGTTGCAGAACTTAAATCTTTCCCTCCACTTGTTTTCGCGGGTGAGTGCGATGATTTAAAAGCCCGTATTGCTTTAGCGGCCGAAGGAAAAGCTTTCTGGCTACAAGGCGGAGATTGCGCAGAAACTTTTGTCGCTGCAACTGCCGATTCAATTCGTAATCGAATTAAAACTATTTTGCAGATGGCAGCGGTGTTGCAGTACTACTCATCTCTTCCAGTTATTAAGGTCGGACGCATGGCTGGCCAATTTGCTAAGCCACGCTCTAATGACATGGAAACTCGCGGAGATGTCACGCTTCCGGCTTATCGTGGAGATGCCGTTAATGATTTAGATTTCACAGTTGAATCCCGAACTCCAGATCCACATCGTCTTGTCCGTGTTTATAACACTTCAGCCGCGACATTGAATTTGGTTCGTGCATTTACTCAAGGCGGTTTTGCCGATCTTCGCCAAGTCCATGAATGGAATAAAGGTTTTATCCGTGATTCATCCGTAGGTGAGCGATATGAGCAAATGGCCAATGAAATCGGTCGCGCGCTTGAATTTATGAAGTCTGCGGGAGTTGATCCTGAGTCATTTAAATCTGTAGATTTCTTTGCAAGTCATGAAGCTTTAATTTTGGAATACGAAAAGGCGCTCACTCGTATAGATTCCAGAACAGGAAATCCATATGATGTTTCGGGCCACTTCATTTGGATTGGCGAACGAACACGTCAACTCGATGGTGCACATGTAGATTTTGCTTCCAAAGTTAAGAATCCCATTGGAATCAAACTTGGACCAAAATCCACTGTGAGTGATGCCCTTGGCTTAATTGATAAATTAGATCCAGATCGCGAACCAGGTCGAATCACTTTTATTACTCGTATGGGTGCCGGCAAAATTCGTGAAGCACTTCCGGCCTTAGTTGATGGCGTAACAAAATCTGGCGCAAAGGTTTTATGGGTATGCGATCCAATGCATGGAAACACCTATGAAGCCCCAACTGGCTATAAGACGCGTAAATTTGATGATGTTATGGATGAAGTAAAGGGCTTCTTTGAAGTACATAAAGCTTTAGGTACACATCCTGGCGGTGTTCACATAGAACTAACTGGTGATGATGTCACAGAGTGCGTAGGTGGTGGAGAACAAATTTCACATGAAGATTTGGCATCGCGTTATGAGACCGCCTGTGACCCTCGCCTGAACCATTCTCAGTCTTTGGAACTGGCTTTCCTAGTTGCTGAGATGTTGCGCGACCGCTAATTTTCTCCTTGTGACATTTTTAGTAACCACACTTAAGACGCCGATTGGCAACTTAAATTTAATTGCGAACGAACAGATTTTGATTGGTTCAAATCTTTCTACAATAAGTGCATTCAATGCTGGCAAGGATATAAAGATTGTAAAAAGTATCCCGGTAATCAGCGAACTCATTAGTGATTACTTTGATGGAGATATCAGCGCAATTAACGGTATCAAAGTGAGCCAGCCAGGTGCTCCTTTTTCGCAGGCGGCTTGGAAATCCATGCGTAAAATCTCAGGTGGAAAAGTTTTGTCTTATTCTGAAATTGCGGCGCGCGCTGGTTCACCTGCTGCAGTTCGAGCTGCCGGCAGTGCATGTGCAAACAATGCAATCATGTTAGTTGTTCCTTGTCACCGAGTTGTAAAAACTGGTGGCGCGCTAGGAAATTATGCTTATGGTGTACCTAAAAAAGAATGGCTTTTACGCCACGAGGGCTATCTTTAAAATATCAATAGCTTGTGCGCATTGATCATCATCAAAATCTAAATGTGTTACTAATCGGGCATACTTTGGTCCTAGGGCGCTTATCCATAAACCTTTTTCACGACATCGGGTTGCAAGTTCAGCGGCAGTAATTGGGAGTGCGGCGAGATCAAGACCAACAATATTAGTTTGCACTGTAGCGGGATCAATGAGCGAAGAATTAATGGCGTGAATTGCTTGAGCCAACTCTTTCGCGCGACGATGATCTTCTGCTAGTCGTTCAATATTATTATCTAAAGCAAAGTGCGCAGCGGCGGCAAGTATTCCGACTTGGCGCATTCCAGCACCGTAACGCTTGCGCCAAACTCGTGCTTTAGAAACACGTTCAGTTGTCGAAAGCATTACTGAGCCAACTGGTGCTCCTAAACCTTTGGAAAGACAGACACTTATCGTGTCAAAATACTTACCGTACTCAGAAAAAGAAACTCCGCTTGCAATATGTGCATTCCAAATACGTGCCCCATCAAGGTGCATCGCTAAGCCCAAATCATCTGCGCCTTTTCGAAGTTTTTGGATTTCGGAAATTGGTTGCACAGTTCCGCCACCAAAATTATGAGTATTTTCTACGGCAATTGCAGTTGTCGAAACAAGATACGGCCCTGAATTTGGTCGCGCGATTTCAAGTGCGTCATCGGCCTTTAGAAGACCAAAAGCTGCTGGCCAGGTTCTAGTCGTTATTCCACTAAACACTGCAGCTGCGCCAAGTTCGGCTCGAACAATATGTGAATTAGTTTCTGCAAGTAATTCTTCACCAGGATTGACCAGCATCCGAATGGCTAATTGATTTGCAAGTGATCCGGTGGGAGTAAAAACTCCAGCCTCTTTACCAAACATTGCTGCAACACGTTCTTCGAGGGAGTTTACTGTTGGGTCATCTCCATAGACATCATCTCCAACGGGCGCAGAAGCAATTGCGTCTCGCATGCCTAGCGATGGACGAGTAACTGTGTCGGAACGAAGATCTATTGCCATAGTTATCAGCCTACTTGGATTCTTTGATGACTATCAAATACATCGCACTTACAACCAAAATCCCCCCAAGAGCACTTTGCACTGTGAGTCGTTCTCCAGCAAAGAGAATTGAAAAGAATGCCGCAAATACAACCTCCATGGACAAAATAATCGCTACTTTTGTCGGAGTCATATGAGCTTGTGACCATGTTTGAATAATGAAAGCAATTGCCGTTGCAAAAACGGCAGTAAAGAGCACAACTGCCCAAACGCCCGTGTCGGGGGGAGGTGAATATCCACCAGGGATAGAGGCGATGCCAGTCACTAAGGCGCACATTGCTAACTGCACCACAGTCATTGCATAAGCATCTCTTCCTAAACTCCACCTACTGAGTGCCATGATGTGGCACGCAAAAAATACAGCGCTAATTAGCACCAAGAGTTCGGCAACACCTACAGAAAAGCCATGTATCGATAACAGAGCTAGACCTACCGTTGCGATGAATATGCAGCCCCACACGAAGCGCGTGATTTTCTGTTTAAAGAAAATCGATGCGATAAGTGGTGTTATGACGATATATAAACCAGTAACAAAGCCAGTTATGGCTGCACCTGTTCGCGCTAAACCAAAAGTTTGAAATATATATCCAAGACCTAGGAAAATACCGGCTACACCTGCTCGCAGAAGCAATTCCCGGTTTATTAACTTAAGTGCTTTGGGGCGCATCAGCACCATAATAATTGTGGCCAAACTTAGCCGAGTGAATAAAAAATTATTAACGCTTTGGCGCTCGATGGCATCCTTCATGATCACAAAGGACCATCCCCAAGCCATGGCTACAGAAAGTAAGGCCCAAGGAGCTAGCTTCATTCTGAAAAGATGTTTGGCATTACTCACTTTTTATCACGTAGTTTTTTCAGAAGTGCTACTTCTGGTTTGTGCTTTTCCTCCATGCCTGGAGTTTCAAGAATCAAAGGTGCATTAGCAACCGCAGGATGAGCGAGTAGTTCGGCAAAGGGCTCAATTCCAATGTGTCCGTCACCTATATTTTGGTGCCGATCTTTCAGAGCGCCGCAAACATCCATTGAATCGTTGGCATGAACGAGTTGGAATCTTTCAATACCTGCAATCTGAACAAGTAAATCAATCGTGGCAGTCATCCCGCCTTTTACAGAGATATCGTGTCCGGCTGCAAAAACATGGCAGGTGTCTAAACAGATTCCAACCTTTGGATGATATTCGAGTGCTTTCAAATAATTTTCAAGGTCATCAAGTTTCTTAACAAGAGATTGACCTTGTCCAGCGGTGGGTTCAAGCAGTAAATATGGTGAGTCATCATTGAGTTCATTAAGAATCGGCATCATTCCCTCATGAATTTGCTTCCAAGCTTTATCGACATGGTTTACATCAACTGCTGAGCCGGTATGTATAACGGCCCCAAGCGCGCCGATATCTGATGCACGTTGCAATGAATATTTCGTTGATGCGAGCGAGTTTAAATATGTAGCTTCGGTAGGTGAACCTAAATTAATCAAAAAAGGTGCATGAACATATGTTTCCAAATCCATTTCCGCAGCTTTGATTTTATATGCCTCATCTAGATCTGGCTTAGCCGCAGGCATTGCCCACATTCGCGGACTAGAAGCAAAAACTTGAATAGCGCTGGCCTCAATTGTTTGGGCGTATTCAATCGATCGTTTTGCCATTCCACCTGTTGTTGGTACGTGGGCACCAATGCGTGGCTTTTTATTTACTGTGGACATTGGCCTACCCTACGGTAATCGTGACTATGCTGCCACGTTTAACTTTGCTCCCCACCTTAGGTGCAACATTTGTGACTTTCTTTATACTCTTTTTTCCCATTTTCTTTACGATAACTTTAAGTTCTAGATCTTGTAGCGCCTTGATGGCCTTGGATTCTTCAATGGAGAAAAGATTTGGGATAAAGACAAATTGGGATCCCTTCGAAATGACAAGAATAATCTTAGAGCCCTTGGGTGCAACATCTACCCCCGAAGGTGTTTGTGAGATTACAATTCCAGACAAGATATTTTCATTAAATGCATATGTGGCGTCAACTACAAAGCCTGAGTCAGTTAATTCATTAAGGGCTTGTTCGCCAATCTTGCCAACATAGTTCGTGAGTGAAACGGTCTCAGTTCCCTTACTTATAACGAGTGAGACTTTGGTGTTTCTTTTAACTTTAACTCCCGAAGCCGGATTACTCGTAATCACAAAGCCCTTTGGAACCTTTGCATTAAATTCCTCAGTCGGGGGATCAAGAGATAGGGGATATTTCTTTAGAGCGGCGTTTGCAGCCTCAGGGGTTAAACCAACTAATTGTGGAATTACATAGCGCTCTGGTCCTTTAGAAATTATAAATTTAACTTCTCCGCCTGCATCAACGCGTCCTCCACCTGGAGGATCAGATTCAATTATGGCGCCGAGCGGAATCTCTTCATCGAATCGCTTTTCAGAAATAACGCTAGTAAGCCCAAGCGGAGTAAGTGCAGATTTCGCCTCTTTGAGTGTTCCACCGACTAAAGAAGGAACAACTGTTCGCGAACCTGGGCCAACCAATGCATACCATCCGCCCACACCTAGAGAGATTGCTAACAAGAGTGCGATTTTGCGATTACGACGGACTCTCTTACTCACTCGCCTTTTCTTTTCGCGTGCTACTCGAACTTCTTTGGTCGTTTCTTTAGCTTGCGCTGTTACTTCTTCCACTTTAACAACTTCTTTCTTGACCTTAGTTCGAGCTTTCTCGCGAATGGGCTCTACGGGTAAATCAAGGGCTAATTTCATTTGATTTGAACTTGGGTCCAAATCATTTTGGATTTTTTCAAGTGCTTTTAGGAATTCACCCGCATTTTTCGGCCGCTCATCAGGATTACGGTTTGCAGCCTTTAAAACTAGATCATCTAGGCTTTGCGGAATATCTTTTCGCTTCATTCGCAATGAAGGAATGTCTTGATTGACGTGCATGTATGCAATTTGAATAGGTGAGTCACCCGTGAATGGCTTTTCACCTACGAGCATTTCGTATGCAACTATCCCTACGGCATAAACATCGCTACGAACATCAGCCACACCTCGTTGGACTTGTTCGGGAGATAAGTAAGAAACAGATCCTAAAATTACGCTTGATTCTGCCGTCATAGTGGAACCAATTATTTCCCCACGAGCCAAACCGAAATCTGCAATTTTGACTCGACCCTCATTGGAGATAAGTATATTTTCAGGTTTCATATCGCGGTGAACTATTCCAATTTCATGTGCCGCAGCTAATGCACTAAGAATTGGAGACAGGTAATTAATCGCGTCTTTAATTTCAAATCTGCCGCGTTCATTTAAGTAGTCTCTAAGGGTATGACCCTGGATATATTCCATGACAAGAAATACGGCGGGTACACCATTTTGATTCCAGCCTTGATCTTGTACAGCAACAATATTTGGGTGCGAAAGAGCGGCAGCGGCTTTAGCTTCCCGAATAAAGCGGCTGACGAAAGCCTCATCCTGCGCCAAATGAGGATGCATTATTTTCACCGCAACTTTGCGATCTAATCGCGTATCAAGGGCTTCATAAATTGAAGCCATACCGCCGTTAGCGACCTGGCGAATTAATTGATAGCGACTATCAATGAGTTCGCCTGTTAGGTCTGACATGTTGTGAATTTTAGGGCTAAGTGCCTAATGCCCTTTGAATGTGTAGTGCGTTTTCGCGTGTCCTATCTCGCAAAAAATGGCTCTCTTGAATTCCTCGCCATTTATCCATTTGAGTGGCTAAGTGCTGCCCATCACGCTTCAAAACTCTGGCTATTCCTAAATCTGCGTCGATTTCGAGCCAATATAAGGAAGCCCCGGCCGAGCGGACAACTTCTTGTCCAGCACCAACGCCTTCAAGAATCATGATCTGGACAGGATCAATATGAACGATTGAATCAAATCGCTTCAGATCCCAGTTGTAGATTTCTATATCGATAGGGGATTGAGTTAAGTGTGCATCAACTAATGATTTTAAAGTTTGTGTTAATCGCTCGCTAAGGGCGTTATCCCAACCATCATAAAGATCATCCATATGAACCACTTGTACAGATTTAGTTGGTGAAAATTCGGCGAAAAACTCTTGGGCCAAAGTTGTTTTGCCAGCTCCTGCACGACCATCAATTGCTATTAGTGTCATACCAGCGCTTCCAACCGATTACCGCAACTAAAGTAAAAATCGCATAAAGAACGGCTGTAAACCAATAACCAAAATATGCATATTCGATTGTGCCGGCAGCATCAACGATTAACCACAAAGTCCATGATTCAATTTTTTCGTAAACCATGAGTATTTGTGCCACCAGTGAGCCAATCAATAAGAAGGCATCTGACCACGTTGCTGCAGCACCTATTAGCGAGAGGAAGGGAGTCAGAATTGATACTGAGAGAATTGTTGCGCCGCTCCAATACAAGCGGTGTCGTCGATTGAGATATCCAGGTACAGCACCTGTTGGTGCCCAATCACGCCAACCCCAAACTGCCGCAACTATAAAAATAATTTGTAGAAATGAACTTGCAAAAAGTTTTGCTTGGTAAAAGAAAATTAAATATAAGGCGCTACTTACTGCCCACCAAGGCCAAGTTATTCGTTTGCCAGTGGTGCCCAGCCAGACTCCAACAAGAGATGTCAGAGCCGCGACAAGTTCTAGAACAGATACTTGATAGCCCCAAGCGGTGAACAAAATGGTGGACATAGGTATTTCCCTTCCGCATCCGCATTACCGGACGGGTCAATCGGTCGGTTTGAATTTCAAACCCTCTCAGCCAGACGTGGCTCCCGTAGTTATTAGAGTAGCGTTAACTCGTGCAAAAGTATGGATACATGGCCATGATCATTTTCACGGTGATCGGATCTTTTTGGCTTGAGGTTTTTTTAAAAGTAGGAGTTCTGAGGCAAGCAAAAAGAATGTTTTTAGCTATAGCACCCGTAGCTTTTGTATTTATCGCCTGGGATAAGTACGCAATTTCTCATGGCCATTGGCGCTTCGATAAAGCGCAGATTCTGGGCATATATGGTCCGTGGTGTATTCCGCTAGAGGAGTATCTATTTTTCTTGGTGGTGCCTATTGCCGCTCTGATGACAATAGAAGCGGTACGCACGAAGAAGAAACATTGGCGGATTGAACAATGACATATACCCAGCTGGCTGTTACCGCTGTTTTAATCGCAATTACTTTCGATTTGTATCTCTTTAGTACTCAACTCTTGAAACGAAAGGCATTCTGGGTTGCTTACTCAATTATTTTAGCATTTCAACTTTTAACAAATTGGTGGCTAACATCAAGAAATATCGTTATGTACAGTTCGGAAACAATTATTGATGTGCGAATTGCCGCCGCGCCAATCGAGGATTTACTTTTTGGTTTTGCCTTAGTACTTTCGGTATTAACTAATTGGATACGGCTAGGCGTTTCAGATAAGCGCGGATAAAAGTTTTTAACCTTCGGGCCGTGGATGTTTTTGCACGCTTATTAAATATGTCGTAGCCAATCTTTTCAACCTCATCAACTATGCCGCAATAAAGTTCACTTGCCGCTTCGATACATGGGCGACTAGTTGGGGCGAGCATTTCTATTCCAGGGGCTGCCTCTTTTTGTAGTTGGCGCACTCTTGCGATTTGAAACTTCAAAGCACTAACTATCTCCGGCGTTAGAACACGCTCTTCGAGCATCTCACGCGTGACGCCATGTTCGGCTAATTCTTGAATTGGTAAGTAGATTCGTCCGCGTTCAAGATCCTCACCGACATCTCGAATAAAATTAGCTAGTTGAAAGGCAATTCCTAATTTCTCAGCGCACTCATACGCACTCTCATCGAGTGCGCCTAAAACTGGCACCATTTCTAAACCAATGACTGCTGCCGAGCCATAGACATATTCCAAAAGATCTTCATAACTTTGATACTCCTGGATTGATAAATCCATTGTCATTGAATGCAAAAAAGCTTCAAAGTGGGCATGTGGAATTTTGAAAGTGTTTACGGTATCAATTAGAGCCCGTCCCACTGCATCTTCGCTCGTGCCAGTTTTTAAATCTGAAAGAATCGAATTACCCCAGTTACTTAAAACTTCAGCTTTTTGCGAAATAGTAAGTGTTGATTCAAGATCATCCACAATTTCATCGGCATAACGCGCAAATCCATAGAGGGCATGGACGTATTTCCGTTTTTCTTTCGGTAAGAGCAATGTTGCTAGGTAATAAGTTTTCCCATGCAAAGAGTTAAGTCTCTTGCACTCGGCATAGGATTGTTCTAAGAGCCCCATTTATTTAACTGGACCAACTATGCGCTCAGCAGCTAAGCGACCAGAAATGAGAACCATTGGGACTCCAACACCTGGTTGCGTACCTGATCCAGCAAAAACCACGTTTTCAATTCCTTGGGCCATGTTGCGAGGTCTAAATGGACCAGTTTGGAAAAATGTATGCGCACTTGCGAATGGAGCTCCCATTTCCATGCCTTGATTTTTCCAATCTAATGGAGTTGTCACAACCTCAGTCTCAATTGAATCACCGAAGCCTTCATAGCCACGTTCCTCAACTGTTTTAATCATTTGATCTCGATATGGCCCTGCTTGTTTCTTCCAGTCAATATCTGAATCTAAGTTAGGCGTTGGAAAGAGAATGTAATAAGAGTGCTTTCCGGGCGGCGCAAGATTTGGGTCATCATGTGTCGGTACTGTCACCAAAATACTAGGGTCGCTCATCAATTTCTTTTGGGTGATTAATTCATCAAAGACGCCATCCCATGAATGACCAAAATGAATATTGTGGTGCGCTGCGAAATCATATTTTCGATTTGAGCCGATAAGCAAAGTTACGCATGAAGGTGAATACTTGAGACGTTTTACAGAAAGTGGTGTTTTGCCCAACAAATCGCGGTAGGCCACAGGTAAATCTGGATTAAGAATTACTGCATCGCATTCAATGCGCTCACCAGACTCTGTTAAAACTGCTTTGGCACGTCCATTAGTCACTTCAATTTGTGAAACGGTTGTGTTGTATTTAAATACAACACCATGCTTTTGGGCTGCTGCAGCAAGTGCTCTAGGTACTGCATGCATTCCACCTTTAGGAAAGAAAACTCCGTTAACAGAGTCCATGTAAGCAATTACTGCATAGATTGCTAATGCTTGCTGTGGGCTTACCCCTGCATACATTGCTTGGAAGGAGTAAACCTTTTGCAAACGAGGATCCTTCATAAATTGATTCACTTTGGGTGATAACTTACGAAATCCACCCAATGCAATCAAGCGAGCTAAGTTCGGTGTGAGTAGGTTTAAAGGACTGTCGATATTTCGATCGATAAAATCATTCATTTCATACTTATAAAGTTTTGTCACAAAATCTACGTATTTACGATAACCAGCAGCCTCAGCGCTACTAATATTTTTTTCGATCTCAGCTTCCATTTCTGCAGTATTTGCATGGACATCTAACTGGGAGCCATCGGCATAAAATGCGCGATAGAGAGGAGTTAATGGCTTTAGTTCTAGCCAATCTTTCATATCTTCGCCAACGCAGTTAAAGGCATCATTGATGAGAGAAGGCATTGTTAAAACGGTCGGACCTGTATCAAATGAATAACCATCTTTGTTTAATAGACCATTGCGACCACCAGGAACACTTTCACGTTCGACTACCGTAACTTTGCGTCCGGCACCGGCAAGGCGCAACGCTGCACTCAGGCCAGCAAGTCCGGCGCCGACAATGACTACATGATCAGTTGCTCCTTTAACACGGGCGAGCATTTATAAGCTCCTCTTCGTAGCAATTGTTGCTAGTTCGCTCAGGGTTGCCTGGGCATTTTGGGAAAATAGGGGATTTGTAACTGCATCCATAGCACTATTGGTTAATTCATCAATCAAATTTTCAAGTTCAGCCTTGGCTCCAGTTGAAGCAATAATTTCTTGCAAAATTGCGACGCCTTTTTCATCTAAATCTTTCTTGCCAAAGTACTTGCGACTCTCTTCCCGCATAGCTTCAGTGCATCGTGCATCTGTCATTGCTATTAGTGCTGTGCGCTTGCCTTCTCGTAAATCATCACCAGATGGTTTGCCAGTAATTGATGGGTCACCAAAAACACCAAGAAGGTCATCTCTAAATTGGAAAGCTTCACCAAGCGGTAACCCATATTCTGAAAGTGCATTAAGAAGTTCGGGCGAAGATTTCGCGGACAAAGTTGCGCCCATGTGCAATGGTCTCTCAATTGTGTACTTTCCCGATTTATAGCGGGCAATCTTCATGGATCTTGCCAAATCAGTAGATTTTTGAGTCTGCTCATGAATGTCTAGAAATTGCCCCGCCATTAACTCAACACGCATTTCATCAAAAATAGGAAGCACGCGGTGTAGATCTTCTGTTGAAATTCCTGAAGTATTTAAAAGTTGATTTGACCACACCAGCGCCAAATCTCCAAGCAAAACCGCTGAAGCTAAGCCATAAGCCGGCGCAAAACCTTCTAACTCATCCTGAACATGAATTGATTCAAAGTGGCGGTGGATGGATGGTTTTCCGCGGCGGGTATCAGATCCATCCATAAGATCATCATGAATAAGTGCGCATGCCTGTAAAAGTTCTAGCGAGGCGATTGCTTTAGTTATCGCGGTTGTCATTGATCCACCTGCGCAGATTAAGCCAGCGTAGGCAAAGAGTGGTCGAAGACGTTTGCCGCTGTCTAGTAGAAATGATGAAAGAGCTGTTGAAACTGGGTTGAGCTCGAGCGAGATATTTTCCAAATAGCGTGCTTGGTCGCCAATGAATTGTGCCAATTCGATCTCAACGCTTTCTCGAATCTCTTGTAAATCTGATTTAGCCTGTGAACTCACTCGGTAAAGGTACCGTCACCTGCAGGCCTTGCGCCACACAGAATTAGAGCGGAAGTAAAAATAGGCTTGGGTAGGGGAGGCTTCTATACTTAGAAAACCGCAAACTCTCACGAGAATATTAGGAAATCAAAATGCTTAGTAAGCAAGAATTTAACAACACATGGAGTGCATTGCATAGTGATGCTCCAGTTGTTGGTGCTGTTGCTTGGTGGCTTAAAATTTCCTATCGATGTGGATTAGTGGCCACACTGCTTCGAATTACCCCAAATGTTCTCACTTTTTTAGGTTTATTCGCAGCCGCAGCTACCGCACTTACAGCAACAAGTTGGTGGGCAATTTTTTTCTTAGTTTTTTCACTCTTTTGTGATGGTATTGATGGAAGCGTTGCAATATTCCAAAAACGCCAAAGCAATTGGGGAGCGACATTAGACTCAGTTGTTGATCGAATCAGTGAGGCATTGTGGCTTTATGCACTGTATGTAGTTGGTGTTCCGGCTTGGCTTGTAATTACTCTTTGGTGCATTGCATCATTTCAAGAATATGCCCGCGCAAAATTAGTCTCACTTGGAGTGAGTGAAATCGGCGTAGTGACTCCCGCCGAACGTCCTGTACGCGCAATATTCTTATTTGTCGTTTTAATTATGTGGCAGTTGAATTTGCCTGGAGCATTCTTTCTCTCTCTAGCTTTCTTAATTTTGCAAACTAGTGGCTTGATAATGGTTTTGCGTTTTGCGCATTCCCAATTGCGTTAGCAACTATTTCAGCGCTTAAGCCCACTAAAGGTAGGCCACCGCCAGGATGTGCAGATCCTCCAACGCAGTAAAGCCCCTTTATCGGCGAACGATTTTTTGCACGTGCAAAAGCCGCGCGCGCACCATTACTAGAGGTTCCATAAATCGAACCACCTGGTGCATGCACGGCATTCTCTAAATCTGCAGGGGTGCGAATAGTCAGTGATTCAAGTCGATCTCGCACGGAAATACCCCGTGATTCAATCTGATCAATAATCGTGTTTGCATAGTTTTGCGCAAATGTTTTATCACTCCAATTAAAACCATTTTTGCCATGAGCGGGTGCATTAACTAAAACAAACCATCCTTCAAGATTGGCATCTTTAGACATAGAAGCATCTTTTGGAGCACAAATATAGATTGTCGGTTTTTCAACAGGTTTCTTATGAGTAAATATTGCATCAAATTCAGCATCGTAATTTTCAGGGAATAAAACCGTGTGATGTTCAAGTATTTGCTCGGAATCCTTACGCATACCTAGCAACAAAGAAAACCCAGCCAAGGAAGGATCGGCTTGAGTGATATTTTTCCGAACTCTCTTGAGTTTTCTTACTTTGTCAGCAATTAAATTATTGTATATAAGGGATGCATCTGCGTTTGCGATGACTGCATCAGCAGATATGAATTCTCCGGTTTCCAAAGTGATTCCAGTAGTTCTATTTTTTGACACATTGATTTTGGTAACAGGGGAGTTCAAGTGAAACACAACGCCAACTTTTTCAGCACGTTCATGAACCAACGTGGCTAAAGTTCCAAGACCACCACTAATATGCCAGGCGCCGAAGCACTCTTCGACAAAAGCTATTGAAGATAAAACAGCCGGCGCTTTTCGGGGGTCAGAGCCACTATATGTGGCATACCGGTCCAAGATGTAGCGCAGGTGCGGATCGGGGAGTAATTGATGTGCCAAAGAGCGTAGTGATTTCCAAGGCGAAATAATTCGTAAATCGCGTAGTAGTGAGATTCGCTTAAGTAGAGTGAAAATAGAACGTAGTTCATTTTCAAGAAATGGGCCCCGCGAAACATCCCACATTTTTTCTGCTCGGCGCATGAGCTCATCCCACTGCTGGGCAACCTCCTCGCCGTAGGAAGATTTTAAATTATTTAAAGTCTCATAGCGAGAAAGATTTGCAAATTTAACGCTTGTGCCATCATGAAAACGATAATCAAAAGATGGATCAACGGCTTTGATTTCACATAGCAGACCTAAATGTTTACCGGTCCGCTGAAAAAAGTCTTTATAGACTGCAGGCAATGTTAGAAGTGAAGGGCCCGTATCGAATGCAACTTTTCCTATCCATTCGGTGTGAAGTTTTCCACCAACCCGATCTGAAGCCTCGTAAAGGCTTACTTCATGACCTGCTTTTGCTAGTCGGGCTGCTGACATGATTCCGCCCATGCCAGCACCTATGACAACTATCTTCATATCGTGCGGCCCTTCCATTTAATTTCTCCACGCATGAGCCACGAATAAACAATCAAGTAAATTAAAAGTGCGCACGCGATTGGATGAAGAAAACCAGCTAGGCCAGTATTACCAACTTTGATAGCACTTACCGCGCGAGTAAGGACAATAAGAGCAAAAGCAAACCAGCCGAATTGTGAACCACTTATCCCTGCAATAAGGGGAGCGATCCCAGTAATAAAGATGAAAGCAATTGCGCTCATCGAACCAAGGAAAGTGCCAAAGGCAGAGTTTAGAGATTTTCCATAACCCGATTGAATCTCATTCCACGAGGAATACATATGCGTCGAAGCTATTTTTGATCCATCAACTACACCGCCACGTGAGCCAGATTTAACTAATTCACGACCTAAAGCCACATCGTCTAAAACTCTATTTTTGACAACTTCATAACCACCAATTGAAGTCAATGCAGCTCGACGAACAATAAAAAATTGGCCATTTGCAACTACGGTAGAACTCATGGAACTTTGTTCGGCCAAACGCAAAATGACTGTAGAAAACCAAGACCATTGCAATAGCGGTTGAATTAACTTCTCAGACCATGTGTAAGCCTCTTGGAATGGGTATGGAGATAGAAAATCTAATTGTGATTGATTTAGTAAAGCAATTGATTTGCTAATTGCATCCGGGGTCAATCGGACATCAGCATCTGTTGTGACAATTATTTCACCCGAAGATTTTTCAAGCAGTTGTTGTAGAGCCCAAGTCTTTCCTATCCAACCTTTAGGCAGCTCTGATCCAGAAATTAATGTGAAATTTGCTACACGGTCACATATTTCTTTGAGCTTGGAGTAAGTGTCATCTTCTGAGTTGTCATCAAGAAAAAAGAAAGTGGCATTAGATAGGTGATTCTGGGCTTCTAGATGTTCGAGAAGTTCCTTTACATTGTGAGCTTCATTTCGAAGTGGAACGAGAATTGAGACGGTTTCTTCTATCTGGGAAATATTCCAAGGTCTTCGAATAGTAATAAAATTGATGAGAGTAATTAAAAGCATGAGACCTGGAAGAAAAACAAGCAATACATTCATAAAATTTACGGGCGTCCTAGCCATCGCGTAAAGAAATATGGTGTCAATAAGCCTCCGAAAATCAAACCTGCAAATAGAGCTATTCCAGGTCGATGGAAGAAAAATAAGTTTCCGATGATTCCTGAGAATAATGTCCAGAGCATCAATGCGTCACTTGTAGCAAAAGTTGCACCCGCCTTGCGTCGCTCACGAGGAAGAATGAGATGAAGCGTTCCAATTAAGAACATTCCACTGAGCATCCAACCAAATGCATTTGATAATGGAATCTCTGGTTGAAAAGGAACATGTGCCCCAGTTACTTTCCAACTCCAACGTCCTGATGAAACCATGAGAGGATCTAGAAATAAATCCCATGCAGTCAGCAATGCCCCTCCATATAGAAATACCCAGTTTCCAGCTATTCGCCTGGCAGCTGTTAGTACTGGATGGGTAAGCATGATCCAAGCAAAAGGAACAACAATTGGAACTTGAAATATTTTCAACCCGAGGTCAGATGAGTAGGAATAATCACCAAAAGGCCAGGCAGTTTGAACACCTACCTGTTCAATAATTAATGCAAATAGAAATGTGAATGTGAAGTAAGTAAGGAAGTAGCGACCGCCAAAAGCAAGTAATGCATGTAAAAGCATCGTGCCTGCGCCCCAGTAGACGACATTTATTGTAAGAAGTCTGAGTGCTTCACCATGTACTAACGGAAAAATAATCTGTAAAAAAATTGAAATTGAAGTGACCGTGATTAGAAAAGCATTAGCCCGTTGAGAGAGCTGTCCGTAGCGGCGACGTCTGGGTGTGTAATGACGAATGGACATGGTAGTAAGTCTGCCCTATATAACTAACTAACTATTAATTGAGCCACGAATTTCATGCACTGCAAAGCGGGCAAAGAGCTCTTCTGAATACCATTTATGTTTGGCAGTGGCATCTATTGCGGCGATATGGGCTGCACCGCGATAGGCAAAATCTCTGATCGAAGCGGGTGAATCCCAGATCGAAAAAGTCCCTTGAAGGCCTATGGGGGCCTCACCGATTCCAATGGCTGCAATTAATCCTGGTGCGGCCTTGAGCGAAGCAGTCACTGGCGGAACAGCTTTCCAGAATGTGATGTTTTGTTTCCAAGCAATACGCGCTCTCGTAATTGCAATAATTTTCCCATCCCAATTTTTAATGGTTGGTTCAAAAGGTTGTTTTCTAGACCATTGGCCATGCGAAGAAATTGGTTCGATAATGGCACGAAATTCACTTGTACTATTTTTGCGCCAATTTCTAATTACTAAGGATTGATCAAATTCTTCAATGTCATTTACTTGGGCGATTATTCCCCAACGAAATGCATTGGCATCTGAGGGCGTAAAGGTTTCGCCTTTTCCTGTACCTAACGACTTGAAGAAACCAACATTGCTCGATTTGCCCAAGAATATGCGGTCCGTAGCCATTGCAAATAAAGCAAAAGGTATGTGGCGCGCAGTTACTGTCCAAAAGTAGGCGACAATCATTTTAACCAGCTAAGTTTAAAAATTCGATTTCTATTGCTGTTCAATTAAATCCCATTTATTTCCGTACTTATCTTTAAAAACAACTACTTGCCCGAACTCTTCCTGGCGTGGATTTTCAATAAATTCTATTCCACGTTCTTTATATTTTTCAAAGGTTTGCAGAAACTCAGTTGTGTACAGGAAAAAGCCGACTCGTCCTCCGGTTGAGTTACCGATAGTTGACCTCTGTACTTCATTTGCTGCACGAGCCAGCAAAATCCTTGCTCCAACGTTGCTAGGTGCGACTACGACCCAACGTTTATCTGTTGAAATTTGAGTATCTTCAATAAGGGTAAAACCAAGGTCCTCGACGTAATGTGCGATTGCTACATCATATTCATCGATAACTATTGTGATCATTCCAAGAGTATTAATGATTAATCACCAACAATCATCGAAGTTGCACCGCTTACCCGCAGCAGTTCAGAAAAAGAGGTTGGGTAGACCGAATGAGGATGGCCGGCAGCGGCCCAAGCTACGTCGTAATCGTTTAAAGCTTCATCAATAAGAGTTATTTCTGGCTTTGAAATCCACCCTACGGGAGAAACGCCCCCTATGGAAAAGCCAGATGCGTTCTTAACAAAATCTGCATCTGCCCGATGAAGTTTTTCTATGCCTAGGTTTTTTGCCACAAGATCTGTGTCTACACGGTGACGTCCACTAGTAATAACTAAAAGTGGATTTCCGGTAGGTAACTTAAAGACAATTGAAGATGCAACCTGTCCAACTTCAATTCCTAATGCATGCGCTGCATCAAGTGCGGTGCGTGCAGAGTCTGAAAGAATGGTGACTTGACCCGGGCAACCAAGCTCTTTTAGAAGCGCAGTTACTCGGATTACCGATGGATTAGTTAAAACTTCTTCCACTGTTTAAGCAACACGGCTTTCAAGTTTAAGTGCTGACATAAAGGCATCTACGACCTCTTGCTTACTCCATGGCTTAGGTGCTTGAGTTATAAAAAAGTCACTAAGCGCGATATCAGCTAATTCATCAATATCACTTTCGACAAAACCTAGTGATGAAAGGACTGGGAATTGAAGCTCTGCCAAAATTTTACGAACAGCATTGACACAACGTGATCCATCTTTTGTGCCATCTTGTGGCACACCCATTGCATCGGCAACGCGCTCCATTTTTTCAGGAACAATTTTTGCTTCACGGGTAAGAGTTTCAACAAGCACTAGACCAATAGTTAGACCGTGGGGAACATGCTTTAGACCACCAATAGCTTGGCCAAGTGAATGCTCAGCGGTGCAATCCGAAATATTCATTGTTAAACCGGCCATCATGCTTCCAGATGCCATTCCTGCACGAGCCGCCTTGTCATTTCCATCTTTGAAAGCTGCAACAAGTGCCGGAGTCATCATGCGAACTGCTTCATATCCAATTGCATCACCAATGGGTGTCGAGCATTTAGCGATTATTCCTGCAATTGCTTGAGCGAGTGCATCGATACCAGTATTTGCTGTCATAGATGGTGGCATTGAGTACGTCAGAACTGGATCAACAAGAGCTACTTGGGCACGAAGATTTCCATTTGCAATTCCTGCTTTGCGGCCAGCTTCTGGATCTGAGATAACAGAACCACCAGAAACTTCAGAGCCTGTACCTGCTGATGTTGGAAGAGCAATAAGTGGAAGCGTTGGCGCAGGATAAACCGGGGCTTTAGATTGAAATTCACGGAAAGTGCAGTTGAGTTGCGCGCACAAACGCGCAGCCTTTGCGGTGTCAATTACTGAACCACCGCCGAGAGCTACAACAACATCTGAGCCTGCAGCTTTAAGAGATGCAATTGCATCATCAACCATTTGAATTGTTGGCTCACCTGCAGGCTTTTCAAATAGAGTGACAGAAATTCCTGGTGCAGCCTTTATCTGATCTATTAATGTGGCCGCAGCTGGATTGAATTTTTCAATATCTTTATCAACCATCAAAAAGACTTTACTTGCGCCGAGTTCAGCAACAACTGCTGGCAAAGTTTGCGCTACACCTTCTCCAAATCGAACTTTTACCGGAAGATGGTTATTGAATGCGCTGATGTTGTCCACTGAGATCTCCTTGATGAGTTGGAATAGGTTGGATTCTATATTGCTTGTGGCTTTTTAGAATAGCGAGAGAGAATCACATGAAGGCCTATACCTATGGCCATGCCCCAAATTAAGTCGATTATCACCGTACTTATCGCGGTGACTATCAAAGTCGCGGCCTCGGCTTTTGTAGTGCGAAGTGATTCCATTATTGAAACAGGATTGAGGATTCGATAACTAGTACCCAATAACAATCCGGCAATTACTGCCGTTGGAATTTGGCTTACAAGAGGTGCGGCACCTAAAGCTATAAAGAGAAGTACAAAGGCGTGAAAGACAGAGGCAAGTCGAGACTTGGCATGAGAGCGCACATTTACGCTAGTGCGTGCAATTGCACCAGTTGCTGGCATTCCACCAAAAATCGATGCAGCAAGAGTTGCTAGACCTTGGCCAAATAATTCGCGATTTGGTTCAAACTTTTCTTTATTATGGGCAAGCCCATCGGCGACACGTGCAGATAGAAGTGATTCAACTGCAGCCAGAAGTGCAATCCAGAGGGCTGGAACCAGAAGTGAAGTTAGGTTGGCCAAGACTGGTTTTTGGAAAGTACCCAATGAGCGCGGAATATTTCCAATTGTCGCGACATCAATTGAAAAAGCTTTAACAATTAAAGTGACTAATACCAATGCAATAAAGCTTGCCGGGATATGGAGTTTTAACTTTAAGCGAGAACCAATCCGAGGCCAAGAAAATTTAATTACTAATGTAATGGCAACGACAATGAGGCTTGAGTAATTTAATCCAGCATCAATTGCATTCACTAAAGTATTCCAAGCAACTATGTAGCTTTTTTCACCTTCGCCTTTTGCAATACCTAAAGCAAGGGGAATTTGTTGTAATGAAATTATGAGTGCGATTCCAACTGTGAAACCCTCAACCACAGTCCATGGCACACGATTTATTACTGCGCCAAGTTTAAAGATGGCCATCGCAATTACCATTACACCAGCCATAAGGCCGAGTGCGGGTATAGCGCTGACTCCGTATGTGTGAATGACTGGAATTAAAATAACTGTCATGGCACCAGTTGGGCCACTTACTTGATATTTAGATCCACCAAAAATCGCAGCCAATAAGCCGGCGATGATTGCTGTGGTTAATCCAGCTGCCGCTGACATTCCAGATGTGATTCCAAAACCAATTGCCAATGGAAGGGCAACGATGGCAACAGTCAGTCCTGCAATCAAATCTGTTACTAAATCTTTGCGATTATTTGAAAATTCACTTCTGCGGGGCCAGAAGGAAAAGAACATGTTTCTATAGAAGCAGGTTTATAGGCCATTGTCAGTTACCGTTATCACCTTATGAACACTAATTTGAAATCCACGGCAATGAAGGCGCGTAATGGTCTTTGGGCAACCTTCTTTTTTATGGGAGTTGTTTCCATGGCTTGGGTTGCGCGCATCCCAGAAATCCGCGATGCCAATGGACTCAACAATGGCCAATTGGGATTGATTTTATTATCCAGTACAACTGGCGCAATCATTGGGGCACAACTTGCTGGTCGGCTCATTCATACGTATGGAAGTAAGCCGGTAATTAAAGCCGCAATTTTTATCATGCCTATTGGCTTGATTTTGGTGGGACTTTCTACATCACCTATCACTTTAATTTTTGGTTTATTTATTATGGGCCTTGGGTATTCGAGCATGGACATCTCCAGCAATACTCAAGCCGTTGTCATTGAAAAACTTTTGGAAAAACGGGTTATGTCTTCATTTCATGCCCTTTGGTCATCTGGTGCTTTTGCTACAACTGTCCTTGGTGGTTCGATTGCAAAATTGGTTTCTCCTCGCGATAACTTAGTTGGTGTCGGAATTGTTTGTTTCTTCTTGTTTATTCCCGCCGTCAATATGCTTTTATCACCCACTCTTGATGATCACAGCGGTGGCGAAGATGAAACTTCAGCAAAGATTCCATTTATTGGCAAGAGTGTTTTGCCTCTTTGGGGAATGGGTATTGGTTTATTAGGTGGGCTCATTGCAGAAGGCGCAGCAAGTGACTGGGGTGCAATTCTTCTTCGCGACGATATGCATTTTGGAAAAGGCGTCAATGCAGCAGCATTTGCAGTCTTTTCTTTAGCAATGATTACTGCGCGCTTTTTAGGTGATCGCGCCCTTGATTATTTTGGTCCACGAAAGACAGTGTTGTACGGCGGTTATTTAGGTGGAGTTGGCCTAGGCGCAGGAATCGCAATTGGCGTTCCACTCTCAGATTCATATCCAGTAATTGCCCTAATTATTGTTTGTATTGGCTTTGCTTGCGCTGGTCTTGGTATCGGCCCGATGTTTCCTGCATATATTTTAGCTGCATCTGAAATTCCTGGTATTGCTTCATCGGTTGCAATTGCCCGAGTAGGGGTCATTGGTATTGCAGGATATTTTATTGGCCCTTCTGTAACGGGAGCCCTTGCGCAGTGGCTTACTTTGCCAGTTGCCATGATGTATCCGGTTTTAATGTTATTACTTGCTGGTTATCAATCCCACATCATCAAAAAATAAAGCCCCCACAGATTTCTCTGCAGGGGCTTTATTTGAAGTACTTATTTATTAAATGCTGAAATTGATCCGATATGCCAACCGAACTCATCTCCAGTGATTGCACCGTTATAAATGAGTGCGAAGATAATTAAAGCTGCGCCAGCAAGTGCGAGATCCTTGAAGAATCCAATTGATTCATTTTGCTTAGCTGTTGCATCGCTTTCTTTCCAGAACGCATGCATCAAAATTGCTGCTGGAAGAAGGAAGAGGGCAATAAGAAGTGCGCCGAGATCTGCATATACGCCGAGTACGATGTAAAGACCGCCAACGAGAATCATCAGACCTGAAACGATTACGGCAAGTTTTGCTGCTGGCACCTTCTTGTACTTGGCATAGCCAGTCATCGCTTCTAACTTGGTGAGGTGACTTATGCCTGAGTTGATGAAGATCAGCGCAAAGAAGACGCGCCCGATTACGAGTACTGCGTTCATGGAGCTCCTTAGGTTGGTGAATACGAACGTGGGCAATTTTAATTGAACTTTCAACCATTTTTAGATGCCGACACGCTCACCCACTTGCCATTTGTCGGTGCGAGGGGCTAGTTTTCGAACATCTGTTCGAATATCCACAGCTCATAGATGAAAGGGCCAGCAATGTCAGCGCCTCAGCTCAATCCCGCCAGCGACGTCACAATCGATGGAGCAACAACGCCTATTGAATTTACTTTCAAGGGTCGGCGCTTTCGTATCCACGCAGTCTTGTCTAGGTGGTGTGAAGCTGGGGGTTGGTGGAATCGCATTAGCGATGGCAAGTACAGACCAGATGATCAAGCCCGCGCGCTATGGCGGGTGGAAGCGGCACCAATAGGGGCGCTAACAACTTTTGAATTAGAGCGCGACGAACTTAGCGGGCAGTGGATTATCCGTAGCGTATGAGCTTTATTCATTTAAATGTTGCCAGTGCTTACTCACTTAAGTACGGAACAACGCAGCCGGCAGATTTAGTACAACGGGCAAGTGAATTTGAAATGCCGGCATTAGCACTTACCGACCGTGATGGTTTAGCCGGGGCTATTCGTTTTGCACAAAGTTGTGTTGATTTCGGTATCGCCCCCATTATCGGCGTGAACCTAGCAATTGATATGCAAGGCACAAATAATCGCATCACACTTTTAGCACATAGCGATGGGGGATGGCGCTCGCTATGTCGATTGCTTACATCTCTTGCAATGACAAGTGATAATCGAAATCCAGCTTTAACCTTGGAATTCTTGCAAAGTTTTAGCCATTACAGCAGCAACGTTTATGCCCTACATGGGCCCCAATCACCAGTAGGTGAATTAATTGCAGATAATCGTATAGATGCAGCTTTTACTGCCTTTAATCAGTTGCGTGAATTATTTGCAGGCAATGCCATTGAATGCGTATCCCATTTAGTTGCCGGCAAAGGTCCGCGTTCGACTTCTCATGCGGCGCGTTCACTAATTTTTGCCAGAGATCACGATATTGATGCCGTGGTTACCAATGCAGTGCGAATGCGAGATCGCGCCGATGGACCAGTCGCCGATGTCTTAGATTGCGCTCGCCAATTAGTGCCATTGCACCCTCGCCATGTCGAACGGCAAAACGCTGAAGGCTTTTTAAAATCTAGTGATGAAATGATTTCATTAGCAGCAGAGATCGCCCGTGCTGCAGGTGAGCGAACTCCGCGGCAGTTGTTAGCAACAACGCGCCAGTGGGCCGAACGTTCTCTTCTATCACCACAACGCGATATTGGTTTGGGCGGTGCGCATTTACCTGAGCCACATGTAGTTGGTGTGGATTCGGCGCATGAGATGCGATTGCTTTTACGTTCTCGCAGTGAAGCAGCAATTAACTGGCGCTATAGCGATAGCGCAACTATTAAAAAAGTTCGTGCTCGTCTAGATGATGAACTATCTACCGTAGCAACCCTTGGCTTCGAATCATATTTTCTCACCGTTGCAGATATTTGCGACATGGCAAGAGGTGCGGGGATTCGAGTAGCTGCACGTGGCAGCGGTGCAGGTTCATTGATCTGCCATTTGCTTGGGATATCTGGCGTTGATCCATTGCAACACGGTTTATTGATGGAGCGTTTTTGTTCCCCGCTTCGCCGCGCACTTCCCGATATTGATATCGATGTTGAATCACACCGGCGTCTTGAGATTTATGACATGGTCTTTAAACGCTATGGCGATACCCAATGGAATACACCCGGCAATCAATCACGATGTGCAACGGTGGCAATGGTGGATACGTATCGAGCTAGACATGCAATCCGTGATGCTGGAGCTGCTCTGGGATTGCCCGGCATGGAGATTGATATGTTGGCAAAATCGATGCCACATGTACGTGCACGCAATATCTCTAAAACGCTTGAAAATCTGCCCGAGCTTCGTTCACTCAATATCTCTGCACCATTAACTGCGATGACAATTGCACTTGCTGAACGTCTTGATGGGTTGCCGAGACATTTATCGATGCATCCATGCGCCATTGTTTTATCTGATGGTGGCTTACTCGATCGCACGCCGCTCTTATCAAATGCAAGTGGCTATCCGATGGTGGTTTTTGATAAAGATGATGTTGAAGCGATTGGTTTATTAAAACTCGATGTTTTGGGTGTGCGCATGCAGTCAGCAATCTCCTACGCCCTTGAGGAAATAACC
>Ga0194060_10000431_pt1 | contig 30582 bp, 26 predicted proteins | sample SepL225m_MetaG_FD_163427 | JGI IMG/M metagenome (GOLD analysis project Ga0194060, IMG submission 163427) | Anoxic zone freshwater microbial communities from boreal shield lake in IISD Experimental Lakes Area, Ontario, Canada - Sep2016-L222-5m | ecosystem: Environmental > Aquatic > Freshwater >...
GCTATGTTCTTTTGATGGCAAAACAATTAGCGTAAAAAAAGCAGGTGTAACACTCAATAATACTACACTTCGTGGTTTACTAGAACCGCAACTTATTCAACTAGGTGCTATATTTTATTTAACCATTAGAGCCGAAGACGGACACGGATATGTTAGCGAATCAACCGATGGATTGAGTTGGTCTAAACCAATGGCTTGGGCTTGGGAAGATGGCGAAGCACTAACTATGTCAACTACGCAACAACATTGGATGACTCATGGAAATGATTTGTATTTGGTTTATACACGCAAGGCAGATGTGAACACTAATGTAATGCGTTGGCGCGCGCCATTATACTTAGCAAAAGTAAATCGATCAACCATGCATTTAATGCAACAAACAGAACGCATTGTATTTCCTTTAGTGGGTGATGGTATTAATAGTCCTAAACTTGTACCACAATACGGAAATTTTCATGTAACAAATATTGGCAAAAATGAATCCTGGATTACATCGGGCGAAGTAATTCAAGCAAATTTTAAGGGAGATATGTTAATGGGAAGGGTTATTTGGAAAAAATAACCTTTAAGCTTTTTAAGTTGGTCATTCAAATTGCAAAAGCAGTATTATCAAAACAATCAAGGAGTTTTTATTACCTATTATTTTTAGATATATTTACATGCGTATTTTTATCGCCTTAAAAAACGGAATACTACTAATATGACACATGCAATAAGCACCTGTATTTGGTTCGACGGAAAAGCAAAAGAAGCAGCTAATTTTTATAAAGAAGTTTTTGGATCTTTTGTAATGATTTCTGAAAATCCTTTTGTAGTAAATTATTCTTTGTTTGGAAGACGATTTATGAATTTAAACCAAGGTCCTGGGTATCCAATTAATCCTTCCATTTCATTTTTTATTAGTGCAGATACTGAAGCTGAAATTGATTCCATTTGGGAAAAGCTAATTATAGATGGCAAAGTGCTCATGCCACTTAATACCTATCCATGGAGTAAAAAATATGGATGGTGTGCCGACAAATTTGGGGTTAATTGGCAACTAATGTTAGGCCATGAAAGTACTTGCAAAGTAATGCCACATATGTTGTTTTGTGGAGCAAATAACGGTAGAGCAGCAGATGCAATATCTTTTTACACAGGTATTTTTAAAGAGTCTGAAATTAAAACTATTAGTAAATACGAAAAAGGAGAAGCAGACACAGAAGGGAATATTAAGTATTCGCAATTTGAACTAACTAAATTTCCATTTGGTGCAATGGATAGTTCTGCCCCGCACCAATTTAATTTTAATGAAGGCGTTTCTTTTATTGTAATGGTTGATACACAAGAAGAAATTGATTATTACTGGAACAGCTTATTAGTTGAAGGATCTCCTGCAAGATGTGGTTGGTTAAAAGACAAATTTGGCGTGAGTTGGCAAATCGTTCCATCAATACTAGGAAAGTATATGACCAATCCAGAAACCGCTCCTAAAGCAACTTATGCATTTTTGCAAATGTCTAAATTTATTATAGCAGACTTGGTGAAGGCGGTGGAATAAACAATGCGCAAGTTCTATTCTTATTAATGCTTTTTTCTATCTAGCCCCTTTTTTCATTATATTTGAATATGCTATTCCCTATACTATTTGGAACGATTGCTGTTTTAATCATCTTCTGGAGAAGAAGAAGGAGAGATGATTAATACATAAAGTAACTACTATTATAAATAAACTGATAGGTTGTATTATTGTATTGCGAAACAATCAAATAGAATAATTAATTTTCTATATAATCAATTGCCCAATTTACAACTGTATTGTTTTTTGAGCGCAAACTAATTTTTCGAATCATTCCTTCTTTTTCATTTTTTAAAACATCCGCATTTAAAGCGGTAAACTTAGTGTTAGAATACCCTTCTGGTTCATATATATACATTGTATAAACATCGTTGGCTACAAGCGTGCTACTGCCATTTAACTGACGCTTGATCCATTGCATTGATTCAATTTCAATTGCTCCACAACTAATATGGCGATTTGTGGCTAATAATTGAGGATGATTTTGTTTTTCACGTAAACAAAAAACCTGGCAATGGAAGTTGCTATCAATTGTTCCAGGATTAAATTGTTTTTTTACAATACCACGAAATTCTTTGCGCCAAAACTCAAACAACAAGTATTCTTTTTGATCATTCAATCCTACATCTTTTACAGAAATAGTTTGATCTCTATCATCTAACCTACCTAATACCACCCAGTTTTCAAAGGGCTTGTTTATTTCTAATGAAAACAAGCCAGTTGTTGTAGAAATACTGGCATCAAAGGGTCTTGGGCCACTGCCACTCATTTCTACATCTGCTTGCGCAATTAAAGCAGAACGAGAGGGATCAACATCATACACTTGTGCGGGTTGCGTATATAAAACAGGTATAGACCTTTTGGCGGCTTCAATTAATTTTGAATTTTCATATACTTCTGCTTTATCAGTCAGCATAAATAATGATCCTGTTAATGAAGTTGCTACACAACTTCTATAAGCTTCTTTAGGGCTAAGTTCTATATGGTCTGGATCATTTCGCCAGATGATATTATTGTAAGAATTGAATTGTGCTAAACCAGCATAACTGTATCCGTCATTGCCTATTCTACATCCATCAACAATACCAACCAATTCTGGTCGAATACCCCAACAAGCCATCAGAAAATGATCTTTTCCGGTTTCATTTCGTACAGCTCTTACTATATTTCTATATGCCTCATTTCTGTTAGCTTTCTTTTGTAAGAAGTAAGCATTATTTGAATTATAACCTTCGTATTTTAAATGTCTTAAAGCATCTAGTTTAATATACTGCCAGCCTTCTTTATTTAGTTCTTTGTATACTGGTGTAATTAATGTTTGGATGGCTTTCGGATTTAATCCATCCATTGAATAACCAATCCAATTACCAATTGCTGGATTTCCATTTTCATTACGAACAAACAACTCTTTATGCGCATAAGCTGCTGCAGAATCATTAAATGCTACATTCGTCCATAATGCAGGTGTAAGCCCTTTTGATTGAATATATTTAGAAAGTGCTGAAAGCCCTGAAGGAAACTTTTTATTGGTTTCTAGCCATGTTTCTGGCATTCCAATTGGAGTCTGTTGATAGCCATCATCAATTTGAACATAGTTTAAACCAAAAGGGGCTAATTTGTTAGATAACACATCGGCTGTTTTTTTAACATCCAATTCAGTTACTTTATTAAAATAAGCAAACCAACTGCACCAACCAACTACTGGTTTTTTCCAAACCGAATATTGTTCAGGATTAAAGTATGTAAGTCCACGATGCTTTTGATAATAGTTTGGTTTGAATCGAATGATTAATTCAGTGCCTGAAAAATGTATAGTATAATTAAAACTTGTTTCAGCATTGATAACTAATTTGGGATATGCAGCATCAAAAGATAAAAGCCAATCATGCTTGCGTTCATAGATAGCATTGTTTAATAAACTATGGCTTTGACCAATAGTGTTTCTTACCACTTTTAAACCATTAATTCTTGGATCACTTTCACAAGCAATCGATTCATCACTACCCATAACATTTGCAACCAATTCAAACTTATTAAAATTTGCTGCACTGATATTTATTAATTGATAGTTAGCCCCATTAATTACTTGGCTATTTTGTTGAATATTGAATGATTGAATTTTTTCGGACAAACGTGCTTTTAAAATTATTTGTTGATTATAATATAAAAAGAAGGAGTCTTTACGTGAAACTAATTTTACGGTATTTTGTGATTGTGCATTAAATTGAATAAACACAATCAAGAAAAATACGATTGATTTTTTTATAGAGGATATAACCATGGGTAGGTGTTTTGAATATTTTTTAATGACGTAATAGTAACATAAACATATTACTTGCTAATACCAATTTTGTATTAACCAAAATAGATAGAATTTAAAACTTGCAATGAATTCATCTATCTATTTAGTAGTTATAAATCTACATACAAAATACAACTATACAAATATTAGCGAATCATGGGTTTATTTGTCAAAAACAATTAAATGGATTCAATAATAGGTATCAAAAAAATACCTAATGCATTTAATGCTAGAAATCAATATAACTAGCGGTAATTCATATTAGCTATTTATGAAATACATTCTAAGTTAATTTAATATTTTACTACCTTTGTGCTTATGGAAAAAGGAGTAGAAAAAAGTACTGACTTTAGATCCATTTGCCCTGTAGCAACGAGTTTAGATCTATTAGGAGATAAATGGACTTTGTTAATTTTAAGAGACATGATTTTTTCGCATAAATCAATGTTTAATGAATTCAAAGAGTCATTAGAAAAAATGCCCAGCAAAATGCTTTCAAATAGACTTAAAAAGCTTGAGGGCTTAGGATTTATTTCTAAAAATAAAGGGATAAAAAATAAAAAAAACATTTACTATTTTGTAGAGCCAAAGGGCTTGGATGCATTTCCAATATTGGTTGAAATGGCTATATTTTCAACAAAGCATTTTTTTGATCATTTAGGAACTACTTATACAAAAGATGCTAGAACTAGAATGATTAATGACAAAATAAATTATTCCAAGGAGATTATAAAAGGGTATAAAAAATTTGTAAAGAGTATTTCAATTTAATAATTAAGACCTTTTAAAAGAGATACTTTTGTATTAATAATTTACAAATTGTAGCGCTGATATTATATTGCTATTTGAGAACCAGCAGGTATTTTGTAAGTTTTATCGTCAATTTTTATATACACATCTATCGAACTTACATTTGAAATGATGCTTTTATCAACTGAAAATTTTAAATTTTTATAGGCATTGATATAATCAACAAGCGCTATTTGTGTGGTATAGTTAATGTCGTTGCGTTTTGAAACTAACTTGAAGAAATTTTCCATTTCAACCCATCTATTACCTTCTCCATTATTTTCCCAACTATGGCCCCAAACATCAAACAGGGCCAATGAATTTGAGGTAAGAAAATCGTTTGTCAATTTATAAAAACTAGCTAATTCTTTTTTATCATTTTCAGCATCATTTGGTTTAAAATAAGCTTTTCCAAATTGATGAATGCTAGGATCCCATTTAAGAAAATTTGTAGGAATAGAAAAATTATAAGAATCAGCTACAGTTCTGGCATATTCAATTCCTAAGCCGTTAACTGTTTCAACAACTAAATCATTGTAACTGCCAAAAGGATAAGCCATGCCTCTTACCATATTTCCGGTGAGCTTTTCTAACGCCTTTCTGTCTTCTACCACTTCATAAATAATATCAATTTTTGATAAACCACTTAGCCCTGGATGATTGGCTGAATGAACCGAAACTTCATGACCTTTAAAAAGACTTTTAATTTCTTCTGATGTTAAATAGCCCTTCGTGTTCAATTTATTTGAATTCAAATGGAAAGTACCTTTGAGGCCATAATCATTCATCAATTTCACAAGCTTTCTGTCGGCATCCGGGCCATCGTCATAGCTCAAAATAAGTGCCTTAGATTTTCCTTCAGGGAAAAGCATTTCAATTCTAATATTAGTTGTTGGTTTAGGGCTATGTGATTGTGCAACTAATGAACAAGAAAAAAAAAGAAAAATTATAAGTGTAAGGATATTTTTCATAAGGTTGATTTATGAGACTAATATTTTTAAAATAAAATTCAAATGCTTTTAACTATAGAGCAATTTATTACTATTAAATTTCGGCATTTAAAATTGAACTTTATAAACAAAGTTTGGAAAAAATCCAAGTTGGTAGGTCCAGTTTACGTTTTGAATTCTACCATCATAGTTTTGAGAGAAGATGTTTTTATGATTAGTGATGTTTTGTAAATCTAGTGATAATGTTTGTGATAGCTTATGTGCATTGCTATTAAAAGTATATCCTAACTTTAAATCTATTCTATAATAATTTGGATATTGCGCAGAATAAACATCTTTAGATAATTGTTCATTACCTAAAGCTTGAGAACTAGCTACATCAATGGGTGTATAGTACCTGCCACCTGCATTTGTAAATTTAAAGTCAATACTTGTTTTATTTCTTTTGCCAACACCAACATTCCATTCTTTACCCGCTAAAATATTATAGACATACTTTCCATTAAAGGCAGTGTTACGCTCTATGCCGTCACTGCCGGTGTATTTTGAGCTGTATAATGACGATGTAAATAAGCCATAATATCCTTCACTAAAAAACTTCTCAACTGTAATTTCTATTCCGTAGTTTTTTCCAATACCCTTATTCGTTAAGTTATCTTCTAAATCAGTTTTAAAACCAGCACCGGTATTTAACATAGAATAACTACTAGAAAAAGTATTTACTGGAACATTATATAATGACTGATAATAAATTTCCGACTTTATTCTCCAGTCTTTAGCAGGTTGCATATTGTAGCCAATCACAAAATGATTGCTTTTTGTAAAGTCTAAATTTTTGTTGTTATAACTATACGTTCCATTTGCATTTTGTGTTTGCAAAAAATATACATTTATTGGTTGCATTTGCGAATGAAGACCATAACCAAAGGTTAGGCTGTTTTTATTGTCTATATCATATTTTAAACCTAGTCTTGGCTCAACTGAACTTGCATTATTTAAGAAAAACTTTTGTGCATGAATCCCTGTATTGAGTGTAAGTCTATCGGATATATTGTATTTCAATTGCACATAAGCTTGTGCTAAATTAGTTTGACTATTATAATCCCATATTTGTTTAAAATTATCAATAGATCTTTGTTTAGATTTAGCGTATAAGTCTAATTGCAGTAATTGATTTTCAATACCAACTTTTAAAAATAACCGCGAATTGATTTTTGAATTATACGAGGTACTAAAATTGTATCCTGTTTTTGCTGTATTAGAAATTTCTCTTTGGTAAGACACTAGTGCTAATCTATCAAATTCATAATTAGTAATAGCTGTTTTTGAATAATTTAATCCAATAGTAGTGCTTAAATAAGCATTGCTATTTATCTGTTTAAAATGGGTTAATCCAATAATTCCAATTTTACTTGCAAAGTCTGTCTGATTGCCATTACCATATAAAGCATTAGTATTAGCACCACTCTGTAAATTAATACTACTTGTTCCTAATATGCCAAATAGCGAAAACTTGCCAATTTTTGATGTGCCACTATTTATTTTAAAAGACAAGTCTTGATAGCTTGGGGTTGCACTAGTGCCAATGTTTATTCCCATTGCTTGGGCAATTCCCGCTAGTGAATATCTATAACCAACTAAATAGGAGGATCCGTTGTTTTTTTTAATAGGCCCTTCGGTTGTGGCTTCTAAACCTGTTATGACACCTAATTGTAAAGTAGTTTCTTTTTTAAAATTGTTGCCATTCCTAAAGCCTATATCAAATACGCCAGCATTGGCATTACCATATTCTGCCGGAAATGCCGAGGTGAAAAAATCTGAACTTTTTAATAAATTAGTATTTAATGCACTAACCGCTCCTCCAGTTGTACCAATAGAAGCAAAATGATTAGGATTTGTTACGTTCATGCCATCTATTTTCCATAAAACGCCTGTTGGTGAATTACCCCTTATTACAATATCATTTCTACTATCATCAGGCGCACTCACGCCGGCAAAATTTGCTGCTAAACGTGCTGGATCGCTTCTGCCACCTGCATATCGGTTCACTTCTTCCATAGAGAAAGTTCGCGCACTCACAGTGGCCATTTTATTTATATTAGAAGCTTTGTTTGATGATTTAACAATTACATCTTTTAATTTTTTAAAATCTTCTTCTAAACTAATATCTAGAATTGTTTCTTTACCAGAAGTAACAATTATATTGGGGATGGTCACTTCTTTATATCCGGTATAGTTGATTTTTAAATCATACCTACCAGGATTCAATTCACTAAATGTATAGTTGCCAATTTGGTTGGTGGTAGTTACTTTTTGATTATTTAATAGTTGCATTGTTGCTCCACTAATAGGCGATTGAGATAGTTTGTCTACCAATACACCTCTAATATTTTGTTTGTTGTTTTGAGCAAATGAAAGGGCGGTAATAAAAGTAAGAACAATAGTATAGTAGTGCCTCATTTAATTGAAGTGTTTAAGATTAAAAAATGTAAAATGATATTTGTTATTTCTGAAGCAGTAGTTACTACGAATTAAACTTCATCATACTATAAGTCAGCTATTTCATGGATGGCTTCGGTCCTTGTTGAGGAGTATTTACAGAATTAATTATATGCTGAACTAAGTCATCAAATTTTGGCTTTTGTTCATTGGTGCAAATCGCCCGCACTTTTTTAAAGTGTTCAAAAGTTAAAATATCTAATGATTGTATAGATAAGCTAACCTTTAATGCAGCATTGTTTTTTACACTATCAATAATTTTATCGGACTTTAATAATTGAAAAAAGTTGTCTTTATTAATTTTAATTTTTGTTCTAATTATTTCGGCATCGTTATGATGCTCCTTTGCTAAATCAAAGTATATATTTTTTTGGTCTTCACTAAAATGTAATTCTTTAGCCAAAATTTCTTTAGGATTGTTATCTCTTTCTAATCTAAAATGACCTGTCCAGAAAAAAACAAGACTAATAATATTAGCTAGTATTAATAATACTATCAGCCAAGCCATGAATTTACTTTTTACTAAATCTTTCATAAAAAAACTTTTAAATGTTTTGATCATAAGAAGCAGCCAATACTTCAATATTATTATTGGAATTTGCTTTTGCTACATTAGTATTCTTTCCAATTAATAAGGTATTAATAATTAAAAACAAGGTTAGTATACATATAACCAAAACCGGTTTGAATGAAAATGGTGCGTAGGCTAAGGATATTTCTTTTTCCATTCTTGCATGAAGTCTTGTGTAAAAGAAATCCGGCGAACCAACTTCTTTCATAGTAGAAAAGATAGATAATTCATTCTCTAATTGTTCATCAGATAAATGTTTCATAAGTATATTTTTATGAGGTATGATAATATTTTAATTTATTTTTTAAATTTTCTTTCGCCCTACTTAATAAAGATTCAACGGCTTTTGTACTCAATTGCATTATTGCACATGCTTCATTGTGTTTGATTCCTTGTACTCGAATTAAGGTAAAAGCAATTCGTTGGTTATTAGGCAACTCACTAATAGCTTTAAATAGTAACGTAGTTTTTTCTTTATTTTCATTGCTAATACCAGGATTCAAATAAGCGGCATCAATACTTTTTTCTTCGGATGGCATCCACCATGGAATAATCGAATTAATTCTTTGTCTGTTTTTTTGCTTACGTAATTTCTCTAAAGCTTTTCTAACAGCTATTCTATAAATCCAAGTGGCCAAACTAGATTCTTCTTTGAAACCCCCTATAGATTCAAACACCTGAATAAAAGTCTCTTGAGCGGTGTCTTCTGCCTCGTTTGCATTTTGTAGGATATTAAGCACACTATAATATACCTTGTCTTGATAGTTTTCTACCAATACCTTAAAAGCAGCTTCCTCGGCGAGCTTTAACCTAGATATGAGTTCTTTTTCGTTCAAAATCTACTTATAATAGATGTTTAAACTATTCAATTCCTTCGATACTTTTTAAAATAACTTATTAGATCTACTTTTTACTTTCTCATAAGATATATCGTAGTCATCTTTTAAAGTTCCCATTTTTATATTCCAAAAAGGGAAATACAATCTGCTAATTTTCTTTTAAATTCGTATTTATTATAATAAGATGATTTTGTAATTAATATCCTTCGGAATATTATATATTTTTTAACGAAGGATATTGTAAAATGAAACATCTAATAAATAAATTAATTTATATGAAGCTTGGTAAACTTATCCTTTTCTATTTTTTTTTACCCATTTTTTTTATTTCTTGTAGTAAATCCAATCAAGCAAATAGTTCAACCAATAATGTCAATAGTAATATAAGTTATAACGACTTGTTTGTGCCGCCATCCATTACCGGCACTAGTTTTAATTTAACGTTAGATAAAGTCACTAAACAATTTAATACAGGACCTACTACAGCCACCTATGGATATAATGGCAATAGTTTCTGGGGCCCAACCTTAATTATGAATCAAGGGGATGATGTGAAAATAAATGTTACCAATAATTTGTCGGATCAAACTACTGTGCATTGGCATGGGTTTCACATTCCTGCAATAATGGATGGAGGCCCTCATCAAATTATAGATCCAAGTACAAAATGGTCGCCCAACTTTAAAGTAAAAAACAATGCAGGTACTTATTGGTACCATCCACACCTTCATATGAAAGCCTATGAGCAACTAGCAAAAGGTGCAGGTGGTTTTATTATAGTAAAGGATCCAGTAGAATCAGCTTTAGCTTTGCCTCGAACATATGGAACCGATGACATTCCATTAGTAATAACTAGTAGAAGATTCAATAGCGATAATTCTATTAATATTACAGGTGCTTATGGCGATTACGTTTTGACTAACGGCACTATGAATGCTCAAGTAACTTTACCTAAACAAGTTGTTCGATTAAGGATTTTGAATGCTGAAATTGAGAGAGGATATGATTTAGGCTTGAGCGATAATAGATCATTTAATATTATTGGGAATGATGGCGGCTTATTAAATACACCCATTACAACGAATAGAGTAAAAATTATGCCAGGAGAACGTGTTGAAATATTAGTTAATCTTAGCAATGATGCTTTAGCAAGTAGCATTGATTTAACAGCGTATAATGCTGGACAAAAATTCGGTTTCCCTGGGGGAGAACCTGCTAGTTCAGGTGAATTTGGGAGTCTATTAAATAATAAAGACTTTAATGTGTTACATATAAAAGTAGGAGCAAGCAGTGCAGCTGCTATTACAACAATACCATCTAAGCTAGCTAATAACACCTATTGGACAAACACCGATGTAACAAATAGCAGAACAATTAGTATTACTGGAGGACAAGCAGGTTCAGCCTTTACATTTGATAATAATATATATGGATTTACAAACATTAATCAAACCATTCTATTAAATGCCATTGAAAAATGGACAATTGTTAACAATAATATTTTTGGGCATTCTTTTCATTTACATGATGTGCAATTTAAAATTATAGCAAGAAGCTCTGGCGTGGTTGGTGAACATGAGTTGGGATGGAAGGATACCGTTTATGTTCCATTAGGCGAAACTGTTAGTGTCATTGCAAAGTTTGATGACTTTTCTGATGCAGTGAATCCATACATGTACCATTGTCATTTTTCAAATCACGAAGATGGTGGTATGATGGGTCAATTTTTAGTAAAATAAGGCGTATTGAAACCTAACTCATTTATTAATTTGTTATTGTGTAATATATTATTGTTCTCCTGTAATAATATGCATGAATCACTGCCAATTGAAGTTAAAAATACCGACACCTTATTATCAAAAACAGATAAAGGATGGATATATAAACAGCAGCCATTTAATGGGTTCATGATTCAAGTTGAAAAAGATGGAAGGAAGGTTTATAAGTTACCAATTATAAATGGAAGAGAGCAAGGAATAGCTGTTGGCTATTATAATTCCGGCGAAAAATTATTAGAAAGACAATTTGTTAAAGGCGAAAAGCATGGATTTTTTAAACAGTGGTGGCCGAATGGAAACCTGAGATATTTATTTAATTATAACCATGATACATATAATGGCAAACAAATTGTTTATTTCCATTTTGGAAAAATTCAAGAAGAAAAGAACTATCTTAATGGCATAGAAGAAGGAGTACAAAAAATTTGGGATTCAACTGGAAATTTAATTTCTAATTATACAGTGAAAAATAAAAAAATATATGGTGCATTATCGGCCAAGGAATGTATGCCAGTTTCGCATTAAATTATTGCTACTATTTTTTTTTGGAATCAATTTATTGAGTTGCAGTTTAGTTGCTAATAAAATTGATAGTTTACCATATTATAATTCACAAGACTTAACGCCAATTTGGAATTCAAATAATGCGCATAGAATAGCTAAATTCAATTTATTTGATCAAAGAGGCAGTGTCTATAATTCAGATTCGTTAAGTGGTAAAATTTATATAGCCAGTTTCTTTTTTACAACCTGCCCAAGCATATGCCCTAGAATGACAAAATGTTTAAAAACATTGCAGGATAGTATTGCTAATATGCAAAATGTAGAAATAGTTTCTTTCTCGGTTATGCCATGGGTAGATTCTATAAATAAATTAAAAGTTTATGGAAAAGAAAACAATATTAACCCAGTTAGATGGCATTTATTAACTGGCGAAAAATCAATGATATACTCTTTAGGAAGAGCCTCTTTTTTTGCTGATAATAATCAATTAAAAGACACAAGTACTTTTATTCATACAGATAAAATGTTTTTGATAGATATACATCAACATATAAGGGGCGTATTTAATGCTACAAATATGGATGATATTGTTAGAGTATTAAATGATATTAAGATTTTGAAAAAAGAGATTTAAATACAGCTAATCAAGGGCGCCCTCTATAAATCCTTCTGCCTATTTAAAAAAAATCGTAAAGATTCTGTCATTTGTACATCAAAGACTTTTTTAATTATCTTTATACTAAATGAAGGTTTAATAGATTTAAATGACATAAATATTCTAAAAACTAATAAATTATTTAAGTAGTATAATAATTAAACGAAGGAAAATCAACTATAAAGCATCTAAAAAGTAAAATAAATATTTTATGAATTTTAACAAAAGTGTATTCATTGTATTATTATTTAGTAATTATTTTATGGCATGTTCTAAATCTGATGGAACAAGCAGCACTACTACACCTGCTTCTACTGTGTTAGTGCCAGATGTTTATAAAAAAATATATGGTGCTACTAGCGTTACCAATGACGGCACCTATATTACTATAAAAACCAAGGATTTGCCCGACCATAAAAGCTCTTACTATCCAACAACTAATGCATTGTACGAAGCCTATAGTGGTTTAACATTTGGCGGGTTTACTTTTGTAAAAAACCCTAATTCAATCATTGAACAGGCTACAACTTTTAAAATTCCAGTCAATCCAAAACTAGACGCATCGCATGCTGCAACACCATTAGGCCCAATAGGAATTGCTATAAATGGTGTTATATTTTTTAACCAATATGCAGGTCCTAGTCAACCCCTAACTAATGAAATAGTTAGTTTCGATAAATATTATGGCCATCCACAGCAATCAGGTATGTACCATTATCATGTTGAGCCTTTACATTTAACAACTGTTAAATCAACCAAATCTGGTTTGATGGGATTTCTTTTAGATGGCTTTCCTGTTTATGGTCCTCAAGAAGAAGACGGAACAGTTGTAGTAAATACTATGTTAGATGTATACCATGGACATACCCACAAAACCATTGATTATCCGGCTGGCTCGTATCATTATCATTTTACTACAGAAGCGCCCTATTTAAATGGAAGTGGATTTTATGGCACTCCTGGTACTGTCACGCAATAATGAAGGGCTTTTTATTTTTCATTGTTTTAATTTCTTTTTGTGCATGCTCAAATCATAAAGAGCAAGCTCAGGGCGAACTTGTTGTTTCTAAAAAGTATTATTCCAATAAGCAATTAATGGAGTATAGAGAATTTAGAAATGAAATGAAAAACGGCAAACAAATAGCTTATTGGGATAATGGAAAAAAACGATTTGAGTTTGTTGCAAAGAACGATGCTTACGAAGGCGAACTAATGGAATGGGATTATAATGGGAATTTGTTTCATTTAGCACATTACCAAAATGGTCAAGAAGAAGGCGTACAAAAATTATGGTACGATAATGGAAAGATTAGGGCTAATTATATTACAATAAAAGGCAGAAGGTTTGGATTATTGGGAACCAAAAATTGTAAAAATGTATCGGATAGTATTTTTATTGTTAAGTAGTATATTGCTTTTTTCTTGTAAAGAAAAAATGATGGATGCTATCGATTTGCCTTATTACAATGATCCAGATTTTAATCCAATTTTTATAAAAAATAAGTCAGCCGTTTCTGAAAAAATAAACCATAAAATAGATAGCTTTTCTTTTTTAAATCAAGATAGCATTATTGTAACCCAATCTATTTTTAAAAATAAAATTCATGTAGCGAATTTTGTTTTTACAACCTGTGGTAGTATTTGCCCAATAATGACAAGCAATTTTAAAATTGTAAGCGATAGTTTAAAAGACAATAATGATCTTGTAATGTTATCTTATTCTGTAACACCTTGGATAGACAAGCCTTCTGTTTTAAAAAAGTATATTATTAAAAACGGCATTAAGAATCCAAATTGGCATTTCTTAACAGGCGATAGAACTGCTATATATAAACTAGCAAGGCTATCTTATTTTGCCGAAGAAAATATTGGTTTTAGTAAAGACAGTAGCCAGTTCTTACATACAGAGCATGTTATTTTAGTAGATAAAACCAATAGAATAAGAGGGGTTTATAATGGCACATTAAGTTTAGAAATGCACCATTTAATTGAAGATATTAGAAGTCTTCAAAATGAAACCAACTAAGTTATTTCTGTAATAAAAATAGTAAAGGGATCTCAACACGGCTACTCCATGAACCTTCGCTATGATCTTGTCCTTGAAAATATTTACTTAGCCAATTCTTTTCAGAATAATTTTTGCTTTTCATTACTGCATCAACTTTCTTTTGAATTGGTGGATATTGTTCGTCTAATGTTTTATCTCCGCAATCAAAATATATTTTATGCTTTTTTGGATCTGGTAATTTGTTGTTTAAGTAATTGATAAATGCATTTGGGAAAGGATTATTTTCTATAGCAAAAATACCTGGCCAATGAGTTGACATACACATGGCACCTCCAAAAATAGTAGGGTACTCACAAATAGCATAGATAGAAATTAAGCCACCCATACTACTGCCACCAATAAAAGTATTAGCCCTATTTCTTTTTGTTTTAAACTTTTTATCTATGATTGGCTTAAGTTCTTCTACAATAAATTTTAAGTAGTTATCGGAATTAATTTTAAAGCCATTAAAAACCGATGCAGTACTATTTCTTGTTGCTTCGTTTACATATTTCTTTTCATTCTCATTTAATTCATCGAATGGCTTTTGAGGAAAATATTCAGAGTGCCTTTTTTTATCGCCATTCCAAATACCAACTACAATTACATCTTTAATTTTATTTTCATTTTTTAAATGAGTTATTTTTTTATCTATTTCCCATGCTTTTTTATTCCAAGTAGTAGTTGGATCAAACATCATTTGACCATCTTGCATGTATAGAACAGCATATGTATGCTTGTTGTTATAGTCTTCAGGCAACCAAATATCAATATTTCTAGTACCAATATAAGTAGAATTTAAATTTTCAATTCTTACAATTTTTCCTTTTTCAACTTTTTGCAAAGGCTGCGCAATGGATGTAATAGTTATTAATAGGGTACAGATATATATTTTAAAGTATTTCATATTTTTCGTTTATAATTTAAAGGTCTTTGAATTTATCGCCTTAAAATTTTCTCCATTTTTTTTCCTTTAGCTAATTCGTCAACCAATTTATCTAAGTATCTAACTTGTTTCTTTCATTTTAATTACTTTAACGTTCTTTCTGTTTTAGTCCATTTAATTGAAGGAAAGTTATTTGTGATTTGAGCAGTTGTTCTAACTTTATTTAATCATCCTTCGGTAAAAAGTTTTTCAGATATGCTATTCCGTTCTGGAAATTCATTCTCTTCTTTTTATCAGCATCTTTTACAATGTTTATTAAGCGTAACTTTTATGACTGCTCAAGAAAATCGACTATTATTTTAAGTACTGATTCATACCCGAACTATTTAAATTCTTTTTTAATTAATATTACGGCTTTGTTTGCATAGAAATTTAAAGAGTCAATATCAGCCAGATATCCGCGGTAAATATTCTTCCAATTTAATGTAATATATTTCACCCTTTTAGTAGCGGCTTTATCTGGTGCTTTTATTCCAATTGTTTCTGGTATTTTTTCAAACTCAACTACTGCTACTTTATCGTAAAAAGACTCCTCGGTCATATATTCCATTTCATTTTTTAACCTCATTCTATAAATAGCCGACTCCTCTTCAACGGCTTTATAGTCTAACAGAAAGAAATTATATTTTGAAATACACAAAGCTAATTCAGCATTTTTATCATCTCTAAAATATCCTTTTGAATCTGCATCGTTTCTGCTTTTATCATTTGGGTTAAAATTCCAATATCCAAGATGGTTACATAATAGTCGATAATAAGTTGCAGTATTAATTGTTTTTGGATCAGAGCCTAAAGTATTAATTAAACTATCACAAGTTTTAAATTTCACTACATAATCTTGTTTATGAAACTCTAACTGATTTAAGTCTCTTTGTAAATCCAAGGAAACTATCTTCATTAATTCATTCTTCTTTTCATTTTCAGCTAAGTGTTCTCTTATATTTTCTGCAAAGAAGCCAAGGGTTACAGCAGTAAAAAGCATTACAAATTCAATTATGTATTCAGACCATTTCTTTTTTTGAGTCGGGTGATGTGGGTGATGAACTTCCATTTTATTTTAATATTGTTTGAGTTTTTTATTAGTACAAGCTGTATTAATTTTCAAGAACAGGCAACTTCAAAACTAATTAAATAATCTTTTCCTAATATCATATCTCCATCATATTTTCCTGAATAAACCAAGGTGTTTTAAGGTTAAGGTAGATTCTTCCAAATACAATTTGAAGGAGAGCGTTAATGAGATAAATAGTAGTTAATCATGAACTTCATATTATCTAAAATCCTTTTCTATTTTAACTGCTTTAAAAATAGGTTGCGGTACTCAACCTTCATAAATGGCATTACATGTACTTGTAAACCTAATAATCCCGACATTTTTCGTTTAACAAGATCTTCATCAGTTACATCACTCATTAATACACCATTTATAAAATGCTGCATATGATTGTCGTTTACTATTATATGAATTTCATTCCAATCACCTACTTTGATTTTTCTTTTTAAAGAATCTGAAGTTCCCAATGTGCCTATTATGGTTGGCTTTTGACTTGTTTTTAGTACTGCAATCTCACCACGCATTCCCAAAAATCCACGACCACGTTCTTCATAATTTTGTCCTGTATATACATTGTTGCCGTCTATATCGGCTTGATATCCTTTTAATGCATATTTAATGTCTGGCAATTCTTCGCTCCTATAATTTACGCCACTATTTCCTTCTGGGCTTATGCGATATTCTGCTTTAAATTCAAAATTTGCAGGAAGACCTCCTCTCCAAATTAAAAAAGTATTGGTTTTAATACGTGTCAACGGTGTTACTTCACCTACAAAAGTTTGGTCCTTTACTTTCCAAAATGTGGTATCAGCGTCCCAGCCAGCCATGGTCTTGCCATCAAAAATTTGAACGAAGCCATCTTTTTTTTGTGCTTGAATTGTTAGGGTAGTAATTACTAGTAATAAAGCAATAACAAAGCGGAACTGTATTTTTTGATTCATCTAATTTTTAATTAATTTTTATCTACAAAATATTTATTTACAACACACCGCAATCTTTCCAACTGCGTGAAGCGGCTGATGCTGCTACTGCATCACAAACTTTTTGTGTATCTAATGCTTCCCTAAAAGTTGGCGAACAAGGTTCTCCTGTTTCAATGCTTTTTAAAAAGTCTGCCGCTTGATGTACAAAAGAATGTTCATATCCAATACTCAATCCTGGTACCCACCACTTATCCATATAAGGATGTTCCCCATCAGTGATATGAATTGTTCTCCATCCTTTTAAACCAGAAGCGTCGGCATTATCATAAAACTCAAGTTTATTTAAATCATGTAAATCCCAACGAATAGAAGCATCTGCTCCATTAATTTCAAAAGTATACAAGGCTTTGTGACCACGAGCGTATCGAGTTGATTCAAATAAACCTAAAGAGCCATTATTAAAGTGGCATATAAAGGAACAAGCATCATCAATTTTTACATCAGTCATTTTTCCTGTAAGTTGGTGCATGCGTTCTTTAACAAAAGTTTCGGTCATGGCAGATACATCTTTTATACCGCCGTTTAACCACATGGCTGTATCAATACAATGTGAAAGTAAATCACCCAACACACCCGATCCAGCAACCGCTGCATCCATGCGCCAAAGACCTTCGCCTCCTTGTGGTAAATTTTCATTGATGGTCCAATCTTGTAAAAAATTAGCACGATAGTGAAATATTTTTCCCAATTTTCCGGAATCAATAATTTGCTTTGCTAAAGTCACTGCTGGCAAGCGACGATAATTATACCATACTGTATTTTTTACACCTGCTTTTTCAATAGCATCTACCATGCTTTGTGATTCTGCTAAATCACGCGCTAAAGGCTTTTCACACAAAATCATTTTTCCTGCTGCTGCAGCGGCAATAGCAATTTCGGCATGCGTATCATTGGGCGTACAAATATCTACAGCATCAATATCGGCTCGTGCAATTAATTTTCTCCAATCGGTTTCAAAACTTTCATATCCCCATTGCTCGGCAAAAGCTTTTGCTTTTATTTCATTTCTAAAGCAAACTGCTTTTAGTACTGGTGTGTAAGCTAGCTCAGGAAAAAAGTTAGGTACGCGACGATAACCATTAGAATGGGTACGACCCATAAAACCGCCCCCAATTAAACCAATGTTGAGTATTTTTTTTGTTGACATATTTTTATAAATTAACGATTGAGTATTCAATTTTTATTCTGCTTCGTACCAGCCATGTTGGTCACGCACTTTTATCATAGAAGATAAAATATCATTCCATGTTTTTTGCTTGGTCATCACTTCGTTTGGAAACATACAGCCATCCCAACAAATATGTTTGAACGCTTTTGTAAGTGCGCCGTCTTCATTACGTAACCAAAAGCCAGCGTGCTTGGCAATATCTAATTTACCATTAGGATCTGATGCTTGGCAATGACGGCCTGTTTTATCATGCGCACCTGTTCCATGCACCGTGCCATCGTTTTGAGCCACATGAAAATCAAGGGTCCAAGGACGTAAAGCATGTGTTAGTTTTTTCAATCCTTCATCCAAGGCCGCTTGATCGTTCCAATCAAAGTTTTCGGGTAATATGCGATCCTGTGGGCTATTGTATCCTAATAAATATAAAAGTGTGTGGGCCATGTCTGCTTGAAATCCAATATTAGGTCGATTCACCGCTTCTAATGTGTCTATCATAGCAGTCCAGCTATGCATACCACCCCAACAAATTTCACCTTCGGCTGCTAATTTTTCGCCATAATCAGCTGCTATATCACAAGCTTCTCTAAAAGTTTCGGCAATTAATTTTGTATTGTTGATAGGGTCTGCACTCCAAGCTTCTGGCTTACTCGCTGAATCAATTCGAATGATTCCACTAGGTCGTACACCATACTCTTTTAGTTTTTGTCCAAAGCGACATGACCTTCTTACCATATCTACAAATACAGCTCGATCTTCTTTGGATCCCATTGCGGGTCCGCCCCAAATAGGTGCTACAAGGCTGCCAATATTTAAATGTAGTTTGCTTACTTTTTCGGCTAGTCTTTTAATGCCGTCGTCTGATTCGTCAATATTAAAATGGGGCTCAAAAAGTCCAAGGTCAATGCCATCAAATTTTACACCATCTACTTCGGCGTTCACTGTTAGGTCTAATAAAGTGTCTAGCCCAATGGGAGGTTCAGAATCAGGGCCTTTTCCTACAATACCCGGCCATGTTGCGTTGTGTAATTTTGGATAATTGTTTTTCATATGGTTTCATTTAATTGTTTTTTAATAAAAGCTAATCCGTTGGTAGCAATATCCCAAGGTAAAGAATATTCTCTCCAAACATTAATAGCGTTGGCAAAATCAGGATCGTTGCGAGAAAATGCTTCAATGGTCAACCATCCGTTGTAATTAATTTCTTTGAGTGTAGAAAAAGTTTCATTCCATTGCACATGTCCATCTCCAGGAGTACCACGATCGTTTTCGCTAATATGTACATGCGCAAGTATGGGTGCAATATTTTTTATTGCCGTATTGTTATTTTTCTCCTCAATGTTTGCATGGTGTGTGTCATACATGCCTTTTACGTTTGTATGATTGGCCATGGTCACTAATTTTTTTAATTGATTGCTAGTATTACATAAATAACATTCAAAACGATTGAGTGCTTCCAATGCCAAAGTAATATTTGCTTGAGCAGCATATTCACCAGCAGCGTTGAGTAGTTCGGCACAATATGCGTATTCTATTTCTTGCGGTGGTTGTTTAGAAAAAACACCATGTGCTGAATGAAAAGGCCCGCATAAAATAGTCGCATGCATATCATGTGCTCGGTCAATGCCCCATTTGATTCTGTCTAGTGCACGTGCACGGACTATTGGCGATGGATCTACGGGGTTTTGTTCTTTATCTACCACAAAAACAGCGGTGGTTTCTAGTCCTATATTGGCTGCATGCGCACCAAAACGTTGATAAGCTGTAGTATCGGGCGCTCCAATAAAACATTCTACACCATCGTATCCAATTTTTTTTAATTGATCTATGATAGGAAATAAATCATCTGAAACCACAGCCGACCAAACCAGTGTATTAAAACCAATTTTATTCATGAAATATTATTTTTTAGGGGAATCAACAATGCCATGATAAGGAACATTCATAATTATTTTACCCGCCCATTTTGTTGGAATTTTTTTACCTGCCGCCCAAATAATTCCATTAATAACTAAATGTTGAAATGACTCTTGATTGAAATCATCGGGGTGCCCTAGTGTAGTAAAGAAAAATTTTGCGCCAAAACTATTTGTGCCTGTCCATGAAACAGGATTATCATAAGCAGAAGCGGGTGAAGGATTGATGGGGTGGCCCATTAATAAGGCAACTGATCCTTTAATAGGATAGCTTGGCAACACTTGGTATAACCAAGACCTTGCATGAAAATTATTTTCCACTCCTGTTAAAATTGGATTGTTTGCTTCGGAGGTTATAATACTTACATCTGTTGAAGATTCGTGTCCATAATGGGTATGCTTTGCAACGCCATCCCAGCCCGGAGGTGCATTAAAGGCAAACTCACCAAAAGCATTCCATTTTTCTAATGGATGTCCTTTAGGATAGTTGAAAGCGTGTGTAGTGGTACGAAAGCCCACTAGCGGTTTTCCTGATTTTAAATAAGCATCAATGAATTGAATTTGATCTGCTGGAAGTCTGCGCCAACGAAGAAAAAAAACAGCAAGGTCGGCTTCGTTTAAAGCTTCAAGGCCTGGAATATTTTCTTCGGAATTTTGATCGGGGAAAGCTTTCAATACTTTAACTCTAAAGCCATAATTTTTTTCTAATTCTGCTGCAATCAATGGAAGTGTAGATTCTCCGCCATATTCATGATCGCCTGTAACAAAAACAATTAATGGTTTTTTATTTAGACTCGCTGCTTGACTATTTGCCGCTATTACAAAAACAAGCAACAGTAAACACAATAAAAGATGTTTAAATGAATAAGTTATTTTCATAAAATAAATTTGATGGTGATTTAGTTTTCCATTGGATGTAATAATAATAACTCAGCGGGCGAATAAAATCCAACCTTATTTTTAATAGCAGCGCGTACTTGTTTTACAGTGCGTTCTTTCACCGCCGGCGCTTTATTTCCAAAAGAGTTGCGGATATAAGTAAGAACAGCAGCCACTTCTTTATCGTTTAACATGCCACCATAAGGCGTCATGGGTACTTGACCTGGATATTTTTTGCCATTCACTACAATAGGACCATACATACCTCTTAATACAATTTTAATTAGGCGTTCTTCGCTTCCAATCACCCACTTTGATTCACTAAGCGGTGGAAATCCTGATGCAGATAATCCTTTGCCATTAGGCTGGTGACAAGTATTACAAAAGCCATCCCTCAAATAAATTTCCTTTCCTGTTTGCATAACTACAGCATTAATTTCACCCTCTTTTGCTTTTTCAATCACGGGTTTTACTACTGCTACATTGTGTCCTTCTAAATGAGCCACTGCTGTTCTATGCGCTTTTATCATCCAGTTGTCTAGTGGTTTTTTTGCAGCTTCCATTTCAATAGGAAGTCCTTTTTCCTTGCTTAACCAAGACGCCGACACAATGGCTTCGAGTCTAACGCGGCTATTTTCATCTTTAGCTGCATTCATTAATAAGGTAGCTTGATCGGGTAATTGTCTTTCATTAAAGCGAACAACCTCTACCGCGGCGGCTCTCACTCTATAATCGTTTGCTTGTAATAATTGATGAAGAAGTGGTTGATCTATTTTATTTTGTCCCCAGCTAACCCATAATGCTTCCATTAAAAGTTTTTCATAATTAGGTGCTGTTTTATCTAACTGTGCTATCCATGTTTTTAATTTAGGCAGCACTTCAGAAGCAGGGTGTGCACGCAATTCACGACGCGTTCTATACCTGGTTCTATATTCAGGTAAAGTAAGATTAGATAATAATTCTTCAACAGATGCTCCTGCTACTTTTGCTGGAACTACAAGTGGACGAGACGGATAAGTGATACGATAAATTCGGCCATGCACATGATCTCTTAATGGGTCGCGTGCATTGTGTTGCATGTGTCCTATTAAAACATTATGCCAGTCTGCAACATATAATGATCCATCGGGTGCAAATTCTAAATCAACAGGACGAAAATTAAAATCAGCCGAAATCATAATGTCTTGACGAAATTTACTTACATATCCTGTTCCATCATCAAACATTTGATGTTGCTTGGTTCCTAAAAAACCAATGGTATTATTAATTAACATATCGCCTTGTACATTATCTGGAAAATGTCTACTTGAAACAAATTCAATACCTGATGTAGGTCGAACCATTTGGCTTTCTTCAATAATATTTTTTGCCTTAGGCGTTTCTTGTCCATACCTAGGCTTAACCGTACCTGGCATCATCCAAGTTACTTCGGGTCCGGAGGTTTCTGCATAAAAAACCTGGCCCCATTCATCAAAAGCAATACCCCATGGATTGGGAATAGAAAGTTGTGCAATGCGATCTAACTTTTTATTTTTTGGATCATATCTAAAAAAACCTCCGTTGGTTCCGCGAACAGGACCGTAGGAAGTTTCAATATCATTTACTAAAAAAACACCATTCCCCATATAAATAGCGCCTGATGGATCAGTGGTATAAGCATGATGTGCATGGTGTGTATCGTGGTCATCAAATCCACTTAATATAATTTCCTTAGTATCTGCTTTATCATCACCATTGGTGTCTTTTAAAAGCATCATATTGGTTCCTTGTGAAAGATAAACGCCTTCTGGCGCTAATTCAAAACCAAGTGGAAGTTGAAGGCCATCTGCAAAAGTAGTTTGCTTGTCTGCTACGCCATCGCCATTGGTATCTTCTAAAATAATTAGTTTGTCATTGGGTTTTGCATCACCTGGTCTCCAATGCGGATAAGTGGGCATCACTGCTACCCATAATCTTCCTTTATTGTCAAATGAAATTTGAACGGGATTTGCTAAGTCTGGAAATTCGGTTTCGGAAGCAAAAAGATTTATTTTATAGCCCGGTGCCATCGTAAATTTATCAATCGCTTCTTTGCCATATAAATACTTTGCCTCTTCTACTTTTCCTGTGGGTTTAAAATTTGTTTCAACAATGGGAAGTGCAGATGTTTTTGCATCAGCCGCTGTTAGATTCATTTTTTTTCCTTTTGCTGCCATCCAAATTGCAGTGTCGCGAATCAGCGTCATCTCCCGTATTTTTTTTAATTCGGCAGGATAGTTGGCCGGACCAAAGGGATCGTATCGACGACCAAATACATGCACACCATTGGGTGCTTTAAAATCATTATGCCACATCCAATCTTTTTCAATAACCGCATTTAATACTAGTGCGCGATTAGATGCTGCCACCACTGGTGCTTTGCCAAAAACAGCGTCTACTAAAAAAGGGGCAAACTTTTTATAGCCCTCATCGTTTAATTGAGAACCATCAATGGTTAAATCGGAGGCTGGATTATCAAGCCATGTTTTAGTGGCAGAAAACGCATCAATAAAATGAACGCCATTTTTCATTGCTACTTGTTTCATGGCATCTTTATACAGTTGCAAATTTTGGTTTTCGATCTTGCCATTAGGAAGATCTAATTTAGAAGACAAATCTTCAAATGCAATGGGAGAAACAATGGCCAACTGTGGGGTAGATTCGCCATTGTATTTTTGTGTTAGTGTATGTTTTATAAAAGCATCTAATTCTGCTTTGTAATTTTCAAGTCCTGCTGCTCCTTGAAAAGATTCATCAAAACCAAACATTGCAATTATAATATCTGCTTTGTGATTTGAAATCCATGTATCTGGGTATTCTAAAAAACCTTCTGTATGAGGGTCGTTCGCTAATTCTGTTTGAAATTTTTCGGCTCCCGGAAAAGCCCATGGGGTAGGACGACCCGAGTGTGGCCTAAATCCTGGCGTGTTACCACCATCACACATATTTCTAACATATAATAAACTTTCAGGGTAACGCAATTGAAGTTCGGTTTCAAAATAACCATAGTTCATCATTCGAGAACCTAAATTATTGCCCACTAAAATAATATGTGCGCCTTTTTTTATTTTTAGTTTAGAAGGAGTGGTGTCGGTAAACGCAAATAATGCTACCAACACAACACCAACGGAAATGAATATAATATTGTTTAGGTTAAAACTTTTTTTTGTATTCATTTTATTGAGTTGTTGGTTGTTAAAGTTTGATTTTTATTTTTTTATAAAGCAAGATCTGGATTGCGTGGACCAAAATGTTTTAACATGACAATAGGATCGGTATCTGATGTGTTTATAATTTTTACGCCCTCTTTTGCCGCTGATTCACTAATAAAAAATTCATCGTTGGTTAATTGACCATACCTAATTAATGCAGGTGTTTCAATATCCCAAACGCCCATCTTTCCATGACCCTGCATTACAATAATACCATAAGCAGCACTATCAGTAATGGTCACTGTTTGTCCTGGGAATACAGTAAGTTCCTTTGCACTAAAATCGTGTGACTTATAACAAATCCAATTTTCAATGTATCCTGCTGCTTTCATTTTATTTACATCATGCACAGGCTTAGGTGCCATGAAACGATTTTCCATTGTGTTAGGATCAACATTTAAATCCCAATCCAATACATCTAATAAAGCATCGTAATCACCAATACTTTCTTTAGGTGTTCCGTTCCATAATAATTCATCAGGAATAATTGCTTCGTTTACCAAAGATTGATACATGGCAAAAACATCCGACGCTTTTTGAGGCTCATAAGTACACATACTTCCAGGTGCGTGCAATAATCCAGGAGGCACATCCCATCCAGTACCTGGTTCTAGTTTATATGCTTGTGAGAAGTTGGTAATTTTATTATCACCTTTTGAAAAGTTAACCAAGCACTCTTTAATTTGTTCTTTAGTAGTGCCTGGAGAAATACCAATAAAAGTATAAGGGAAATCACCACCATGATTATTTAGTTGCGGTGGAAAATAATAGGCTTCTGGTTTTCCTTTTTGACCAATAAGCGCTGCTTTTTCATCGTTGTGGTGCACATGATGCGGAAGGGGTCCCATGTTATCAAAAAATTTCGAATACATTGGCCAGCTATTATATTCATTCCATAAACGATCGCCAATAATTTCCCCTTTTAATTCATCAATTGCATCCTTTAATAAAATTTGGTGGATGGTCGTTCCATCATTATACACAACGGGACTCAATCCTTCGTTCTCACCAGTGAGCGGTCCGTTTTTTGCAGGCGTAGTAGAAGATAACCAACGCTCGTCAATACCGCCGCGCACACCTCCTAAAACATAATAATCATCGGGATGCAATTTAATGCGGCGACCTGGTACACAAAATGATCTGGGTACCCATGTAGGTGCTAGTCGTAAAATTCCTTTTCCTTGTTCGAGTGCTTTTTGTGCGATGCTTTTATTTTCCATATTACAATTGATGGTTTGATTTATTAAATTGTTGTTTCTTGAATTATTTTTTTAATTGTTTCTTGATTATTTAAAATATCAATTTCTAAATCATAGGAGCGGGTTTCGCCGGGCGCAATAAAAATTAACGAATTCTCGGCGCGTGCCTTAGACTGCCCAATTGGAGGATGGGTTCCAGGTTCAATGCCCGTAACGTATTCGCCTTTTGACCAGTGTTGCCAATTGGTTAGCCAAGGCAATTGTTTTTTAGGAAATTTTAATACTGCCGCAAGTTGAATTTTTTTATTTTCAATTCCACATACACAAATGCCATCATTATTAGGTGTGATGTCAATAAAAAAAACATCTTGTCCTGGGCCATTGTGTTTTTCGCTAACTGCAGGACAAGTTTTTATTGCTTCACCATTACAAAAAAATTGAGCGCCCTCATCTGCAAGCGGCCAACCAAAATTGCAATGGTATAATAACATGTGTGGTGCCGATTCGTTTCCGCGATTGATAATTTCATCGTGAATATGAATTGTGGAACTTCCTAATTTGGCAGATATGGTTCTTTTTAATTCGAGGCTTGGACCAAAAATTTGTGTTTGTTTAATAATGCCTGTAATACTCATTGTAAAAATTCCGCGCGCAGGATCGGGTTGAATAATAGAAACTATTTCGGCAGGAATATTACTAATGAATCCATGTAAGCCGCGCACACCATATTCATCCTCTTCAGGGCCACCAATATGTGATAGACCGCAAGTAGTAACAAGTCCACCACCAAATGTTCTTAACCAATCGGTGCCAGCGTGAGAAAAGGGTTGTGGCGCAACCACACCTGAATGATTAAGCCAGGTTAAACTGTGTTGATTAAAAAAAGCATCCGCAATATCCATTGCTCTATCAATAACCACTTTAAATCGAAGTCCGGTTCCTGTATTGATCCAAGCAATGCGCACACCTTTACCAGGCCCGTTATCTAAAACGGATGTTTCAATGCCGCCCACTTGTGCAACATTAGAAACTTTATCACTCCATATAGCGTTGGTTGATGGCATCTTTTTTAATTCGTTTTTTTAGTGTAAATCGGGTGATTTTTATTTCCACCAGATTTTAAATAAGCAATTAGGTCACTTAGTTCTTCGCTATTTAAACCATTAATCAAACCAGGAAGCATAGGAGAGGTTTCAGAAACCCGAGTACGCGATACCTCTTTTTTTGCAAGCGATCTTACAACACTAGTAGCAAATGGATTTTGAGAAATATAATAATTACTATTATCCTGGCGAATGACTCTACCCAAAATTGATCCACCTTTTTTCAAAAAGAAAATGGTAGAACCAAATTGGTCTGAAATAGTTTTGCTTGGCTCAATAATAGACTCCAATATATCTTTGGTGCTAAACCTGCTACCTAATTGCGTAAGGTCAGGACCAGCAATGCCACCTTCTCCTTTCATTTGATGACAAGAGGCACAAAGTGTAGCTGTGAACATCGCTTTTCCGCGTGTGAAGCTTCTTGCAGTAGTGTTAGAATCTACTACGTTTACTGCTTGTGTTACTTTCCAATTTTTTCCTGGCCCTTTTGGCATTATAGTACCAACGGGTACCCCCGATCTAGAAATAGACACAATTGAATCCCCAGAAATTTTATTAAAATAATCAAACTGGTCTTTGGGTGCATTTGCTAGTGCAGTTTTACGTGCACTGTTTATAAATCCAACGAAACTAACACCACCTCTAAAACTAAAGACTTTATAAAACCATTGAAAATACTTTTTTTGTAATTCAGGTGTCCAACCATTTTTAGCTTGGCTTAATACATTCGCATACCAGGTTTGTTGTGAAGGTGGAATTTTGGCAAGCATCGCTGCAATATCCATTCCGTATTGTGGGTTACGTAAAATTAAATCAGAAGATTCTGAAATTGATTTTTGTGTAGGCGCCTCATCTTTTGCAGTTAGCAACAATGCCATTGTTTTTTCAACCGATTTTGGCGCATCGATATACACCATCATTTTACTTAACTCTCTATTAAGGCTATTTGTTTTAGCAGGATAATAAGGATTTAAATAAGTGGCTACTTCTTTTTTAATTTCCGCAGAAGGCTGACCTAGGCGAATAAAAATTAATTCAATAGCACGAAGTAAATCGACTTGTTGTGATTCAGAAAGTTTTGAAAAATCAACTTTGGTTAATTGATTAACCACTACAGTTCCAGAACCAACAGTTCCTTTATGCGCAAGGGCAATAGCCGCTTGGGTTAAAGCAATCGGATCTTTTTCGGCAAGCACTTTATTGTACCACTCTTCTACAGGTTGATTTTCAATAGCAACCCTTGCTGCATATCTAATATATCGATCGGTGTTTTTTAAATAGGGCCAAGAAAAATCAACAGCATCGGGGTTTTTAGTGCCATGAAAAGCTTCTAATTGACGGCGTGTTTTTACTGCACTTGTTATTTCGGCAACCGGAAGATTATCATTACTTAAAGAATTGTCTCCATAATATACGCGGTACAAATCAGACTCAAGTCTACGACCACCCGTTAAAAAATATAAAGCACCATCCGGACCAATCGCACCATCTGTTAAAGGAAGTGGTGCGCCCGAAATAAATTCTTCTCCCGTGGTTTTATAAGAAGCGCCATCGGGTTCATTATATATTGCATAAATAATTCCAAAACTCCAATCAAAAGCAAACATTGCTTTTCTATATTTTTTTGGAAAGCGCGCGTTTCCACCATAAATCAAATTAGTAGGAGAACCTTGTCCTACATTAATTACAGCAGGAAGGTTGTCGGGATATTTAGGAGACCACTTATCGGTACCGGGCCTCCATCCAAACTCTGCACCACTCGTTACATGAACTATTCTAGTGGGGCGATACCAAGGTGTGCCAAAATCCCATTCCATATCAGAATCATATGCAAATAATTCGCCCTGATCATTAAACGCTAAATCAAAAGGGTTTCTAAAGCCAGAAGCAATTAATTCCCAATTAGCACCCGTAGAATCTAGGTGTGCAATCCAACCGCCATGTGTTTGTACAGTATTGTCGTGTCCGTTAGGATCTTTAATTAGAGGAAATAAATTATCTATTTTACTTTCTGGATAATTACGATAAGAATTTAGTTTTGGAATTTTTGTAAAGTTTCCTGCTACCACATAAATAGATTGTTTATCGGGCGACAATATCACGCTGTGTGGGCCATGTTCACCCTCGCCATCAAGTGCTTTTATTAAGGTTACTTTATCAAATTGGTCATCACCATCGGTGTCTTGTAGTCTGTATAAACCACTTCCTCTTTTAAACTTTTCATTAGAGGTGTTATTAATCATAACATACAAACTATTAAAAGCCCATAGTAAGCCATGTGCATGGCCCATGGTTACGGGGTTTTTAGTAGAAGCACTATCTGTTGTAATTTTTAATTCTTCAATCTTTACTTTAGTGATAGTATCTCCTATTTTAGGAACAATTAGTCGATACAAGGAACCATATTGGTCAGAAGCAATAATGCGTCCTTTATTATCAAAAGTCATTGAAACCCAAGATCCTTCTCCTTTTTCAGAAGGACCATACAGGCGTTCTGCATGAAAACCCTCTGGAAGTTTCAGGTTGGTTATTTTAGGATCTTTTGGATCTTGAAAGAAAGCTCTTTTAGTTTCTGTAAAAGAAATTAATACGACCATTAAAAAAATAGTGCTTACTAAAATTTTAATCTTGTTGCGATTTTTAATCATTTTTTCAGTTTAATACTCAGTTAAATCAGCGTAATTGTTAATTATGAAAAATAAGCTTTATGAATCAAATAAAAAAGGGGAAGTGGAGATATTTTAGGAAGCATAGCAGAATGCCCATTCTTACAGTAATTAATGACCTTGTTTATGCAACCTTTCATGGACGTTGAAATGCACAGAAATAAAAAAAGAAGGGGCCAATAAAATTATATCAAATAAACTATCAGAAGAATTTTACTAGTGGATTTATAATAGAAACGAAACGCGCTAAAGTCAAAAGGTTACTTTGGTTTGACGATGTATAATAGCAGTGTTAGTTTAACAAGTTTATTTTTAAATAAACTTGGTGCTTAATTTAGTTAATATGTCTTTTTCTTTTAATTAAAAACATTGGTTCCAAATATTATCTGCGCTATCTATAAGCATGGTAATTTGTTTCAATAAGCTTTTTGTAGCTTTAAATCTCATTACATTCCCAGTTGATAAATTTACCCTCACAATTGATTGGTCACCCATAATAGAAGATTCTTCCCATTTTGCATCCCCAGTTCTAACAGTTGTATCATCTTTTTTAATTACAAGTTTAGCCTTGCCATTGCTTAATAATGTTATTTCATATTTCAACCCACTTTTGCCATAAGTATCATCATAACAGAATTTTTGATCGCCAAGAATCATATCATTTTTAGAAGGAAATTGATATGATATGTTCTTAGAATTTAGTTTTGAGTATGATTTAATCGGAATAATTATACCAGTTAAAGCAATTAATAAAAAACAAATGAATGATTTCATTGTATTAGTGTTTTGGTTTTAAAGAGTATGTTTCAAAGATTTTATCAAAATGTCTGGAGGGGGGGGTGCTTAAAGTTAAATGATTATTCCGTTCTTTCGTTTCTATTTTCCTTCCAAAGTTCAATATATGGCAGGGGTTTGGCCGGGATATAAAAAAACCACTTACATTTTAGTG
>Ga0194060_10000432_pt1 | contig 30573 bp, 29 predicted proteins | sample SepL225m_MetaG_FD_163427 | JGI IMG/M metagenome (GOLD analysis project Ga0194060, IMG submission 163427) | Anoxic zone freshwater microbial communities from boreal shield lake in IISD Experimental Lakes Area, Ontario, Canada - Sep2016-L222-5m | ecosystem: Environmental > Aquatic > Freshwater >...
CGGCGTCGACGTGACGTTCGGCGGTTCGCACCCGAAGCTGTTCCACAACGGCATCACGACGCGGTTCCTCAACCCCCACGAGACCGACACGCACCGCAACCGCCACGAGCTCTTCCGTGCACTGCGAGAGCTCAGCATCGACCGCCACGATTTCTTCGCCGCCCTTCGCTAGGGGCGGTATTTTTTAAACGGTGTTTTTTCGGTTTCGCAACCGAAACGACCGTCCTATGCGGACGGTCGCTTTTGTTTCCTACGGCTTCGTCGTCGCAAACGGGTCGAGCGTCGGAAGCGGCGCCGGCGGGACGACCGGGGTGGTCGCGTCCGTCGGCGGAACCGTCGCGGCCGGCGCGGGAACCGTCGAAGGCTTCGTCACGTGGACGATGATCCCGGATGTCTCCAGATGGTCGCCTCCGCCCTTCGGAACCGCGACCGCGCTGAGGGCCCAGTCGCCGGACGGTGGCAACTGCCACGTGAAGGTCAGGAAGGGGCTCTCCGGGTCGTATTTGGTCTCCACGAGGCTCTTGTTGCCGTTGCCGATCTCCTGGGCGTAGACGCTCACGTTCGAGAACTGCGTCGGGTCCTGGAGCGACGTCACGATCGTGTATGTCTCGGCGGTGCGCTCGATGGTCTGGCCGCTCTTCGGGTCGATCATCTCGAACCCGGTCGCGGCGGCTTCGGAGTTGACCTTGATCCCGACGGTGTCGGACCCGCTGTTGTCGGCGTCGTCGTACGCGACGGCCTTCAGCGTGTGGTAGCCGCGGCTGAGCGTGTTTGGGATCGTCGCGAATAGCTGCCACGGGTATGATGTGTCGGCTCCAAGGAAATAGCCATCCACGTAGAACTCGACGCGTCTCACGCCGCGCGGGGCGTCGGCCTCCGTGGCGATGTCGATCGAACGCGCGTCGAACTCCGCGTCCCTGGCCGGTGAGGTGAGGCGGACGACCGGAAGGTTGGCCGGCACGTGCACGTCGTCGAACTCAGTCGGCGCGGAGGACTGCACGATCTGGACGCCCGTCTCAAGCTCGCGCTTGGCAATCCAGTCGGCAATCCCTTTTTCCCATGCGGCATAGTACGGGTCGGCGGTCGGGTCCGTCGGGGCCGGCCCGAGCGGATTCGCGCGGTCGACGTACTGGAGGATCGAGTGATACTCGGCGTACGTCCGTTCCTCCTTCTTCGAGGCCGGCGTGTATTCGGTCGCGAGTTTTCCCGAGAAGGTGTCGACCGTCACGGTCGTGGCCGGCATGATCCCGTCGATCACGGACTTGCCGGTGACCGGGATGTTCGGCGCGGTGAAGTAATCGACGGGCTTTCCGGCGAGCGCGCGCGACATGAACCCGTACCAGATCGGGGCCGCGACGATCGAGCCGTCCGAGCCCTTCTTCATCGGGACGTACTTGTTGTTTCCTACCCAGACTCCGGTCACGATCGACGGGGTGTACCCCATCGTCCATGCGTCGTAGAAGTCGTTCGTCGTTCCTGTCTTCGCCGCCACGGGGCGGTCGGAGAGATGGAGCAGGTTGTTCGGGCCAAACACGGCCTCGCGCGCCGGCTCGTCGGAAAGGACGTTCGACGTCATCCGCGCGACGTTCGGGTCGAGCACGTTCTTGCCCGGGTCGGCCTTCCACTCGTCCATCACGGTTCCGTCCGGCCCCTCCACCTTCAGGATCGAGACGGCCGGGTGTCGCACGCCCTCGTTCGCAAGCGTCGCGAACGCGTCCGCATGCTCGAGCAGCGTGACCTCGCCGGCGCCGATGCCGACCGAGAGTCCGAAGCGCGAGCGGTCGCCGAACGTCGTATATCCCATGCGCTCCGCGAAGTCGAGCACTCCCGAGACGCCCACGAGGTAGGTCATCTCGATGGCCGGGAGGTTGAGCGAGCTTTGGAGCGAGTTGCGTACTCGAAGCGGGCCGCGCTCTCCAAGGTCGTAGTCGAACGGCTGGTACGGCTTGTCGTTTCCGTTCGGGAACGACGTGTTCACGTCCCACATGATCGTGTTCGGCGTGTACCCCTTCTCGAATCCAGACGTGTACACCATCGGCTTGAAGCTGGACCCCGGCTGGCGAGGACGCAGCGCGACGTTTACCTGGCCGTCGATCGTGTCGTCGAAGTAGTCCTTGCTTCCGACCATTGCCAGCACCTGACCGGTCTTCGGATCCATGGAGACGAGCGCGCCGTTCGTAAAGCTGTACTTCTCGCCCTTCGCCTCGACGCCTTTCTTCACCTCTTCCTCCGCGATCGCCTGCAGGTCGTAGTCGAGCGAGGTCGTCACCTTCAGCCCGCCGTTTTCCGCCGCGTATTGGCCATATTTGTCCTCCAGCTGCTGCTTCACGTAGAAGACGAAGTGCGGGGCATGGATGTTCGAGACCTTCGCGTCGAGCGAGTTGTCCTCGGCCTTGGCCGCGATCGACTCGTCCTTCGTGATGAACCCCTGGTCGACCATCCCGTCCAGGATCCAGTCGCGCCGCGCCGACAGCATGTCGGGGTTGTTGATGTAGGTGGTCGGCGCCTTCGGGATTGCCGCGAGCGTCGCTATCTCGCCGAGCGTCAGGTCCTTGACCTGCTTGCCGTAAAAGTTCTGCGACGCGGCCTGGATGCCATAGTACGTGGAACCGTACGGGATTTCGTTGAAATAGATCTGCAGGATCTCGTCCTTCGAATACCGCCGTTCAAGCTCGATCGCCACGATCAGCTCCTTCACCTTGCGGCTGATGCTCTTCTCATTCGAGAGAATCGCGTTCTTTACGAGCTGCTGCGTCAGCGTCGATCCGCCCCCGCGCGTCCCGCCGAACAGGACGGCGCGCGCCAGTCCCTTGAGATCGTATCCCGGGTGCGTGCAGAACCCGCGGTCCTCGGCCGTGATCGTCGCCTCGAGCATCTTGAGCGGGATGCCGTTCGGATCGGTCGCGAACGACGGGTCGTCCTTGCAGAACCCTTCCTGCGTCTTCACGAGCGTCCGGTTTTGGTCGCCGTACACCTCGTAGAGCAGGTGCGTTCCCGTCCGGTCGTAGATCTTTGTCGTCTGTGAGATCTTGCGCTCGGTAAGCTGCGCCGGGTCGGGAAGGTTGCGCGAGTAGAAGGCGAACGCGCCAAGAACCCCAAGGGATCCCATGATTCCAAGGAGTATGACGACGAGAAAGACGTTCTTGAGAATGCCCCTCGACAGCAGTTGATTCCAAAGGCGTCCCGATTTGCCGTGCTTCTTCCAGCTCCGCGTTTTATATTCAGCCATAATACGTTCTATCCTAGCCGAAATCGGTGATTCTGAACAGGCGGACACGTTGCGGAAAGGATCGCGATGTGATATCCTTTCGCAGCTCCCAAACGGGGATCATTTGTTTCAGCGGTACGTGGACATTCCCTGCGACTGGTTCGAAAGGGCCGGAGGAATCGCGCGGTATGCCCAATGTGTCGTCGATGGTGTGGAAAAAGCTCCTTCGCAAGCACGCGAACGATCTTATGATTGGCGTTGTGTCCGGGCTGGTCATTGCCAACGTTTTTTTTCTGAACTCCGCGTCGGCGGACGTCGATACCGGCCCGCGCTATCCCGCGTCCTCCACCGTCGCGCTCATGATCGCGGCGATGCAGAACGAGACCCGCGACTTCGGCAGCCTTCCGGTCGCGCCGATAGCCGCGCCGCGCCGAACCTACACGATCCCGGTCTCCGCGTACTCGTCCGACGCCGCGCAGACGGACGCGACGCCCTGCATCGCCGCGCGCGGGTTTGACCTTTGCGAGAACGACGAGGAAAACGTCGTGGCAGCGAACTTCCTGCCGATCGGCACGAAGCTTCGGATTCCGGAACTGTACGGTAGCCGCATCTTTACGGTCGTCGACCGCATGAACGCGCGGTACGATCGCCATGTCGACGTCTGGATGAAGACCAAGGCGGATGCGAAGAGCTTCGGCCGAAAGCGTGCGACGATCGAGGTGTTCTAGAATCTGTCGGCTTGATTCGGACAAAAAAGATATTTGAATGACGGCTCGGTTGAGCCGTTTTTTCGTTCAATGGGTATTTTCGACGATAAAAAATTGATAGGATCGGCGATCGGCCGGATACTGGGCTCAGATTGCTAATCCTGTTTTCAAAGATCCTATGTGCGGAATCGTCGGATACGTCGGCAGGCGTCAGGCCTTGCCTGTGCTCATGGATGGGCTGCGTCGGATGGAATATCGCGGGTATGATTCCGCGGGTGTCGCGGTAATGGGGTCAGGTCCGGAATCCGGAATCGTCGATCTCCGCGTCGCGAAGTCCGTCGGCAAGGTCCGCGCGCTTTCGGACTCGCTTGCCGACAAGACCGTCGCCGGGACGCTTGGCATTGCGCATACGCGATGGGCGACGCACGGCGTGCCAAGCGAGGCGAACGCGCATCCGCATGTGAGCTGCGACGGACGGGTGGCGCTCGTGCACAACGGGATTATCGAGAACTATGCGGAGCTCCGAGCCGAGCTCACGGCCGCCGGACACGTGTTTGCGTCGGAAACGGACACGGAAACGTTGGCGCACCTCGTCGAACATCTCATGAAATTTCCCGGCACGACGCTCGCCGACGCGGTGCGCTCCGCCGTCCGCCGCGTGCGCGGGACGTTCGGTCTCGCGGTCGTTTCCGTCGATTATCCGAACGAAATCGTGGTCGCGCGCCTCGGAAGCCCCATCGTCATCGGCGTCGGCGACAATGAGTATCTGGTCGCCTCGGACGCGAACGCCATCATCGGGCATACGCGCAGCATGATCTTTTTGGACGACGGAGAGATGGCCGTGCTCGACCGCGACGGATACCGCGTCGTATCCCTCGACAACCTTCCCGTCGCGAAGCTGCCGGAGGAAATCGACTGGAGCGCGGAGGACGCGCAGAAAAACGGGCACGCGCACTTCATGATGAAGGAAATGACGGAGCAACCGGAGGTTCTGCGCAATACGATGCGCGGACGGATCGACTTCGACGCGGGGAACGCGGTTCTCGGCGGGTTGCGGGACGTCGCGCAACGGACGCGCGAGATCGACCGTCTCATCATCGTCGGCTGCGGGAGTGCGTATTACGCGGCGCAGGTCGGGGAATATATGCTCGAGGAGTACGCGGGAATCCCCGTGGAAGTGGAGCTGGCAAGCGAATTCCGATACCGCAAGCCGATTATCACTCCGCGCACCGCCGTCCTTGCCGTGTCGCAGAGCGGCGAGACCGCGGACACGCTCGCCGCGATCCGCGAGGCCAAGATGAAGGGCGCGCTCACGCTCGGTATCGTCAACGCAGTAGGCTCGACCATCGCCCGGGAGACCGACGCAGGTATCTACAACCACGCCGGCCCGGAGATTGGCGTCGCGTCAACGAAAGCCTTCCTGTCGCAGACGACCGTCTTCGCACTTCTAACGATGTTCCTCGGACGACAACGCCAAATGTCCGTCTCCACGGGCCGGCGCATCAGCGAGGAGCTTGCGAGGATTCCGGATCTCATCGCGTCGTTGCTCGCGCGGCAGGACGAGTACCGTGCCATCGCCGAGAAGTACGCGTGGGCCAATGATTTCCTCTTTCTCGGACGAAAATACTGCGCGCCGCTCGCCTACGAGGGCGCGCTCAAGCTCAAGGAAGTGAGCTACGTTCACGCCGAAGGGTACGCCGCAGGAGAGATGAAGCACGGCCCCATTGCGCTCGTCGACGAGACGATGCCGTCGATCGTCATTTGCCCCGTCGACTCGGTCTACGAGAAGACCAAGTCGTGTATCGAGGAGCTCCGCGCACGTCGCGGCAAGGTGATTGCGATCACGACGGAAGGGAATCATGAGCTCGACGGACTTGCCGACGACGTGATCTTTATTCCAAAGACGCTCGAGATGCTCACGCCGATTCTCGCCGCCATCCCGCTCCAGGCATTCGCCTACCACGCCGCGGTGCGCCGGGGGTTTGATCCGGATATGCCAAGGAATCTGGCGAAAAGTGTGACGGTCGAGTAGACTCTGCGCCGATGCAAAAGACGGCCCGACTCAAGTCGGACCGTCTTTTAATTTCTTCGTGGAGGCCACGGCCGGGATCGGACCGGCTCATCGAGGTTTTGCAGACCCCTGCGTTCCCACTTCGCCACGTGGCCATTGCGCGTCGCGGAGGTAATTTATCAAAGGGGAAGGAATTAATCAATGGTGGTATAATGGGGGGGGCATGGAGGAGGAACCGAAACAACGAGTGTCGCCGCGGAGGACGTGGCGGGCGCTGCGACCGGTCGTCGCGCCGTGCTGGGGCTGGATTGCGCTTGTGGTTTTGCTGTCCGTTGCCGCGTCGTGCCTCGTGGTCAGCGAGCCGTACCTGTACGGGCGCATCGTCGACTCGGTGTCGTCGTCGGTGGCGCGGCACGTGGCTCCGTCGTCGGGATTCGCGACGATCGTCCCGCTCCTCGGCTGGTGGGCGGGGATCGTGCTCGTGGAATCGCTGCTCGTGGCGTTCGCGGCGTGGATCGGGTGGTACGTTGGGAATCTCCTCGAGAAGGCGGTCGGCGCGCGGTCGTTCGAGCGGTTCCTTGCGCTGTCCATTTCGCGGTTCCAGGATGAGCGCGCCGGGGCGATGATGAACCGGTTCGTGCACGGCGAGGAGGCCGTGTGGGGGCTGAACAATCAAATTCTGCGCACGGCCATCCCGTCGTTGGCCACGTTCTGCCTCATCGTCGGGGTCGGTCTCCATCTCGACTGGCGGCTGACGCTCGCGTCGCTCGCCCTCGTGCCCGTCGACATCGCCATCGGCTTCTACCACTTGTACGTTTCCATTCGAAAGCAGGACGTGATGAGTGACAAATGGGAAGAGACGACCGGATTGGTCGGCGACGCGTTCTCGAACATCACCACGGTGCAGGGAGAGGCGGGCGAGACGGCGGTCATGGGGCGCTTTGCCAAGTCATACGCGAAGGTCCTGCGCGAGCAGCTGCACATCAACGTCCGCTGGGCTACGGTGGACGCGGGAACGTCGTTCGTGAACATCTCCGGCCGCCTGATCACCTTCGTGGTCGGCGTCCAGCTCGTCTTCGCGGGAACGACGTCGCTCGGAACGCTCGTGACCTTCCTCGGGTTCGTCTCAATCCTGTACGCGTCCGTCCAAAACGTCTTCGGCGGCCTTCCGGAAATCGCCCGCTCGTTCAATCGGCTCGATCGTCTCACGCGCATTTGGGACGAGGAGCCCGAAGTGCGCGACCGCGACGTGGCGACGAAGGCTCCCGCGCTGCTCGGTCGCGTCGAGTTCGACAAGGTCGGGTTCTCGTATTGCGACGGCGGCAAGTCCGTCCTGCGCGACGTAAGCTTCTCGATCCCGGCCGGGAAGACGTTCGCGATCATCGGCGAGAGCGGGGCGGGGAAGAGCACGCTGGCGAAGCTGATGGTGCGGTTCGCGGACCCGACGCGCGGGGCGATTCGGGTGGACGGGATCGATTTGCGCGACATGACGCTGGCGTCGCTGCGGCCGCAGGTTGGGTTCGTGATGCAGGAGAACATGCTGTTCCATGACACGATCCTGTACAACATGCGGTTCGCGAAACCCAAGGCGACGCGCGAGGAAGTGATCGCGGCCGCCAAGCGCGCGCAGGCGCATGAGTTTATCTCCAAGCTGCCGAAGGGATACGACACGGTGGTCGGCGAGCGCGGGGTGAAGCTCTCGGGCGGCCAGAAGCAGCGCATCGCCCTGGCGCGCGTCCTCCTCGCGAACCCGCCGATCCTCGTCCTCGACGAGGCCACGAGCGCGCTCGATTCGAAGACGGAGCACGATTTGCAGAAGGCACTGAAGGAAGTCATGAGGAACCGCACGACCATCGTCATCGCGCACCGCCTGTCGACGGTGATGGACGCGGACAACATCCTGGTGATGGACAAGGGGAAGATCGTCGACCAGGGGACACACGAGCACCTGATCAAGCGCGACAACCTGTACCGCCAGTTCTGGGAAATCCAGGCGGGCGGGTATGTGTAGAAGACTCTTCGACAAGTTATCTGTTAAAAAATTGACTAATCCTAGTCAATTTTTTATAATCGATTGGATTTTATCCAATCTTTTTCGACGCTATGTCCCGCAACTCGTATCATGATGATGAGCTGAAGAAGCTCAAGGAGGCACTGATGGCACTTGGGGCGACGGAGAATGCGGCGGCGTTTTATCTGGCGTGCTATCGCGCCGGGACGTCGACGGTGGGCGACGTGGCGAAGGTTTGCAAGATGGACCGGTCGAGCGCCTATCTCGCGTGCGACCAGCTCGTCGAGCTGGGTCTCGTCGAGACGGACGCGAGCGCGACGCGGAAGACGGTCACGGCAAAGCCGCCGTCGGCCGTCCTCGCGCGGCTGCGAACGGACATGCGGCGATTGCGACGGCATCACGACGACGTGGAGGAGTCGATGCAGGAGCTCCTGGCCTCGTATCGCGAGCAGGAGAACAAGCCGACGCTCCGGTTCTTCGCGGGACACGACGGGCTCAAGCAGATCGTCGACGACGTGCTCGAGCACGCGGACGGCGAGATCCTCCTGTTCACGAACCAGCGGACCGAGAAGAACGTATTCTCGCAGGCCGACCACCAGGAGTTCGTCCGCGAGCGCATCCGCCGCGGCGTCTCCATCCGCGTCCTCGCCGCCGACACCGTCGAGGCGCGCGAGATGCGGGATCGCGATGTGACCGTCCGACGCGAGACGCGCATCGTCGAGGGCGAGCCGTTTACAAGCGAAACGTACATCTATGGCGACAACGTGGCGATGCTTAGCTTCGACAAGGACGTGGTTGGTTTCATCGTTCGCTCGCGCGATTTTGCGCGTGCGCAGCGCTGGACGTTCGAACAACTCTGGAGGATCCATGAAATTTTACCCGCTGCCTGAGCCGCCGTTCGTTCCGCAATTCGAGCCGGCCGAGGACACGGAGCGCCGAATCGCGAACATCGCGAACGAGGACATGAACGCGCCGGAGTGGAACTGGTGCGGGATGTGCTGCGTGCGGATGATCGCCCTCGTGGAGTCTCGTCGTCATAACCTTGGGGTCCCGACCCTGGAGGAAATGTATCGGACGGCTACGGAAAAATACGGCGTGTACAAGACGGTCGACGGACAGGTTGTCGGTGCCTACCACGCGGAACTCGGAGAATATTATCGGGAGGATCTTGGATTCCTCACGGGTGGCATGACTCGTCGCAATTGCACGATGGACGGTCTCGTCGACCTGATCCGGACGGGTCGATACGTCGTCGCGTCCGTCTCGTCGGAGATTCGCAATCTTGACGGAGAGAAGCCGAAGCGGAAGAACGGGCACCTCGTGCTCGTCTACGATTACGAGGAGACGCCCAACGGCCGCGTATTCATCCTACACAATTCGGCGGGATTTGCTTCTACGAACACACAACGGGCCGTTCGTGTAAACGAGGAGCGACTTCAGGACTGTTTCTCCGGCTCCGTCATCTGGTTCTGGCACGAGATCGATCCGTCGATGCCTTAGTCCTTCACAACTCTGCGGTCACGGTGACCGCTTTTTACACGACGACCACCCCTGACCCCTCCTCCCTATGAGGAGGGGAAACAAAAAATATGACTTCCATTGCTATCCTCACCGGCGGCACATCCGCTGAGCGCGACATCGCGCTCACCTCGTCGAAGACGGTCGCGCGGGTTCTCGACGGGCGGTACGCGGCGACGACGTTCGACTTTCCGTCCGAGATCGACGCGTTCCTTGCTCGCCGTCACGAGTTCGCCGTCGCGATCCCGGTCTTTCATGGCAAGGGTGGCGAGGACGGGACGGTCCAGGGATTTTTGGAGACGCTTGGGATCCCGTATCTTTTTTCCGGGGTCGCGGCGCATGCGGTGGCGATGGACAAGGATTTAGCGAAACGAGTTGTCGCGTCTGCGGGCCTGCGAACCGCGGCATGGATGACAGAAGGGTCACCGAGTGACCCGCACGGCGATTCCCACGCCGCGGACGCGTCGTGGGATGAGTTTCCCTGCGTCGTGAAGCCTCTCGACGGCGGCAGCACGCAGGGCGTCGCGATCGTCCGCAGTCGCGCCGAGCTCGACGCGGCAGTCAACGTCGCGCTTCGCTTCTCCTCCCGCGTCCTCGTCGAATCCTTCGTCGCGGGCGACGAGTTCACCGTCGCCGTCGCGGACGTTGATGGCGTTCCGACCGCCATGCCGGTCATCCAGATCAAGTCTCCGACCGGTCTCTACGACTACGACGCCAAGTACGGCCAGACCCCCGCCGAAAAGCTCTGCCCAGCCCCAATCGCGGACGATCTCGCCCATCGGCTGCAATCCGCCGCGCTCTTGGCGCACAATGCGATCGGCGCTCGGCACTTCTCCCGCACCGACCTCATCGTCGACTCCGCCGGCGACATCTGGTTCCTCGAAATCAACACGATCCCCGGCCTCAGCGTCCTCTCCCCCCGCGCCGTCGCCGCAAGCGGCCGCGACTTCGGTAACCTGCTCGCGTCGTGGATCGAAAAAACCGTGAGATAGTCTCACGGTTTTTGTCTTGCGTCCTATGCCTCTTCCTGCACGTGCTGCACGATGTCGACAAGATCGTCGTTCGTCAGCAACTTGCCGACCCAGGCGTCCGCGACCTTCAGCAGGTCGACGTGGAGCGATTCCTTCAGCTCGTTGATGTTCTCCTGCGGGACGGTCACGGCCAGCGCCTCGAAGTCGCCGTTGCGAAGGCGGCCGACGAGGTCCTTGTCGAGCTGGGCGTACAGCTGTTCGCGCGTCCACTTCTGGTTGTTCTCGTGCTGCTCGCCGCTTCGCGCGCCGCCAGATCCGGTGATGATCTGGACGCGTTCCTGTTCCATCGGCTCGAGCTTGGTCGAGATCGTGTGGACGAGGTTGATCTCGCGGTCGTTCGCAAGGTAGAGCTTCGCCTGGACGTTGTCGGTGACGGCAATCATCGTCGGAACGCGGAACGGGTGGAGGTCTTCGGGAAGTTGCATATTCCAGATTGTAATGAATAGCCTCTAGGCTGTAGTATATACCCAATATGGATGAAAAAAAATGGCGGCACGAGGTGGCGGAGAGCATGCGCGAGATCGTCTTCGGTCTGGAGGACAGCTTCGTGTCCACGCTCGGGGCGGTGACCGGGATCGCGGCCGGGGCGGGGAACACGTACATCGTGATCCTGTCAGGGCTCGTGATCGTCTCGGTCGAGGCTCTTTCGATGGCGGCGGGGAGTTACCTGTCGAACAAGTCGGCGAGCGAGGCGGAAGTGGAGATCCTGTTTGAGGAAGGGAAGCCGGCGGTGAACGCGATCAAGTCGCACCCGGTTCGTTCTGGCCTCATCATGGGAATCTTCTATCTCGTTGGCGGTTGCGTCCCGCTCGCGCCCTATTTTTTCCTCCCGATCGACCTCGCCTACGGACCGTCGATTCTGCTGACGGGAATTTGTCTCTTCGCCCTGGGCGCCTGGTCATCGTCGTTTGCCAAGAAGTCAGCGTGGAAGGGTGGATGGCAGATGGTCGCCATCTCGCTCGGAGCCGCGATGCTCGGCTTCATCGTCGGTCGCGCGGTCAGCGTGCTCGGGGTGAACGTGAAGGTTTAGCCCGTCGACGCGCAAACGCTTGCCAAGGCAGGCGTTTTTTGATAGATTCCTTTGGATTCTATGCCCAACGTTTATCTCGATCACGCCGCCACGACCCCGCTCGATCCTCGCGTTCTGGAGGCGATGTTGCCGTACCTCAAGGAGAACTTCGGAAACCCGTCCAGCTTTCATTCCGTCGGGAAGGACGCGAAGGACGCGCTCGACGATGCGCGAGAGGAGATGGCGAAGATTCTGCACGTCCGCGCGGACGAGCTTCTGTTTACGTCGGGCGGGACCGAGTCGGACAATCTGGCCGTCCTTGGGTTCTGCCGCGCGAACCAGTCGCACGGGAAGCATCTCGTCGTGACGGCGTTCGAGCACCACGCGGTGATCGAGGCGGCGATGCATCTCGAAAAGAAGGAAGGATTCGAGGTGACGTACCTGTCGCCCGACCACGACGGGATGATCTCGCTCGAGCAGGTGATGGCCGCGATCCGGCCGGATACGATCCTCGTCTCGGTGATGTACGCGAACAACGAGATTGGCACGATCCAGCCCATCGGCGAGATCGGCAACGCGATCCAGAAGCACCGGAAGCAGAACCCGAACACGATGCCGTGCCTCCAGCCGGGCAACTTCCAGTTTCCCGTCTTCCACACCGACGCGTGCCAGGCGACCGGCGCGCTCGATCTCGACGTTGAGAAACTCCATGTCGACCTGATGACGATTAACGGGAGCAAGATGTACGGGCCGAAGGGCGTGGGCGCGCTATACGTCCGCCGCGGGGTGAAGATTCAGCCGTTGCAGTTCGGCGGGTCTCAGGAGAAGGGAATCCGCCCGGGGACGGAGAACGTGGCGGGAATCATCGGGATGGCAAAGGCGCTCGAGATCGCGCAGGGCGAGCGGGTCGCCGAGTCGCAACGGCTCGTCGTCCTCCGCGATATGCTTATCGCCGGGATCCGGGAGCGCGTGCCGAAGGTCCGGCTCAACGGGCATCCGACGAAGCGCCTGCCGAACAACGTGAACATCTCGTTCATGGACCTCGAGGGCGAGGCGTTCATCCTGTACCTCGACGCCTCCGGCATCTACGCCTCCACCGGATCCGCCTGCACGTCGACCACGCTCGACCCGAGCCACGTCATCCTCGCGCTCGGCCTGCCGTACGAGGTCGCCCATGGATCCGTTCGATTCTCGCTTGGGCACTCGACGACCGCCGATGACATCCAGTACGTGCTTGAGACGATCCCGCCGCTCGTGGCAAAGCTCCGCGCATTAAGCCCGGTTCGCGTCGATCCGAAATATTATGTCTGATTACAACCAACCCCCCGTCATCGGCAAGGCCGGCGACGTCACGACGAAGGACGGAGGCAAGTCGTGGTTCTACACGGACGTCGTGAAGGACCACTTCTTCAATCCGCGCAACTTCATGCACGAGGACGCCAATCCCGACGATTACAACGCTATCGGCAAGGTTGGCTCCCCGGCGTGCGGCGACGAGCTGCGCGTGTGGATGAAGGTGGATCCGGCGACCGAGAAGATCCTCGACTTCCGCTGGAAGACGTTCGGCTGCGGCTCGGCGATCGCGTCGACTTCGATGGCGTCGCTCATGGTCACGGAGAACGGGGGGATGACCCTTTCCGAGGCGCGCACCATCAAGCCGCAGCACATCATGGACAGGCTCGGCGGACTTCCCGCGCGAAAGTTCCACTGCTCGGTGCTGTGCGACAAGGCGCTGCGCGACGCGATCAACGACTTCTATCGCCGAACCGACCAAGTTGATAAGATGGTCGTCGAGGCATCGCGCATCATCGACCCGGTGAGCAAGGTGACCGACCACGACATCGAGGAAGCCGTGCTCGACGGCGCGACCACGATCGAGGCGGTTCAAGCGAAGACCAAGGTCGGAATCGGAAACCCGTCCGTCCTTCCGGCCGTGGAGGAACTCATCCGCTTCTACCGAGAAAAATATTTCGGAGCATAATATGCCCATCGAAAAACTTCACGAACAGCTCGCGACGCTCAAGCCGGTTCTCGACTCGGCCAACCGCGCCATCGAGATCGTCTCCGCCGAGGCCCCGACCATCGTCTTCAAGATCACCGGTTTCTGCGGCGGCTGCGAGTGCTCGGGATCGTACAAGGAGGGGTTGCAAGATTTGGTGAGGGAACATTGTGGGGAGTATACGGTTGTTGAGTTCATTGAGACGTAGGCGGGCGCGGGGATACAAATCTACGCATCCGCTACTAAACTGCTAATTCACAACTGGCTACGGAAATTTTGCAAATATATCCGTAGCAAATCACTAGCAATCTGTAGATCCGCGGTTTTGTAGCGGATGCGTAGATTGGTATCCCATTCCCTTATGCCTAAACTAACAGTGAAGGTCGACCCGGACCTCTGCATCGGCGCCGCCTCCTGCGTCACCATCGCCCCGGAGACGTTCCAGATGAATGACGAGAACAAGGCGTACGTCCTCGACCACGGGACGGAACCGACGGCACGGACGTACGAGCGGACGTTCGACGTGACGGCCGACGAGATGGAAACGATCATCATGGGCGCGCAGTCGTGCCCGACGCTGGCGATCTTTATTTACGACGAGACGGGGAAGCAGCTGTTTCCGGACATGTAGAGACGGCGGGGTTGCGAATAACGAATGGGTTACTAAATTGCATATGATGCTAATTGTTACAAACGTTGCGAATTCGTTACGTTCGCTACCATTCGTGTCATACGCAATTTAGTAACCCATTCGTTATTCGCAAATCCCGCCTTATGCGCCACGTCATTATCGGAGCCGGCATCGCCGGAACCACCGCCGCCGAGGAACTCCGCAAGCTCGACGCGGACGCGGAGATCGTCCTCATCGGCGAGGAGTATGACGTTATCTATTCGCGCGTCCTGCTGCCCCATTACGCCAAGGGGATCGTGACGCGCGAGAAGATTTTTTTGAAAAAGGAGACGTGGTATTTCGACAAGAAGATCGAGTGGCTTTGCGGCGTGCGCTGCGAGGAGATCGACACGGTCAACCGCCACGTGACTATTTCCGACGGACGGGAGATCCCGTACGACAAGCTGCTGATTACGACCGGCGCGGAGATTCAGACGCTGCCGTACGAGGGCGAGAACGTCTGCTATTTCCAGACGCTCGGGGACACGGAGCATTTGATCGCGAAGATCGCGTCGTGCTCAGGCCGCGGCGTCGTCTACGGCGGAAGCTTCATCGCGTCCGAGCTGATCGACCTGTTCGTCCATCGCGGGATGTCGACCGTCGCCGCGTTTCGCGGTCCGTGGATGTTCAGCCGGATTCTGGACGCGGAGAGCGGGGCGTTGGTTGCCGCGCATCTGAAGAGCGTCGGGGTCGACGCGCGTCCGGGGAGCGAGGCGCTCGAGTCGGTGGGCGCGACGGCCGACGACGTGGTCGCGATCGGCGTCGGCATCGCGCCGGAGCTTGGGTGGATCCGCGACGCGGGGATCGAGACCAACCGCGGGATTCTGACGAACGCGCGGCTGGAGACGAACGTTGCGGACGTATACGCGGCGGGCGACATCGCGGAGTTCGACGATATCGTCGTCGGCCGGCGCGTGATGGCGGGGAACTGGCCGTCGGCCGTGATGCAGGGCCGCGTCGCCGCGCGCAACATGGCGGGCGCCACCGAGGAGTTTCAAAACGTCTCGTCGTACGCGACGAACCTCGTCGGGCTCGACATCATCGCGGTCGGCGATACCGATCGGGCGGCGTCGGATGCGACGACTGTCGTCGGTTCTGTCGCGGCCGGAGGGGTCACCCAACTGTTCGTCCGCTCCGGCAAGCTGGTGGGTGCCACGCTCGTCGGTCGCAACCACGACCGCAAGGTCGTGACGGACGGAATTAAGGCTGGTTTGGCGATCGAAGACGTAAAACTCCAATAAAATTCGACATTTCAAAAGCGTCAACGCTCGGTGTTGACGCTTTTCGGTTGACAAACGCTCATTTTTATGGTAAATATACGCTCTTCCGTGTGCGGCCTTTGGCTGTGTATGGGAGACGGTTTCTCTGTCTCTTTCACAATTCACAACAGCGGCGTTTCGCCGCACACGAAGGAAGGTATCCATGATCAAAGGAACACTGCACCCCGCGACGTTCGCGGCACTGGCAGACACGGACAAGATGAAGGCATACGTCGGCGGAAGCGCCGCGGCACTCCCGAGCGACTTCGAGGGCGAGAGCATCGAAGAAAGCGTGAAGTACGCGTTCGAGCACGCCGGCCTCAATGGCTCGGAGTTTCTCCGGACGATGTTCGCTCGGATGCCCATCGCGAAGCTCGGTATCAAGATCGCCGGCGCGGGCGTTTCCAACGTCCTCATCGACGCTCTGATCGGGCATGCCAACATCAACCCGACGGCCAAGATGTGGATCAACCTCATCGGTCGCAACGTCATGCAGGGCATCATCTCCGGCTACGTCGATGCCTCCGACCCAGAGAAGGGACGCCGCGCGCTCGACCAGGCCATCCACGACGTCAACACGACCCAGTACGTGAACAAGGTGGAGGCGGTCGTCCCTGGAAAGGCGATGGTCGTGCTGATGACGGACCCCGGTACCGGCATCAAGATGATCCACGCCGCGGCCATCGACGGCGCCGCGTACGCGGACATCCCCGATTCCGGAGCCCCCGCGGTTCCGGCCACGACCTGCCAGCACTGCGAGCAGGCCTACGCGCTGCACGCGGCATCGTTCCGCAAGGAAACGTCGACCACGGGCGGCAAGGACGGCAAGGGCGGCAGCACCAAGGTCACCAACCCACCGACGTACCGCAATGCCAAGCGCATGCTGCTGACCGACGCGGAGGCTCTCTCGGGAATCTTCTACTGCCCCGAGACCTGGCCCGCCGGCAAGCCCGCGCCCGCAAAGGCTCCGGGGCCCGCGAAGACCTGGATGGAGAAGGTTGGGAGGGAAGGCATCGAGCTGTTCGACGCCGTCCTCCTGTACCCGAAGACCACGCCCAGCATGGTCGACGACATCAAGGGCGAGGACATCGCGACCGAGGCGACCAACGTCCCGGTCGACGAGTGGATCAAGCTCGCCAAGGACATCCAGGCGGGGACCGGGCTGTACGCGGGATGCTGGATCTCGGCGCCCGTCGGTCCCGTGCCGACTCCTCCCGTGCCGACTCCCGCAACCGTTCCGCCGATCGGAACGATGGGTCGGTTCGCGGCCTGGATCGGGTCGTTCTTCGGAGCGCCGACGGCCCCCAAGCCGGCGGAAGCGCCCGTGACCGGCCTGACGAAGAAGGGGTTCGATCTCGTTCTCAGCAAGATCGTCTCGCGCGGCAGCGGGAAGCTGAAGGCCGAGAACGTGGTGAAGGTCGCCGCGTTCAACGCGTGGGAGACGTTCTGGCGCGAAGAGAACCTCAAGGTTGCCCTGAAGGGCCTTGCGGTCGCGGCAGGCGCGCTGGTGGGCTACGTCACATGGGCGGGGGTCACGCTGTACTACTACCAGGCGGCACTGTTCGCAGAGCCCGACGCCGACGCGGGCTTCACGGCCGCTGATATCAACGAACACGTGCTGTCGCTGTTCTACTGGAGCATCTCGGTGCTTCTGTGGTTCGTCGTCTGGTACTTCGCCGGCGCGCTTCGCTGGGCGACCGCTGGGCTCCTGAAGTCCGAGCTTCCGGCGACGGCCAAGGCGACTACGGTGCTGTTCTGCGGAACGGCGTCGGTGGCCATCTCGTTCCTGCTCGTCGACTCCTGGTCGAAGGGCATCGCGTTCATGCCGGCGCTGCCGCTGACCGTGTTCGTCCTGACGGCGATCGTGGGAGACCGGTTCCACTCCATGTGGCACGAGGACGAGACCATCGTGCATCGGTGGAAGCGGATCTCGCTCGGCAAGCTGAACGCGGTCAACGCGCTCGGCACGGCGGCGATCGTGGGGATGCTGATCCTGATCGTCATCCCGTGGATCGTGCCCGAGGCGACGTTCCGGGTGTCGGTCGAGAGCAGGATCGTGGACGGCGGAGAACCCACGTTCTACGTCCCGACCCCGAAGGGCGGGGCGTTCCCGGTGAGCGTCCTTGGGCGGACCAAGGCGGACGCGATCACGGCGGAGATGATCCACGTGACGCGGTCGACCGACCCGAAGGTGCCGGACACCGCGACGGTCGACGCGACGAAGCCCGTCTGTCTTCCCAAGGGCAGCAGCCTCGACCTCCCGGGTTATGCCGAGGTCGAAGTTGCGGATTCCAAGTGTCCCGCTGGCGAAGTTGGCTGGGCGGTGCGCGAGCGCCTGTTCGGCCGTTTCCTCGACGGCGGAGCAAAGGAGTACGGTTCGCTGCGCGAGCTGGTCGCGGACGAGCAGGAGGCGGACATCGAGCTTGCCGAACAGCTGAAGGCGGCAACGCCCGAGACGGACAGGCTGGCGGCCGAGGCGCAGGCCCGGGCCGAAGCCGAGGCGAAGGCGAAAGCCGACGCCGAGGCGCTCGCCAAGGCGCAGGCCGAGGCGACGGCATCCGTCGTGGAAACGACGGGCGGTCAGGCGGACGCGGGTCCGGGCCGTATGGTCGTCAGCGATGCCGACCGGTGCGCGAGGCTCGCAGGATACTCGCCCAGCCTTCGCGCGAGCCAGGGCTGCGAGTAAGACAGGCTTCTGCCGGTTCCCCATGGGAACCGGCTTTTTTGTTGTCATGCGACATATTGCGACGAACGGACGGCCACCGTACAATTCCCTGGTATGAAACGATCTTCCTGGTCCACCGTCTTTGTCTGTATCGCCATTGCGACGATGCTCGCGTTCATCGAGGCGCGACCAGCCTTTCCGGATCCCGATTCGTTCTACCACGCGAAGATGGCTCTTGAGATTCGCGACCACGGATTCATCCATGCGTTTCCCTGGCTCCAGGAAACCGTGATGCGCGATCGGTACGTCGACGCGCATTGGCTGTACCACGTCCTGCTCATCCCGTTTGTCACGATCTTCGACCCGCTCGTCGGCATGAAGGTTTCTGCCGCGCTGTTCGGCCTGGTCGCGTTTTATGCGCTTTATCGGTTTCTGCGGTCGATCGACTCGCCATATCCGGAGTGGCTCACGCTCGTCGCCGCGCTGTCATTCGATTTTCTCCAGCGCATGTCGATGCCAAAGGCCGGCTCGCTGTCGATCGCGCTCCTGATGCTGGGAGTCTGGGCAATGCTGAAGTCGCGCACACGGGTCCTGTTCGCGATCGCCGTCCTCTTCGTCTGGCTCTATCACGGCTGGCCCGTTCTCGTCGCGGCGTTCGTCTGCTTTGCCTGCGGAGACCTCGTCGCCCGTCGTCTCGTTCCGTCCAAGCCACCCTCTCCTTTAAAAGGAGAGGGACGGGGTGAGGTCTACGCCCTTGCGACGGCACTCTTCCTTGGCCTTCTTGCCGGAACGATCGCCAACCCATATTTTCCCGACAGTCTGACGTTCATCGCGCTCGACATCGTAAAGATAGCCATCGCGGGCGGCGCACACATTCCCGTCGGATCCGAGTGGTCCCCGGTTTCCTGGTTCGTCATGTTTCAAAACGACATCCTCGCGTTCTGCGCGTTCGGTCTCTCCGTTCTTCTCCTGGTTCTTTCCGGTGCGACTCGCGCGTTCAAGCTTACCGGGGACAAGGCGCGAAACGTCTTCGTACCGCTCCTTCTTTCGTCAATCTTCGCGGCATTTGCGGTTCGATCCGCGCGTTACCTGGAATACGTAATCCCATTTCTGATCCTGACGACCGGCGCCATCCTTTCCGTCGCGGAGCCGTTTCTACGCCAGGAGATCGTTCGGTTTCAAGCGGTCGCGAACGGACGGAAAAAATCGTTCGTCATCCTTGCCGTCGTCATCTCCCTGTCCGTCGGCTGTCTTGCCGCGGGATCGGTTTCCTACGCGCAGGGTCGAAAGGGCTTCTTTTCCGCATCCCAGTACGAGGGAAGCGCTGCCTGGCTGAAACAAAACCTTGCGGAAGGCGCGATCGTCTTCAATGCCCCGTGGGACATGTCGCTGATCTATTTCTATCTCGACGACCAGCGCTACTTCCTCGTCGGCCTCGACCCGCGGTTCATGTACGACGCGGACAAGGAGCGGTACCAGGCATGGTTCGATCTGCAGAGCGGAATGGACGCGGATATCTCGAAGGTCGGGGCGGTTTTCCACGCGTCCGCGATCCTCGTCGACAAGCGGCTAAAGGGTGACTTTGCCAAGAATATCGCCGCGTCAGACCTGTATGAGATGGCTTACGAGGACGAATGGATACAGATCTACGTTCCAGTGAAGAACATGGAAAATCCTCCCAACGGTTGACAAAAGTGACTTTTTGTGTTAGTATTAGCCCTCGGATCGAAGGGTGAAACGAGTGGATTTCTTCCGAAAACCATTGGTTTCACCCTTTATCCGAGAGTTCAACATTGGAAAACTTCGACTTTACCCTGCTCTACAACATTGTACTTTTCGCGGGCTGCGTGCTCGGGATCGCCGCCATCTTCTACGACACCCACATGCACGGATGGACCCAGTTCCTCGTGTTCGGCGTCATGACGCTGGTCGCGTGTTCGGTGTTCGTGTCCATGGTTGCCATGGAGCCGGTCGGGCCCGTGGTCTCCTTCTTCGCCAAGCTGCAGACGATCTGCGGCGTGAGCGTCCTTGCGAGGGAGGCGGCGCACGTTCTCAATCACCACCATCACAACGGCTGGGCCCTCGGCGCCTGGGTCGCCGGAATCCTGGTCGTGGTCGGAGTCCTGGTCTGGTCTCCCGACAGGGGCGTCCATTCCCCGGTCCCGAGCCTTGCGGACTTCGCCCCGTCGATGCCGCAGTTCCCGCCCGCCGGGACGCCGAGGCCGCACGTGCCGAACTTCGGGACGGCGAACACCGGCGGCGGATCGACGGCGCCCGCCACCTCCGCGACGACGACCGAGCGGAAGAAGACGATCGTCTACTCGACGCTGTCCTCCGTCGAGTCGCAGAAGGGCTTCGTGCCCCTCGACTGCGACTCGCTCTCGCCGCTCCTGCGCGCGAGTGACACGCGGTGTGCGACCGCTCCCTGAGGCACGTGCCTCCGCGCTCTGCCGGATCCGAGTTCATTCGCCCTGCGAATGCTCGGGTCCGGCCCCCTTGAGAAAGTCCGGCCCCGTCGTCTGGCAGCAGACGCCGGAGCCGGCCTTTCTACCGGCCTTCGTCGCGAATCCCTCGCGGCGGCGCTCCTTGCATCTCAACCCAAAAAAAGGAGGTGAGCCATGTTGCTCATCGTTTCACTCAGTGGTCTTCTTGCCTGCTACTCGTCCCATCGGATGGCCTACGACCAGTACGGTCAGGTCGAGCCCCGCTCCTTCGTGGAGACGGTTCCGGTTCGGCAGCAATACGACGTCGCCCCCATCCCGGTCTACGTCTCGTACGACCCGAACCTCGCCCAGGCGGCCGCCTACAGCGCGGCGTTCCGCCCGCAGTGGGAGGCGCTGAACGGCATGGCGCCCCCGGTCCTCGGAGGAGGGTCGAACGGCAACGGCGGATCCATGTCCGCCGGCCAGGCGCCGATTGACCTGAAGGCGACCTGCCCGAAGACCCTGGCGGAGATCAAAACCCAGGCGCAGGTGGACGCGTGCCAGAACGCGGACATCGGCAACCTCGCCGCGCACATGCCGGTGTCGAAGTGAGCGTCCTGCTTCTCGCCTCGCTGGCGCTTGCCGGCCAGGCGGAGTTCAACGGGGCGGCGGACATGGCCCAGGAGGCGGCCGGCACGGCCGAGTTCGCGTCGACCATCGGAATGGCGATGACGTACTGCACGCCGGAAGTCCCCGGCTGTCTCGCGCGCGTCATGGAACTCAAGGACCTCGACGCGAAGCAGACGGCCTACGCCAAGGCCCACCAGCCCGCGACGACGGCATCCGTGGCGGCTCCGGCCAAGGCGGAACCCGCGGTCGCGGAGGACATGCCCGACGCGTCCACGAGGACCAGCGTCCAGCACGCGGTCTACTACCCGCAGGCCATCCCGCTCGACCAGGAGACCTACCTGGAGTACGTCGCGAGCTACTCGCGGCCGAGCGCGCCTTGGGAAGGGGTGCAGGTCACGAACTTCGAGATCGCGGGGAAGTTCGAGAAGGTGTGCATCATGAAGGACGGGGCCCCGGTCCCGCTTGGCTCGATGGTCCCGTTCGCGGAATCGTCCACCAAGGGAACGCCCGCGTTCTCCTGCCCCGCGGCGAGCATCCACACCGGCACCGTCCTGTACGTGCCGAGCGGCTCGACGCTGATGCTGGCGAACTTCGACGTCTACCGCCAGGCGTACGTCGTGGAGCACGTGTACGTCGCGAACAACACGGGGCCTGAACCCATCCAGCCTCGGATGATCACCAAGTGCAGCAAGCAGCGGTGATTCGCCTCGGACTCCTGCGAATCGGCTTCAACGCCGATAAGCAGGGGTCCTTTTTCTTTGCATAAAATAAAGCGTCCCCGACATGGTCGGGGACGCTTTGTCTTTTGGCTAGGCCGCGATGTTTACGAGCGCGGCGATGACGTATCCGGAAATCGCATACGCCGAGACGATGATGATGAGACCGATGACCGCCTGCGTCAGGAGCTTCTTGGCCTTTCCGACGCCCTTGTCCTCTCCGGCCGAGGTGAGGTAAAGGAAGCCGGCGTACACGACGAGGACGACGAACACGATGCCGAGAACTCCGAGCAGGACCTGGATGACGTTTCCGATCATGGTCGGCAGGCTGTTCGCCTGGCTCAGTCCGGCGGTGGATCCGATAGTGGTCACGTCGTTAGCGGCATCTCCGAGAGGATTACCAGAAAGTGCCGCGCTTGCCATGAACGGAGTAGCGAGAACCGGGAGCATGGAGAGGCCGGCGCCGAGCTTTGCGTAGAGGTTTTTCATAGTGGGAGTAATTCCTCGCAAAGCGAGGGTTAATTCGTTTAGGAGACGATCTTTGCCAGTGCCGCGAACACGTACGTGGTGATGGCGTACGACATGACGATAATAAGTATGCCAATGATTGAGGAAGAAATCAACTTCTTGGCCTTCGCGACCCCTTTGTCCTCGCCCGCCGATGTCAGGTACAGGAACCCGGCGTAGACGAGGAGGCAGATGAACAGGATGCCGGAAAGGCTGAGAATGACGTTGATCGTGTTTCCAACGATCGTGGTGATGGAAACGTTATCCGTGTACCCGGCACCGTTCGCCCCGCCGGCGGTCGAGAGTCCGCTCAAAACCGAATCCGTTGCCGCGCTTGCGAGAAGTAGATGCTCCATAATCCCGCTCGGCAACCGCGTTGCCTGGCAGGATCATGGTCCGATGGACATCGGACCGCGATTATTCGATTAGACCGAGCCGGAAGTGGCCGTAATCACCGAGGAGAGAACGAACTGGGCGATGGCGAAGGCGGAAAGGACGATGACGAGGCCGATGATTCCGGACGTCATGACCTTGCGGGCGCTCTTCACCTTGTCGTCGTTGCCGCCGGACGTCATCCACTTGAATCCGCCGATGAGGATGATGACCACCGCGATGATGCCGAGGATACCGAGCACAACGCGGATAAGCGAGGCGATCGTGGTCGGCAGGTCGCCGGAGCTGAGACCGGCCGAGCTGGCGAACGTGTCGCCGGAGATGGCCGATCCGGAGGAGTCCGTGCCGAAGTAGTCGTTCTGGGTCATGGCCGCCGCGTGAACCGCGTGGCCGTGCAGGGCCGGGACAACGAGAGCGAGAGCCATCAATCCTCCGAGGAAATAACCGAGTGCCTTCTTGGACATACGCGTATTTTATACGTATTAATTATGGCTAGGCCGCCGTCCCTGTGGATAACGCCGTAACCAGCGTGTACACGAGGGTGTATGCCGTGAATATTACCACAAGTCCGATCGTAGCCCAAGTGAGCGACTCCTTCGCCTTGGTAATTTTCTTCGCCTCGCCCGCCGCGAGCATCATCTGGAGACCCGCCCAGACGAACACGAACAGCGCGACCGCGCCCGAAAGGCCGAGCATCGCGCGCACCAGATATCCGATGACGACGCGGATGTCGTTCGAGCCGAGGGGGTTGGTGAGGGCCGCATGGGCGGGGAAGACCGCGGGAAGCGTTCCGAGGATGAGCGCAACCGCGAAGAGATACGGGCGTTTCATAGGGATTCTATTCATACTGGTAGAAAAATTCACAGCACTGGATATCCGTTCCTCCTGGACACAGGTTGGCCGTGCATCCCATTTGCGTCAGGTGTTCGCCGCTCAGCTGGGCGTTCACGTCGATACACTGGACCCAGTCGGTTGTGAACGACGTGACGACCGTGGGGTGGCCCTGTTCGCACAGGCTTTTGCACAGGCCGTCCGCGGTACACGTGCTGTTGAGTCCGCAGGATGCCCCTTGGTTTACCGTTCCCGGCCCGCAAGATACGTAGCTCTTCACCCCCTGACTGATATCGTTGCCCGAAAGCACGGCGAACAGGGTGTATATGAGCGCATACGAGGAGAAGATGATAATGAGTCCGATCGTAGAGGTCTTGAGCGCCGATTTTCCCTTTTCGCGGTACTTCTCCATTCCCGGCATTCCCGAGAGCAGGAAGTAGAATCCGCCGATCACGTACATGAGAAAGACGAGCGCTCCGACGATGCTGAGAACGTAGCTTGCGACGTTGTCGAAGACGTGCTCGATGTCGACGAGCGAGCATGTTCCCTCATTGCCGCACGACTTGGAGATTCCGACCATGAACGGGCCGACCTCGGACGAAGCGCACGGGTTGTTTGCGCAGATGCTCGATGCCGCGAGCGCCATTCGCGTCGGGACGACAAGCGCCATCAGGGCGACCGCCGCTGCGATGATGCGTATGTTCATAGCGTTTGGCTTACCTTGTTCACGGTGTCGCGGATGATCTTGTTGGCGTCGCCTCCGGCCACCGTTCCGTCGATGAGGTCGAGGAAGGCCGTCTCTGCCGCCGCCGCGTCCTTTCCAATATACCAGCTCTTCGCGGTAAGAAGCTGGCCCGCGAATACCGCGAGGGTCTCATCCGTCAGTTCCTCGTTGATGAGCGAGCGCAGCGCGGTTGGCTTGCCCGTGGCCTTCAGGTACTTGGACGCGTTCTCTGCCTTGGCCGCGAACTGGACGAAGTCCCAGGCCCAGTTGGCGTTCTTCGTAGACTTGGACACGGTCTCGACCCAGTAGTTGGCCATGTTCACGACGCGCCCCGACGAAATCTGCGGGAGGGGCGCGATGCCGTAGTTCAGCTTTGGCGCCTTCTGCTTGATGAGCGCGTCGTGATAGGAGTAGCCCAGGAACATCGCGGTCTTTCCCGTGGAGAACGCGTCGAACGAGCTCGGCTGGTCCTTGTTCCAGGCGTATACGGCCTTGAGCGGGTTGGCGAAGTCGGAGTAGAAGCGCACGGCGTCGGCGCCCGGGAGCGTGTCGTCCGCAAGCTTGTTGGCGAACGTCGGATCGCCGCCCTCGTCGACCATCTTCGTGCCGTTCTGCATCATGAGCACAGAAAGGATGTCGAACGCCCTCTCCACGTTGCGCGAGCCGCCGATGGCCGCGCCCGACTGGACGACGGTGTCGTTCGGGCCGACCGTGGTGAGCTTCGTGACGTCGTTCTGGAAGTCCGTCCACGATGTCGGGGGCTCGGCGATTCCCGCCGCGTTGAACAGGTCCTTGTTGTAATAGAGCGCGAGGGTGTCCATGGCGAGCGGAAGGCCGAAGATGCGCCGTTCCGCCTCCTTGTTCCCATTCGGCTTGTAGCTGCGCACCACGTCCGCGTCCACCACGTCGAGGAAGTTCGTCTTCAGTTCCCGTTCGGTGAGCGTCGGTTCCGTCTTCAGCGTGATGACCGTTTCCTTTTTCAGCGTCCCGCGGATCTCGGTGTAGGGAATGGTGAGCGTGGCCGGGAGCGGGGAAATGAGCGGCTCGTACTCGCCGATCCAGGTATTCGGGATGGAGAAGATGTCCGGGCCGGTCCCTTCGGCGAAGGCGTGGAGAAGCGCGTCCTTGTACTCGTCGTACCGGAGCGCGCGGTAGTCGAACGAGACATTCTTGTGGATCGCGCGGTAGGACGCCTCGATGGCGTCGAGGCTGCTCGGGTCGTCGAAGACGCGCCAGATCACGATCTTTACGGGCTTGTTCGCCGCCGTCTCCGCGGCCGTGGGCCCTCCGCATCCGGAGGTGACGAGCAACGCCACGAGCCCGAGCGCCGAGATCGATCGTTTGAAGGTGCTCATAGGGTCTTGAGATATTTCCTCAGTTCCTTGCCAATCTCCGGGTGCTTCAGGCCGAGCTCGACCTGTGCCTTCAGGAATCCGAGCCGGTTGCCGCAGTCGTAGCGCGTTCCCTCGAACACGCAGCCGTAGAGCGACTGGCCCTGCTTCAGGTACGCGTCGAACGCGTCGGCCAGGCGAATCTCGCCGTCCTTTCCGGGTTCCACGAGCGGAAGGAGCGCCATCACCTCGGGGGTGAGGATGTATCGGCCGATCACGATGAGGTCGCTCGGCGCTTCCTCGACCGTCGGCTTCTCCACGAACCGCTTCACGTCCCAGATCGACTTCGTGACGGCCTTCCCACCGATCACGCCGTAGCTCGACACCTGCTTCTTCGGCACCTTCTGGAGCGCAACCACAGGGTTGTGGTATTTCTCGTAGGCGTCCATCAGCTGCCTGAGCGCCGGAACCTTTCCGTCGATGATGTCGTCCCCGAACAGCACGGCCACCGGCTCGTCGCGGTTCACGAACGGGAGCGCCGACAGCACCGCGTGCCCGTCGCCGAGCGGCTTGCTCTGGCGCACGAAGGCGAACTTGGCCAGCTTGCCGAGCGCCTTCACGGACTCGAGCTCCTTGATCTTGTTCTTCTGCTCGAGGCGGTACTCAAGCTCGAAGTTCCGGTCGAAGTGGTCCTCGATCGCGCGCTTGCCGATGGCGGTCACGAAGATGATCTCCTCGATTCCCGCCGCGACGGCTTCCTCCACGATGTACTGGATCACCGGCTTGTCCACGACGGCAAGCATTTCCTTGGGCTGGGCCTTGGCCGCAGGGAGGAAACGGGTCCCCATGCCGGCAACGGGAATAATGGCTTTTTTGATAGACATATATGGGCACAGTATAGCAAGAAAGCGCGAAGATAGAAAAAAGCCGAGGGAATCAACCCTTCGGCTTTTGCTTGACGAACTTGAGCAGCGGCATCGGATACCGGAGCAGGTGGAGATTGAACTGACGCTTGAACTTGGAGTAGCCCTTCCAGCTGTTCGGATCGCCGGGCGCCCACACGAGGCCGAAGTGCGGAAAACGGATTCCGGTCGACTGGCAGTTCCGGTACCAGTGGTCGATGATTCCCGTGCCAACCGACGTTTTCTCGTACTTCTTTTGGATGAAGGCGATGAGGTGCATGGATACGGACACGTCCGGAAGGTCGCACACCGCGAGGCCGGAAAGGATCTCCTTCGTCGCCTTGTCGCGCGAGGCGAACAGGCGGACGTTCTGCCCGTGCCGGTCCATGCGGCGCTGGAGCAGCTTGAGGAAATCCTTGCGCATCGAGGGCAGCTTGCCGGTCTTGTTGTACGCGGTAGCAAAGTCCTCATAGGACACCTCGACCGTTTCGTACCGGTCGTCCTTGAGCCACTTCTTTAGGTGTCGCTGCGCGTGGCCGGTCCATTCCTTCCAGTATTCCGGCTTGTCCTTGATGTCCGCGAACCCGTGCTGCTGCGGGTTCATCTGGATCCACGACCGTCCCCATCCTGCCGGCTTTCCCAGCTTCGTGATCGGCTGCCAGATGACCATGCGGCTGTGCGCCTTGGCGTCGATATCCGGCTGGACGTCGCTCGTGTACGCCTCGATCCAGGCCGGGCCGTAGTGCCAGCGCATTCCCCAGCATCCCGGCTTTCCTACCAGCTCCGTGTTCTTCGCGTCCGCTGGCCAGCCTCCGAGGAGGTAATCGGGAGACTGCATCTGGTGGACGAATCCTTCCGGGACAGGCTCGCCGACGCGGCCCTGGCCGTTGTGGCGGAAGAGGGCGAGGACGTCGCTCTTGAAATGCCAGGACGCGTGGCGCGACAGGATCTTTTCGAACGCGGGAATGATTCCGACGGACGCGAGCACGCTGAGGACGAGGTACCCGTCGGATTCCAGGACGGCGGCGAGGGAGGCGACCGTCTCCTCGGACGCGAGGCGCGGATCGGGCTCGCCGTTCGCGGCCAGGTCGACGACCACGAGGTCAAACGAGCGGCCGAGGGTTCGCACGCGCTCGATCGGGTCGCCGACGACGATCTCGGGCGGGTTTTTCGCGGAGAATGCGCGGCGGGACTTCGCCGATTCTATGGCCGAGGGATCCTGATCGACGACCGTGACATGCGCGTGCTTGAAACGCCTTCGGATCTCGCGGATGCTTCCGCCGTCGCCGATGCCGAGTACCAGCGCCTGCTTGATGCCCGCCTCTTCCGGAACGCGCCAAAGGGACGTCCTCCAGAACTCGGTTCGACGCGGGCGCGATGAAATTGGGTTCCTCATACGGATTCGATGGCGGAAATAAGGACGCGGGCGACGGCGTCGAGCTCGGCTGCGGTCTCCGTCCCCACGGAGATTCGCACGAACGGCTTGGTAACGCTGGTGTAGTGGATGGTGGTGAGATAGACCCGCGTCACGTCGAACCCGAAGCTCGTACCGGATACGAGGTCGACCCCGTCGCGCCGCGCCTTCTCAATGGCCCGGTCGACGAATTTTTTGTAGGTTGGAACGTCCTGGCAGCCCGGCTTGAAGGCAAGCGCGAGGAAACTTCCGTTGAAGCGGCGGGACTTGGACCATTTGGCCGATGGGTGCTTTGGAAGGCCGGGGTAGACAATGTTCTTCACGGCGGTCTTTGGGTGTTCCGCAAGGTATGCCTCGAGCGTCTCGGCGAGACGCTGGGCGTTTCTTCCCATTCGTCCCAGTCGTCTCTCGAGAAGCCCGCGGTTCGGTTCCGGCAGCGCCAGGACCGACGCGTCCGGGATGTTGGTGCCGAGGTTAATTCGCGTTTGTCGAATTCCGCACGGCATCAGGCCGCCCGTGGTCCATACCACCCCGGCGGTTACGCGGTCGAAGCCGAGCTGGTAATACTTGTTCAGGCTCTCGACCACGAACAGGCGGGCATGGATCCCGATGGCGGGGAGCCAGGAGAGGGGCTGGCAGGTGGCAGCCATCCCGGCGTTGTCGATGACGAGGTAGGCCTTTCGCGAGAGCGTGGAAAGCAGTCGCGGGACGAGCGTCGCCATGTCGGGGAGGGCGAGCGTCGCAAAGTTGCAGATGGTGTCGAGAAACACGGCCTGCGGCTGCAGGCGCTTCGCCGCGGCGACCACGGCGTCGGCATCGGACTCGTCCACGTAGACGATCTGACCGGGGAAGGCCTTGCGCAGCACGACCTTGTTCTCGAAGTAGGACGCGGAACCGACGAGGATCGGACCGCGGACCCCCTCGGACTGCAGGAACGAGACGAGGGTGGCGAACGCGGCCATCCCGCTGCTCGTGAGGCAGACCTCCGGCGGAAACAGCGTCATCCCGTCGATGTATTCCTTGCGAAACGCCTTCTCGTAGGCGTCGGCGTCCAGGTGCCCGTCGCGCTTGTAGTCGTTCTGCGTCCCGACGATCCGTCCGACCTGCGCCCCGGCCTGCGGGACCAGCGAGTGAAGGAACGTGGGGCTCTGCCAGTCTCCCGCCGAAAGCACAAAGGCGAGGTTCGCCTGGAACGAGCGGAGCAGGTCGGCGGCCGCATGCTTGAGGTCGGTCAGCCGCGGAACGTCGGCGTCGGTCCAGGCGGTGGTCTCGCCCAGGGAGGTTTGGATTCTCGTTGCCAGCTCCTGGTATTCCGACCAAAGGTCATTTGCCTGTCTTGAGAGAAACGCGTGCGTTTCCGGCCGGTAATGCTCGGCCGTCCGATCCAGCCGTGCCTTGTGCCGCCACACCTGCCCGCCGCTGGATTCCGCGATCGATTGGAGGTCGGCCAGGTCTTCGCGCAGGTCGGCAAGGGTGGCGTGCATAGAGGGATGTTAACCGGTAAGATGTCTGGGCGGATTATACATGATTTTGAAACGTGTGCTCGATTTTCTCTTCGGAACGAAGGAAGGCTCCCCGGTCCAGATGGTTCCCGTCGGTCTCGGCCCGACGTCGGCGCGCGTTCCGGTCGCCGTCATTCTCGGGAATCGCCCGGGGAAGACGCTGCTCGTGACCGGCGGCTCGGACGGCGACGAGTACGCGGGGATGGAAGCCGCGTACGCGCTCATCGAGCGGTTCGGAAACGGCGACTTCGCGGGGAAGCTCGTGGTGATCCCGGTCGTGAACATGCCGGGGTTCCTCGACGAGTGCAGCCAGAACCCCCTCGACCAGCGTTTTCCGAAGATGGTTTTTCCCGGAAAGGTCGACGGGACGCCCACCGAGCGCCTGATGCACTGGCTCGTCTCGGGATACGCGAACCACGCCGACGCCTGGCTCGACCTGCACGGCGGCGCGATCACCGAGGGGCTGTATCCGTTCCTTTGGCTCTATGAGTCGGGAGTTCCCGCGGTCGACCTGCTCGCGCAGACGTTCTTCCGTTCCGCGGACGTCGAGACCGTCATCTTCGAGAAGGTCGCAAAGTCCTCGCGGGCCGGGGCGCTCGCGGACCGCGGCTGCCTGTACGTCATTGCCGAGTCCGGCGACCGCGGCTGCCGCACCGAGGAGGACATTGAGCGTCACGTGGGCTGGACCGTCGCGCTGATGGCCGCCATGGGGATGACGGACGCGCCGAATGAAAAACCGCGCCAGTCGCAGCCAAGGATGCTGCGCCGCGCGGCGATCGTGAACGTCCCGTACGAGGGAATCTGGTACCCGGCAGACCTTTCGGACCCGGCGGTGGAGAAGGGGGCGCGGCTTGGAGTCTGCATCCGGCTCGACGGCACCGACGCCCGCGAGATCGTTGCCCCTTCGGACGGGATCGTCCTCTGGTGGAAACAGACCATGGCGATACGCCCCGGGGATATCCTGGCGGCGATCGGGACGGAATAACAGTAGTTTGTGCTTGTGATTTGTATTGGGTAAGTACTAAGTTTTGCCACCAAGTTTGAGGACAAGGCCGACCAGCAGGTCGGCCTTTTGGTCGTCCGTCGAGCGGCGGTGGTTGTACCGCCAGGCG
>Ga0194060_10000433_pt1 | contig 30537 bp, 15 predicted proteins | sample SepL225m_MetaG_FD_163427 | JGI IMG/M metagenome (GOLD analysis project Ga0194060, IMG submission 163427) | Anoxic zone freshwater microbial communities from boreal shield lake in IISD Experimental Lakes Area, Ontario, Canada - Sep2016-L222-5m | ecosystem: Environmental > Aquatic > Freshwater >...
CGGGCCGCGAAGCACTTCGATCTGCTTGACCTCGCCGAAATTGGTGGGCAGGAAGTCCCACGCGACGTACCCGAAGTAATCCTGATTGATCGTCCGGCCGTCGATCATCGCCAACTGGCTGCCGGCAGGGATCACGCTCGCCTGGCGCGGCGTAACGCTGAAGTCGCGCGTCGACATCTGGACGACGTTGACGCCGGGAATCGTGCGCATCAAGTCGGCGAAGTTCTGGGTCGGCGACGCCCCGATCGTCCGGTCGTTGACAATCGTCACGGCCGCAGGCGCGTTGACCAGCAACTCTTCGGTCTTCGACGCGGTGACGATCACCGTCTCGCTGATGCCGACTTCCAGCGTGGCGTCGGCCGTCACCGACGCTCCGGCCCCCACGGTGATGCCCTTGAGCACCGCGCTCACCGTGGACGGCGACGTGATGGTCACCGTGTAGCTTCCCGCGGGAATGCGCGCAACCGTCCACGCCCCCTTCCCGTCCGCGCGGGTCTTGAATTCCGCTTTCGTCTGTTCGTCCACCACGGCGACCACAGCGCCGGGGATGACACCGCCCTGCGAGTCCTTGACGACGCCCGACACATGGCCGGGTTTGGCCTCCTGCGCCGCACTCGCCAACGGCGAGAGCAGCAGGGCCGCGATGATGAAGATAGCGATTTTCTTGCCGAACATCTGCATCGGATCCTCCTCGCCCTGGGTTCAGTTGGAGCTGGTCTTGGCCGCGTTGGGGGCGAGCGCTGCGTGCGCAGTGCGCCAGTCCTAGGTTCGTCGGGGGCGAGTCCTCAGAAATCTACCGAACAAGCGTACCGCAAATGGTACGCCGGAGACAACTCGGTCGACCCAGATTTAGCCGTCCAAAGGCGAGGGGCGAACATTTTACGAAGACCTGACCCACTCGCGATAGATCTTCGACGTGCCCTCCATCAGGGCCTGATGAACCCGGGAGTGCTGGGCGGCCATTCCCGTATCCATCCAGTCGTGAAAGCCATTGGCCTTGTAGAGGCCGAAGGTGAGCGACTCGAGCACCGTGGCGGTGCCGTAGAGCGGACACGGGACGTGCTCGCCGAAATCAAACACCTTCTTCGGGCGGGCGCCCGCGACGAAATCCATGTTGCACTTGACCTGGTTGTTGTCCTTCAGCAAGAAGGAAAAGAGCTTGACCGCCCAGTCGAACTTGCCGGGCCCAAAGCCGAAGTAATTGGGAATGGGCGCGTAGTCGATAAAGGGATAGCCAATCGCCACTTCAAGCTTGTAGCCGGGAGCCGGGCGCTCCACGATGTGAATGAAGTCGGGATGCTGCACGACCGCCACCGCTTCGCTGAACTGGTGCGTCACCGGCCCGAGCGCCACCACGAAATCGTGGAGAAAAATCGTCGCCAGAGACCAGCGATACTTCGGCCCGATCAGCGACCAGTCCAGAAGCCCCGATCGCTGCTCCACCGGATGACGCCCGATCTGCCCGTCGTTCCGGCAGTAGAGCATCTGCTCGAACGAGAAGCCGCCCTGGCGGTCGTCTGCGCGGATCCACTGGGCCGTCTGCATGAACAGCCCGAGGACGTACCGCTTGAGTTGCCCCTCGGGATCCGGTCCGGTGGCCGTGCCGAAGTCGACTTCCTGCCGGGCGCCGATGACGGACTTGGTCTTGCCGCTGATCTCGACGTCCGCAAGATAGCCGTATGCCTTGTTGGGCACCTTGTACGGCCGATCTAAATCGAGCAACTCCTCGTCGACCTTGCGATTCGGATCCCGGGCCCAGCGTTCCAACTGCACGCCGTCAATGATGGCTTCCTCGGTCTTTTCCACCAGGAAGCGGTCGAGGATGGACAACGTCTCGGGCATGGCAGACCTTTCGGGCAGCAGGGGCTGGTTGCGGGGCGCGCCTAGAGCGCCCAACTGGACTGCGCCACAGCCAGTAACAGGATGCAGATCAGGATGAAGAAGTGCGCCGGGAACATGAGGTAGACCATCCGCGACCGATCCTCAAGGGTATCCTTGTCGGCGGCCAACCGCTGGGCGGAAGGGATCACTTTGATAATCCCCCCCCCCATCGCCAGCAGGATGAGGACCAGCGAGGAGTAGCCCGCCCACGGCGGCACGAGGCTGTACACATTTTCCACGATGATGCCGATCAGTGTCGTCATCAGCACGAACATGAGGAGGTACGGGTTCTTGGTGACGACACCGTAGTAGGTCGTAAACTGCGCCAGCACGTGTTCCGGCACCAGGCCGCCGGACTTCCGATGCGGCAGCGCGAGCATGTCGAACTGCAAATCGATGTACAAGATCGCAATCTCGAACCCGATGCACAGGAACATCGTCGCCATCAACAGCAGCATGTCGTCTCCTCCTTCGTACTTCGACTCGAAATTATGGCCACGGTCGGCTTCCGGCGCCCGGGGCCGGTGGTACTCGCTCAGCACGACGTCCTGAGGCTGGGCGGCCAACGCCCGCACACCAGGGGCGGGCACGCGCAATGTCACGGTCAGTCGGCCGCGAGCCCGGTCATCTGCGCGCTCACGTCCCACAGTTTCGCGGCGACCTCCCGGTCCATCGACGCCGGCGACGAGCGCCGCGCTTTGCACCCCGCAAAGTACTGCCCGGTCACCGCCTCGACATCGGCCGACGTCGCGAGATACACGCTGGTTCGCGCGCCTTCCTCGTTGTTGATGGCAAACAGGTTCACCAGCGGCTTCAGCAGCCTGAACGGGCCCGGATTGTTCATCCCGAAATTGCTGGCCACCAGCCCGGGATGCAGGGCGTTGACCGATACGCCCGTACCGTCTAGCCTCCGCGCGAGTTCGTTGGTAAACAGGATGTTGGCGAGCTTGGACGCCTGGTAGCCGGTCCAGCCGCTGAAATCCAGGGCCGGGAACTTGATGCGCGCGCCCTGGTGCGCCACCGACGAGACGTTGACGATGCGCGATGGCGCGCTGGCCTGGATCACCGGCAGCAGCAGCCGCGTGAGCAGGTACGTGCCCAGATGATTGAGCGCCAGCGTCATCTCGACGCCGTCGGCACTCTCCTGCCGCTTCATGAACACCGCACCGACGTTGTTGACGAGCACGTGGATGCGCGGGTACCGCTCGGTCAATTCCGCCGCCAGGCGCCGAATCTCGGCCTGAACCGACAAATCGGCCACCGCCGAGTCGATCTGGGGATTGCCGGTCTCCCGGCTGATCTGCTCGACCGTCGCGCGGCACTTCTGGGCGCTTCGGCCCACCACGACCACCCGGCCGCCCTGCTGCGCGATGCCCCGGGCGGTCTCGTAGCCGACACCGCCGGTGGCTCCGGTGACCACGTAGACGCGTTCATTCATCGTCTTTGCATGATACACGCTCCGGCCCCACCCGCGCACCGGCTGGCGTCCCCCGCAGGCAGGGGCGTTTCACCCGCCGCGTTCCGCCTCAGTACGCCGGAAACAGGATGTCGCCGCCCGCGCGCAACTCGCCCGAGGCGTAGCGCTGCCGAAGCAGCGCATGCTGCGTCTTGCCGTTGTGGGTGATCGGGATGCCGTGCGGCCGGAGCAGGTACACGCGCCCGGGACGCAATCCGAGCTGCGCGTGAATCGCCTCGACGATGCTGATGGCCGATTCCTGGAGAGCGGCCTCGTCGGCGCCGGCCGCCTTGGTCACTTCCACAAAGACGTAGAGCTGCTCGCCTTCGGCACCGCCCGAGTCGATCCCGACCGCCGCGCTCCGGCGCACGAAGGGCAGACGGTCGGCAATCTGTTCGGCCTCCTGCGGGAAGATCGTCTCGCCGCCGTGCTTGATGATGTTCTTGATGCGCCCGGTGACAAACAAGTGGCCCTGGTCGTCGAGATAGCCCAGATCGCCGGTCCTGATGTGCCCGTTGCGCCAGAACAGCTTCGCGGTCTCTGCCTCGTCGCTGAAGTACCCGCGGGTGTTGGCCGGACTGCCCACCGCGATTTCGGCGATCTGCCCGGCCGCCACCGGTTCGTCATGGTCGATGATGGTGATGTCGACCTGCGGAAACGGGCGCCCCACGCTCACCACGCCGCGCGGGTCCACCAGCGGCGCGGTGCCCGGCGTCCAGGTGCAGACGCCGACCGTGGCCTCGGCCAGGCCGTAGCCGGCAATCACGACGTTGCGCAGGCCGAAGGTGCGCTCGAACTCCTCGATCGTCCGCGGGCGAACCGGTTCGGCCGCGTTGAGCGCCAGGCGCAGGCTCGACAAATCGTAGGCGGATGGATCGCGCACGTAGCGCACCGCCAGGCGGTAGGCGAAATCCGGCGCCGCGGTGAGCGTGCCTTTATAGCGGGTGATCGAGCCGAGCCACGGTCTGGCGTTGGCCAGCGACGTGGGAAGCAGGATGAGCTTGGCGCCCAGGTAGAACGGCACCATGGTCATCAGGATGAGGCCCATGTCGTGATACACGGGCAACCAGCTCACGAACACATCGTCGGCGGTGATCGCCATTCCCGCGATCAACTGGCCGATGTTGGTCAGCAGACCCCGGTGCGAGAGCATCACGCCCTTGGGCAATCCGGTACTGCCAGACGTGTACTGCAGGAAGGCGACCGCGTCGGGCGTCACCACCGGGAACGCGCCTTCGGCCCGACACGCCTCGCTGTCGGCCACCGAGACGGTCGGGATGCCGGGCACCGGGTCGGGGTCGGCGGCGGGTGCCACCATCAGGCGGGATCCGCAGAGCCGCGCCAACGCGGCAATCCGGTCGGCCCCCGATCCGGGGAACACCGGCACCGCGATGGCCCCGGCGCGCAGCGCGCCGTAGAACGCCTGAAAGAAGTCGGGTCCGTTCGCCAGTCGAATCAGGACGCGGTCGCCAGGACCGACGCCGCGGTCCATCAGCAGCGCGGCGACACGCGTCACCCCGTCGCGCAACTGCGCGTACGACACCGGCTGGTCGTCCCAGTAGAAGGCGGCCTGCGCGGGCGTCTGCGCTGCGCGCTCTTCGATCAGATCAGGGAGTGTGTGTGGGCGGAACGGCGGCATGGGCGTTGGTCACCAACAGCTGGTGCAAATCGCGAATGGTCGAGACCCTCGCCATCGCGGACTCGTCGATGGCGACGCCGTACTTCTGCTCGAGCGTCACCACAATGTTGAGCACGTCGATCGATTCGGCGCCCAGATCTTCCTTGATGCGGGCGTCGGGTCCGGGGTCGCGGCGGCCCAGCACCAGGCCCACCGCGCGGCACACGTCGTCGAGTTCGATCAGCATGTCGCCTCTTCCACAAGGGTCCGCATGTCGTCGGCGATCTGCCGGGCCGTGGCCGCGTCCATATCGGAATCCAGATACAGGATGTCCCAGCACAGCTCGCCCCGGAACAACCGCACCAGCGCGCTGTACTCAGGCCCGAGCGTCATGTTGGCCGCAAAGGAATGGACCCCCGTCACCTCGAACGCCTGGCTGGAGGTCCGCAAATCGATTGGCCCGGCGTAGCTGAACGCGGTGGCGCCCATGCGGAACGCCTTGGTGCGGAAGATCATCTTCATCAGGCCCGGAATCATCGCGTAGGCCAGATAGCGCTCGCCCGAGTGCGCGGCCCGGGTGGTGGAGGCCTGAATCTGTTCCGCCAGGGGCCAGAACCCCTTGTCGGGCTCGACCATCACGGTGAGCCTGAACATCGAGAGGTAGCAGCCGAGCATGGTAGGCGGAAGCGTCCGGGTCAACCGCGATCGCAAGTCGTTGAAAATGATGTGGCGCAGCGGCACGCGCGGAGACGGATACAGGCGTCGCTGCACGGCCGACACCATCGCGGCGCTGAGGATGGCGTTGAGCGTGACGCGGCGGCGGCGGCTGGCCTGAACGATCGCGTCGGTGAGCGATGGAGAAAAGCGAATCGGCAGAATTTCCTGGCGCGCCGTCTTCGCGATCGGCGGCGTGCGTCCGCCGCGCGAATTCCAGCGGAACGAGATCTCGTCCGCCATCTGGCTCCCCATGTAGGCGGCCGTCGCGCGCACCATGCCCAGGCCCGTGTAGGCCTTCGGGTACAGCGCCGAGGCCGGAGTCCGCCCTTCCCCGCCGTTGTCGCCGGCGTCGTCGGGCGCCTGGCCCGCGCACAAGGCAAGCAACTCCCGGAAGAGCGACGTCGCCGACACCGCGTCGACAATGTTGTGCGGCATCGAGATGATCAGATCACCGCCCCGCGGGTCGAGCAGGTAGCGGCAGCGCATCAGCGGCCCCGCGACGTAGTCGAATCGGGCATGCAGTTCGTCCTGGGTCGCCGCAATCCAGTGGTCGGGCCCGGTCCGCTCGCACACGTCGAGCGGGATCGGTCCCGCCGCGTCGAAGTGGTACGCGTAGCCGCCGCCTTCCTTGACGATGGTCGCGCGCAGCAGCGGATGCCGCCGCTGCACATCATCGAGCGCGGCGCGCAGCGTGGCGGCCGGAAGGGCGCCGTCGAGCCGCAGCACCGAGACGACGCTGAACGGCTCCACTTCGTCTGTGAGGCACATCGCGTACTCGAGGCCCCAGAGCTGGCGGCTGCCGCCACCCACGGGCGCCTCACCTGTTTCACCGGGCTTCACATGATTGGGCATAGTTGACTCGGGACCGGCACACCGCACCGTTGGGCTTCATCGTGAGGCGGCAGCAACGGTAATGTCAAGCGCGCGATCGGCCCGCGCCGCTCTCCCTAGCGGAACGCGAACACGGTGGCCGCAAACAGCAGGCTCATCAGGCACGGCCAGAAGAGCAATTTCGAAATCAGGTTGTCCTTGTACTGCACGAGCCAGATCTTGGTGCCCATCGCGAACAGCACGGAGTTGATCGAAATCCACAGCATCGTCACGTAGATGAGGAAGTAGAAGTACTCGAGGTAGAACACTTCTTCGGCCGCGATCTTCCTGCGGATGTCGATGTGACTGAACGCGATCACGAAGAACATGGCGACGCAGATATTGAGAACCCGCCCGCTGCCCGCCTGCATGAAGCCGATGAGGCGCTCGTCCTTGCTGGCGATCATCAGCAGCGTGAACAGCAGAATCGTGACGATGATCACCGACGTCAGGTTCGAGATGAACGCATCGATGAAGACGCGGCGGATCACGATGTTGAAGTGCAGCGCCGGGAAGTCTTCTTTGGCCAACGAACGCTCGAGGCCGAAATTGGTGTCGTAGCGCCGGCTGCGCAGTTCGAAGAAGCTGCGCCGCAGTTCCCACCCGGGCAGAAACAGTCCCTTCTCGAGCCCCGGCAGCGACGTCGGGTTGATGACTTTGTACGCGGCCAGGTCGGGCACCAGCACGACGTTGTGGTTCAGATCCTGGTGCAGGATCCGCAAGCCGATCTTCTCCTGTTCGAGCGGGTACTTGGAGTGGTCGAACCGATGCCGGATCGTGGCGTTGAATCGCCAGCGCACCACTTCCGCGCCGCCCTCGCGCTGCCGATAGGTGTCCGACAAGGTCAGCGTCGTCGCGTTGCTGATCACGAATCCGCGGTTCAGACCGTCGTGCAGGCCAATCGTGTACTTCTGCCACAGATAGCCGGTGACCGACAGCTCGTTGGTCGCACTGAAGGACGCCGATTCGATGAACACGCCGGTCGGAATGTAGACCGGCGGCTCGGTGTGCCGCTCCGCGCACGACCGCACGTAGTTGAGCATCAACTTCTGCAGCGTCGTCCGATCGCTAATCTGGATGCCCTCCCCCGCCCCGCGCGAATCGTACGTGAGGGAGGCCTTCCACATGCCGCCAATGCCGAGGGCTAAGAGGACGGAGGTGAGGATGGAGGTGGCCCACAGCCTCGGGAGGCGCAGCGTGTGCATGCCCAGCAGCAGGGCGCCGCCCGCGGATCCGAATGCGACCAGGGCCACGATGACGTAGATCAACTGCCGCCTGATCAGGTTCACGTCCCACGGGAGCCCGTCCTTGATGAACGTGTTCTGGAGCGACCACCCGGTTGACGGCACCGGAGCGTAACTGAGCCACGACTCGAGGCCCGTCGTGGTGCTGCGGTGCTCGATCGCCCCCGTTTCGCCCTTCTCCACCTTGTCGGCCAGAATCAGGCGGTCGGGGTCGTTCTGCTCGGCTGCCACCTGCGCCAGCGTCTTCTTGCCGAGCACCAGTTCCGAGTTGGGATGGGCCAGGTACTGGCCCTTTTTCGACACGAGGGCACCGAACCCCGACGGCCCCAGATCCAGCGATTCGATGATGCGCCGGATATCGTCCATCGAGATGTCGAGCGTGACCAGGCCGAGGGCGGAACGCACCTTGGTCGCCGGATCGACGGCGTAGAAGGGCGCCGAGTACGTCACCATGAACGTTTTGGCGGCTTCGTCGTAGTAGGGCGATGTCCACTGCGGCCCGCTGGCCATGGCTGGACCGTACCACTCGTGCTCCGGCGTGGTGTAGTCGTACACCGTGTCGAGCTGAAGGTAGTCGATGCGGCCGGCCTTCTTGCTGTAGTACGCAGAGTACAGACGGCGGGCCGCGTCCAAACCGTAGGGCCGGTAGGTGACGGTGGATCCGTAGAAGTGGTTGTGCTGCTCCAGCCCGTCCTTCAGCCTCGCCATCGCTGAGTCCTTGTTCAGCGTGCCGGCGGTCAACTCGGCCGCCACCGAATCGACGCCCCCCATGGCTTCCTTGAGCAGGACGTCGATCGACTGCGCCGCCCGGGTCGTCAGCGTCAGCAAGTTCGCCCTGGCCGAATCGGTGATGCTGCGCGTGTACGTCAGATACGACGAGATCGTAGACACGCTCCCGATCAGACCGATGAGCGCCAGCGCCAACAGCAGGCGAAACGCGACACGCTGATGGCGGTCCCGCTCAGGGCGGACGGGTTCGGGAGTGGACGGCGTCGTTGTCATAGGTAACCGTTCGTCGGTTCGTCGGGAACAAAACTGGGACGATGGCGCGCCGGATGAACCTCACCGTGTGCGCATCGAGTGTGCCGCCGTGAAATAGTAACACTCCCCCGCGCGAGGTTCACGAGCCGACGAGGATCGCGGCGAGGTTCAGGCCTGTGCCGTGGCGATGTCCTCGTCGGTCGCCTTGCGAAGCCGGACGGGAATGTTCTTGTGATACGGCGTCTTGGTGAGCCGATCGCAGTGATCGGAGGGCGAGAGCATGTTCACCTGCGGACCCTGGGTCGCCCGCTGGCCGCGCTCGTTGGTGTACGCCAGGCCGAACCCGTGCGGCAGACTCACAGCGCCCGGCAGCATGGTGTCGTCCACCTGCGCCTGCGCCACCACGGCGCCCACGCTCGACGCGCAGTGGACCCAGTCGCCCGTCTGCACCCCTATGCGCGCCGCGTCGTCGGCGTGGACGCGGATCACCCCGGCCTGGTCTTCGTGCCGCCACGCCGGATCGCGATAGTTGGTGGTGGCATTCGACGCGCGCCGCTCCCCGGCACTGGCCATCAGCGGGTAGTCGGCATCGCGAACCACCCCGCCGGCGAACGCCTCGCCCGCCAATTCGCGGAGCCACTCGAACATCTGCTCGATCGCCAGATGAATCTTGCCGTCGGCGTGCTTGATAAACGCGAAGGTGTCTTCGTATTCGTGGAGGCTGATCACCGCACCCGACGGGCTGGTCACGATTCGCTTGAACAGCGCCACCGCCAGGCCATCGCCCTCGTCGGTGACGCCCGCCCGCAGCACGGCGGCGCGGTGCTGTTCGACAAAGCCCATCGACGCCATCAGCAGGGGCGCCACCGCGGCGCGCATGTCGGGCGGCATGGCCTGCAGGGCGGGCAGTTGCTCGATCTGCGTGATCGGCCCGAGCAGCGGGTTCTTCGAGAAATCCTCGCCCATGGCCGTCGCCAGCCGCCGATAGATCTCCGGCTCCGGCAGCGTGCCAGGCGTGGGCGGCAACACCGGATGCCGCACATGGAGATGATTTTCCGGGAATCCCCAATTGAAAAACGTGCACTCGTATTTCTCGAACTGCGTCGGAGCCGGCAGGACGTAGTGCGCCAGTTCGGCGGTTTCGGTCATGTCCTTGTCGATCACCACCAGCAGATCGAGCCGGGACAGCGCCTTGCGCGTCGCCGGCGTGTTCGCCGCCGTGGTCGCCGGGTTCGCACTGTCCACGACGAGTCCGCGCAGCCGTTCCGGGTGGTCGGAGTCGATCTCCGAGGCCAGAATGTTGGGCGGATAGAAGCCGGCAATCGGGAACATGCCCTTCACCCGCGTGCAGAGATCGTCGAACCCCGGCGCGCGTTCGTCGCTATCCCACAGCAGCGGAATCGTCTGGGCGTGGAACGTGTTGCCGCCTCGCTTGCCGAACTGCCCGGACACCAGACACAGGAGCTTTTCGAGGTACAGATTCAGCGTGCTGTGCAGGCTTTGCTGCAGGCCCAGATCCGACCGGACGCACGCACTGGGCGCGGTCGCGAACCCGCGCGCAACCCGGCGCACCACGGCGGGATCGACACCCGCCACCTCGGCATAGCGATCGACCGGGATGTCGAGGAACTGGCGCCGCACCTGGTTGAAGCCAATCGTGCGCGCCTCGAGAAACGACTGGTTGTGGAGGTCTTCCTGGATGATGGTCGCCACCATGGCCGCAAGCACGAACGCGTCGGTGCCTGGCCGGACCTGTAGGTGAATGTCTGCCAGTTCCGCCGTCTCGGTGCGTCGCGGATCGATCACCACCATCGTGCGCTTCGGGTCGGCCGCGATTTCGCGCAACAGTTTACGCGCCCGGGGAAAGCCGTGCGCATGCCAGGGATTGGTGCCAGAAAAGACGACGAAGTCGGTGTGTTCGATGTCGCGTGTGGTGTGACACGCCTGGCTACCGAACAGGTGGCCGTCGAGCCAGAACTCGCCCGTCTTTTCCTGGCCCAGGGCGTGATACATGTACGGCGTGCCCATCGCCATCCGGAAACCGACCGCCCACGGCAACGCGAGTTGATTGCCCTGCCCGGCGCCGCCATAAAACGCGAGGGAGCGCGCCCCGTGGTCGGAGCGCAACTGCAGCAGTCGTCGGGCGATGTCGCCGATCGCCGTGTCCCATCCGATGGGTTCAAATCGCCCATCGCTCGTCCGGCGCAGGGGCGTGGTCAGCCGATCCCGGTGATGTTGATAGTGATCGAGGCGCAGCGCCTTGTCGCAGAGATAGCCCTTGGACGCAGGATCGCGGCGGTCACCCTTGATGCGCACGAGGTGCCCGTCGGCCACCTGCACCTCTATCCCGCAATTTTCGCTGCACAGCACACAGGCGGAGGGAAGCCAGTCGTTGGGGCTCATCACAACCTCTGCATCGCGCGACAGGGCGTCAGACTGAAGAGGGCGTCGCCCTCACGCTCACCACCTCGTAGAACCTGAGCTCCTTGCCACGGCCGCGCAACGGCGTGTCCGGCATCTGCCGACACTCGAACTCGTTTTTGAGCGCCTCGAACGTCGTCTCGCTCACCAGGATCGTCGTGCCGAATTCCTTGTTGAGCGTCTGCAGCCGCGACGACACGTTGACGCCATCGCCCACGACGGTGAACTCGAGGCGCTTGCGCGACCCGATATTTCCCACGATCACTTCGTCGGAGTGAATGCCGATGCCGATCGCGATCGGGGGCTTGCCGGCCATCGAGCGCTCGCCGTTGAGCTTGGCCAGCAGCGACTTCATCCGCAGCGCCGCCAGCACCGCCCGACGCGGATGATCCTCGCCATCGCCGAACGCGCCGAACACCGCCATCAGGCCGTCGCCCAGGAACTTGTCGAGCATCCCGTTCTGCTCGAAGACCGCGTCGACCATCTCCGAGAAGTAGTCGTTGAGAAACGTCACCACCTGCGCGGGCGTCATCTGTTCGGCCATCGTGGTGAAGCTGCGAATGTCGGAAAAGAGAATCGTGACGCGCCTCGATTCGCCGCCCAGATTCGCCTGGCCGTCGAGAATCTGGCTCGACACCTGCGTGGCGACGTACCGGCCGAACACTTCCTTGACGTGGTCGCGCTCCTGCAGCCCCGCCGCCATCTCGTTGAGCGCGGTCGCCAGACGCCCGGCGACATCGCGTCCCGTCAGCCCCACGCGCCCCGTCATGTCGCCCGAGCCGATCCGGTGCGCGAAATCGCCCAATGTCTGCAACGGCTCCACCACCGACCGCGACACCTGCTGGGCCACCACCAATCCGCCGAGCAGCACGAGCGCGATGCCCACGATCAGTTCGCGGCGCAGGGAATCCAGCACCGCCAATTGCTCGCTCTCGTCAATCTCGGTCAGCAGAAACCACGGCTCTTTGGCGAGCGTCGCGGGATTGGGAATCGGCCGGTAGCCAAACAGCCTGAGCTGGTTTCGCGCGTTCGGCGCCGTCACGGTGCCAAACCGACGAGACTGCCTCGCCAGCTGCACGGCCGGGTACGACGAGATGTCCTCGTTGACGCGGGTGGCGTCGGGGTGGGCCAGAATCCGTCCGCCGCCGTCGACCATGACGGCATAGCCGCTCTGGTTGAACTTGGCAATTTTCACGAGCGCGCTCAGGCCGGTCTCCAGGTCGTACCACGCGGCCACAACGCCCAGCACCGGCCCCGCCCCGTTGCGCAGTGGCACCGTGATGGTCACGATCTGCCGCTTGTGCGACGCCGACCGCTCGGCTTCCGAGACAAACGGTTTGCCGTCGAGCGCGAACGCGAGTGCGACCCGGCTGGCCTCGACGGGTGCCCCCGCGCCCCCCGCCATCGCAATCGGACGCGCATCACGGTCGAACAGACCGACCTGCAGAAAGCTGGGATAGAAGGCCTGAATCGCGACCAGCCGCTTCTCCAACTCGGCCGGCGGCGTGCGCGCCTCAACCAGCGGCACCAGCGACACCCCGAGACTCGCCAGGCGCACCGACACGTCGCTGATGCTCTGTGCGACCCGGTTCTCGACAATGTCGCCGACGTCCTGCAGTTCCACGCCAATCTGATGCTCGAGGATTCGCTTGGCCGACGCGTAGCCCCAGACGCCCACCACCGACGCCGACATCAGCGCCACGCCCATCATCGACATCAGCATGGCCAGCAGGAATCCGGCCCGAAACCGCGCCAGCCATCGCGCGCGCAGCGCCAGCACGAACCCGCCAGCCAGCACCAGCCACAGCAGGGCGGTGGCGGCCACCGTCGTCCCGATCGATGTCATCATCCGCTCCCCGTCGCGCCGCGCCCGCCGGGCGCCGATTGCCTGATGGGGGCCAGTTTGGCTTCAATCGCCTTCTCGATGGCCGGCAGCGCACGCCGCGCCGCCTCGGCCCCGCGGTCGATCAACTCTTCGGCGCGGTAGTACTCAATCCAGGTGAAGTCCGACAGATCCGGGTTGATGAGCACGTCGGCGGCAATCGCCTTGAAGTTGCCCAGCTCGTACTGCAGGATCTGCATCGAGTTCATCACGATGTCGAACATGTTGGGCATCTCTTCGTGTTCGACGAAGTAGTTGAGCGGGTTGAACGCGTTGAGCTTGCGGTACCACGCGGCCACCACCGTCTCGACGCCCCGCTTCATCCGCGGCACCACGTTGACGGCAATCGTCATGTCGGCGCCCATGTCGAGCACCACTTCGGCCGGCACCGGATCGGCCACGCCGCCATCCACCAGCACGTGCTCTCCCACTTTGACCGGCGCCATCACCATCGGCACCGACGAACTCGCCCGGTAGGCCGTCTCCAGCCGCCCCGTCCCAATCGCGACCCGCTCGCCGGTCTCCACGTCGGTGGCCACCGTGCGGCACGGCAGCACGAGATGCTCGAAGGTCTCTTTGCCCTTGAGGAACGGCCGCATCATCGCCACGAATTTCTGGCCGAAGAAAATGCCCGGCTTCGTGAAGAACGTCGGATCGGGCGCCACCAGGAAGTTCTTGCGCGTTCCCAGTTCCTTCGCGATGCGAATCATCTCCGCCACTGGCAGGCCCGTCGCGTACCCCACCGCGACGATGGATCCCTGGCTGCAGCCGGCCACCAGATCGATCGGAATGCCGGCGTCGTCGAGCACCTTGAGCACCCCGAGATGGGCCAGGCCGAACGCCGCGCCCCCGCCAAGGGCCAGCCCGATGGAGGTGCCAAGCAGCTTGTGGGCCAGCCGCTGAATCGGCAGGGCGGCCGCCGCGCGAGGATTCGCCCGGATGTATTCGCTGGCCTCGGCAATGGTTCCGGCCAGCGCCGTGCTGCGCGGAATGACGAACGGTTCGCTGCGGTTGATCGAGAGCGGCCGCGAGCTCGGGTTCACCAGGTTGATGACGCGCATCACCTTCATCGACCGGGGATTGACGACGCCCGTCTCGTCGTCGGGCGCGTCCACCAGCGCGACGAACACATCTGCGTAGGCGCTGGTCGACTCGATCAGGCCAGGGGTTTCGGTGCCCAGATCGAGAATGATGAAGCTGAACATGTCGCTCAACTTCCCGACCAGGTTCGAAAGCAGGTTGCCGTAGGCGGCGGGCTCAAGCCCCTGGGGCGGCGTCACGCGCAGCGTCGTCGGCCCGCTGCCAGCGGCGGTCACCGACGAGGCAAATTTCCGCGGGGCCGCGTCGAGGCTATCGGAGAGCAGGTCGAGCGTGGCGGCATCCTGGGCTTCGCGACCGGGCCGCACTTCGACGTAGATGACCTCGGTGGTGGTGATCTGCTTGATGACCATCGCCAGCGAAAACGCCACGAGCGTTTCGCCTTTGAGGCCGCGGTTGCTGGCCACGCTGATGGTGGTGGTCGAGCGCCGGATGCGGTCCCCGCGCGTCACCCCGGCCAGACGCTTCGAGAGCACACGGGCGAAGAACTCGATGGCCTTGGGATTTTTGAGGAACAGGTGCTCGAAGGCCGGCTTGTCGATGGCCAGCAGGCGCGCGCGGCGCGCCGCCGTCACCGTGGCGGTGCGCTTGCCGCCTTGCAGCAACGCCATCTCGCCGAAGTAGTCGCCCCGCCGCAGGGTGCCGGTCTGGCGCGGAGGCTGGCTGGCATCCCAGACCTCAAGCTCCCCATCGAGCACCACGTAAAAGACGTCGCCCGGATCGCCAATCCGCATCACCACGTCGTCTTTCGCGAAGGCGACTTCCTTCGCCATCTCCGCCACCGCCTCGAGTTCGGGGCGCGTGAAGAAGTTGAAGATCTGAATCGTCGCGAGAAAGTCCAGGTCAACCATAGGATGCCGTAAGAATCTGTGGTGGGCCCTGCGGTTGGCGGGCCGGCGTCATTTTACTTCCCATCCGGCCAACCCGTCACCGAAATCGAACACCGTGCTGGTCGTAGGCGAACGGACCGGATCGAATAGTACGCGAAGTGCCCGGCCCCGCAGCGATAGGATCCCGCCCAGAAGCGGTCGTGGGGACGTCTCCGAAGTGCCGTCGTGCCGCCGGCGATGCACCTCTGCAGGACGTGACGCTGCGTGCCACCAGAACCGTTTTCGTTTGGCCGCATACAATGTTGAAGTCCGTGATCGCTATTTATCTATGGGGCGACCAAGAGCGGGCCGGTGCGCGAATGCAAGCCACTGGGGCGTTTTGGCAAGCACGATAATCGGGGTGTCCGGTTTCACGACACTTATGCTACGGTCCTTCGACGCCTCACAAGACAGGGAGTGGGAGGAAGCGATCGGGAAATGTCGGGGTTGTTTGGCCATCCAGGACCAGGACGGGTCGTTTTAGGCGATACCTGAGCGCCTGTTGGAGTTTGTTGTGGCACCACCAACATCGGACGAGAAAGGTGGCTGGCTAATGCCGCCTAACTAATTGAATATATTGGCGTTAACGGTGTATATAAAGGATCACAATCAAAAATCGACGACATTCCGGCAGATCGACGGCGTGTTCTGGCGTATTTTATGTGATGTTTACGCGCCGAACGTCACGGTGATGAATATCCGTTCATGGCGTGCCGGAAATCCGCCTTTTTATTTTTTGAGGCGCCGGCAGGGGCGGTCCGCCACTCGGCTAAACCCTTTAGCGGTCTCGATCGACGATACGGCGCGCGTCGGGCACCATTTTTGCAGCCCGATTATCACAACAATATAGCGCGGGTCACATTCTGTCTCCGATTTCGCTCCCGACCGCGAATGGACTCGGGTATCGGGCATCGGGTGGTGGGTGTGTTAGCCGTCAACTTCGTCGCGTTCGACTTCCTGACGAAGTTCAGGCCCGCAATCGTGAAGTCAGTCGAGACCTGGGGGTTGCCCCTCGGTCGGGGTCGTTTCTCTTTGTGTTATCTTGACCCGCCGCGTATGGCGGCTGGTCATCGGGCCCCACGCCAACCTGGCATTGAAGGAGAGAGCGCATGTTTAGACGCCGAAACGCACGCCACGGGCTACTGATGCTCGTCATTCTGGCGGTGGCCTTCCTGTGGGCCTCCGACGCCGGACTCACGGCCGCCGCGGGCCAGGGCCCCGCCGACAAGAGCGCCACAAGCGACAAAAGCGCCCCGGCCAAGCCGGCACCGGCCGCCACGCCGCAGGGAAAGATGGGCGGGCCGCAGATGACGCCCCAGGAAATGATGCAACGGCGCATCACTCCCGAGCAGCGTCAGGCCGCCGCCGATCGCCTGTGGGCCAAACGGGGCCGCAAGCCCGGGGCCGTCGGGACCGCAGCCGACACCCGGACCGTGGCGACTCAATTGGCAACAGGGGCAAACGGCCTTCTTATCCCGGACTACTGGGGCACGACGCCGAACTTCGCGTATAGCGACCCGGGGATTCCCAAGTTCGTCGACGCGATGCCGAGTTTGATTCTCAATTCGACTGGGACTGCTGCGATTCTCGCCCATCCCGATCAGATTTCCTACCCCGGAACCGACTACTACGAAATCGAAGTCGCCGAATTCGACTGGAAGTTCAGCTCCTGGACGGGCATGTATCCGGCGACCGGCGCCGGTTCGGCTGGCACCAAGCTGCGCGGATACCGACAGACCAACGCCGGAACCAACAGCGGCTGGACTCCCGCAACCTGCACCGGCCTCACGACGGCGGCCTGCGTGGCGGCGAACAACACGACGTGGACCAATACCGGGACCAACCCGTTCAACTATCTGGGCCCCACGATTTTCGCGACCAAGGGGCGGCCGGTCCGCATCAAGTTCACCAACAATCTCCCGGCGACCGCGTCGGGCGGCAAGTTGTTCATCCCGACCGACACGACCGTGATGGGCGCCGGAACCGGCTACGACTTCGTCACCAACGGCGGCCGGACGGTCACCTATGCGGAAAACCGCGCCACGCTGCATCTGCACGGCGGCTTTACGCCCTGGGTGAGTGACGGCACACCCCACCAGTGGGTGACGCCGGCGGCCGAACCGTCGACCACGCTCAAGACCGGCGTCAGCACGCAGCCGGTTCCCGACATGGATATTCAGTCGGGCGAGTCGATGACCTTCTACTGGCCCAACCAGCAGAGCGGCCGGCTGCAGTTCTACCACGACCACGCGTACGGCATCACCCGCGTCAACGTCTATGCCGGCGAAGCGGCCGGGTACGTCATCAACGACGTCTTCATGGAAGACTGGCTGGCTGGCATGGGCGTGCCGGGAACCGTCGGTTCGACCTCGGGCAACACCGACCTCGCCCACCTCGAAGCCCTCGTCATTCAGGACCGGACCTTCGTATGGGGCGCGGCCCCGTCCACGTGCGGCGCGGCCGGGGGATCTGGTGGAACGGGCACGTTCCTGCAGGATCCGACCTGGTGCAGCAACGCCGCCTGGGGCCAGACAGCCGGGAGCCTCTGGTTCCCGCACGTCTACATGCCCAACCAGAATCCCTGGGACGCGAGCGGCGCCAACGCGATGGGCCGCTGGGACTACGCCCTGTGGTTCTGGCCGGCATACACCGGCCTGCTGGCCAATGCTGATACCTCCAACCCGTACGTGGCCACCGGCGAACCGCCGATGATCCCGGGAACGCCGAATCCCTCGCTGGTTCCCGAAGCGTTTGCGGACACGATGGTGGTCAACGGCATCGCGTATCCGACGTTGGCCGTGACCGCGAAACCCTACCGGTTCCGCATCTTGAATGCCGGCAACGACCGGTTCTTGAACCTGTCGCTCTTCCGGTCGGCCAGTATCGTCAGCAGCGTCAACTTGACCGCCGGCGGCACGGGCTATACCTCGCCACCCGCGGTCACGATTACGGATACGGGAGCGGGCACGGGCGCGACGGCGTTCGCCACGGTGCTCAACGGTGCCGTGACGGGCATTACGCTCAATTGTGTCGGGAGCGGCTATACGGCAGCCACTGTGACAATCACGGGAGGCGGCGGCACGGGCGCGACAGCGACGGCGACCGTGTACACGCCCAAGACAGAAGTCGGCATGGTGCCGTTCAACTCGACGCAGAACGCGGTCAGCGTGTTCCCGTCCTGGTGGTACACCGTTGGCGACTTCACGTTTGATGATCGCATTGGCGGCGTGCCCGACCCGGCCCTCCGGGGACCGGCGTTTATCCAGATTGGCACCGAGGGCGGGTTGTTGCCGGCGCCGGTGCTCGTCAAGAATCAGCCGATCAATTACACCTACAACCGCAAGAACATCGTCGTGCTCAGCGTGCAGGAGCACGCGCTGTTCATGGGGCCGGCCGAACGGGCCGACGTCATCGTGGACTTCACGAACTTTGCGGGTTCGACGCTGATCCTCTACAACGATGCGCCCGCCCCACTGCCGGCTGGCGACTACCGCAACGACCACTACACCGGTCAGCCGGATAGTTCCGACACGGGAGGCGTGCCGGCGCCGCTGCCGGGCTTCGGTCCCAATACCCGGACCATCATGCAGATCACTGTCGCCGGTTCTGGCGGCACCAATCCGGTGGACGACGTCAACGCAGGCCTCTTGGCAGCGCTGGCGGCGCCCGCGGGCATTCCGGGGCTGTTCGCCGCAACGCAGGACCCAATCGTGGTTCCCCAGACTGCCTACGATGTGGCCTATGGCACCACGACGGTTGATTCCAGCCTCACGGCTGGCGCAACCAACCTGTCGACCATTTCGGCGACGTCCCTGGAATTCACGCCGCTCGGCCGGACCTCGACCCGCAAGTTCGACATGGGTTCCAAGGCGATTCAGGAACTCTTCGAGTTGGACTACGGACGGATGAACTCCACGCTGGGCGTCGAGTTGCCGTTTACCAACGCCGGCAATCAGACGACGCTGCCGTTCGGCTACATCGATCCGGCTACCGAGTTCCTCGACGCCTCGGCTACTATTTCTGCGCCCACCGTCGGGAGGACCGCGGACGGCACGCAGATTTGGAAGATTACGCACAACGGCGTCGATTCGCACGCCATCCACTTCCACCTGTTGAACGTGCAGGTGATCAACCGCGTGGGTTGGGACGGTGCCATCAGGCTGCCCGACGCCAACGAACTCGGCTGGAAAGAAACCGTCCGGATGAATCCGCTCGAGGACATCATCGTCGCGATGAGGCCGGTCGAGCCGGAGCTTCCCTTCGGCATCCCGCTCAGCGAGCGCTATCTGGACGTGACGGCTGCGCCCAACTCGACCGGGCAGTTCTCGGCGTTCGATCCCCTCAACCAGCCGGTGACCACCACCAACGTCCTCACCAACTTCGGGTGGGAGTATGTGTGGCACTGCCACCTGCTCGGCCACGAAGAAAACGACATGATGCGGCCTCTCGTGTTCAGCGTCCCGGGCGTTGCCCCGGGGGCGCCCACGGTGGTCTCGTACGCCAAGGATGCGAACAGGCTCGTCACGCTGACGTGGACCGATGCCACGCCGTACAACTACTCGACGGGGACCCCCTTGTCCACCATGGGCAACCACGCCAACGAGGTCGGATTCAAGATCGTGCGCGCACCCGTTTCCGGCAACAGCGGCAATGCGCCGAGCTATCCGGGTACCGGCAACAACGCCTACGCGGTAGTCGGCCTCGTGCCGGCCAACCGGACCACGGGTGCGACGACCACCACCACCATCACGAACGGCACGAGGACGATTACGGCGAATGCCGAGCCCTCGACGGGCACCTACGCCTATCGCGTCGTCGCCTACAACGCGACGGGTGAGGGGGTGTCGGCGGCCATCCTGTCGTCGGCGGCCGGACTGCCGGCCAGCCCGAGCAATATGGTGGGCACGCTGATCGGTGGACCGCAGGTTCGACTCACGTGGGTCAACAACGCTGTCGCACCAACGGCGGCGACCGGCTTCAACATCCAGCGCCGCACGGGAAACAACGGAAACTGGGCCGCGATTCCCGGGACCGGGTCGCCCACGGTTCTGGTGACCTCGACCAGCTTCATCGACACCACGGTGGTGGCGGGCAACACCTACTTCTATCGCGTCCAGGCCGTTAACGCGGCCGGGGTGTCGTTGAATTGGGCGACGACGACGGGCGTGTCCCTCACGCTCCCGGCTGCGCCGACCAATCTGCGACTGAGCGTGGCCTTTGGGGCCGGCGCGGCTGGCACCACGGTCACCGGCCAGCTGGCTTGGCTGTATGGCACCACGCCCAACCCGACCAGCTTCACGATGCAGGCCTGTGTGGGAAGTACCAATTCCACATGTTCAACCAACGGCGCGGGCTGGGCTGCCGTTACCGTCTACACGACCTCCGCGGGCACGACGGTTGCGACGCTGACCGGATCCTCGCGGAACGCCTACGTCAAGGCGACGAAGGGAACGGCCACCAACTTCCGCGTCCTCGCGGTAAATCTGGCCGGCTCGACGGCGTCTAACCGACTGACGGTCACCCCGTAGTTCACGGGCTCTTCGGGCCGGCGTCAGCCTCTGGCTGGCGCCGGCCTTTTTCTTTTTCTGCCTCTTTATGCCGGGTCCGCCTTCGACACGCTCAGGCCGAGGAAGACCCGGCCTCCAGCGAGCCAACGGCGGTCTGCAGAACCGGCCTCCACCGAACCAACGATCCCGCGCCGCGACGCTTCAGCTATACTCTCAGGCCGCAGGCATCATGCATATCGTGCGTAATCTCGTCGTCGTCGGCGTCGTGGCGGTGGTCGCCTTTGCGGCGGGCTCGTGGCGCAGTGGCACCCCGTCGGGCGCATCACAGGTCCAGAAGGCGCTCTACTACTCGTGTCCGATGCATCCGCAGTATCACGCCGACCGAGCTGGCGACTGCCCGTCCTGCGGCATGCGCCTCGAGCCCGTGTATGCGGCGGGTTCCGCCGCGCCAGCGTCGGCTGGAGCCTCGTTGCCGCCGGGGACGTTCCAGGTCAGTCCCGATCAGCAGCAGTTGGTGGGTGTCCAGGTGGGCGTCGCCGCCACAGCGTCGGGATCGCGAACCCTCCGAACCTCCGGTCGCGTCGCCCCGAATGAGAATGCCGTCTACCCTCTCGTCTCCGGAGCCGAGGCGCGCGTGCTGGCGGTCGGCCTGCCCGCCGTCGGCTCGTGGGTTAAACGCAACGAAGTGCTTGCGTCGCTCTACGCCACCGAGGTCCAGACGTTAGCCCAGAACTACTTCATCGCCCTCGCCGGCGTCGAGCGTGTGGCCCCGTCGGGAGACCCCAATCAGATCGCCGCCACAAAAACCGCCTTGGCACGAAGCGAGGAATCGCTTCGAAACCTCGGCGTCTCTGACGGGCAGTTGCAGGAGTTCCGGACCACGCGCCAGGTGTCGCCCACCATCAAGCTGGCGTCGCCGGTAGATGGGATCGTGCTCCAACGAAACGTCCTGACCGGGCAGCGCGTCGAGCGCGGAACCGAACTGTACCGGGTCGCCGATATTCGGCGGGTGTGGATTTTCGCCGACGTCTACGCCAACCAATTGCCCTTCGTTCGCGCGGGGATGCGGGCCACCGTCGCGGCGGCCCAGCACGGGCGCGTGTACGCCGCCTCGGTGAGCACGGCGCAGCCCGTGTTCGACGAAGCCGGACGGACGATGAAGGTGCGGCTGGAGGCCGACAATCCTGGCTTCGCGCTCAAACCAGGCATGTTCGTGGACGTGGCGTTCGAGATCCAGTTGCCGGCAGCGCTCGCGGTTCCCTCAGACGCGATCGTGGACACAGGCCACCGCAAGACGGTCTTCGTGGATCGGGGCAACGGACGCTTCGAACCCAGACAGGTCGAAACAGGGTGGCGCATCGGCGATCAAGTCGAAATCACGAAGGGGCTCGCGGCCGGCGAGCGCATCGTCCTCTCGGGGACGTTCCTGCTGGATTCGGAGAGCCGGCTGAAAGCGGTTGCGCCAACCGGCGGCGTGGCCCCGACATCGGCGCCGCAGACCTCGCGCGCGGCGCTGAAAGACCCGGTGTGCGGCATGGACGTCGACCAGAAACACGCCACCGCGGCCGGTCTCCGCGCGACGCACAACGGAGGGACGTTCTTCTTTTGCTCTGACGTGTGCAAGAAGCGGTTCGAGAAGGAGCCCGAAACATTCGCCAAGCAGTGAGTTGCGGGACGTGCCGCTCGACTCCCGCTATCGTACCCGTACCAACACCTAGCCTCTGGTCCTCGATGGCGAACGCCGCATTCCGAATCCCGAGCCACCCATCCCGCCAGGTCCACTCATGATCCATCGCATCATCGACTTCTCGGTCAAGAACAAGTTCCTGGTGCTGCTGCTGGTGGGCGCGGCCGCCGTGGCCGGCGCGTGGTCGCTCCAGCGCGTCCCGCTCGACGCGATTCCGGATCTGAGCGACACGCAGGTGATCATCTACTCCCGTTGGGATCGCAGCCCCGACGTGGTCGAAGCGCAGATTACCTACCCCATCGTCACGGCCATGCTGGGCGCGCCCAAGGTTCGGGCGGTTCGCGGGTTCTCCGATTTCGGCTACTCCTTCATCTACGTCATTTTCGAAGACGGCACCGACATCTACTGGGCCCGCACACGGACGCTGGAATACCTGTCGGGCGTATTGGGTCGGCTGCCGCAGGACGCGAAAACCGAACTGGGGCCGGACGCGTCGGGCCTTGGCTGGATTTACCAGTACGCCTTGATGGATAAGTCGGGCCAGCACAGCCTGGCCGACATGCGGTCGTACCAGGATTGGACGCTGCGCTACTACCTCAAAGCGGTGCCTGGTGTCGCCGAGGTGGCGGCGGTCGGTGGATTCGGCCGCCAGTACCAGGTGAACGTCGATCCGAACAAGCTGCGTAATTACGGTCTGTCGATCCAGCGCGTCGTCGAGGCCGTGCGAGGCGGCAACGTGGAAGCCGGCGGGCGGCTGATCGAATTCGGCGGCACCGAATATATGGTGCGCGGACGCGGCTACGCCACGTCGGTTGCCGATTTCGAGAACATCGTCTTGTCGGCCAGCGAAGGCGGGACGCCCATCCGCGTGCGCGACATCGGCCAGGTCGTCATCGGGCCGGATTTGCGGCGCGGCGTGTCCGATTTAGACGGCACGGGCGAAGTCGTGTCCGGCATCATCGTCATGCGTCAGGGCGAAAACGCGCTCGACGTCATCGATCGCGTCAAGAAGCGGATCAAGGAGATTGAGCCTGGCCTGCCGGCCGGCGTGTCGATCGTGCCGATCTACGACCGATCGGAATTGATTCGCCGCGCCATCGGGAGCGTCACGCGGACGCTCATCGAAATCATCCTGACGGTGGTCTTCGTGGTGCTGCTCTTCCTGTGGCACATTCCGAGTGCGATGATTCCAGTCATCACGATCCCGGTGGCGGTGCTGGTGTCGTTTATCCCGTTCCGGATGCTGGGCCTCACGGCCAACGTCATGTCGCTTGGCGGCATCGCGATCGCGATGGGCGAACTGGTCGACGCCGCCATCGTGATCGTCGAACAGACGCACAAGAAGATCGAGATGCGCAGCCGGGCTGGTGAGTCGGCCGATTACTCGGCGGCGGTGATCGAGGCGGTCAAGGAAGTGGCGCCGGCCAGTTTCTTCGCGCTGCTCGTGATGGCGGTCTCCTTTCTGCCCGTGCTGACCCTCGAGGCGCAGGAAGGGCGACTCTTCAAGCCGCTCGCCTACACGAAGACGCTGGCGATGCTTGTCGCCGCTGGTTTGGCGATTACGCTCGACCCGGCGCTACGGCTGCTCTTTACGCGTCTCCGGCGCTACGACTTCCGGCCCGCCTGGTTGTGCCGGATCGTCAACGCGGTCGTCGTGGGCCGCATTCACACCGAGGACGAGCACCCCATCAGCCGGGCGCTGAGCCGCCTGTACGAGCCGGTTGTGCGCTGGTCGCTGCGGTGGAAGTGGACCGTGATTGGCACGGCCGTCGCCCTGAGCCTGGTGACCGTCCCGGTGTTTTTCAAGCTCGGCTCCGAGTTTATGCCGCCGCTCGACGAAGGCGCGCTCTTCTACATGCCATCGACGATGCCTGGGATTTCGCTCGCCGAGGCGCAGAAGTTGCTGCAGGTGAGCGACCGGGTGATCAAGAAGTTCCCCGAAGTCGACCGAGTGCTCGGCAAGGCTGGCCGGGCCGACACGAGCACCGATCCCGCGCCGCTGTCGATGCTCGAGACGGTCATCACGCTCAAGCCTCAGTCGGAGTGGCGGCGTGTGCCGACGTGGTACTCCGGCTGGGCGCCGGAGTGGCTCAAGCCGTTGTTCAGGCCGATGACAGCGGATCACATCTCGACCGAGGAACTGGTCAATCAGCTCAACCAGGCGCTCTCGCTGCCTGGCGTCTCGAATGCGTGGACGATGCCGATCAAGGCGCGGATCGACATGTTGACCACGGGCATCCGCACGCCGCTCGGATTGAAGATTTCGGGCGACAACCTGCAGACCATCGAAGATATCGGCACGCAGATCGAGGCGTTGCTGCCCGCCATCAAGGGCACGCGCAATGTGTTTGCCGAGCGGACCGGCGGCGGGTTCTTTCTCGACATCACGTGGAACCGCGACGAGTTGGCGCGATACGGCCTCGCGGTGGTGGACGCGCAAATGGCCGTGCAGAACGCGATTGGCGGCGAGAACGTGACGACCACCGTGGAAGGGCGCGAACGCTACGCCGTGAACGTGCGGTACATGCGCGACTTCCGATCCGATCTCGACGCGCTCGGCCGGGTACTGGTGCCGACGATGGGCGGGGCGCGCCAGATTCCGTTAGAGCAACTGGCGACCATCAAGGTGGCCACCGGGCCGGCGATGGTGCGAAACGAAGACGGGCTGCTCACCGGCTACGTGTTTATCGACGTGGTCGGCGTGGATTTGAACCGGTATGTGGAAGAAGCCGACCGGCTGATCCGGGAGCGGGTGAAGCTGCCGTCGGGATACGCGGCGCTCTGGAGCGGCCAGCACGAGGCGATGGCTCGAGTGCGCGATCGGCTCACCTACATCATCCCGCTGACGCTGTTCCTGGTCTTCCTGCTGCTCTACGTCAACACGCGGTCGTTGACCAAGACGGCGATTGTGGCGTTGGCGGTGCCGTTTTCGGCGATTGGCGCGGTCTGGTATCTCTACCTGCTCGGCTACAACATGAGCATCGCGGTGTGGGTGGGCCTGATTGCGCTGCTCGGCGTGGACGCGGCGACCGGCGTGTTTATGCTGCTCTACCTGGACCTGTCGTACGCGCAGGCGAAACGCGAAGGACGGCTGCGCTCGCTGGCCGATCTGCAGGAGGCCATCGTCAACGGTTCGGCCAAGCGGCTGCGGCCCAAGTTCATGACGGTGGCGACGATGTTCATCGGGTTCTTTCCGATCATGTGGGCGACCGGCACCGGGTCCGACGTGTGGAAGCGGATTGCCGCGCCGATGGTGGGCGGCATCTTTACGTCGTTTTTGCTCGAGCTGATTGTCTATCCGGCGGTTTACGAGCTCTGGAAATGGCACTTCGAGGTGAAGCCGGGGCTGCCCGCCTCGACGGATGCCGACGACTGACGGTGGCGGCATTTCGCCGTATCCGAAGATGCGGCTCCCGAAATACAATCAAGGAGGCGCCTTGGCGCCCATGTTCACGCACGAACCAAAGAGAGGTCTGCCGCTATGCGATCGATGACGACGTTGTTACTGCTGCTGCTGCTGCCGGTGTGCGCCTCCGCGCAAGACGCGTCTGCGCCCAAGACCGACAAAGACAGGTTGAGCTACGCGATGGGAATGGATCTGGGCAACCAGCTCAAGTTGAAATCGGTGGACATCGATCCGGCCGTGTTCGCGCAGGGGCTCAAAGCCGCGTTGGCGGGCAGCAAGACACTGCTGACCGAAGACGACGTCAAGACCATCATCGGCGACCTACAGAAGAGCATGATGGCCAAGCAGACCGAGATGGCCAAGGCCCTCGCCGACAAGAACAAGACGGAGGGCGAGGCGTTTCTCGCCGCCAACAAAGCCAAGCCCGGGGTCGTCACGCTGCCGAGCGGGATCCAGTACAAGATTCTGACCGCCGGCATGGGCAAGAAGCCGGCCGTCACCGATCAGGTGGTGTGTCAGTACCGGGGCACACTGATCGATGGCAAGGAAATCGACAGCACCTACGCCCGCAAGGAACCGGCCACGATTCCGGTCAGCGGCGTCATCAAGGGCTGGACCGAAATCCTGCAGCTGATGCCGACCGGCTCGAAGTGGCAGGTCATCATTCCTGCAGCCCTTGCCTACGGCGAGCGCGGCGCGGGCGCCGCGGTGGGCCCCAACGCCACGCTCATCTTCGAAATCGAGCTCACCTCGATCAAGGACGCCGCGCCCGTTCCGGTCAAAGGCAAATAGGGATTCTCGCGTGCGCACAAACTTCGGTATCATGACAACGTGAGCATTCCAGCGAGCCGACTGAACCGATCCTGGCGCTTCGGAGACCCCTGGAGCATCGCCGACGCCACCGAACTCTACGAGATTGGCCGCTGGGGCCAGGGATATTTTTCGATCGGCGACGAAGGCCACGTGCAGGTGCATCCGTCCAAGGACGGGCAGCACACCATCGACCTCAAGAGTCTCACCGATCACCTGCTGCTGCGGGGAATCGACCTGCCGATTCTCATCAGGTTCAGCGACATCCTCAAGCACCGGCTGCAGGACATTCACGACGCGTTCCAGGCGGCCATCGCGCAGCACGGCTACCAGGGGCGGTATTCCTGCGTCTATCCGGTCAAGGTCAATCAGCAGCGGCGCGTGGTCGAGGAGGTCGTCAAGTTCGGCCAGCCCTTCGGATTCGGCCTCGAGGCCGGCTCGAAACCCGAACTGCTCGCCGTCGCCGCGCTGGCGTCCAACGACGTGCCGATTATCTGCAACGGCTTCAAGGACGCCGAGTTCATCGAGATGGCCATGCTCGCCCAGAAGATCGGGCGCAACATCATCCCCGTGGTCGAAAAGTACAGCGAGCTCGGGCTCATCCTGGAGTACGCGGCCAAGGTGGGCGTCCGGCCCAACATCGGCATGCGCGTCAAGCTGGCGGCGCGGGGCAGCGGCAAGTGGCAGTCGTCGGGCGGCTACCGGTCCAAGTTCGGATTGACAGTCGGAGAAATCATCAAGGGCCTCGAGGAACTGCGCGGCCTGGGCATGCAGGATTGCTTCAAGCTCCTCCATTTCCACCTCGGCAGCCAGATCCCCAACATCCGCATCGTCAAGGCCGCGCTCAACGAAGCCGCGCGCATCTACGTCGAGCTGGCCAAGAGCGGGGCGGGGCTGGAATATCTCGACATCGGCGGCGGCCTGGGCGTCGACTACGACGGGTCTCGCACCAACTTCGAGTCGAGCGTCAACTACACGCTCGAGGAATACGCAGCCGACGTCGTCTACCACGTCCAGACGGTGTGCGACGATGCCGGGGTCAAGCACCCGACGATCATTTCGGAGAGCGGACGGGCGATTGCGGCGTATCACAGCGTGCTGGTGTTCAACGTGCTTGGCGTGACCGGGTTCCGTGAGCAGGACATTCCGCAGGTCGGCGCGAACGAGGAACTCGAGCAGCCCATTATCGATCTGCGCGAGACGCTGCAGAACGTCTCGGCCAGAAACGTCCTCGAGAGCTTCAACGACGCCCAGCAGGCACTCGAGATGGCGCTCAACCTGTTTACCGGCGGCTATCTGCCGCTCGAGCAGCGTTGCCACGCCGAGGCGCTCTACTGGGCCATCTGCTCGAGGATCCAGCGGCTCATCCAGCAGTTGGACGAAATCCCGGAAGATCTGCAGGGCCTCGACGAACAGCTGGCCGACACGTACTTCTGCAACTTCTCGCTGTTCCAGTCGATGCCCGACAGCTGGGCCATCAAGCAGCTGTTTCCGGTGATGCCCATTCACATGCTGGAGAAGCCGCCGACCAGCCACGCGGTGCTGGGCGACATCACGTGCGACTCGGACGGCAAGATCGATCAGTTTATCGATCGGCGCGACGTCAAGCGCACGCTGCCGCTGCACGTGCTGAACGGCGAACCGTATTACCTGGCGGTGTTTCTGCTGGGCGCGTACCAGGAGATCCTGGGCGATATGCACAACCTGTTCGGGGACACGCACACCGTGCACGTGACGCAGGACGAACAGGGCGGCGTCGTGCTCGATCACCTCATCAAGGGCGACACGGTCCGCGAAGTGCTGCAGTACGTCAACTACAACCCCGACAGTCTGGTCAGCAAGCTGCGGGCGGATACCGAAACCGCCGTGCGCGAAGGCAAACTCTCCTACGAAGAATCGGGCCGGCTGCTGCGCTTCTACGAAGAAGGCCTGCAGGGGTATACCTACCTCGAAGATCCCAAGGGATAGACGGGCAAGGGCCCTGGCGGGGGCGGCCCCCGTCTTCCACGATCGTCAGTACTGCACCAGCAGCCTCGCCTCTCGCGTGATCTCCGCCTCGCTCGGCAGGAACGCCGCTTCCAGCGTCGGCGCATACGGCACCGGCGTATCGAGCGCGCCCATCACCCGAATGGGCGCATCGAGCGCCTCGAACGCCTCTTCCTGGATGATGGCGGCGAGACTCTCGCCGATGCCGCCGGTCCGGGTGTCCTCGTGAACGATGAGGACGCGGCCGCAGTGACACGCGACGGCCAGAAGCGTGTCGCGATCGAGCGGCGCGAGGCATCGCAGATCCACCACCGTCGCCTCGATTCCTTCGGCCGCCAGCGTCGCGGCCACGCGCATCGCCACGTGCACGTAGGCGCCGTAGGAGATGATGGCCAGGTCGCCGCCCGACCGGCGCACGGCGGCCTTCCCCAGCGGCATGGGCGCGGGTGGACACTGGTCGAGCACCTGCCTGATGGACGGGTCGCGATACAGCGCGATGTGTTCGTAGTAGAGCACGGGGTCCGGATCGGCCACAGCCGCGGCCATCAGGGCCCGGGCGTCGTGCGGCGTGGAGGGCACGACAATCTTCAGGCCCGGCGTCCGATAGAACCAGCTTTCGGTATTCTGGCTGTGGTACGGCCCCGCGTGGCGCAAACCGCCCCACGGCATCCGCAGCACCATCGGCACGTGCTGCCCGAACCGGTAGCGGTTCTTCGCCGCGTTGTTGACGAGTTGATTGAAGCCGGTCGCCACGAAGTCGTTGAACTGCATCTCGGCGATCGGCCGCAGGCCGGCCATCGCGGCGCCCGCCGCCGCGCCGATAATCGCGGCTTCGGCGATCGGCGCGTTCAGGATTCGGCCGCCGAACTCGGCCAGCAGCGGCCGCAGCATCAGAAACGCGTTGCCGTACTTGCCGCCCACGTCCTCGCCGATGACGAACACGCGGGGGTCCGCGCGAAGCGCATCCTCGACGCCGCGCATCACCGCTTCGAGCAGCGTCTGCCCTTTCGGATCGAAGGGCGGCCCCGTCTCAACCGGCGGCAGATCGCATCCGGCGCGAACGCCGGCTCTCGCCTCCGAGGTCAGCGCCTCGACGCGTGGCCGGACACTCGATCCGCTCACCACTCCCCCGCCCACACCCGCCGCGTCGGGCCACTGGGCCGCAATCACCGTGTGCGCCTCGGCTTCGACCATCGCTTCGGCATCGCGCTTGAACGCGGATACGGCGCCAGCCTCGATCACGCCGTCCGCGATCAACCGCTCTTCGTACCGACGGAGCGGATCGCGCGCGGCCCAGAACGTGTAGCGCTCGGCGTCAGCGTACCCGGTTCCGGTGAGCTCCGGATACTCGAACGACGGCGGTACGTCGCGCCCGTGATAGAGCATGTCGTCGTGATGCGCATGACCGCACATCCGCATGCTGACCAATTCGATGAGCGCCGGCCCGCCTCCGGCCCTGGCGCGTTCGGCAGCCCAGGCAAACGCCGCCGCGATCTCGTCGGGATCGGTGCCGTCCAGCGTGATGCCGGGAATGCCGTAGCCGACCGCCTTGTCGGCAAACACGCGCACCGCGCTCTGGTCCGACACCGGCGTGGACAGCGCCGTCTGATTGTTCTGCACGCAGAACACCACCGGCAGCCGACGCACCGCGCACAGATTGATCGCCTCGTGCCACTCGCCGAGCGAGGTTGATCCGTCTCCGATGTAGGAGACCGCCACACGCTCCTGCCCTGTCAGTTTGAACGCCAATCCCATCCCGGCCATCGACATGGTCGGCACGATGAGCGGAGCGGCGGGCGGATAGATGCCCCACCCGAAATCTCCGAGGTGCAAATCACGCCCGTCCATCGGCGGCCCCGCCTTGGCCATCTGCGCCGAGAGCACCATCCGCACGGTGTCGGCGCCCGGGCGCATCGCCAGAGCGGCGCCGAGGTCGCGAATCATCGGCGCGATGACATCACCCTGCCACGTCCCGTCCGTGCCTCGCCAGGCCGCGCCGCGCTTCAGTCTGATCGCCGACGCATAGATCGCCTCTTGTCCGAGGGAACGGAATCCTTTGCCCTGAAACGCGGCTGATCCGTATTTGACTTCCCCGCGCAGAAAG
>Ga0194060_10000434_pt1 | contig 30515 bp, 15 predicted proteins | sample SepL225m_MetaG_FD_163427 | JGI IMG/M metagenome (GOLD analysis project Ga0194060, IMG submission 163427) | Anoxic zone freshwater microbial communities from boreal shield lake in IISD Experimental Lakes Area, Ontario, Canada - Sep2016-L222-5m | ecosystem: Environmental > Aquatic > Freshwater >...
TTCCAGCCTAGCGGCACGCTCGCCAGCCTCAACGGCAAGAACCCGCTCGGCCAGTGGACATTGACCGTGACCGATGGGGTCGCCGCGAATACCGGCACCCTGGTCGCCTGGGCGCTGCGCATGAAGACCACCGGGGTGCAGCACGTCTTCCCCTGGGACACCTTCGCCTCCGGCTTCTTCGGCCAGTCCGATAACGTAGTGGTGCGCCTCATCGCCTACCCGTCGCTGAGCAGCGGTCGTAACGGCACGCCCCTCTTCCAGCACCCCGACGCCTCCGCCACCACCTTCCCCTTCCGCGTGCGCGGCACCCAGGTGCGCGTCGTGGATTCCCAAAACAAGGGGCAGCCCGGTGCCATCGTCTTCCGCCTCAACGATGCCACGTCCCGTGACCAACAGCTCTTTGCGGCCTCGACCAACGCCCCGGCCTACACTACCGACGCGCTTGGCTACCTTGGCGGACGTGGCACGCTCGCCATCTCCGATACCCTGATCGCCCTGGCTCCGGTGTCACTGCCCGGTGCCTACGCCAACGCCTACTCGCAAACCGTGCGTCTCTACGCCACGAATATTCTGACCACCACCAATGGCGTCAGCGGCACGCCTGTGACCGCATCTGGCATGCAGACCGTCACCGTCTCGCTGAATCACCCCCTGGCCCTCTTCGACCTGAGCGTCTCCCTGGAGTGGGACGCCCGCTACGACACCCGTTTTATGGCCCAACTCCAGACGGATCTCGCCCGCGCCTCGGAATTGCTCTTCCAGGCCAGCCACGGCCAGGCCGCCTTCGGCAACGTCACCATCTTCTACGACCGCGAGAATTGGGATCGCGCCGACATTCGGATCTACGCCTCCAACCGGGTACGGCCCTCCGCGATGATCGGCGGCGTGGTCGGCCAGGAAGTCACTGACCCGATCACGCAAACGGTGCTGTACGATCCTGGCCAAGTCCGCATGGGTGCGATCTGGAACCGCTTTGGCTCCACCACCGGCAACCTCAGCGAGGATTGGCCGCGCACCCTCGTCCATGAGCTTGGTCACTATCTCTTCTTCCTCGAAGATAACTACGTTGGGTTGAAGAACGGCCAGATTACGGCGGTCACCACGTGCCCTGGACTGATGGGCGATAGCTATACCGCCACCTGGCAGTATCAGACCAGCGCAAGCTGGAGTCCGGGCTGCAATGCGACCTTTTCCAACCAGACCACCGGACGTGCCGATTGGGCCACCATCCAGACGTTTTACCCGGCCCTGATCACGCCGACCCTGCCGCTGAGTACGCTGCCGTCTGGCCCTCTCCATCTGCCGCTGCCGCTGACCGAGATTACCTCGGTGGACCCGCTCACGCCGACGGTGCGCCTGGATGTGCCGATCTTCTACACCGTGAACGTCACCGGCGAGCGGACGCTGCCTGCGCTCACGGCGCGGGCCTACCTCTTCCAGCAGAGTCACGGTAGCCCCGCCCTCCAACTGACCTCCCTCGGGCGGGCGAACAGTGATCAGGTGCTGGCCCGTGGTGCCCGCGTCGGCGACCGGCTCTGCCTGTTTGAGCCAACTCGCTTCGGCTGTGAAACGATTGCGGCCGGTAATGAACGCCTGACTCTGACCAGTCAACCCGCCTGGCAGCCCAGCATCCAGGTGACACCTGTCACATCCGTGACCCTGGACGTAACCGTGAGCGGGGTGCCGCCGGGGGCGACCGGGCTGCGTGCCGACCTCTACCCGCTGGATGACGACCCGCACCCGCCAACGATCACCCTCACCGCGATGGGAAGCGGAGTCTATTCCGGCACCTTCACCCTGGCCTATCCGCTGCAAGGGGCGTACATCCACCTGCACACCACCGATGGGCCAACGCCGACCTGGGAAACCGTGACGAGCTTTGCGATGGGCGGGAACGCCGGCGGATTCTCGCGCACGGGCGGCGGATTCTCGCGCACCGGCGGCGGATTCTCCCGTACCGGCGGCGGATTCTCGCGCACCGGCGGCGGATTCTCGCGCACCGGCGGCGGATTCTCGCGCACCGGTGGCGGTTTCTCCCGTACCGGCGGCGCTCCCGTCTCGTCCGCCGAGGGCGACGTGCTGCTGATGGGGGACAGCCTCACCTTCGCCCTCGGCCAGTTCTTGCTGCTCCAGACCACCAGCAGCCTGCCGCCGCTACCGCCGTGGGCCTCGCTGATCGGGCAGGGCTACGAGTTCACCACCTCGCCGGTGCCCAATGCCCCGAACCTGACCGGCAGCGCCCTCAGCTTCAGCTACCTGGACAGCGACGTACCCGCCGGGGAGGAGTCCGGCATCCAGGTTTACTACCGCAGCCCGACGGCGACGGCGTGGACGGCGATCACCACGACGCTGGACATGGCCTACAACATGGCCTCCATCCCGACCCAGGGGCCGGGGCTGTACGCGCTGACGAGCAGTGTCATGGTACCGATTGCCGGGCCGGGCTGGAGCATCTTCGCCTACCCGGTGGTGGGGCGTCCGATAACGGTGGCGCTGGAGGGTATTTTTGGGACGTACACGGCGGTCTACGGCTACAATCTGGCGGATACCGCCGACCATTGGAAGCTCTACTCACCGACGACCCTGGCGTGGAACGACCTGTCTGATCTGGAGTACGGGCATGGCTACTGGATCGAATCAACCGAGGCGATCACGCTGCCGCTGCACGGATCGCTGACGACGCAGAAGAGTCAGTCTAGCCTGGCGCAGTCCATGCCCGCGCCGCCGATGACGATCTACGCGGTCGCCGGTGGCCCGTCGCCCGTGCCGGGGCAGGTGGCGACGGCGACCATCGGCGGGGTGCGCTGCGCCGAGACGACAACGCGGCTGTTTGGAGGTCAAGTCGTGTACGCCCTGGATGTGCCGACCGTCAGTGAAATCCCTGGCTGCGGGACGCCCGACGCCCTGGTGGATGTCACCTTGGGCGGGCAGCGCGTGGGGCAGGTGCGCTGGGCGAGCGGGCCGCAACCCCTGGGGGCCGGAGGCGTACCCTCGCGTGTGCTCCTGCCGCTTGTCTATCGTTAGACATGCCCTCACCCCCCAGCCCCCTCTCCCTGAACGGGAGAGGGGGAGTCGGACGTGTCCTGTTGCAGAATATCTCCCCTCTCCCCGTGAGGGAGAGGGGCCGGGGGTGAGGGCCGGAGGGTAATTTTGCAACGATCCTAGTGAGTACCGACCCCGTATCGTCCTGTGATACAATGCGCTATGCTGCTGAGTACGTCGCCAGAGTTCTATCGTATGGCGCTGCGACACGATACTCCACCCCTAATAAAGAAAGCGAGAGGCTGCTATGCGGAAGAAGATTAGCATTATCGGCGCTGGGTTTGTTGGCTCGACCACCGCTCATTGGCTGGCAGCCAAGGAGCTGGGCGATATTGTGCTGCTGGATGTCGTGGACGGAATCCCACAGGGCAAGGGTCTGGATCTCTTCGAGGCCGCGCCGATTGAGGGCTTTGATGTGCGGGTGACGGGTACGAACGACTACGCCGACACCGCCGGCTCGGATGTGATTGTGGTGACATCGGGTGCGCCGCGCAAGCCGGGCATGAGCCGCGAGGATCTGATCAAGGTCAACGCGAATATCACCCGCGACTGTATCTCGAAGGCGGCCCCGCTCTCGCCCAACGCCGTGATCATTATGGTGAATAACCCGCTGGACGCGATGACCTACGTGGCCGCCGAGACGGCCGGTTTTCCCAAGAATCGGGTGATCGGTCAGGCCGGCGTACTCGACAGCGCCCGCTACCGCGCCTTCATTGCGCTGGAGACGGGCGTCTCGGTCGAGGATATTCAGGCCATGCTCATGGGCGGCCACGGCGACGAGATGGTGCCGCTGCCGCGTTTCTCGACGATCTCCGGCATCCCGGTGAGCGAGTTTATCGCCGCCGACCGGCTTGAGGCGATTGTGGATCGGGCGCGCAAGGGCGGTGGCGAGATCGTGAACCTGCTGAAGACCGGCAGCGCCTACTACGCCCCGGCGGCGGCCACCGCTCAGATGGTTGAGGCGGTGATCAAGGATAAGAAGCGCGTGCTCCCGGTGGCGGCCTACCTGAATGGTGAGTACGGCCTGAGCGACATGTACTTCGGCGTGCCGGTGGTGCTGGGGGCCGGCGGCGTTGAGAAGATCATCGAACTGCCGCTGAACGACGAAGAGAAGGCTCTGGTGAAGAAGTCGGCCGATGCGGTACGCGCAACCCTGGAGACTTTGAAGACCCTCTGATGGAGGCAGTGGTGAGGTTAAAAATTGAGAATTGAAAATAGTGGTGTGCGCTGTTTACAATCAGAGGTGTGGTAGGAGAGACCCCCTTGTCGCTACTGCTGGTGCGCTCCGCGTGTTCGTTCTCAATTTTTAACGCTCAATGCTCCGCATGAGGTACCCGTGAAGGTAAGCACAACGACGATCCCTTCCCCAAACCCACCCGGCGCAGGATCTGATCGCCGGAAGTTCCTGAGCGGCGAGCAGTTTTATACCCTCGCCCGCTGGATGATGATCCTGCTGCTCTTTGCGATCACACAGTTCATTACCATCAAGCCGATTTGGCCGATCCGAATCGATAGCAACCCGCTGGTGGTGATGCTCCTGGCCTACACGGCCTTCAGTCTGCTGGCGAGTCTGGCGGTGTTCCTGCCCGGCATCGGGCATCTGATCAGCCTGGCCTATCTGATCGATATTGGGTTTATCTCGCTGATGGCCTTCTTCGGCGGCGATCAGTACGCGATCTTTTTTCCCCTCTATATGTTGCCGCTGATCAACGCGGCCATCCGTCAACATTCATCGGTTGGGCTGCTCTCCGGGATCATGGCCGCGATCTTCTACATAACGGCCTTCCTCGGCTCGCGCTACTATATCGACTTGCGCCCCATCGCGATTCTGGAGTATGTGGGGCTTGGTCTGCGCAGCCTGATGCTGAGCCTCGTTCCCTGGATCACGAACGCCCTGGCCGAGCGCTGGAGCGAGAGCAACCGGCAGAGCGTGGCCGTGGCCGAGCGGCAGTCGGAGCAAGCTCTGATTGATGCACGCGCCTACCGCGACCAGATGCGCTCGCTCTATGAGGTGGCCTACTCGCTCTCGACGACGATGGACTACCGCCATGTGCTGGATGCCGCTCTGCGTGAGAGTCGCCGATTGGTGCCCTACACCTGCGGCTTTGTGCTGCTCTCTTCTGGCGAGGAGAACGAACTGTATGTGGCGGCAAGCGAGTCACTCGGTATCTCCGACCAGTCCCGCAAACTGACGCTGACCAAGGACGGTCTGGCCGATGTGTTGCGATCCACCGAATCGCGCACGGTCGATATTAGCAAGCAGCGCGACCTCCAGGTCTTTGATACGCTGCGCACCTGCCGAAGCGCCTGTATCGTGCCGCTGCGGGCGGCCTTGCGCACCTACGGACTGATGGTGGTGGCGACGGATCGGGCGACTTCGTTCACCGGCGAGCAAACTGATATGCTCACGGCGCTGGCGGGCTACGCGATCATTGCTCTGCATAACGCCCAGTTGATCTTCGATCTCAAGGAGGAGCGCACCAAGCTGCTCTCGAAGGAGGAGGAGGTGCGCCACCAACTGGCCCGTGACCTGCACGACGGCCCGGCCCAGTCGGTTGCGGCGATTGTGATGAATGCGGAGTTTATCAAGAAGTTGCTCGAACGCGACCCGAAGCGGGTGATCGACGAACTGGATAAGCTCAGCGCCCTCGCGAAGCGCACCACCTACGAGATTCGCACGATGCTGTTTGAGCTGCGCCCGCTGGTGTTGGAGACCCAGGGCCTGAAGGTGACGCTGGAGCAGTACCTTGAGCGCTTCAAAAATAACAGCGCCGGGACGCAGATTGTGCTTGAGACTGATCGGCTCGGCGATATTCATCTCGATACGAAGACCGAGGGCACGCTCTTCAACATCATCCAAGAGGCGGTGAATAACGCCCTCAAGCACGCCAAGGCCAAGCACATCTGGGTGCGGATGCACAACGAGCCGAAGCTGCTGCACACGGTTGTGCAGGACGATGGCGCTGGGTTCGACAAGGCCGCCGTGTTGCGCACCTATGAGAAGCGCGGCTCCTTCGGCCTGCTGAATATCGATGAGCGCGCCCGCCTTGTCGGTGGTCAGGCCGATATGGAGTCGGCAATCGGTGAAGGCACGAAAGTAACAATTGTGGTACCAATCGAGTAGGGGCGAAGCAGTGAACTAGTCGCGGAGCGACTAGTTCACTGCTTCGCCCCTACGAGGACCCCATGGATAACCCCTACCTCTCGACCCAACGTGTCCGCGCCGCCCTGCGTTCCCTCGACCTGCGGCCCACCCGTGGCATGGGCCAGAACTTCCTGATCGACCCGCTCGCTCTGGATACGATTGTGCGCGCCGCCGACCTGAGCGCCGCTGACCTGGCGGTTGAGGTTGGCCCTGGCCTCGGTGTGCTGACCTGGGAGTTGCTACAACTCGCCGGGCAGGTGGTGTCGGTTGAACTCGACAAGCGCCTGGTCGCCCGTCTTCACGAGGAGTTCGCCGACTCAACCCTGCGGATCATCCAGTCTGATGTGTTGCGGATCTCGCCCGCCGAAATCCTGGCTCAAGCCGGGGAGATCGCCTCCCGGCCCTACAAGCTGGTGGCCAACCTGCCCTACGCAATCACCGCGCCGGTGCTGCGGCATTTCCTTGAGGGTGTCCCGCCACCAGAACTGAGCGTGGTACTCGTGCAGTGGGAGGTGGCCGAGCGGATCTGTGCCACACAGGGCGATCTGAGCGTTCTGGCGCACTCGGTGCAACTGTATGTCACGCCGGAGATTGTGGCCCGTGTCCCTTCCAGCAGCTTCTACCCCGCCCCGGCGGTCGACTCGGCGGTGCTGCGGATGCGCCGACGCCCCACGCTGGCCGTGGATGTGGACAGTGTGGCTGGCCTGTTCCGCGTGATCAAGGCCGGGTTCCTTCAGCCGCGCAAGCAACTCGGCAACGCCCTACCCGGCGGTCTGGCCGCCCTGGGAACCATCCTGCCCCGCGATCTGGCCCTGGCTGCCCTGGCTGCCGCCAATGTAGATCCGATGCGCCGCGCTGAGACTCTTAGCCTCGCCGAGTGGGCCGCGATTTATCACACCCTAAGGCATGTTTCAATCCAGATTGACAATTCAGCGACGAAACGATGACGCGGTGAGGCGCTCCGTATCGCCTCATCGCCTCATCGCCTCGTCGCAAGACGCTCCGTATCGCCTCATCGCCTCATCGCCTCGTCGCAAGACGCTCCGTATCGCCTCATCGCCTCATCGCCTCATCGCTGAACTGTCAAGCTGAATGTGCCCATTTTGAAACATGCCTAAGACAAGGTTAAGAACAGCTTTATAGTTTGCTGTGAACGTAGCGCCGCCTTCCAGGCGGTCAGGAGTACCACCGCAGGCTAGAAGCCCGCGCTACGAACGGTAAACCTGAAACCTGGCACATGAAACCTTGTCTAAGGCATGTTTCAATCTAGCTTGACAGTTCAGCGATGAAACGATGACGCGGTGAGGCGTTCCGTATCGCCTCATCGCCTCATCGCCTCATCGCAAGACTGTAAAGCTGAATGTACCCATTTTGAAACATGCCTAACGTAAATTTGTGAACCATGCTACAATGAAATGCCGTCCCTCTATTTTGAAGTAGCACGGAGCGAAAATACTATGGCACAGGTCGATCAGTCGGACACGTTCGCCGCGTTGGGCAAGCATCAGTACATTAACTTGGCCACCTACCGTAAGAGCGGTGAGGCGATACGAACCCCCGTCTGGTTCGCGCTGAGCGGTGGCAAGGTCTATGTGATGACCTCGAAGAACTCGGGGAAGGTGAAACGCATCCGCAACAACGGGCGCGTGCAGATCGGCCCATCTGACATGAGCGGGAACCCGCGTGGCGAGATGCTTGACGGTATGGCGCGTGTGCTTGGCCCAGGTGAGCAGGCGCTGGCGAAGGATGTGCTTGATCGGAAGTACGGCCTGATCAAGGCGGTCTTCGACTTCTTCATCACCCTCAGCGGCGGAGAGCGCGACTGGATTGAGGTTCTACCGGCGTAGGCAAGATTTCAATTGCCAGGTTTCAGCTTTACAGTGTGGCGATGAGGCGAGAATGCGACGAGGCGATGCTATCGCGTCCTCGCGTCCTCGCGTCTCCGCCACACTGTAAAGCTGTTCTGAACCATGTCGTAGGCAAATTATAGAGTGCAGATGGGGCCGTCGCTGAGGTACACCTCGGCGATGGCCTCATCTGATGAGTAGTCGTTGGTGAAGAAGGCACGATGCAGCAGCCGACTCTGATTGCGATCATTGGCCCGACGGCGGTGGGCAAAACGGCGGTGGCGATCCGCATGGCCAGCCGCATGGGCGGCGAGATCATCTCGGCCGACTCGCGGCAGATGTACCGGCAGATGGACATCGGCACGGCCAAACCGACCCCGGACGAGCGTGCGGCGGCGGTACATCACCTGATCGACATTCGTAACCCGGACGAAGCGTTCTCGCTGGCGGACTATCAGGATCTGGCGCTGGCGTCAATCGCGGATTGTGTCTCCAGGGGGCGGGTGCCGCTGCTGGTGGGAGGCACCGGCCAGTACCTCGCCGCCGTGCTGGAGGGCTGGCAGATCCCACGGGTGCCGCCGCAGCCAGAACTGCGCGCCGAGCTAGAGCGCGAGGCCGCCGAGTGCGGGAGCGGGGCGCTGCACGCCCGCCTGGCCGAGGTGGATCCGGTTGCGGCGGCGCAGATCGCGCCGAACAACCTGCGCCGGGTGATCCGTGCGCTGGAGGTGTACGCGGTGAGCGGCGAGCCGATCTCGGCGCAGCAGACGCGGGTATCGCCGCCGTACCACATCCGCACGATCTGGCTGAGCCGCGAGCGTGAGGAGATCTACCGGCGCGCAGACCAGCGCGTAGACGCGATGGTGGCTGGAGGACTGGCCGATGAGGTGGCGGGCCTGCGTGTGCGCGGCTACGGCTGGGAACTACCGGCAATGTCGAGCCTGGGCTACATCCAGTTGCGGCCCTACCTGGAGGGCGCGGCCAGCCTGGAGGCGTGCGTCGAGCGGCTGAAGTTCGACACCCACAGCTTCATCCGCCGCCAGGATGCATGGTTCCGTCGCCTGCCAAACCTTGAGGTGTGGACACCGGGGATGGGCGAGTGGCAGGATGGGTAGGGGCAGCTCGCAAGCCGCCCCCTCCGCCATTGTGCTGTCATCCCGCCCGACTGCTAGAGGAACCGCACGACACCGGTATCGAGATCGTAGATAGCGCCCGCGATCTTCACCTTGCTCTGCGTGATGAGGTCTGCAAGCACAGACGTAGCACTGAGGGTGGCGATGGTGCGTGTAACATTTATCTCTACCGCGTTGTCCAGCAGATCGCCGGGCTTGGCGCGAGCCTCCTCGACTGCGGGGGTGATCGCCTGTACCAGCATCGCGATATCGCCAGGAGCCTCGCCAGTCCCGCCGAGAATATCAATTGTGGCCTTGACCGCACCACAGCGCTCATGGCCGAGAACCAGGATCAGCGGAATCTTCAGTTCGGCGGCACCAAACTCAATGCTCCCGGTTACGGCGTGGTCAAGCGTATGACCAGCGGTGCGGATAACAAAGATATCGCCGAGTCCACGGTCGAAAATAAGTTCGGGCGGCACACGCGAATCGACACAGCCGAGGACAGTGGCAAAGGGCTGCTGCTTGGCAGCCACCGTTGTACGGCGGGCCGGGTTACTATTCGGGTGGCCCTCTTTGTCAGCCACAAAGCGCTGGTTGCCCTCACGCAGGCGGGCCAGGGCGTCGTCGGGACTCGTGATGGCGGGTTCGACGGTGGGTTCAGGGGACGGGACAAGGGTGGCAGGAGCTGCTGCCGGTGTCGATGACCCGCAAGCGGCGAGACCGGCGCTTAGGACACTCAGCCCAGCAAGACGAAGGAGATCGCGACGGGGAAGACGTTGAGTAGGCATTGAGTAGGTTCCTCAAAGATCGCTGGTTACACACATCCGTATAGAACACCCAATTCCACGACTTCATATGGTCTGTGGATTAGAGCGCCGGCTGCTCGGCGTCATCGGGGGGCGAGGAGGCGAACGCCACCTCGTCATCGGACTCCAGGTGGCGCATATCGTTGATGCTCAGCGTATCCCAGCCGCCGGGGGCGCAGCCCAGGATGCTGATCGACGTATTGCCGATATGCGGGAAGCGCTTGAAGCCATCACCGTGAAAGCTCTCGGCGTGAGCCAAGAGCATGCGGATGCAGCCGCCGTGTGTCACCAGGGCGATTGTCTCACCGTCATGGTGGGCGATAATCGCCTCAAGAGCCTCGACGACCCGCTTGCGCAGGGCCGAGAGTGTCTCCCCACCGCCGCGAGGAATGTCCTGGCCCTGCTCAAGCAGGGTGGCCTCAATGGGGAATCGCTCGCGAATCTCAGTGTAGTGCAGGCCGCTCCACGTACCCAGATCGATCTCGCGGAGGGGCGGGTAGAGCTGGACGGGCACACGCACGGCGGCACCGAGATCCCAGGCGGTCTGATAGGCGCGGGTGAGGTCGCTACTATAGATGGCATCGAACTGGATCTGCTCAGACTGAATTCGCTGCGCGAGTCGGCGGGCCTGGCGCAGTCCAAGATCGTTTAGTGGCACATCGGCGTGGCCCTGCCAGCGCCCTGCCAGGTTCCAGTCCGTCTCGCCGTGGCGGATCAGGTAGATGGTGCTGGTCATCAATGATGCTCCTCGCGCACGTCTGTCATAGCGTATGCGGCGCTATCCGCCAGCATAATACCATAATCTGTGCTATTCGAACTTTCATCCTTCATCCCTCCCAGGGCTGTTGCAAAGTCGTGTGATCGCCGGGCAGCCCTCACCCCCCACCCCTCTCCCCGTGAGGGAGAGGGGGTGGGGGGTGAGGGCCGGAGGGTGACTTTGCAACAGCCCTTCATCTTTCAGAATGTTGACAAGCGGTTAAGCTCCTTGTAGGATCTCTCAACCGTCTGGCGCATGCGCTACCTGGCGGATACTCCAACACGTAAGGCATGTTTTAAACCCAATACTTTTCGAATAGGGCAATCTCGCACCCTCACCCCCTGCCCCTCTCCCTCACGGGGAGAGGGGGCGGGGGGTGAGGGCTGAGCGGTGGCAGATTCCTTATTTGAAAAGTATTGGTTTCAAACCAGCGTGACAGTTTGGACCCATGCACCGCGTCCTGTTGCGGCAAATCTGCAATCTGAAATCCGCCTGAGGTTACGTTATGTCAACCCTCATCCTCTATAACGGCCCGATCTACACGCGTGATCCGCAACTGCCGGTGGTGCGGGCGATAGCCATCCGCGCCGGGCACATCGTTGCGCTGGGCAGCGAGGGCCATGTGCAGGCTGCTACCGCCTCGGCGGGTCGCAGCGAGGGGATCAACCTCAAGGGCCGTGCCGTGCTGCCCGGCCTCACCGATGCCCACGTCCATATAAACTACCAGGGGATGGCCAGCCAGGAGGTGCGCCTCGGCGGGGCGAGTAGCATCGCTGAGGCCGTGGGTCGAGTCGCTGACCGCGCCCGCAGTCTGGCACCCGGCGTATGGCTGCGCGGCAGCGGCTGGGATCACTCAGCCTGGGGCGGCCAGTGGCCCACGTGCAGCGATCTCGACGTGGTCTGCCCCAGGAACCCGGCCATTTTCACCCGCAAGGACGGCCACTCGATCTGGGTGAACAGCGCAGCCCTGGCCCTGGCCGGCATCAACAACGCCACCCCCGACCCTGTCGGGGGCCATATTCAGCGTGACCGCAGCGGCGTGGCGACGGGCATTCTGCTGGAGAATGCGATGGAGTTGATCCGCGCCGTGGTGCCGCCGCCTCGCCCCGAGGAGCGCCACGCCGCCCTGCGCATCGCTCTGCGCGAGGCGTTGAGCTACGGGATCACCAGCCTGCATATTCCGCCCGGCATCCGCCCCAGCGACGGCAGCGAGATCCTGGCCGACCTGCAAACGCTACGCGGGCAGGGCGATCTCAACGTGCGCTGCCTTGCGCACATTTCGGCGGGCGATCTGGAGGCGGCCATCGCCCTGGGGCTACATAGCGGCCTGGGCGACAGCGTGCTGCGCGTCGGCGGGCTGAAGATCTTCGCCGATGGCTCCCTCGGATCGGAGAGCGCCGAGATGCTGAGCCACTACGAGGGCCGTCGGCACCTGGGCATAGCCACGATTGAGCGCGAGGTGCTGAATGCGATGGTGGCGCGGGCCAACACCAACGGGATCAGTGTGGTCATCCACGCCATCGGCGACGCGGCCAACCGTAAGGTGCTGGACGCGATTGAACTGGCCCGTGGCGACGGCGACCCGCCAATCCTGGCGATGCCTAACCGTATCGAGCACTGCCAGGTACTCCATCCCAAAGACATCGCTCGCTTCGCTGCGCTGGGCGTGGTCGCCTCAATGCAGCCCATCCACTGCACCAGCGATATGTCCAGCGCCGATGAGCTGTGGGGCGAGCGCAGCGCCCACGCCTACGCCTGGCGCGAACTGCGAGACAGCGGGGCCACCCTGGCCTTCGGCTCTGACGCTCCGGTTGAGACGATGAACCCCTGGCCCGGCATTCACGCCGCCGTCACTCGCCAGCGACCAGACGGATATCCGGTAGGCGGCTGGTACCCCGAGCAGCGCCTCACGGTCGGCGAGGTGATCGACGCCTACTGTATCGGCCCGGCCATCGCCAGCGGCGAGGCAGGCCAGAAGGGCCGCCTCGCCCCCGGCATGCTCGCCGACCTGGCTGTTCTCACCGGCGACCCGTTTCACAGTACGCCGAGCGAACTGCACGCCATCACCGCCGCGATGACCCTCGTGGGGGGCAAGGTTGTGTTTGAGCGGTAGGATAAGTTCTTTTTTATTGCTATTCGGCGGCTTCGCCGCCGAATAGCAATAAAAGCAATACCGCAAAAGTAACGCTGTCATTCTGAGCGAAGCGAAGAATCCCAGCCGGGATTCTTCGCTTCGCTCAGAATGACAAGACGCTTCACAGCGTTATTTTTGCGTATTGCCAATAAAAAGTGGGTCTGGGGCGCGGGTCCATCTACAAGTATAGAAGAGAGTGTCATGTTCCGTAACCGACAGCTTATGGCCGTGGTGAGCAGCCACTTCATGATCGATATGCTGAACAGCACCGGCGCGGTGCTGCTGGCCGTGCTGGCCGGACCGCTCGGCCTAAGTAATATCCAGATCGGCACCGCACTGACCGCCTACGTGCTGATTGGCGCGCTCTCCCAGCCGCTGTTTGGCCTGCTGGCCGACCGGATGCCGGACAGGGCCATGCTACTGGCCGGAGTCGGCCTGGTCTGGATGTGTATGTTCTCGACACTAGTGGCCCTGGCCCCGAACTGGACGCTGCTGCTGCCGGTCTTCCTGCTCGTGCCGCTGGGCAGCGGGCTGTTCCACCCGGTCGGCACGGCGGCGGCGGCGGCGGCTGACCCCGAGCGGGCCAGTAGCGCCACGGCGATCTTTTTCTTCGGCGGGCAAGCCGGGCTGGCCCTTGGGCCGTTTTTGGCGGGCTACCTGGTCAGTCACTTCCAACGCATCGGCTTGATCCCGCTGGCCGCAATCGGCCTGCTTCCCGCTATTTTGCTCTTCACCGCCAGCCGCCCCGAATCTGCGCATACCCGCCATACGGCCAGGGCCGCCCGTCCACATGCCGAGCGCACCCACATCGCGGTCAGCCTGATCGTGGCCTTCATCGTGCTGGTGGCCGTGCGCTCGTCGATCCAGGCTACCTACCAGGCGTTTCTGCCCAAGCTGTTCAGCGACCGTGGCTGGGATCCCGCCATGTTCGGGCTGCTGGCGGGCGTCTTTATGGGCGCGGGCGCGATTGGCCAGGTGATTAGCGGCGTGGTGGCCGACCGCTTCGGCATGCGGGTGACGGTGATCTGGCCGCTGCTGCTGAGTATCCCCACGGGCATGATCTGTTTCCTGACCCCGACAAGCTGGCTGATCTTCGTTGCCTGCGCGACGACCGGCCTGCTGGTGGGCGGCCAGCACAGCGTGCTGGTGGTGTACGCACAGCAACTGTTGCCGGTGAAGCAGGGCTTCGCCGCTGGACTCATCCTCGGATTCACCTTTGCCAGTGGGGCAATCGGCACATGGATCGCCGGACTCCTGGCCGATGTCGTCGGCCTACAGACGGTGATGGTTGGCCTGACCCTGCTCGGCCTGCCAGTGGCACTCCTCGCCATGACCCTGCCCGGTCGCCCACACCGCACGCCGGTTGCGACTGCCTCAGCCACGGCAGCAGTGCCGGTATCTGCGGGGGATTAAGGCCAATACTTTTCGAATAAGCCGACCTTGCCCCCTCACCCCCTGCCCCTCTCCCTCACGGGGAGAGGGGGCTGGGGGGTGAGGGCTAATTGGGATTAAGTCCCTCACCACGCACGAACAGGCATCGTTGCAGTACAATGGCGGTGTACGTCGTTAGATGGCACCCGGCTCGTACGCTCGTGCCCGTATCGTAGTGATTTCCTTCCGGCCGGTATCCCCGGCAACCTCAAAATATGCCTATGACCGCACCGCCCGCCATTACGGGGCCGCTGCTTGGCCACCTCTCCGCCGAGCAGTCCGCTATCCTGTCCCACGGAGGCGATCTGCCCGCCGCCGACCGGGCACGGCTGGCGGCCGATCTGCGGGCCGACTTGGCCGCCTGCGCCGCCTATATCCCCGCCCGCCTGGTGCGCGCCCAACTCGACAACCCGCACCCAGGCCACACGGGCGGTGCCTTTTGGGATGGCAGCCTGCTCTTCGCCGACCTCTCTGGCTTCACGGCGCTCTCTGAGCGCCTCAGCGTACTCGGTCGCCAGGGCGCCGAAGAGGTGAGCGCGGTGGTGAACCGGCTCTTCGCCGCGCTGATCGCTGAGATCTACGCCCACCAGGGCGCCCTGCTTAAATTTGGCGGCGATGCGATCACCGCATTCTTTGATACGGAGGCCATCGGTGCCGCCCACGCCTCGGCTGCTACCAGCGCTGCCCTGGCGATGCAGCGACGCATGGACGAGTTTATCGACCTGGAGACTCGCGCTGGCACCTTCACCCTGCGCCTGCGCGTCGGCGTCCACAGCGGGCGAGTTTTTGCCGCCGAGGTTGGCGATGAGAGTCATATCGAGCTGGTGGTTACGGGTACAGAGGTGAACCGGGTGGCGATGGCCCAGGAGATCGCTGCCCCCGGCGAGGTGGTTATCTCTGACCAGACCGCCGCTCTCCTCGTGGGCGCTCACTTGGAGCCGCGCAACGCCGGGTTCCAGCGCATTGTCAGGCTGCTGTTTTTTGTGATGCCCCCGCCACAGCCGGATCTGATCGACCTCCACGGCCCTGACGACCTGCTGACCCTGGCCGGTCTTGCCGCCCGACTGGCCGCCCTGCGCCCCTATCTGGTGCGCGGACTGCCCCGCCGCTTCCTGGATGCGTCCGAGATCGGCCTCGGCGAGTTCCGCCCGGTGAGCGTACTCTTTGCCAATTTTCACGACTTTAGCGCCGTCCTTGGGCAGCTCCACGCCGACCCCGCCCGCGCCGCCGCCGTCCTCAACGCCTACTACCGCCGCGCCCAGGCGGTGGTCCACCGCTACGATGGCATCGTCAACAAGGTGGACATGTACACCCACGGCGACAAGCTCATGGCCCTCTTCGGTGCGCCCGCCGCCCACGAGGACGACCCCACCCGCGCCGTTCTTTGCGCCCTTGAGCTTGAGCAAGCATTGGGTGAGGCAAATAGAGAAATCGGTATTCTTTTGGAAGAGATAGGCGAAGCCTGTCTCTTCCAAAAGATAGGAATCAACACCGGCACGGTTTTTGCCGGGCGCGTGGGCGGCACCACCCGCTACGAGTATACGGTGATGGGACCGGCGGTGAACCTGGCCGCCCGCCTGATGTCGGCTGCCGCCGATGGCAATGTGCTGCTCTCTCCGAGCGCCCGCGCCGCCGTCGCTGACCAGTTTGTGCTGGAGGATCAGCCGCCGTTGCGTCTCAAGGGTCTCGCTGAACCGGTGACGCCCGCTCGCGCTGTCCGGGTCGCCGATGCCCCGGCACCCGGTACGCGCATCGGGGCCGCTCCCATCATCGGGCGCGACCGTGAGATCCAGCGGCTCTCCATCGCTGCGGGTGCCGCCCTGCGCGGTGCCGGGTGTGTGTTGGCGCTGGTGGGCGAGGCTGGTGCGGGCAAGAGCCGGATTGCGGAGGAGGTGCTCCAGCGCCTCGTGATCTCTAGCATCGCTGAACCTGCGACCGATGATCGGGTGCCGCCCTTCGAGATCGTGATCGGCGAGTGTCAGAGTTACGACCAGCGTACCACCTATGCCACCCTGCGCGGCCCGCTCTCCGAACTGCTCTTGCTCAGTACATGGCGAACCAGCAGTGGTGATCTCCACCTGCATATTGCCGAGCGTGTGCGCCACCTCGCCCCCGACCTGGAACGATTCGCTCCGCTCCTCAGCGACGCCCTTGACATCACCCTCGCCGAGTCTTCCCTGACCTCGGCCCTGAGCCCGCAGCAGCGCCACGACCGTCTCCAGGAGCTGATCATCGCCCTCTTCTGCGGCGCAGCCGCCCAGAAGCCGCTTGTCATCTCGATTGAGGATATTCACTGGGCTGACTCGCCCTCGCTTGAACTGCTGGGTAGTTTGTCCGCCGCCGCCGCCAAGTTGGCGCTGCTCTTGGTGTTGACCTACCGGCCTGACCCGCCCATCCCCGCGCCGTGGGACGAACTGCCTACGACGCTCCATTTGCGCCTGCCCGAGTTGACCCCCGACCACAGCGCGGATCTGCTCAGCGCCTTGCTGGGTGGTCAGCCGCCCACCGAGATCCTGTCGCTGCTCGACCGCACCCAAGGTAACCCTTTCTTTATCGAGGAATTGGTACGCGCCCTCGTAGCGGGCGGCGTTCTTGTCCACGATAACGAAAACCACTGGGGCCTGGCCCGCCCGCTGGCCGAGGTCGTCTTGCCCACCAGTATCGAGGGTCTCCTGATCGCCCGCCTCGACCGCCTTGATGAGCCGCGCCAGGAACTTGTCCAGGTGGCCTCGGTGATTGGCCGACGCTTCCAGCGCCCCATTGTCGAGGGCGTCTATACCAGCCTGCACGCCCTCGATGAGAGCCTTCAGCGCCTGATTGACATCGAACTTATTCAGGCCGACCAGTTCGACCGCACCCTGGCCTACGTGTTCCGCCACGCCCTGCTGCGCGATGTCGCCTACGATGGCATCCTCTACGCCCGCCGCCGCCTCCTGCACGGTCGGGTGGCCCGGCGGATTGAGGAGAAGAGCCAGGAACACATCGATGATCAACTAGCGGTTCTCGCGTGGCACTACCTCCAAGCCGAGGACTGGGATCACGCTCTGCACTACCACATGCGCGCCGGTGAACACGCCCAGCGCCGCTTCGCCAACCGCGACGCCCTGGCGCTCTACCGCGTAGCGCTGGAGATTACCACGCGACTCTCCGCCAGCGCCAGACCCCTCACGCTGACCGCCCAGGTGACCGAGATCCACGAGCGCAGCGGCGATATCCATATGCTCCTTGGTGAGTATGATCAGGCGGAGGAACACTTCCGTGTGGCCCTGAGCATGGCCGGGATCGAAAATGGTCATGTCGATGAGATCTGGCTGCGCATGCACCGTAAGCTGGCGAGTATTGATGAGCGCCGCTCACGCTACGACGCCGCCTTCACGTGGCTGCATACTGGTCTGGACAGCGGCACCGACACGCTGCGCGCCGAGACGACCCACTGCTACCTGCTTGGCGCCGGGATCTACTTCCGCCAGGGGAACTATACCGAGGCGATGAGTTGGGCACAGCGGGGACTCGGCCTAGCTAAGCAGATGCAGAGTCAGGCCGATCAGGCCCAGGCGCTCAAGCTGATCGGCAGTATCCACCGTGATCAGGGAGAACTCAGCCCGGCGATTGAGGCGTTGAACTACGCCAGGAATCTCTTTGAGACGCTGAATATTGTCGATGGCCTCAGTGATACCCTCAATAACCTCGGTCAAGTCTACCTCCAGCTTGGCCGCTGGCAGGACACGATCACGAGCTTCGAGCGCAGCCTCCAGATCAGCCGGGATATTGGCGATGTGCTTGCGGTCGCCCGCACCTCGAATAACCTGGCGGTGGTTCTCGTCGGGCGTAACCAGCTTGATCGCGCTGGCGACCTCTACCGGCTCAGCAGCGCGATGTTCGGACGGATCGGCTCCGCCCTCGGTGTCGCCGTCACAACCTATAATCGTGGCGAAGTGTTGTTACTCCAGGGAAGTCCTGCCGAGGCATTGCCCCTCTTTACGCGCAGTATCGCCGACTTTGAGCGGATCAAGGCTCCCTCATTCCTCCCTGAGGTGCTGCGTCTCGCCGCCGAGGCGACCCTTGCCTTGGGCGACCCCGCCGCCGCCCGCGACTATGCCACACGTGCGCTCACGGTGGCCGACGAGCTAGGTATGGCCGCCGAGGCCGCCGTGGCCCGCCGCGCCCTCGGTCAGGTCGCTCTGGCCCAGGACGATCTGGTCGCCGCTCACGATCAGCTTACCCAGAGCCAGATCGCGCTGGAGCAACTCGATAATCGCTATGAACTGGGTAAGACCCTCTACCAGATCGCCCGTCTTGCTCGCACCCGCCACGACGACCAGGCTCTTACCGTCGCCCGGCTGCGTGCGGAGCAGATCTTTAGCGAGCTTGATGCAACCCGTGACCTCGATCTCGTTCACGCGCTGTAGCGGGAGGACTGATGATTGGCAATAGAGCAAAAGTCACCCTATCACACATGTCACGCTGAGCGAAGCGAAGCGTCCCGACATGCATTATCATCGCCGGGACGCTTCGCTTCGCTCAGCGTGACAGGGCGATTTTTGCTCTATTGCGATGATTGTGTAGGCTCTACCAGCGGATCACTTTGAATACGACAGGGGACACTCCAATGACGCGAACACACCCCTTCACTCGCCTGCTCTGCCTCGCACTGCTATTGCTGCCTCTCGGAATTCTACCTCAGGCCCACCCGGTCGCCGCAGCCAGCGTGCCGGATCAGCCCGCCAATCCGCTTGCCGCAATCACTGAGACGGAGCCGAACGATACGATCCCGCTGGCCCAGCGGGTAAGCCCACTGGTGCCGGTGGGCACATGGTCAGAGTCGGTGACAGGCACGATCAGTACCTCGTCCGACATTGACTACGTCACGTTCACCCTGCTCCAGCCCGCCTCCAGTGTGAAGATTACCCTCGATAACCTTCCAGGTGACTACGACCTGATCCTTGCCGCAGACCCGGACGTTGGTATGCAGCAGGGGGCTGCGGGGATTGAAGATGTCACCGGCATCGGCGGGACGATCTCGGCCATCGGTGGGACGATCTCGGCCATCGGCGGGACGATCTCGGCCATCGGCGGGACGATCTCGGCCATCGGCGGGACGATCTCGGCTATCAGCATGAACTCGGGCACCACGCCCGAGGTGATCGACACCTACCTGTGGCAGCCCGGCACCTACTATGTAGCCGTCGCTTCGGCCAGCGGCGCGTACAGCGCCACCCGTAGCTACAACCTCACCATCCAGGTGTCGGGCAGCGGTATGGCAAAGCCGCCCCAGGACGCCCCTGAGGTGCAGATGCAAATTGCGTCGCCTACCTACACGACACCTGATAAGATCACCACGCTGTATATCACCTTCGATGATCGGATGAGCCTGCTTTACCCGCAGAATACGACCGCGATCAGGGCGATCGATACGCAGTTAAGCAACCTGGAATCCGTACCGCCGAGTACGGGCGGCACGCCCGAGTACGGCTATACCCTTGATCTATCGCACCTCCTCCCAACCACGCGGATAGGCCCTACCATCACGGGGATGTACAGCGATTGGGATGCGAACAAGAATAACCCGCTCTACGCCCACAAGATCGCCCGCCTGATCGATAATGTGATCACGGCGGCCACCGATTCGACGCGCAACGGCACCTCCTGTTCGTCCAAATTGCCCGTTGGCGTGATCTGTCCAGCGCCCACGATGTACTACAATGGCGGCGGGGCTTCTCCGAACAGCACGGCCCCCTTCCCCAACGTCAAGAATATCGTCCTGGTGGGCGGCGATAATGTGCTACCCTTCTTCCGCGTGCCCGACCTGACCACCATCGCCAACGAATCCGACTACGCGGCCTATCTGAAGTCGTTGGACAGCGCGGGCGTTATTGACCCGGCCAGCCCCCAGGGCGCGGCCCTGAAGAACCGTATGCTGCTCACCGACAACCCCTACGGCACCGATACGCCGCTGCGCTTCCAGGGCTTCCCGCTCTACCTGCCCAACCGCGCCGTCGGGCGGCTCGTCGAGACGCCCGAGGATATTCAGCGCTACCTGGCGTGGCAGGCGGGGATCTATCAAAATACCTACACGATTAACGCACGTGGGAACGTCGATATCAGCGCACCCGCCCTTGTGACCGGCTACGACTTCCTGAGCGATTCGGCTACGGTGATCTCGAAGACCTTGCAGGTCGGGATGAGCTACATTACGCCACAGATCACCAGAACCGCCGTCATCACTGGCCCAATCAACGATACCTGGGCGCGCAGTGACCTGGAGTCAAATTGGTTTGGCAGCGATCTGTCCACGGCTGTCTACACCCAGCCGATGACAGGCATTTTTAGCAACACCGTGATCAATGCCCCCTACTACACCAACCCGAATAAGCTCTTCTCGCTGAACGCGCACTTTGATCACTGGCAGATCCTGCCCGCAACCGGGGCAAGCCGAGTCGGCGGTACCTTCTTGGCTCAGCGCATCCGCACGCCAAGCTACCTATCCGACATCTACTATCCCGGCGGCTACTTTGGTGGCGCGTTGGGCTACTCTGTGGGCTGCCACAGTGGCTACAACGTGATCGACTCCCAGGTGCTAACCCCGACGAACCTGCTCAATCGCCCCATCTACCAGTCCGATTTCGCTCAGGCATTCAACAGGCAGGCTGGCAACTGGATCGGCAATACCGGCTACGGCTATGGCACCGTTGACGGGATCGACTACTCCGAGCGGCTCGCGGTTCTGCTCACCCAGGAGCTTGTCCGCGATGTGCAGGTCGATATTAACGCGACACCCACCTACGTCGGATCCTCCATCGGCATGGCCCTAGCTCGCGCCAAACAGCGCTATGTGCGCAACTCGGCCATCCTGAGCGCCTATGACGCCAAAGCCCTGACGATCATGACCCTCTACGGACTCCCCTTCATTCACGTGATGGTGAGTAACCCGCTGGCCCCGCCACCGGAGGAACCGCAGGTTGGGACGGCGGCCATCCCGGTGCCCGCCCAGAGCAACGCGCCCATCCTGCCCGACAGCGAAGGTCGTCTGGAACGCATTATTACCGCGACGGTCAGTATTCAGGCCACGGACTATGTGACCAATTCGCGCACCCTCAGCAAAGTGCTTCAGCTCACCGACCAGAACTTTACGCTGGACGACAGCTTTGTCAACGTCTCTGGCTCAACCTTCCCGAAGCCACATCTGCGCATCTTCGAGAATAGTCAGGCCGGTCTGCCCACCTTGCCCACGTTCGCCTACGACATCAGCGCGCTGAACCGCAGCGGGAGCAGTCGGCTCCAGGTGCGCGACGTGGTCTTTATGAGCGGCGAATACGCCCCGACCACCGGCTTTAACCCGCAGATCACCCAGATTGTGACGGAGACCGACAATCCGATCACCGCCTCAAGGGACGAGCCAACCTTCACCGCCGGGGCGGGGATCTGGTACCCCGATAAGTTCTTCGGCTTCAGCAGCGTGGGGAGCGACGCGGATCAGCGTGACCAACTCACCGCAACGGCGGCGCAGTTTAAGGCCGATGTCAACGGCGTCACCGGACAGATGCGCGGCTACACGAAGATGGTCTTCAAGGTGTACTACATCGACCCGACGGCAGCGACAATGACGGCGTTGAGCGATACCACCGCGCCCACCATCCGGTCGGTACAGATCGGCCAACTGATCACAAGGACGACCGCCCTGGCACCCACGGCCACCGGGGTTACGATTGTCGCGACGATAGATAACGGATTGAACGGCACCCCAATCGACGGCGTGAGCGGCGTGTATGTGCTGAACGGCACCACATGGACGCCGGTGACCTTCAGCCAGGTCAGTTCGGTCGGCACCATTGAGATCTGGCAGGCGATTATGCCGCTGCTTCCGGGACAAATGCGGATGATTGTCAGCGCAACCGACAAGGCCGGCAATGTGAGTTACTACACCGCCAAAGGCGCACTCAGCCTTGCTGGGTCGCAGGTCTTCATGCCGCTCTTGTGGCGGTAGTCTGCCCTGCGGCACCCAGCGGTCGTGCGTAACAAGGGGAAGGTGGGTACGGGAGGGGAATCCTCCCGTGCCCACCTTCCCCTTTGCGATATTGTAAAAAAAGTGAAGATTGCCCAACTATGCCCCGGCGGCTGCAAACACTTGAAGAAGAGGCGGTATAATTGCCCGGACAGCGCCTCCCTCATCCTAGAGTGACAACAAAGGGGTTGTGTCATGCAGAGGTTAGACTCACTTCAGCAGACCGCAGTGTTCATCGTATTGGGTATCTCCATCCTCGGAATCATCTACGCCTTCATCTTGCGCAGCCAGATTTTGGCCCAGGATAAGGGCACAGCGAGGATGCAGGAGGTATGGGGCTTTATCAAGTCGGGCGCAAACGCATATCTGAGTCAGCAGTTCCGTACGATTGCCATCCTGATCGCTATCCTGACTTTTGTGCTTGGCGCGAGCGTTTTTGTGATTCCGCCGACCGCCGAGGCGGTACTGCGCTTTGGCTCCAAAGAGGCTGCGACATTGTGGGTCGCCATCGGTCGTGCGGTGGCTTTCCTGATGGGTTCGATGTTCTCCTACACGGTCGGTTTTGTGGGCATGAATGTGGCGGTTGAGGGCAACGTGCGCGTGGCCGCCGCCGCACGCAAGAGCTACAACCAGGCCATGCAGATCGCCTACAAGTCTGGCTCGGTAACGGGTATGCTGACGGTGGGCCTGGGCCTGCTCGGCGGCACCCTGATCTTCCTGGTCTTCGGCATCGCCGCCCCCGACGCCCTGCTTGGCTTCGGCTTCGGCGGCTCGCTGATCGCCCTGTTCATGCGTGTGGGTGGTGGTATCTACACGAAGGCCGCTGATGTCGGTGCCGACCTGGTGGGCAAGGTCGAGGCCGGTATCCCCGAGGACGACCCGCGCAACGCGGCGGTGATCGCCGACCTGGTGGGCGATAACGTCGGCGACTGCGCCGGTATGGCCGCCGATGTCTTCGAGAGCTTTGAGGTGACGCTGGTCTCGGCCCTGATCCTCGGCCTCGTGCTGGGCGACGCGGTGAGCCTTGCCCCAGGTGCGACCAACCCGATTGGCGATGGCTCCTACGACCTGCGCTTTATCGTCTTCCCGCTGGTGCTGCGGGCAATCGGTGTGATCGCCTCGGTGTTCGGCAACAGCATCGTGAAGACCGACGAGAAGAGCCGCAACGCCATGGCCGCCATGAACCGTGGCTTCTATCTGGCCGCTGGGATCGCGGTGGTGGCTGGTGCCGCCGCCACTCCCTTCTTTATGGCCGACTCGACCACCCACATCGTCGATTGGCGGCCCTTCTTCGCCACTTTCTCCGGTATCGTCCTGGCTATCGTCCTCGATAAGCTCACCGAGTACTTTACCAGCACCCACTTCAGCCCGGTGAAAGAGACCTCGCGGGCTTCGCAGACCGGTGCGGCCACCAACATCCTCTCTGGCCTGGCCCTGGGCATGGAGAGCAGCGTGTGGGCCGTCCTGGTGATCGCTGGCTCTATCCTGAGCTCGGTGCTGATCTACTCGGGCGAACCCGTCGCCACTCAGTTCACCGCTGTCCTCTATGGCGTCTCGCTCACCGGCATCGGTATGCTGCTGCTCACCGGCAACACTATCTCGATGGACAGCTTCGGCCCGATCTCGGACAACGCCAACGGCATTGGCGAGATGGCCGGGCTGGACAAGAACGCCCGCAATGTGATGGACGACCTCGACGCGGTGGGCAACACGACCAAGGCCGTCACCAAGGGTATCGCCATTGGCTCGGCGGTGATCGCGGCGGTGGCCCTCTTCGGCTCTTACCTGACCGATGTGGGCAAGGCGCAGGCCCAGATGATCGCCGCCGGTGCTAAAGATGTGGTGGTGCTGACCGGGATCAACGTGGCCTCGCCGAGCGTCTTCATCGGCCTGCTGATCGGCGGGTCGGTACCCTTCCTGTTCTCGGCGCTGACCATCCGCGCTGTGTCACGCGCCGCCGCCCAGATCGTCAACGAGGTGCGCCGCCAGTTCCGCATCCCCGGTCTTATGGAGGGCAAGGTGCTGCCCGACTACGCCCGTGCGGTGCTGATCTCGACCACGGCGGCCCAGAAGGAACTCCTGAGCCTAGGCGTCATCGCGGTGATGGTGCCGATCCTGGTGGGCTTCCTGCTTGGCGTCGAGTCTCTCGGCGGCTTCCTGGCCGGGATCATCCTCTCCGGCCAGCTTATGGCGGTCTTTCAGTCGAACGCCGGTGGTGCCTGGGATAATGCCAAGAAGTACATTGAGGAAGGCAACTTTGGCGGCAAGCATAGCGAACCCCACAAGGCCGCTGTGGTTGGCGATACCGTCGGCGACCCGCTCAAGGACACGGCTGGCCCGGCCCTCAACCCGATGATCAAGGTGATCAACCTGGTGGCCCTGATCATTGCCCCCATCGTGGTGACGATCAAGCCCGGCAACCCCACGGTGCTGGCAGCCATGCTTTGCTGCTTCGCCGCCCTGGTCTGGGCGATCTGGCAGAGCAAGCGCGAGGGCGCCGAGATGGGCGACCCGGCTAAGTAGCCCGACCGTCTAACCAGCCCGACAGCCCGACACATCTGTCGGGCTGTCGGGCTGTTGAGCAACGGTGCCCCCCACTTTATACGAACTGCGCCGCCCTCACCCCCCAGCCCCCTCTCCCTGAGCGGGAGAGGGGGCTGGGGGGTGAGGGGGTTAATGTCCTCGCCACAGGAGTCAGTGGATGCCCCATGCCACGACAGCGCAGCGCTCCATCCTCAGCGAGCACATTGCGGCGATCCTCTGCTATGCGGCGCTGAGCCTCGTTATCTCCTGGCCGACTGTGGCCCACTTTACGACCGCGCTCACTAGCACCGGAGGGGATGCGCGCCACGAGCTGTATCTGCTCTGGCACACCCAGCAGGTACTCCTCGGTCGGCAGCCGCTGTTTGAGGCGTCGCTGCTCTACTACCCCCTTGGCACCACCCTCCTCACTCACTCCACCGGGCCAGTGACCGGGCTGATGGCGCTGCCGTTCTGGCTCTGGGGACCGGCGGCGGCGTTCAACGGCACGCTGCTCGTTGGCCTGACGCTGAGCGGCTACGCGATGTTTCTGCTCGCCCGCGATGTGGGGCTTGAGCCGGAGGTGGCGCTCTTCGCGGGCTGCTTTGTGCTGGCGGCCCCGATGACCTTGGCCGGGCTGCCTGAACACCTGACAAAATCATTCACCGCCGGGATGCCGCTGGCCCTGCTGGCTCTGCGCCGGGCGCTCGATCCGCACCGCCGCCTACGCTGGACGCTGATTACCGGACTTGCGATCCTCTTCGTCTTGCTCCACAACGGCTACCAGTTTATTTATATCTCCCTGGCGTGCGGCGTTATCGGCCTCGCCACGCTGCTCAGTGCGCCGCGTGAGCAGCGCCGCGCCGTGATCGGGCGCACCGGGCTGGCCGCGCTGGCCGCGCTGGTGCTGTGCGCCCCGCTGCTGATCGCGATCCTGCGCGCCTCGCACAACCCGGCCTTGCTGGTGGCCGTGAACCCGAACCTGCCCGATGCGCCCGACCTGCTCCAGTTTATCCTGCCGGATCGGATCAGCGCCCTGTTCGGCAGTTGGTCGCTTGCGATCCTGCAACCAGACAACGCGGCGGCGCAGTTCAGCCACGAGACGGCGGTGTCGCTACCGTGGGTCGGGTTGGCCCTGGTCGGGCTGGGGTTCCTCCGCGACCGCCGCCGCGTGTGGCCGTGGCTGCTGCTCGCGCTGCTCTGTGTGATCTTCGGGCTGGGGCCGGAGTTGCGGGTTGGCGGCCAGCCGCTGCTGATCGGTGGCCACGCGATCAGGCTGCCCTACGCCTACCTGCGCCAACTGCCGGGGCTGGAATTTATGCGGACGCCGGGGCGTTTTATGCAAGTCGGCGTGATCGCTCTGGGCATCGGCGCTGCCTGCGGTCTGGCCTGGCTGGTGCGTCGCCTGCCGCGCTGGCGCGGGCCACTGCTGATCATCGCGCCCGCGCTGCTCCTGCTCCAGATCTGGCCGCGCCCGTTTCCCGCCGAGCCGTTACGCCCTGTGCCGCCGTTCTACCAGCAGATCGCCCGCGACCCTGCACACTACGGCGTGTTCGATCTGCCGCTAAAACCGGCTGCCGGGTTCTCGTACGGACTGGCGTTCCAGCACACCTCGTCGTTCTACCAGATCTACCAGATCACCCACGGCAAAGGGATCGACGGTGGCTACGTCTCGCGTACCTACGCCCGTCACCCGATCTTCGACGCCCTGCTCAACACACGCAGCGCGGGCATGAACATCCTCCGCGTCGATGGTCAGGTGTCGGCCTTCGCCAGCTTTCAGGACGACCTGGCGCAAAACGGCTACCGCTATGTCGTACTGCACAAAGACCAGACTCAGCCGCCCGATACATCGTTCGCACCGGGCTACGAATCCTCACGCCAGCTCTTGGATGTTGTGTTTGCCGGACAGCTTCCTCTCGTGGACGATACCTGGACGACGGTCTATCAGGTGGCCGCCAATCCATCGCTGCGGCTGAGCTTTGGTCAGGGATGGCGCACGCCCGAGTCAAAGTGGTGCTGGGCGACATCGCCCGCAACGCTGGAGATTGAGTCACCGCTGGCCCAGACGGTGCAACTCCAGATCACGTCGGTGTATCTCCACGACCCGCAGAGTCCGAGCGGAGTTGGCGCGCATGGTATGCTTGATGTCCAGGTAGGCGCACAGCCCGCCGCGCCGCTGCCGATGATCGCCGGACAGCCGTCTTCGGTACCGATCACCCTGGTGAAAGGCCGACAGACGATCACGCTGACGCTCAAGGCGGGCAACTTCCAACCCTCACGCTACGGCGGATCCGACCATGCGTTGCTCAGCTTCGCCGTGAGTATGATCACTATCGCGAAGCCGTAGATGTCCAGGGCTATTGCAAAGTCCCGTGATTGCCGCTCAACCCTCACCCAGCCCCCTCTCCCCGTGAGGGAGAGGGGCAGGGGGTGAGGGGGTCAAGGCTGACGTTGCAACAACCCTGCGAAGATCTCGTATGTGGCAGACGCTCAGTTGAACGGAGGCTCTGATGAACGTCAGAAAGCTCGGCAAGGTGACTCCGCTCCTCATGGCCCTGGCTTTGGCCGCCTGCGGTGCGGTACCGCAGGCGACCGCTCCTCCAACTACCATCGGCAGGCCGCTCCAGTCGCTGGGCGAGGGCGAGGGCGCAGTCTCGATTGTGGCCTGGGCCGGCTATGTTGAGCGCGGCGAAACCGACAAAAACTACGATTGGGTGACACAGTTCGAGCAGGATAGCGGCTGCAAGGTGACGGTGAAGATCGCCGCCACCTCCGACGAAATGGTGGCCCTGATGAACGAGGGTGGCTTTGATCTGGTCACTGCCTCGGGCGACGCCAGTCTACGCCTGGTCGCTGGCAACCGCGTCGCGGAAATCAACACGGCCCTCATCCCCAGTTGGAAGACGGTTGATCCACGCCTGCAGGACGCGCCCTGGTTCACGCTGAATGGCAAGCATTACGGCGTGCCCTACCAGTGGGGTTCCAATGTGCTGATGTACAGCACCGCCACCTTCCCGACCCCGCCCGACAGTTGGAAGGTGGTTTTTGAGGAGCTGATCCTGCCCGACGGGAAGAGCAACAAGGGCCGCGTGCAAGCATACGACGGCCCGATCTATATCGCCGACGCCGCGCTCTACCTCAAGGCCCACAGGCCCGAACTGGGCATTACGAGCCCCTACGCCCTTACCCGCGACCAGTTCAACGCGGCGCTGGATCTGCTGCGTGTCCAGCGCACGCTGGTGAGCCGCTACTGGCACGACGCGGTCGTGCAAACCGACGACTTCAAGAACGAGGGCGTGGTCGCCTCGTCGGCCTGGCCCTTTCAGGTGAACCTGCTCAAAGGCGGCGGTGCGCCGGTCGATAGCGTCATCCCCAAAGAGGGTGCCACTGGCTGGGCCGACACCACGATGCTGGCGGCCAACGCGCCCCACCCGAACTGCGCCTACAAGTGGCTGGAACACTCGCTCAACCCCAAGCTCCAGGGCGACCTGGCCGCTTGGTACGGCTCGGTTCCGGTGGTTCTCGACGCCTGCACGGGCAATGTTCTGCTTGGAGCCGGGGGCTGCACAACAAATGGCCTGGATAACTTCGACAAGATCTCCTTCTGGAGAACGCCTACAAGCGACTGTGGCGACGGCACCAAGACCTGCGTGCCCTACTACGAATGGGTGACAAGCTACACCGCCGTCATCGGCGGTCGGTAGGGGACATCAGGACGCCTCCGGCTCCCCCTCTCCCACTCAGGGAGAGGGGGTTGGGGGGTGAGGGCTGTCCGGCAACAGACTCCTTTATTCGAAAAGCATTGGGCCTAATCCCCGGCCTTGAGCCGCCGCACGGTCTCGGCGTCCAGGCGGCGCACCAGGGCCGCGAGCAGATCTGCGGACTGGTCGAAGTCACGCCGGTGCATGATCGCGGTGTGGGTATGGATGTAGCGCACAGCCACGCCGAGAACCACCGAGGGCACGCCGCCGCCGAACATGTGCATGCGCCCGGCGTCGGTGCCGCCGCCCGGCATCTTGTCGAACTGAAGCGGGATATGCTCGGACTCGGCCACGTCGATCACCAGGTTACGCAGGCCGGTGTGGGCGATCATCGAGCCGTCGTAGATCAGCAGCACCGGCCCGCCGCCCACGCGCCCGGCTGCATCGTCCAGCGTGACGCCCGGCATATCCCCGGCGATCCCGGTGTCGATGGCGATGCCGATGTCGGGGGCGATCAGGTTGGTGGTGGTGGCTGCGCCGCGCAGACCGACCTCCTCCTGCACTGTGCCTACGCCGTAGAGGACGTTCGGGTGGCCCTGCTCGCCCAGTCGGCGCATCGTCTCGATTACCAGGGCGCAGCCGAAGCGGTTGTCCCACGCCTTAGACATCAGCATGTCCGGGTTGTGCATCTGGACAAAGGGGCCGACCGGCACAATCGCGTCGCCGGGGCGCACCCCCCACGACTCGGCCTCAGCCCGCGAGGCCGCGCCAATGTCGATGAACATGGTCTTGCGATCCACCACCTTGGTGCGCTCCTCGGGCGAGAGAATGTGCGGCGGCTTCGAGCCGATCACACCGATCAGCGACCCAAAACGGGTATAGACCTCGACCCGCTGCGCTAACATCACCTGCTCCCACCAACCACCCAGGGTCTGGAACTTTAGATAGCCCTCGTCGGTGACGCGAGTCACCATAAAGCCGATCTCGTCGAGGTGCCCGGCGATCATCACCTTCGGCCCGTCGGCGGCGACGCCCGCCTTACGGCCAATCACACTGCCCAGATTATCGACCATGATCTCGCCCAGCGGCTCCAGGTAGCGCCGCATCACCAGGCGCACCGCGCCCTCCTGTCCAGACACGCCCGGTGCTTCGGCCAACTCCTTGAGCATCGTCAGAGTCTCGTCCATAATGTCGCTCCACATAGCAGGGCGTGTGCAAAGTCGTGTGGTCGCCGGACAGCCCTCACCCCCCAGCCCCCTCTCCCTGAACGGGAGAGGGGGAGCCGAGCGCATCCTGATGAAGAAACTCCCCTCTCCCCATGAGGGAGAGGGGCAGGGGGTGAGGGGGCCGGATCTGACTTTGCTCATGCCCTGCTCCACATAGTGCAGATTGCACATCGCAGATTGCGTCGATAGACCATCGTGCAATCTGGAGAGACGATTATTCAGCACGAATCTTCCCACGCACCCAGACCTCAGCCTGCTCGCATGTCATCACCTCACCGTCTAGGTGGGCCGCACGCAGGTCGCCGAGCAGTCGTCCCATCATTGGGCCGGGGGCAACGCCAAGCCGCTGCATGTCGCGCCCGTCGAGGGGCGCTCGGACTGGGCGGATCGTGCGGAGATAGTGCGCCGCAACCTGGCCCGCCAACCCGGTGTCGGCGTAGTGTAACACCCTGATGATCGCCTCGCTGAAGGATCGCAGCAGATGATCGATCTGGCTGGGCCGCAGGTCGGCGCTGAGCGTGGGGGCGATGGCGCGCACCAAGGGAATCTCCTGGAGAAGCCGGGCGAAGGGCGCGGGCAGCGGGTAGCGCCCGGCGATCCTAGCCAACTCCTCCGCCCCCAGGTCGTAGCAGAGCAGTCCGGCGTCAATCGCCGATAGCCGATAGCCGATAGCCGATAACGAGTCTTCGCGCCTCCTCGCGAAGCGTGCCGCCAGGGCCGCGCTCCAGGCCAGGCCAGGGACGATCTGCGGCATGACGCCCCAGGCATCGCAGCGGGCCAGCACCGCAT
>Ga0194060_10000436_pt1 | contig 30450 bp, 25 predicted proteins | sample SepL225m_MetaG_FD_163427 | JGI IMG/M metagenome (GOLD analysis project Ga0194060, IMG submission 163427) | Anoxic zone freshwater microbial communities from boreal shield lake in IISD Experimental Lakes Area, Ontario, Canada - Sep2016-L222-5m | ecosystem: Environmental > Aquatic > Freshwater >...
CATTGTGACTATATCAAGGTTTTCTTAACTATTTCATAATAATAAAAAAACTATTGATATGCAAATATTTTAGTGACTACATTATTCGCGCATTTTCGCCTTAAAAGTACTGCTTATAAGGAGTTAACGAAAAAGTCGGCTGGAACTTCCGCTGCAAATAGCCAGTATGGCGAGCCATCATGAATAATTCAGGTTAAGTGTTCTTGTCGATAATATTTTCAGCCATTTTCAAATACCATATAATGCAACAGACAAAATCTCAACACACTGTCACCCAATTATTCGTGAGGTGTTCCTGCTTCCCCATAAATGTATAAGAACACTAAGGAAACACCAATGCCATGACGTTAACAAAACGATATAATATTACCCAAAGCCAAATGGTTGTATTTGCATAAAAAGGAATATTCAGTCAAAATTTTCTATTCAGGCGACATTATACTGATTATCAACCAACTGTGCCTGGTGCTGAAGCGCAGAAAAGTGAACCCTGGCAGCCCGCTGAAAAAGCTCACCTTTTCAACTCCCCAATCAGCTTGTTATGCCTAACGATCAAAATTGCGTTCTCGTAATTCCTCACAGACACCATCAATACTCGGGAACATGGAGCCTGCTGTTATCCCCATGAACCTTAGATCTTGCATAGCTACCTCGCGTTCATTGGCTGGAATATCTATCGCCTCCAGAAAATGAATTCCAGTTTCATTTTCTTTTTCAAGAATGTATCCCTCAATATCATGTAAGTTAGACACCGTCGTGACAGCCTGCTGTGGCACAATTCGAGGATTATCTATTGCAATAAACTCCATGACAGAAAGATGTGGATATGGCGGATCAAGATTTTTGATTTGTCTATACTGTTTCTGCCATTCTTGATTGTTGAAGACATATATCCAAACAACTTCATCTCCATTGTAGGCTATTGGTCTATCGCGAAATGCAAAAAAAGCGGCCACGTATGGCGAGTGTGACCAATCTAACAGCGGTGTCGGATAACCGTGATGCTGTAGAAGGTTGAAGAATGCGCCATTTTGATCAGGCACTGTCAGATCAAAATAATGCGATGTGATAGCACTAAGTCTCTGGTGTAACTGTTTTACATCCTTACGAGTGAACTCACTCATACGATAGCGACCACGACGATGAAAGGAAGTACAAAGACTCCACGGCTTTTGTTGACCGCGGAATAGAAAGCTACACTTCGATAATGAAGAGATATGCGACTTAAAGTCACTCCATGACATCTGTTGTCCCTGAATTTTAGACTCTCCATTCCCTGAAGGTTTGTCCAAAACCGAGACCAAAACAACTCCAATATCAGATAGAGCATTGATGTGAAGCCTATTGTCCAGCACTTTCAGATTAACGCTGGCTTCGGATGAATGCAAAACTCCGTCCCCATACAGGAGCTTAATTTCCTCCCATCTGCTTTCGAACTCTGTACGAGGGTCAACAGGAAAAATGTAAGCTGTAACGGTCTGTTCCGCATCTTTATTTGATGTCGTAAAGTAAGTGACTGACGCAGGGATATCATTCGTTGAGGGGATTAGGTAAGCAACACCCTCAAAGCGATCACCCACCTCATCAATATTTACCATGACTTTACCTTCCTCGCTGCCCGTATATGATCCTAACCATTGTCCTTTCATACACTCTATCCTCTTATTGCATAAAGTTCAAGGCCACTGACGTTTGCCCTTGGCACAAATGAGCGTTAAATGGACCTTCTTACTCGATCTTTTCATCACTTGGTTTGCTACCAATATCTGCACATGCGCCTTTTTGAAGCTCCGACAAAATGTTGGTATCGATCAGTAAGTCCATTCAATCTCCTCTCTACCTGAATCTGCCGAACGCACAATATCGATCTCAGTTATACCTTCGGCTATGGAGGCAAGTAATGCTTTGAGATTGTGGTTAACTGGTTTTGCAAGCTGGACTTCCGAAAGCAGTAAAACTCGCAGAAGCATGCCATCGGGAACGCTATCGGGCAAGCGAATGGTGTGTTGATGGGAAGTGGTCTCAAATTCTATTGCGAGCATTCTCTATCTCCTTATGTTTTGAGCCAATGCAACCCCATCTTTTCCTGTATGGGAGCCCTCTCAACCGGATAAGCTGAGGTAAAACTATCCGTTTCCAATATAGCCTCTCTGGCTGAATACTCCCAAATAATGGAAGCAGACTTCAGAACAGATGCACTCAAAGATCGCAGGAAAGATACCTTTGGTCAGCATGGAGTTGTCTGGAGGTCAGATAACCCTCTGAAGATCAGAGACGCAGAAAGTTTCGTAAACTCTGTCTTGTTGTGGCATCCTTGAAGTTGACACCAAGCACCTGGAAATGGGCTTTGCCGCAATCGACCTTTTTGCTCTCGGTTGTCCGTCGTTTATCCCGGACGAGTGTGCTTTGGATGATAAATTTGACCAGGAAACATGATTCATAACTGGTGGCAAAATATTTCCATTCGAAAATTCAGATAATTTGATACTTGATGGTATCTTGGCACTACACCAGAATTGTTTATAATTTGTTATTTGTATTCACCATCATCCGCATTGTTTGTGTAAAGAGAGGGAGATATATGAGGAATATTGCTATTGACATATCGGAAGAGGAGTTACAACATGTTTGTCAGGCTTACCAAACATTACAACTCTTTATGGAAAAAATCCTCTCCCCAAATGAATTGTATCAGACAAAGTTTCTTCAGGGACTCCATGAAGCTGTTGCCGATGTACAGAATGAGCAGATAAAGGAGGTTACGACCTTTGAAGACTTTATCGCCTGAACGAAAAATTCAGAAAACCTCACGCTTTACGAGAGATGTCAATCTCCTTATGTTTTGAGCCAACGCAACCCCATCTGTTCCTCTATGGGAACCCTCTCAACCGGATAAGCTGAGGAAAACTATCCGTTTCCAATAGAGCCTCTCTGGCTGAATACTCCCAAATAATGGAAGCAGACTTCAGAACAGATGTTCTCCATCTTCAAAGAAGCCGTTACTGTTATGAAAGAAATGCCATAGAGTGTAAATTCACTCGTTGACAAGGATTGATTGACCGGCTCCCTGAAATTTTCGGCGAATCGAAAAGCTTTATGGCAACCCTTGAACAAGACAAAAAAATGTCATGAAAATCAACCACCTCGATTTATCGAACTATAAGGGATTCAAAGAGACGAGCATTGACTTCGACGATGACTTCAATTTGATCGTTGGTGAAAACGGGAGCGGCAAGAGCAGCTTGCTTGATGCGTTAGCTGTTGCCGCCGGGAGCTTTTTATTGGGTGTGAAGGGCTATGATTCACGGCATATCAGAGACGAAGATGTCCGTATCGAATACAGCAAACAGAGCGAAAATCCCGTTCCATTGCCCCAGTATCCCGTCTCGGTTGCGGCAAAAGGTTCCATTTCTGATCCCGAGGCACTGCATGGGAAATGGGGTCTGGAGTGGAAGCGGGAGATTTATGGCAAAGGGGGCAAGACCACCAGTAAGGATGCCAGAGCCCTGAAAGAGTTGGCGGAAAAGATTGTGCAAAAGGTTCAGGATGATCAACGGGTAACTCTTCCTTTAATAGCATATTATGGGGCAGGAAGACTATGGATTCCGACAAAGGAGATGCTGCCGAATGATAACATTCCCTCTGCATTAAGAAATCCTGTTCGTCTCGAAGCCTATACCTTTTGCATTGATCCAAGAATCAAATTCAGTGAAATCTTTAATTGGCTCGCAAACGAAAAATATATCTCTTTGGAGCAGGGTCACGAGAATGCGACGTTCAAGGCCGCGAAGGATGCCATGAGGCGCTGTGTGGATAATTGCAACTATCTGGATTATAGCGTCAAGGATAAAAATCTTCTGGTTGAATATGGCGGTAAAGGACGATTGCCTTTCAACCTGCTTAGTGACGGTCAACGATCCATGCTTGCGGTTGTTGCAGACATCGCAATCAAGGCGGCTGTTTTGAATCCACACCATGGCGAAGCCGTTCTACAAGAGACCTCCGGTGTTGTTCTGCTTGATGAAATAGATTTGCACCTTCATCCCAAATGGCAGCGCCAGGTTGTATCGAACCTTAAAAACATATTTCCCAAAATTCAGTTTTTTGCCTCAACACACTCCCCACAGGTGATCGGCGAAACACCGGCAAGTCAACTTATTGTCTTGCGGCAAGATGGAAGCTGGTTCAAGCCAGATGCGTCACTTGGCCTCAACAGCAATGAGGTCTTACGGGATATTATGGGGGCAAACTACGTGAGCCCCGGATTTTCTGAAAAAATTGCACAACTGGACGACTACCTTGCAAATGCTGAATTTGAGGAGGCTCAAAATTTATTGAATGCTCTTCGAAATGAATTTCCAAATGTGCCAGAGTTTGATCGTGTAGATGCCTATATGGATCGCATGGATGCAATCGCCGGAGAGGATGATGATTCACGTTAATTGCTGCTGACCCATGCGCTATATCGAAAAAAATGACCCACCCCAGGCGCTTCTCTTCTGGAAAGCTCAACGCAATGCCGCTGCACAGTCCCTTGATTTTGCTGAATTGGGTCGTGTCGAAATGAATGGAGAGATGGAGGATGTCAAGAAAGCCATCAAATCACAACGACTGAAAGATCAGGGCTTTTTATGTGCATACACAATGCTCCGGATTACGGCAGATACTTCACATATCGAACACCTCATTCCCCAGTCATTGTCTCGCATCGAAAAGCATAGAGAACAAACGGTTGAATACGGAAACATGGTCGTGTGTTATCCCGGAAAGGAGAGTAAAGGTTGTGTTAAATTTGGAGCAACTTACCGTGGCGATGCGTTGCTTGCCGTGACACCTCGCGATCCAAAGTGCGAGATTTTGATCCAGTATCATCAGAATGGAACGGTGACAAGCGATGAACCAGCGGTTGAGCGAATGCTTAATGAGGAAGTTTTGAATCTGAATGCACCAACACTCAAAGATCGCAGGAAAGATATCTTTGATCAGCATGGAGTTGGCTTGAGGTCAGATAAGCCTCTGAAGATCAGAGAAGCAGAACGTTTCGTAAACTCTGTCATGAGCCAAAATGCAAAAGGCGAACTTCCTCCTTTTTGTGTTGCACTCGCCCATGCTGCCCTCAAACATATTGAGCTGCTCAAAAAACGACGTGAACAAGTGAGACCTTATCATCGTCCGTTAACAGGACGTTAACAGATTTTTAAACATAAAGTTGCCATCTGAATCCGGCGAACCTGCGGTGTCGGTGTCAGTCATACCTTCGGCTATTAAAGCAAGTAAAGCTTTGAGATTGTGGTCAACCGGTTTGGCAAGCGGGACTTCCGAAAGCAGCAAAACTCGCAGGAGCACGCCATCGGGAAAGCGAATGGTGTTTTGATGGGAAGTGGTCTCAAATTCTATTGCGTGCATTTTCAGTCTCCTTATGTTTTGAGCCAATGCAACCCCATCTCTTCCTGTATGGGAACCTTCTCAACTGGATAAGCTGAGGGTTACTTTTCCAAAAATGTCCACGTTGCATCCCATCCGATTAAATTTTTACTTCAGATGGGTCTCGCCTTGTATTAAATAAAGAGATTAATACAAGGTATTGCTCCTTAACGGTGTAGTAAATAGTCAAGTTTTTCGACAGCACACAGCGGCGAACCTTTTTGCTTTTAAACGAAATGGGATAAGCATCGGGGGAAAGTGCGATAGAAGAAGCAGCCGTTTTTCCAACTTGTTAAAGAACTTAGTCAATTCTTTAGCCGTCCAGTTTGATTCCAGATAAATGACTTCCAATAAGAACTTCTCCATCAGTCAATCAGCGGTTACTATTATGAAAGAACTCCCATAGATTGTAAATTCACTTTTTAACAAAAAATTACTCATTCCTGTAAATGAAAGCTGCGCTCCTCCCATCTCCTGCACATCAGGTTGTCTCAAAACCATTGCTGAAATGGGCTGGCGGAAAAACTCAGCTTTTAGGCGAAATCATCCCCAAAATTCCACAAAACTATTCTCGTTACATTGAACCATTTTTCGGTGGAGGTGCGGTGTTCTTTTCGCTTCGCCCTGAAAAAGCAATTATTGCCGATAACAACCCTGAGCTTATCAACCTCTACCAAACAGTCGCTGATGATGTTGATGGGGTGATAGCGCAACTTCGCCACTATGAAAATACCGAGGAGTCTTTTTATGCTGTCCGAGCGCAGGATTGGACAAAGCTCTCTTGCACAGAAGCCTCTGCACGCACCATCTTTCTGAACAAAACCTGTTATAACGGTCTTTATCGAGTCAATAAATCCGGCGGGTTCAATGTGCCTTTCGGTGGATACAAGAACCCTAAAATTACCGATGAAGTCTCTCTTTTTGCGGCCTCAACACTTTTGAGAAAGAGCACCATTATATGCGGCGATTACAAGAGAGTGCTACAAGAAAACGCCCAGCCAGGAGACTTTATTTTTCTTGACCCCCCTTATCTGCCCATCTCTGAGTACTCTGACTTCAAACGGTACACCAAAGAGCAGTTTTATGAGGAAGACCATATCGAACTGGCCGCTGAGGTGAAACGACTGCATGAGCTGGGTTGCCATGTGGTGCTCACCAACTCAAACCATCCGCTGGTCAACGAGCAATACGAAATGTTTCCCATGGAAGTGGTTCAGACAAAACGGTACATCTCTTGCAATGGCAAAGGACGGACAGGTGAGGATATGATTGTCACCATCCCGCCAAAACAGGGGTTTAATCTTCACCTGGTCTCCCACGCCCTGCCTCCACAGGTCACGAAATATCCATCGACCCGGTACATGGGCTCAAAACAGAAACTGCTCACTGAAATCTGGGCCGTTGCCTCGCAATTTGAATTTGACACAGCGATAGACCTCTTTTCCGGATCCGGGGTTGTCGGGTATCTGTTGAAATCACAGGGCAAAACCGTTGTCAGTAACGACTATATGGCAATGTCGTACACGTTTGCCAAAGCGATGATCGAAAACAGCGACATTACCCTGTCGCAGGCTGAAGCCATGGCTCTGCTTGAACCGGTCGAACCGATTGATCACTTTGTCGAAACGCGATTTCAGGGACTCTACTACAGCGATGAGGATAACCGGCTGATCGATATTATTCGCTCAAACATCAAGGCGGTGAGAAACCCTTGCAAACGTGCCATTGCCATGACAGCATTGATTCGCGCCTGCCTGAAAAAACGCCCTCGCGGCATCTTTACATACATCGGCCACCGCTATGATGACGGGCGCAAAGATCTGCTCATGTCGTTTCAAGCCCAATTTCTTGAAGCGGTTGAGAGTGTCAATGCTGCGGTCTTTGATAATGGCAGGCAGAACAAGGCACGCCACGGCGATGCCATGACATTGCAGAGCCAGGAATCAGGGCTGGTCTATATTGACCCGCCCTATTATTCTCCTTTATCGGATAATGAGTATGTGCGGCGTTACCATTTTATTGAGGGGTTGGCTCGTGACTGGCAGGATGTAGAGATTCAGGAACACACGGTCACAAAAAAATTCAAGTCATATCCAACGCCATTTTCGTCACGGAACGGCGCGGCTGATGCGTTTAACAAGCTGTTCAAACATTTCCGCAACAGTGTCATCATGGTCTCCTACTCCTCCAACAGCCTTCCGACTCTGGATGAAATGGTGACAATACTGGCAAAACACAAGCCTCACGTCGCAGTTGTGCCTGTCAATTACAAGTACTCCTTTGGTAATCAGAGAAACAAGGTCGGCAATAACAAGAACGACGTACAAGAATATATTTTTGTGGGCTATTAACGGGAACATATCCAATGAGACCATGGTGTTTGGGAAACACAACTGTTCGCAGCCCTTTCCGATTGCGTGATGGCCTGGTGGCATTGTCTGCGTCATCACTCCAAGGGAACTTGCGGGGACAAGAACAGGAGATTGCCTTTCGGCGATTGCTGGGAGAACATGGCATTGTAGGGCTTGGCACTGATGCAACATACAGCGTCGGGCGTAAATGGCGCTCGGCCCTGAACAAGCTTGGTTTTCTTTATCCTGAAATGCCGCCAGCCGCAGGTATTCTTCAAGGTGAAATCGGCCTCATCGACATGATTACCCCAAATGGCTGGCGGCTGATCCGGGCAGATACGGTGCCCGGCATGCAGGAGTGCTTTTTGCGTTCGTTGGCCGCACATTACATCCCTTCGCCGTTGGAGCAAAAATACCACTTCCCGGTTTTCTCACCACTTCGGCACACACTGGCTATCATGCTGGCGCTGGAGACAGAGAGCGGGGAAAGTCGCATCAACTTCATAGAAATGGCGCTCGTTGTACAACTGACCAACAGCGACGACTCCATTGGCAGCATTGTTTCACAGGTGCTGGCGTTACGGGAACGGCGAATGGAGGCGACAAACAAGCGGCAATTTGACAGGCAGGAGCGAGAGACCGCCGCTGAGCTGCACAAGTATAAAGCGCCAACATTCAACGACTATGCCGACACCAATCTGCGCTACCTCAAGGCGACCGGACTTGTCCAAAGTAAAGGACGAGGAGTTTCTCTGGTAGCAGAAAAACATGTTTTTATTGAGGCATTGGTTCAGGATAAAGCAATCCCTGATTCTGCAACCTCTTACTTTCTTACCTTATGCAAAGGAGCAACATTACCTACCGACAATCAGGATTCAGCATTGATTGTTCTCGATGATCTTCTTCAACAGCTTGAAAGACGCGGAATTCCATTTGATACCACCGGAAAACCAACAACGACCCCGGCGGATATTGCCATCATTCGGCATCAGATCGAATCGATCATCGCAAAGCTGAATGAAGAGGAGTACGCAACACGACAAGCACTCGAATGGCAAGAAATTGCCTTGTACATGGAACTTCTCGCCATGAATCGCCGAGGGAAGAAAACATTGGCAAACGGGGAGGAGATCGAGATACCGCAATCAGAGGCACCTGCATATTTTGAATGGATTTTATGGCGGGCTTTTCTGGCCATTAACAGCCTCAACAACAAACCCTATGATGCGCGGCGTTTTAACATCGATCAGGATTTTTTACCCGTTGGCACTGCACCCGGCAATGGCCCTGACCTGATCTTTGAGTTTCATGACTTCATTGTGGTAGTCGAGGTAACCTTGACCGACAACTCAAGGCAGGAAGCCGCTGAGGGTGAACCAGTACGTCGGCATATTGCAGAGATTGCCATGCAATCGGCCAAACCTGTTTATGGGCTCTTTATCGCCAATCGCATAGATTCGAACACTGCCGAGACATTTCGTATCGGCAGTTGGTTCACTCGCACCGATGACAAAATGAGGCTGGATATTATTCCGGTGACACTGCTCCAGTTCAAAAACTTTTTTGAAGCACTATTCACATCTGGCCACGTTGAGGTCGACTTGATTCGTGAATTGCTTGACCTCTGCGGAGCATCGCGACATCAGCATGAAGCTCCTGCATGGAAACGCAAAATAGAGGAAACCATTAGTAACAGGATTGCCATTTTGCGGTGATTGACAGGAAGTTGAGACTCATAACGTTTTACTAACAAACCGACTATCCCTATTCAACAACGACACTCTCAACCGCATTGCAAATCAGCCCGCTCTCTTCGGCTTTCAGGATAATATCGTCGACAGCCACCGTCATGGGTACCGGCTGGCCATCAATCATGGTGAGCAGCACCGGCGGGTGCGCTTTCTGGTGATCGGCCATAACCGCTTCCCAGCGCTTCTGAACACTCTCCTCAAGCGTACCCCAAGCGAGTCGTCCCCTACACTTGGGGAACTTGGAGCAGCCGAGCCAGAGGCCCCGTTTGCCACTGCGGAGATAGAGGGGTGAGCCGCACTTCGCGCAGAGAATATCGGTCACCACCGGCGGTGTTTTCATCGGCTCGATGTGACGCTGCTTGCTGAGGTTGAGCAGCGTATTGCACTTTGGATAGTTGGAACAGGCGAGAAAAGGGCCGAGTCGCCCCTTGCGCAAGAGCATGTGCCCCTCTTTGCAGGAGGGACAGAGAATTGCTGTGTCAACCGGCTTCTCCCGGTTGCTGCTGATTGCCTTGATGTTTTTACACTTTGGATAGCAGGAGCAGCCAAAAAACTTTCCGCTGCCGGTCCATTTCACCGTCATGTAGCCAACGCCACATTTTTCGCACAGTTGCGCGTCGCTGTTCTGCGGAATCAGCGGATCGCTTTTGCGCAGGGCGAGTGTTGCCTCAAGGGGTTTATAGAAGCTGTCGAGCACCTTTTCGTACTCGTCATCACCGCTGGCAACCTTGTCGAGCTCATCCTCCATAAAGGCAGTAAAGCCAACATCAAAGAGATCGGGAAAATTGGCAACCAGAATCAGCGAAACATCCTTGCCAAGCTCCGTCGGGCCAATCTTTTTCTTTTCAAGTTCCACATAGCCACGATCCTGCAACGTCGAAAAAATAGAGGCGTAGGTGGAGGGACGCCCAATACCAAAATGGTCGAGATCCTTCACAAGAGTTGCCTCACTGTAGCGAGCAGGAGGGCGGGTAAAGCTCTGCTTTTGATCGAGATCCGACAAAGCAAGGGCATCATTGGCCATCAACCGATCGGGGATCTTGACATTCTGCTCCTTCTCAACATCCTCCTTTGTTGAGGTCTGGGCCTCGTAATCAAGCTCACGCTGATCGTCGTAGACACGCATGAAGCCAGGAAACAGTATCCGGCTCCCCGTTGCCCTGAAAAGAAACTTGCCTGCACTATCCTCAACATCAACGCGAGTCTGCTCAATTTTGGCAGGAGCCATCATGGCGGCAAGAAAACGCTTCCAGATCAGCTCGTACAGTTTGAACTGATCGGTTGAAAGATACTGCTTCAGTTGCTCCGGCCTTTTCATGAGAGAGGTCGGACGTATCGCCTCGTGAGCATCCTGGGCATTCTTCCCCTGCTTGGCTGCTCCGCCGAAGCCGATGTACTCCTTTCCGAATTGCTGATCAATATAACTCCGAGCCTCGGCAACAGCTTCGGGGCCAATACGGGTTGAATCGGTTCTCATATAGGTGATCAAGCCCGTCGGTCCCTCCGCACCAATCTCAATACCCTCATAGAGTTGCTGTGCGGTGCGCATGGTTCGCTGCGAACCAAATCCGAGCTGGTTTGAGGCCGCCTGCTGCAGCAGTGACGTGGTAAAGGGGAATGGTGGCTTGCGCTGCTGCACACGAGGGGCAATCTCCTTGACGGAATAGTTGCCGTTTCGGGCAAGAGCTGCAATCGCCTCAGCCTGCTCCTGGGTGGTGATCTCCGGTTTGTCACCTTCAAAACGGATAAGCCGCGCCCTGAAAGACTCCTTTCCTTTGGTCAAAAAATCTCCTGAAATAGTCCAATACTCCTGAACAAGAAAACGGACAATCTCCGCTTCACGCTCGCAAATCAGCCGGAGAGCGACAGACTGCACCCGACCTGCAGAGAGGCCACGCAATACCACATTCCATAAAAAAGGGCTGATTTTGTAACCTACTATCTTGTCGAGCCCCTGACGCGTCTGCTGCGAACGAACCAGACGGGTGTCGATCTGGCGAGGTGCCTGAATGGCCTCGATGATAGCTTTTTTGGTAATCTCATTAAAGAGCACTCTGGAGACAGGGGTCTTTGTCTCACCTATTTCATTGGCGATATGCCACGCAATAGCCTCACCTTCACGATCAGGGTCAGTCGCAATCAAAATATCGCTGGCCTCTGCCGCAAGCTTCTTTAACTGCCGTACAACTTTCTCTTTACCCGGAATAATTTCATACCGGGGCACATAGTGGTTTTCAAAATCAAGACCAATCTCTTTTTTCGGCAAATCCTTGATATGGCCTACCGAAGCAAAAACCGTAAACTTGTCACCAAGGTATTTATTGATAGTTTTTGCCTTTGAGGGCGATTCGACGACAATCAGGGTTCTGTTTCTGGCGGATGCTATGAACGGTTTTGAAGCCATGGATCAGTCCTGAAAGTAAGAGCGTTAACAAAAAAACTTTGAAAAAGATAGGTGTTGAAAAACAAAAAACAAATTTTACCGCGATTCAGGCCAATTGTCATATCAGGAACAACCTTTCGGGAACAGCTTCAAAAACCCCGATTATTGGCAGGTTGAAGAGATAAATTTTATTATTATCACTGCCGTATCAGATACAGTAAAGAAAAACACTCTTGCATTCGATTGAAAGCTCATGTCCAACCTTCTGCCTCATATCCGCTCCTCGCTTGCCTCTCTGTCTTTTATCTTGTTGATGGTGACCTCCTGCAGCTCGCTCATTGCTGCGCCTGTCGATCCAAAAGAGCATTGCACCGTTCCACTTGTTGTCACCAAAGGGGGAGGAAATCATGGGTACACCATCAGGGTCCTTGCCCTGAAAAGTGGTCGTGATGTGACGGTTGACCTTGAGTCGATGGCCAGGGGGTTACGCCTGAGCTTCCGCAAAAACCAGGATGGTCTGGTGATTGAGGAGTCTTTCGGAAAAACTCCGACACTCTGCACCATCAATACTGGTAATAATTTTGTTCGTGTCTCTTCAAGAGATCCTCAGCTTCCCGAAAGAATTATCCAGTTACCATCCGCTCCCATCGGGAAACAGTCACGCATCTATCTGCCGATCATCCAGATGTGCCGGCTCTTCTCGCTCTGGCTTGACCGACCTGTCGAATATAACGCTGAGACCAACAGAATAAGCGCATCATTGCAGGCAGAGCGTGCCGGGGAGTCGTCAAGCTCCATCGGCCTTCTCAAAAGTGAAGAGCGACGTACTGGAACAGAGAACGGTTCACCGAACGAATCCTCAAAAACAGTCATCACCGGAGTCGGGATAGAGCAACGTGCCAATGGAGCTATCATTACCTTTGCCGCTTCAGGAGCACTTGCCCAAACCTCGCTGCTCAAACCAGATCCTGAAGGATTTATCTATTTTTCATTTGCCAATACCTCCTGCAATATCGAAGCGTTGACGAGAGTGCACAAAAGTGGCCTCGTCAAATCAATTACGCCTCAACGCTTTCCCGGCAATGGATTACAGTTCACCATCGCACTTGACAACCGATTCGCAATCATCAATTCTGCTGACTTCCAGTACAACAAAAAAAGTAACCGCTATCTGATTTATATCCGCAGCGATGCTGATGTCGAGGAGATTCACCGAAAAGAGAAGGAGCAGCAGATCGCCCAGGTACTGAGCCGCGATGTGGAAAAGTGGAAACTCAACACGATTGTGCTTGATGCCGGCCACGGGGGAAAAGACCCTGGTGCCCTGGGAGGCAATGGCACCCGTGAAAAAGATATTGCGCTGAACATTGTCCGCGATCTTGGCACATTCATCGAACAGAAGTGGCCGGATGTGCGGGTGGTCTACACAAGAAAGGATGACACCTTTATTCCCCTGCATGAACGGGGTAAAATAGCCAATCGTAGCGGCGGAAAGCTTTTTGTCAGTGTGCACTGCAATGCCAGCCCAAACCGCAGTGCCCGGGGCTCGGAGGTCTATATTCTTGGCGCCCATAAAAACAAGGAGGCTCTTGATGTGGCTATGCTGGAAAACTCGGTTATACGGAACGAAGCCGACTATCAGGTTGAGTACAAGGGATTTACCGAGGAGTATCTCATCATGAGCAGCATGGCGCAAAACGCCTTCGCCAAGCAATCAACCACTCTGGCCCAGAATATTATCAAGCCCGTTGACAAGAAGCAGGGCAGTAACAGGGGCGTACGCCAGGCTGGCTTTATGGTACTCTGGACCCCCTCCATGCCAAGCGCACTGGTTGAAGTGGGGTATTTGTCGAACCCCACAGAAGAGCAGATTCTTCGTGACCGCCAGGAGCAGGCTAAAATTGCCTATGGTATCTTCAAGGGCGTACAACTCTACCGCAAAAATTACGAAACCTCCACCCTGGCATCATTAAACAAATAAGAGCTGAAGGCAATAATCGGAGTGGAATACCTGTTTATTGTCTTGCAAAGTTGTAAACCACAAGTTACATTCAGGTTGACAACAAACACTTATTCGGCATACTGCATCTCTGGTTATGAACAACGTTACCACGCAAATCCTCACTTGCCTTGCGGCAGAGAACAATTTTTTGTCGGGCGAGAGGCTTTGCGGCACGTTGGGGATCACCAGAAGCGCCGTATGGAAGCATATCCACCAACTGCGAAGTGAAGGGTATCAGATTGATGCCGTCACAGGACGGGGATATCTTCTGTCGGGCATGACAGGGCGACCTGTTCACGGTGAGGTGTTGCCCTTTCTCACCTGCCGGCGTTTCGGGACGACGATCAACTATCACACCATGGCAACATCAACCAACATGCTGGCCAAAGCACTTGCGGTTGAAGGTGCGCCGGAAGGGTGTGTGGTTGTTGCTGATGCCCAGAGTGGAGGAAAAGGGAGAATGGGGAGAACCTGGATCTCGCCTCCTGCCGTCAATCTCTATTTTTCCCTGATTCTGCGTCCAGCGGTGCCATCCATCCGGGTTCCACAACTGACGCTGCTTCTGGCGGTTGCCATTCATCGCGCTGTGACGGGTCTCTCCCCCGGCCTTGCAGCAATGATCAAGTGGCCAAATGACATTCTCGTCAATGGAAAAAAGTTGTGTGGCATCCTCTGTGAAATGCAGTCAGAACCAGAGATGACGCACTTTGTTGTTGCTGGAATTGGAATTAATGTTAACCAGAGCGAAATGCCCCCCGAACTGAAAGAGAGCGCAACATCACTCTTTTTGGAGAGAGGCCAACCCGTTTCACGACCCCAACTTCTTGCCCTGGTGCTCAACCATATCGAGCCACTCTATGACGAATGGCTGCTTCAGGATGATCTCGCCTTTATACTCCCGTCACTTGAACAGTATTCACTGCTTCAGGCAAAAGAGGTCTTTATTGATCAGCGGAACCGAATCCTGAAGGGAACCGTCACCGGAATTGCGAAAGGTGGAGAGCTGCAACTTCAGGGTGCGGATGGAGCGACGATACTTGTTTCATCCGGAGAGGCGCATTTGCTGAAGAAGTGATGCATTATGAATGGTGAAAAAGGATTTCGAGCCGTTCACGACAACTTTTGAGAGCTGACCATAACAAATTTTTTATAGAGATATTATGCCATCAACACTGCTCCATCCCCTGATTGAAGCCGCTTATCGTGTGCTTGAGACTGGTGAACCAATTACCCGCGCCGAAGCACTCCAGCTTGCCGATCTGCCTGGCGAACTTGCCCTCGATCTGGCCTCGCTGGCCAACAAGGTTAAAAACCGCTACGCCTCCGATATTGAAGCGCTGCATGCCTGCTCTATTATGAACGCAAAATCGGGGGTGTGCGGAGAGAACTGCAAGTTTTGTGCCCAATCGCGCCACAACCATGCTGATATTGAGGTCTACGATCTTGTCAATGAGGAGTCCGCCCTGATTGAGGCCCGCAACTGTTTGGCTGAGGGTGTCACCCATTTCGGTATTGTCACCAGTGGCTACGGCTATAAAAAAATCAATGCGGAGTTTCAGCGGATACTCAACATGATCGATCGTCTGCACGCAGAGCTGCCTGAGCTGCACATCTGTGCATCACTCGGTATGCTGGGGGAGGAGCCTGCCGCCGCACTCGCTGCACACGGCATCGCCCACTACAATATCAACATCCAGGTTGCGCCAGAGCGCTACCATGCCCTCATTGCCGATACCCACACCATCGAGGAGCGGATTGAGACCATCAAACTTTTGAGAAAAAACAACATCTCGGTCTGCTGCGGAGGCATTATGGGTGTTGGCGAAACCATGCAGGAGCGAATCAGCATGATTTTTGCCCTGCAGGAGCTTGATGTTACCGTCATACCCCTGAACGTACTGGTGCCAATTGACGGCACACCGCTTGCCGAAAATGAGCCGATCTCAGTGGCAGACATTGTAAAAACCTTCGCCCTCTGCCGCCTTGCGCATCCCCGTAAAATCATCAAGTTTGCGGCAGGCCGGGAGACCATCATGAAGGATTTTCAGGGGCTCCTGATGCTCTCTGGTGCCAACGGTTACCTCACCGGTGGCTACCTGACCACGCGGGGACGTGATATTGCTGATGACCGGCGCTTCGCCAGCCAGATCGCCAGCTTCAACTGAGGGAGCGCCTGCCATGCAGTTTCAGGAACGGATCAGGCGGGAGCTCGATGCCCTCAGAACATTGGATCGATACCGGGTACTGCCTGACATCAGCGCCCGCAATGGCAAAGATATTGTGTTCAATGGGCAAAACCTGCTGAATCTCTCATCGAACGACTATCTCGGTTTGGGCGATGACAAGGCGATGCTTGCCAGCTACACCCAAACATTCCGCGAGACCGCTCATGCCATGACCAGCTCATCCTCCCGTCTGCTGACAGGGAACCATCCACTTTACAACCAGTTGGAAGAGGCTCTTGCAACACTCTACGGACGCGAAGCCGCTCTCGTTTTTAACAGTGGCTACCACGCCAACATCGGCATGATCCCTGCGCTGAGCGGCCGCCATGACCTTGTGCTCAGTGACCGGCTGAACCATGCAAGCATTATTGATGGCTTGAAGATTGGCGATGCCCCCTGGCAACGCTACCGCCACCGCGACTACGACCATCTGGAAGAGCTTCTTGCCGGATCCGGAGAGCGTTACCGACAGGTATTTGTTGTCACCGAATCGGTGTTCAGCATGGACGGTGATCTTGCCGACCTTGCACGACTCGTTGCCTTGAAAGAGCAGTATGGCGCATTGCTGATTGTCGATGAGGCCCACGGCGTTGGAGTGTTCGGAGAGCACGGCCTTGGGCTGTGTGAAGCAGCTGGAGTCGTTCAACAGATCGATATTATCACCGGCACCTTTGGAAAAGCGCTTGCCTCAACCGGAGCTTATGCCATCATGAGTACTTTGGTGAAAGAGTATCTGATCAACACCATGCGCTCATTCATCTTCACTACAGCCCTTCCTCCGGTTATTCTCGGCTGGAGCCTCGTGACTCTGGCACGGCAGCGCGCCATGCAACGGGATCGTGAGGCTCTTTTACAGCTTGCCGATACCTTGCGTCAGGAGCTGATCGGGCGGGGGTTTGATGTGCCGGGTGAGAGCCATATCGTCCCCATCATTACAGGCAGCAACACCCTGGCAGTGGCTCTGGCTGCCAAACTGAGAACGTCCGGATTTCTTTGCCTGCCCGTCCGCCCACCGACCGTTCCAGAAAAAAGCGCCCGTATCCGCATCTCACTCCGCTCCACCCTGCAGTGGGAAGATATTGCCCGAATACCTGAACTGGTCGGATCATGAAAACAGCCTGGCTCAAACAAGAGGGAGCTGAAGAGCTGCTGCTTCTCTTTAACGGATGGGGCTTGGATAGCCGTCTGGGCAAGCATCTTCTCGTAACATCACTTGAGGAAGAGTTCACCCCTGATCTGCTGATCTGCTACGATTACCACACACTGACACTCGATCCTGTGGTGATGGAGGAGATAAGCCGTTATCGTCGCATAACCATTGTGGCCTGGTCATTCGGAGTGTGGGTCGCTCAACAGACCAGACTCCCTGCCGTAACACGGGCAATTGCCATCAACGGCACACTTCATCCCGTCCATGCGGAAAAGGGGATCCGGCCTGAAGTTTTTGAGGCTACCCTCTCAACCTGGTCAGAGGTGAGTCGCCAACGCTTCAACCGGCGGATGTGCGGCAGCAGCGACGCGCTCGCCCTTTTTACCACTATCTCGCCCGATCGAAGCTCTACCTGCCAGCAAGAGGAGCTTTCACGGCTGAAAGAGCACCTCCTTCTCGCTGAGGCAACAGGGGCAGGGGCATCAGGGGCGCCATGGAGCTATGACCACGTCATTATTGGCGAAAAAGATCTTGTCTTTCCGGCACAGCAGCAATATGCAGCATGGGAAGGGAGACCCAGGACAGTGATTGCCGATATGCCCCACTTCCCTTTTCACCATTTCAAAAAGCTGCAGGAGGTGCTCGCTTGCTTCATACCATAAACAAGCCTCTGGTGCGCAACAGGTTCAGCCGAACGCTCAAGAGCTACAACAACCAGGCTGTGGTGCAGCAAGCAATGGCTCGTGAACTGCTGGAGATGATCTGCCGCTCCACACCCAGCCGATCTTTCAGTCGGGTGCTTGAGGTGGGAGCTGGCTCAGGGGGCTTTATGGCGGAGTTGCTGAGCCGCTGCACGGTCGAGAGCTATTACGCCAATGATCTGGTTGAGGAGAGCCTCACCTGCCTCACCGAGGTACTTGATCGCCTCCCGGTTCAGGAGTTTCACTTCCTTCCTGGCGACATCGAGGCTATAAGCGATTTGCCCGCAGAGCTTGATCTGGTGGTCTCCAATGCCACCCTGCAGTGGCTGGACGATATCGACCACTTCTTCAAAACCATGGCAGCCCATCTCAAGCCAGGCGGAATCCTCGCCTTCACCAGCTTCAGCACCTCAAATATGCGTGAAACAGCAACCATTGAGGGGGTCGGCCTCCACTACCACAGCCTCAAAACGCTTGCACTGCTTGCTGGCAGATATTTTGAGTTGAGCGACTGCCGGGAGGAGATGAAAGAGCTCGAATTCAGCTCGCCGGAAGCGGTGCTGCATCACATACGCCAAACAGGGGTCAATGGCATTGAGCGACACTCGTGGACCAAAAGCCGGTACCAGCGCTTCATCAAGCTCTACTGGCAACTCTTTTCATCTGCCAATGGTGTCTCACTGACCTATCACCCGGTCTACTGCTGCATGAAAAAGAGAGCATCATGAAAGGGAGCGTTATCGTCATTGCAGGAATTGATACCGGCATTGGAAAAACCTTTGCAACCGGCCTGCTTGCCAGAGCGCTGCTTGATAACGGAAAAAATGTCATCACCCAGAAAATTGTCCAGACGGGATGCAACGGAGTGTCGGAAGATATTGTTGAGCACCGCCGTCTGATGGGCACAGGGTTGCTGGAGGTTGACCAGGAGGGGCTCACCTGCCCGTACGTTTTCCGCTATCCAGCCTCTCCACACCTGTCGGCCCGTCTTGATAGCACAGCGATCGATCTTATGCACATCCGGCGCTGCACCCTTACCCTGCAGAAGCGTTATGAACTGATCCTGCTTGAGGGGGTGGGTGGTTTGCTGGTTCCGCTTGCAGATGAGCTACTTTTTGCCGATTATATACGCGATGCGGGATACGGCCTCCTTCTGGTAACCAACCCCCGTCTTGGCAGCATCAACCACACACTGCTCTCAATTGAGGCCTGTGTGAAACGGGGAATTGTTCTCCGTGGCATTATCTACAACTCTTTTCAGCCCGCAGCCAAACTGATTGTTGATGATACCCGTGACCTTATCCAGCGTGCACTCCACAAAGCCGGATATTGTGCGCCTGTGGTGAACCTGTATGATGGAATACTTGATGCTGATGCCATTGATCGTCTCTCACTATAACCGGGTGTACCTGAATGCCGACCATGGACTGTAACTTCGACCGCCACCACCTGTGGCACCCTTACGCCTCAATGACCAATCCGCTGCCGGTCTATCCTGTCGCCAGGGCTTACGAAGTCTTTCTTGAGCTTGAAGGTGGCCGTACCCTGATTGATGGCATGTCCTCATGGTGGGCGGCCATCCACGGCTACAACCATCCCGTCCTCAATGCGGCTGTGGTTGCCCAGCTTCAGCAGATGAGCCATGTCATGTTCGGTGGACTTACCCATGAGCCCGCAGTCACGCTTGCCCGACAGTTGGTCAATCTGACACCGGAACCACTACAAAAAGTTTTTCTCAGCGATTCCGGGTCAGTTGCCGTTGAAGTTGCCATCAAGATGGCCATACAGTACTGGGCCGCGCTTGGGAAATCATCAAAAAAGCGGCTGCTGACCGTACGTTCAGGGTACCATGGCGATACCTTTGCCGCAATGTCAGTCTGCGACCCGGTAACAGGGATGCACTCCCTCTTCAAAGGGGCAATACCAAAGCAGTACTTTGCTGAAGCACCAGTCTGCCGCTTTGATGACCCATGCACCGACGAAGATATCGCCGATATGCGCCTGAAGCTGGAGCGCCATCACCGGAACATCGCCGCAGTTATTATCGAGCCGATAGTTCAGGGCGCTGGAGGAATGCGCTTTTACTCCCCGCACTACCTCACCCGCCTTCGTGAAATGTGTGACCACTACAAGGTACTCTTGATATTCGACGAAATTGCCACCGGATTCGGGCGCACCGGTAAAATGTTTGCGCTCGAACATGCCGCTATTGTCCCCGATATGCTCTGTCTCGGCAAAGCGCTGACTGGCGGTTACCTGACCCTGGCGGCAACAATGACCACTGACCATGTCGCTGAAACCATCTGCTCAGCCTCCCCGGGCCTCTTCATGCATGGACCAACCTTTATGGCCAATCCGCTCGCCTGTGCCGTAGCCTGTGCAAGCATTCGGCTTCTTGAGAGCTATGACTGGCAGCCATCCGTTCTTCGCATCGAAACCGGACTTCGCCAAGGGCTTGAACCCTGCCGGACACTCAGCCATGTCGCCGATGTTCGCGTCCTGGGCGGCATCGGGGTTGTTGAGCTTTACAACCCGGTTGCTATGGCCACCATCCAACAGCAATTTGTCGACCGGGGCGTTTGGGTTCGCCCCTTCGGACGGCTCGTCTATCTTATGCCGCCATTTATCATCTCCAACAAACAATTGAGTGTATTAACCACTGCAGTGTGCGATATTATTCAATCGATACGGTAACTTTTGACCAAAAAATGCCATGAGCGCCAAACCCTGGATTCGCCATTACGACAAGGGAGTTCCCCACTCCCTTCACCCCTACCCGGAAGAGAGTCTGGTCGATGTCCTCCGCAGAAGTGCCAGAGAGCAACCCCACCATACGGCGATGCACTTCAAGGGCAACTCCCTCTCTTACCGAGAGCTTGATCGACAGAGCGACACTCTGGCAGTGGCGCTGCTGTCACTGGGGATACACGATGGCGACAGGGTTGCCCTCATCATGCCCAACTCTCCCCAGATGATCATCAGTGAGTTCGGAGTATGGAAAGCCGGGGCCATTGCCGTGCCGATGAATCCTCTCTACACCGTCAACGAGCTGGAACACGCCCTGAATGAGTGTGGTGCGGAAACCGTCATCGTGTTAACCACTTTTTATGAAAAAATCAAGAGTGCTCAAACCATTTCGCGCCTGAAGCGGGTGATAACAACCAATATCAAAGAGTACCTTTCACCCCTCAATAAAATTCTCTTTACGCTGCTGAAAGAGAAAAAAGATGGGCACCGGATAAAACCTGATAAAGGCGACTACCAGTTAAGTGCCCTCATTGCCGCATACGCTACAACAAACTTTGTTCCGATGCCGGTCAGGCACGACAAGCCGGCCATTTTTCTCTTTTCCGGTGGCACAACCGGCAACCCGAAATGCGTGGTGATTACCCATCGGGGAATGGTGATGACCGGAATGCAGATTGCCAGTTGGTTCAGTGTTATCCTGGAACAGGGCAAAGATATTATCCTGCTCAATATGCCCCTGTTCCACGTTTATGCCCAGGTCGGCATTATGACCGCAGCGCTGATGCAGCGTTACCCGCTCGGGCTGGTGCCAAATCCGCGCGATCTGGACGATTTGCTGCACACCATCAAAACCCTGAAACCAGCCGTCCTTCCCGGAGTGCCGACACTCTTCACCGCTCTGATCAACCACCCCAAAGTGAAGGGTGACACCTCAATCCTGAAATCACTCAAGCTCAGTGTTTCTGGCGCAGCACCGCTTATGCTCGAAACCAAAAGACGTTTTGAAGAGCTGACCGGAGGCCGAATTATTGATGCCTACAGCCTGACAGAATCAGCACTGGCCTCAGTCTTTACCCCGATTCTAGGCACCTACAAACACGGCTCAGTTGGTATTCCCGTTCCCGATGTTGAGATACGAATCGTTGACGCGGAAACTGGACTCAATGACCTTCCCCAGCTTGAAGTAGGAGAAATTATCATGCGGGCCCCGCAAATCATGAAAGAGTACTGGCAGAACCCTCTGGAAACTGCGCTCGTTCTGCGTGACGGCTGGCTCTATACGGGCGATCTTGGCTACGTCGATGACGATGGCTACCTCTTTATCGTTGACCGCAAGAAAGATGTCATCAAACCCGGCGGCTTTCAGGTCTGGCCCCGCGATGTTGAAGAGGCGATAGCGCTCCACCCGGCGGTATTTGAAGTTGGGGTCGCCGGAGTACCGGACCCCTATCAGGGAGAGGCCGTCAAGGCATGGATTGTTCTGCACCCCGGCCACCAGCTCACCCCCGATGAACTCCGCGCACACTGCCGCAAAGATCTGGCGGCCTACAAAGTGCCAAAACATGTCGAGTTTATTGACGCACTGCCGAAATCAACCGTAGGGAAAGTTCTGCGACGCAAGCTGGTGGAGGCGCATTGCGAGGCAGAACAAAGTTGAAGGCATAGCCTTGTTGCGCAAAACTGAGGTGAGCAGCGCTAAATTTCGTGCAACCACTCACCTCAGTTTTGTAACACAACTCCTTCTCAGTCCGAACAAGCGGTCAATGGCCTAAGGAACAATCACGACACGAAAACCAACGCTATAACTGCGATAGTCAGGGGTCGGATAGTGACGATAAGCCGACCGACAGTTCTTCGCTTCGTCCCCCCAACCACCACCGCGAAGCACACGATACGAACCATTTTCCGGCCCGGTTGGATTGGCAACTATACGTGCTTTTCTACATTCATCGTAATAGCTTCCACCGTACCAATCACTGCACCACTCCCAGACATTGCCGTGCATGTTGTACAACCCCCACGCATTGGGTGCAAAAGTGTCAACAGGAACAGTGTTCTCGCGGTACAGCCCTTTCTCATTATTGTTGTACGGATAATTTCCATTATAGTTTGCCTGAGCTGTCGTTATATTTTCCCCCGTATTGAATGCTGTGCGGCTCCCTGCCCGGCACGCATACTCACGCTCAGCTTCTGTTGGCAACCGATACAGTTTTCCAGTTTTTTTCGACATCCATTCACAATAGGCTGCTGCATCATGCCAGCTTACATGCACTACCGGATGGTTCTCTTCGGCCGAAGTCCGCACAATACCCGATACTCCTTGATTCCAGTTGACTTCTGCCTTAAACCTTGGGCTACCATCGGAGAAAATGACACTCCCTCCCCAGTTTTCAGCATCAGTCCGGTAACCTGATTCATCAATAAATTTCTTGAAATCAGCAACTGTCACGGCATATTTTGACATATAAAAATCACTCACCCTCACCTGATGCTGAGACTCATTTCCCTGAAAATTCATGATTTTATAGTTATCTCGGCCAACTTCACTCACAGGGCTCCCCATCAAAAAATCTCCTCCGCGTATCAGCACGAAATTTGGAGGGGAAAACACTGCTGCTGGTAACGTTGTGCCAAAAACCGTCAACCCGACAAGGCTTACCGCAAAAATGCAGGCGACAATTTTTCCCTGTTGCCGCGCCAAATTGAGCAAACTCTCCATCAGGGAGACAAACCTGTACTTTGGTGCGGCGACAACACCTCCCTGAAGCTTTGCACAATCTCTCAACAACAAAGCCCGAAGCCGCATGACCATAGTTTTCATCATTAACCTCCTTTTATTCTTTTACTGAAAAGACTAATGTACCTCCTTACAACGTACACTTCATACAAGGTAATGCACAAACAGAGCAACACAAAACAGATTGTGTAGTTGTCTTGCAACTTGCAGCATGTATCTCTCACTCCCTGCGGCTTATCCCTCTTGCTTTCTTATATTAAATATTTTATCCTGTTGAACAGATATCCTTACAGGTTTTTTCTACAACATGTCTTAACGCACGATGAGTCATTCTGATCAAAAGCGGGTACAGAGCGCAACTCTCTCACCCGACAAGGTGATGCACAAGCTGGTTTCGCTGGCCAAACGCCGGGGTTTTATTTTCCCCTCTTCGGAAATTTATGAAGGGCTCTCCTCCTGTTTTGACTATGGCCCACTGGGCAGCGAGATGAAGCGCAATATCAAGGAGCTCTGGTGGAACTCCATGACCCGTCGCCACCAGAATATTGTCGGGCTTGATGCCTCAATCATGATGAACCCCCGCGTTTGGGAGGCTTCAGGCCATGTGGCGAGCTTCAACGATCCGATGATTGACGACAAGACGACCAAGCGCCGCTATCGTGCTGACCATCTGATTGAGAACCATATAGAAAAACTGCGCCGCGATGGAAAGGCGGAGAGTCTCCTGCGAGTGCAGGCGACCTACGAAGCGGCATCCGCATCGGAGGATCTGAACCGGGCACTTTATGACCTCATCATTGCCGAGGGGATCAAGGCCGCTGATACAGGCTCGGGAGACTGGACGGAGGTTCGCCAGTTCAACCTGATGTTCCAGTGCAATATGGGAGCGCTTGCCGACAAATCAAGTGTCGTCTACCTGCGGCCTGAAACAGCACAGGGAATTTTTGTCAACTTCCACAATGTTCGCGAGTCGTCGCGCATGAGGGTGCCATTTGGAATTGCGCAGATCGGCAAGGCGTTCCGCAATGAGATAGTGAAAGGGAACTTCATCTTCCGCATGGTTGAGTTTGAACAGATGGAGATGCAGTACTTTGTCAAGCCCGGCACCCAGGCTGAGGTATTTGAGGCGTGGCAGGAAGAGCGTTTTGCCTGGTACAGCAGTGCTCTGGGTATCAACAAGGAGAAGCTGCACTGGTACAAACACGACAAACTTGCCCATTACGCCGACCTTGCCTACGACATCAAGTTTGAGTTCCCCTTCGGCATTGAGGAGATTGAGGGCATTCATTCACGAACCGATTTTGATCTGAAACAGCATCAGGAGTACTCCGGCAAAAATATGGAGTACATCGACCAACTCACCAACGAGCGCTACATCCCTTATGTGGTGGAGACCTCTGCCGGGTGCGACCGCCTCTTCCTCGCGCTGCTGGCCGATGCCTACACTGAGGACACGGTTGACGGCGATGAGCGTGTGGTGCTGAAACTGTCGCCGAAAGTGGCCCCGGTAAAGGCCGCAGTCCTGCCGCTGATAAAAAAGGGCGGCATGGGAGAAAGAGCCTCCGCCTTGCGTGATGAGCTGGCCACCGACTTCCTTGTCCATTATGATGATGCTGGCTCTATCGGCAAACGCTACCGCCGGCAGGATGAGATTGGTACCCCATTCTGCATCACCGTTGATCACCAGTCGCTTGAAGAGGAGACGGTGACGGTACGTGACCGCGACACTGCAACGCAGGAACGAATTGATATGTCAAGGGTTCGAGAATTTATCACCAAGAAACTTATCGGACTGTAAGCTATGCGTTATGATGTTGCCGTTATTGGGGGAGGCCCTTCGGGAGCTGTTGCTGCTGCAATACTGGCAAAAGCCGGACTCTCCACTGTCCTCATTGAACGCAACTTTGACAATGTCAAACCTTGCGGCGGGGCAATTCCCCTTGGCCTGATTGAGGAGTTTACTCTTCCAACCGAGCTGATTGAGAAGAAGCTCTCCCGGATGAAGGCGCGCTCACCAAAAGGGCGAGTCATCGACATGAGCATGCCCAACGGTTATGTCGGCATGGTTCGACGTGAAAAATTTGACCGTTACCTGCGAGTTGAAGCTGAAAAGGCTGGCGCTGCTGTGGTTGAAGGGCTGGTAAAATCCATCTCCCACTCCGGCGACGGATTCGTTATCAACACCCTCAACGACAAAGTTCCGCCACTCCGTGCCAAAAGAATTATCGGGGCTGACGGCGCCAACTCAAAAACCGCTGATGAGCTGCACTTTCCGCCAAACGAGCTGAAGGTGATTGCCATGCAGCAGCGCTTCAAGTACACCCCCTCCATCCAGAAGTTCAGCGATATCGTGGAAATTTGGTTCGATGGCGAGGTCTCTCCCGACTTTTACGGTTGGATTTTCCCCAAGGCCGACCACTTGGCTATCGGCACCGGCACAGAAGATCACAAGCACAATATCAAGGCGCTGCAAAAGCGCTTTGTCGAGAAAATAGGGATTACCGACAAGCCCTACCTTGACGAGGCAGCAAAAATTCCGATGAAGCCCCGCAAATCGTTCACCCAGGAGAAGGCAATTCTTGTCGGCGATGCCGCAGGGCTGGTGACCCCGGCAAACGGGGAGGGAATCTTCTTCGCCATGCGCTCAGGCAAGCTTGGTGCGCTGGCCATGATTGAGCACCTGAAACATGGAGCCCCTTTGAAGAACTATGAAAAAGAGTTCCGCAAGCTCTATGCTCCGATCTTTTTTGGCCTTGAGGTGTTGCAGGCCGCCTATTACCGCAACGACCGGCTGCGGGAGAGTTTTGTAGCTATCTGCGCCGATGATGATGTCCAGCGGATCACCTTCGACTCTTATCTCTACAAGAAGATGATTCCAGCCTCCTGGCCTGTCCAGATGAAAATCTTTTCAAAAAATATCTACCACCTCATCAAGGGCTCCTGAATGCTGCTCTCTTTTCCTAACTGGATCATCCATATCTCCTCGGCGCTTGAGTGGGGAATCGCCGCAGCCCTTCTCTTCCACTATGGCAGAATAACCGGACGTCGCGACATTCGCCTTTTTGGCCTTGCCATGCTGCCCCACTGGAGTGGAAGCTTGTTTGTGCTGAGCTACCACATCTTTGGCGACTCCATTCCCATACTTTTGGATATGTCGGAACTGATCAATGTCTTTGGCAGCACAGCGCTCCTCCTTGCAACCGTGAACCTGCTGAAATCGACCAGAAAAGTCACGGCTGAGGCTGGATATACCGCAGCAATTGGCGCTATCATGATTGCCGGAAAGCCACAGTCCTACCTCGGAGCCGATATTTTCGACACCATTCTGCAGATCTCGAGCGTGATTTATCTCGCCTTTCTGGTGCTCCTGCTGGTCGTCCATCGGCGTGACAACACGATCTTTTCAGGATTGACTATCGCGGGGTTCTGGTTTGTGCTGGTCTTTATCTCGGTCACCATTTTCTGTATGTACCTTGCCACCCAGGTGAGAGGATACCCGACACTGTCGCACGACAACCTGCTGCACGGGCTGGCCGAAAGCCTTCTGAGCATCAGTAATCTCATGATTGCCCTTGGAGCGCACCATAAAATCCGGGAGTATAACCGGACTCATTTGCCTGGTGCGTCGGGCTGAAGAACCGAGGAGTAGCTCGCAGCATCCGAGAGGAGTTCAATGGCTTTTTTCACCGCCATGTCATGGGCAAGTTCCGCCTTTCGTGCGAGATGGTCATCATAATGACGCAGAATCTCAACTTCAAGAGCCGCCGCAACCTCATTCGAGGAGCGCTCAATCTCCTGTGCTTTCATGCTCTCAATCGTCTGCTGTAAAACAGAGAGACTTTTCAGGCGACTCTCATCACCTGCGGTCTGCGATTTCGTCACACTCTCCTTCAGCTCATTAAAACGTCGCTCCGCTTCAGAGGTATAGACAAATTGTTTATCGCGCAAAAAGTTACCAAACGAGACCATCAGCGTCTGACGGTCAACAGGTGATGGTGGCTTATTCGGAGACTCGGAGCAGTATTTCGTGGCAAAAAGAAAGGTCAATCCTCTTTTGCGAAGCTCCGCAAAATAGGGGGAGGACGGCGGTTCGGAGATCGTCATATCAGGCATAATCCCGCCACCACCGTAGACGTTTCGACCATTTTTAGTCTTGAAAACCCGTGAAGCATCCTCCCCATGAGCCTTGGGTAGTACTTGCCGCCTCCCATCAACCATCTTCACCTCTTTCTGGATCAACCGACCTGAAGGTGTATAGTATTTTGCAATGGTCAGCTTCAGAGAGCTGTCGTAAGAGATCTTTACCACCGATTGTACCAGGCCCTTGCCAAACGATCGCTCCCCGACAATAATACCTCGATCCAGATCCTGGATTGCGCCGGAAACAATTTCAGCAGCAGAGGCACTCTGACTGTTGATGAGAACAACAAGCGGAATAGCCACATCCACCGGCGGCACCTCTGTGGGATACGATTTCACCACATCCGACAATCGACCACGAATCGAAACCACTTCACTGCCCCGGGCAATAAAAACCGACGCAACATCAACTGCCGCATTGAGCAGGCCGCCCGGGTTGTTGCGAAGATCAAGAATAACCCCTTTCAGCGGAACATGACTCTCCCTGGCCTGTTGTAGAAGCCCCTGTAATGCTTCACGAAGTTCTGCGGCTGAACGGGAGCCAAAACTCTTCATCTCAAGATAGCCGACACCATCAATAATACTGGAATAGCTCACCGTCGTCACCCGGACCTCTTCCCGCACCAGAGTGACCGTCAATGGCAGCAAGCTCTGACGCTCAAGCACAATGGTTATCGACGTGCCAACGGTACCCTTGATCAGGCTCTTCACCTCTTCAGGTGAGGCATTGTTCAGCTCTTTTTTGTTAATGGAAATAATATTGTCGCCAACTCTGATGCCCGCTTTTGCGGCGGGGTGACCGGCAGCCACCGATGTCACAAAAAATTTCCCTTCAAGAGTGGCAATAGTGATACCAATACCCACATACTGTCCGTTCGTCTGCTCGTCCAGCTCACCCGCATCATTTTCATCCAGAAAAACGGTATAGGGATCAAGAGTGCGCAGCATGCCGTCAATACCTGCATACATCAACTGACTGACATTGAGCTGATCAACATAATTTTTTGAGACTTCACGATAGACCTCACCCAGCAGATCAATGCTTTTGACAATCTCAAAATACTCTTTGTCGGGAGGCGGCTCCTCAGCCAGAGAGTGTGATGGTATGGAACAAGAACACAACAAGGCAACCATCATACCCCGCATACTCAGCCGAAACCGGTGCACCCCAAAACACTTTCTCTTCTGCTCCATATTGTTATCGGAGAGCCTCCTCAAGAGCCGTTGCACTGTCGGTCCGTTCGTCACGATACTTGATAATCAGTGGTGTATAGAGCGACAGACCGTGCTCCGCAGCAAAATCGCCCTTGACCTTGCGTGACCCGGCCACAACAACCGCGCCAGCAGGGATCACCAGAGGAGCCTCGGCTGTTTTTCTGTAGATGGCATTCAGCACCAGATCATAGACCGGCGTCGAGCCGTTCAGGATGACGCCGGTACCAATAACCGCCCGCTCCCGAACAATCGTCCCCTCATAGATGCCGCAATTGCCACCAACCATCACCTCATCCTCAATAATAACCGGCATCGCTCCAACCGGCTCCAGCACACCGCCAACCTGCACCGCCGCCGAGAGATGCACCTTTTTGCCCACCTGGGCACAGCTCCCTACAAGAGCATGGGAATCAATCATTGTCCCCTCATCAACATAGGCGCCAACATTGACATAGGCCGGGGGCATCATAACAACAGTCGGGGCCAGATAAGAACCATCCCGCACCGACGAGCCTCCCGGAACAATACGGACATTATCTGAAAGAGTGATCTTTTTCAGCGGCCAGGTATCCTTGTCGATAAAGGTAAAGCTGTTGCCATGGTCATCAAGCGAAAGGGTGCTTCCCTGCAACCTGCCGAGACGCATACCCAGCAGAATCCCCTGCTTGACCCAGGAGTTGACAACCCAGTCATCGCCCGATTTTTCCGCAGCCCTCACCAGCCCTTCGTTCAGTAACTGTTTGAACTGATTAAAAACCACCCGCACCTCCTGAATTTCCAGGAGTTCAGCAGCACCAAGTGAAGAAAAAGCGAGAATTGACTCCTTCAATGTATCATACTGTCCCATAACACGTTTCTAACTTTTTACTGATTATATGTCGCCATATTCGGCGGTAATATCCTTGTTATTTTTCCTGCTGTAGAACCTGAAATCGTCACTTCTGAGGCTCTCATCCGGCTTCACCTGAACAAAAAGCATATGCTGCAAAAACCACTTCAGCTCCGTCTTGAGGTCGCTGTTCTGCAACGGCTCAATCACGGTGGGGCTGACATAGAGATCGAGCTGCTTGAACTGCATGGAGTGCTGCAGCGCATACTTCCGCAGCCACCGCTCAATCTGGTTGATGGTGGTAAAACGCGCCTGCACCACCCCGCTCCCTCCACAGGCGGGACACTGGTCACCCATACGCTGCATGAGGCTCGGGCGAATCCTTTCTCGGGTAATCTGCATAATACCGAAGTCCGACATCGGCAGAATGTTTGACTTCGCCCGATCGTTGCGCAGCTCCGTCTTCATGGAGTCATAGACCTTCTTGGCATTCTTCTGGTCGAGCATGTCAATAAAGTCAACCACAATAATACCGCCAATATCGCGCAACCGCAACTGGCGAACCACTTCACGCGCCGCCTCAAGATTGGTCTTCAAAGAGTTCTCCTCCTGCTCCCGCTTTGCCGCATAACGGCCACTGTTGACATCTACCACCACCATCGCTTCAGTATGTTCGATAATGATATAGCCGCCCGACTTCAGCCACACCTTGCGCGAAAAGATCGATTCTACATCCTTGGCAATTCCGTACCCCTCAAACAGGGGAAGCTTGCCCTGATAGAAGGTGACATTTT
>Ga0194060_10000437_pt1 | contig 30441 bp, 21 predicted proteins | sample SepL225m_MetaG_FD_163427 | JGI IMG/M metagenome (GOLD analysis project Ga0194060, IMG submission 163427) | Anoxic zone freshwater microbial communities from boreal shield lake in IISD Experimental Lakes Area, Ontario, Canada - Sep2016-L222-5m | ecosystem: Environmental > Aquatic > Freshwater >...
GTCCGGGCGGTGGCAGCAGTCGCTCGGGTGGTGGCCCTGGCAGCGGCGGCGGCGCGAGTGGCGGCGGCGGTCGTCCCGGCGGCAGTAGTGGTCGCCCCGGCAGCGGCAGCAGCGGCGGTCGCCCCGGCAGCGGCAGCGGTCGCCCCGGCGGCGGTCGGCGACCCGGTGGCCCCGAGGATCGCGACGGTGGGGCGGGGATGCGTGGCCGAGGTGGTCGCATGAGTGCGCCACCGCCACGGATCCCGGTTCGCCCACGTGGCCCGGTTGAACTCCAGAGCATTATGACGATCCGTGAGTTCTCGGAGGCCACGGGCATCGGCGCATCGGAGATTCTGAAATCTCTGATGAAGGGCGGTGTGCTGGCGAATATTAACCAGCAGATCGACTATGAGACCGCAGCGCTGATCGCGGCTGATTTTAACATTGAGACGAATGAGACAGTGCCGGAGCAGATGGCCGGGATTGTTGATAATGTCAAGGATGTGCTGGCTGCCCAGGCCGAGGGCGAGATGCGGACGCGCCCGCCGGTGGTCACGATTATGGGCCACGTTGACCACGGGAAGACGAAGCTGCTCGACGCGATCCGCTCGGCGCGGGTGGCTGAGGGTGAGGCTGGCGGCATCACCCAGCATATCGGTGCCTATCAGATCGAGGTCAACCACCGCAAGATCACGTTCCTGGACACGCCCGGTCACGAGGCGTTTACCGCGATGCGCGCTCGCGGTGCCCAGGCGACCGATATTGTGATCCTGGTGGTGGCCGCCGATGACGGCGTGATGCCCCAGACGATTGAGGCGATCTCGCACGTGAAGGCGGCCGGTGTGCCGATGATCGTCGCGGTCAACAAGATCGATCTGCCGACGGCGAACCCGGATCGGATCAGGCAGCAGCTCGCTACCTACGATGTGATTGTCGAGTCGTATGGCGGTACGGTGCCCTCAGTTGAGGTTTCGGCACGCCAGAAGCTGAATATCGACGGGCTGCTGGAGATGATCCTGCTGGTGGCCGATATTGAGGATTTTAAGGCGAACCCCAACGCACCGGCGGTCGGTACGATTATTGAGGCTGAGCTGGATAAGAACCGGGGCGCGGTGGCCACGGTGCTGATTCAGAACGGCACCCTGCGCCCCGAGGATAATGTGCTGGTGGGCGGCGTGTCCGGCAAGATCAAGACGATGTTCAACGATAGCGGCAAGCGCCTGCGCTTCGCTGAGCCGTCGATGCCGGTGGAGATCCTTGGCCTGGACGGGGTGCCTCACGCGGGCGACATCCTCCAGGTGGTGGACGACCTGGCGGTTGCTCGCGAGATCGCGCTCCAGCGCCAGCGCCAGACGCGCATGGAGGCGGTGGGGATGGTGCGCGGCACGACCCTGGAGGATCTGTTCAGTAAGGTGCAGCAGGGTCAGATCAAAGACCTCAATGTGATCGTGAAGGCGGACGTGCAGGGTTCGATTGGCGCGATTGAGCATCAGCTTAGCCAGTTGAGCAGTTCGCAGACTGAGGTGCAGATCAAGATTCTGCACAAGGCCACCGGCGCAATCACCGAGGGTGATGTCAACCTGGCGGCAGCGAGTCAGGCTATCGTGATCGGCTTTAATGTTCGTCCCGACCCGGCGGCACGGCGGGCGGCTGAGCAGCAGGGCATCGACATCCGCTTCTACAATATTATCTACCAGCTCTCTGATGATATTAAGAAGGCACTGGTTGGTATGCTGGCACCCACCTACAAAGAGGTGGTCGAAGGCTACGCCGATGTGCGTAACACCTTCCGGCTGCCCTCGCGTGAGGTGGTGGCGGGCCTGTATATCACCGATGGCAAGGTGACGCGCACGGGACAGAGCGTGCGCGTGCTGCGCAGCGGCGCGGTGCTCCACGACGGCAAGATCAGTAGCCTCAAGCGCTTCAAGGACGATGTCCGCGAGGTGACGAACGGCTACGAGTGCGGTCTGGTCGTCGAGGGCTTCACTGATGTCCAGGTGGGCGATAATATGGAGTTCTACCGCCAGGAGCGGGTTGAGGCGAGCCTGTAGCTCAATGCAAAATGCAAAATGCAAAATGCAAAATGAGCGCAGATGTCATCTTGCATTTTGCATTTTGCATTTTGAATTTTGAATTTATGAGTAAACAACGTCTCCAGCAGGTCGCCGACCGGATCCAGCAGGTACTCGGCGATGTGATCCAATCTGAGATTAAGGACCCGCGAGTGGGCTTCGCTACGGTGACGGGCGTAGAGGTGAGCGCGGATCTTCAGCACGCCACGGTGCGGATCTCGGTGATGGGCGACGACGCGGCCAGGGCTGATACGATGGCCGGGCTCCAGCGTGCCCGCAGCTTCTTGCGCCGACGGGTGGCCGATGAGATGCGCCATATGCGCTTTGTCCCCGAGTTGCACTTGATGCTTGATACGTCGCTCGACTATAGCATCCATATCGAGAAGGTGCTGCACGATGTTGAGGAAGAGCGCAAGGTCAACCCGCCGCATTTTGAGGAGGAGTGAGGCGGTGATAGGGTGACTGGGTGACACGGTGACTGGGTGACACGGTGACTGGGTGACACGGTGAAAAAAGCTGACGTCACCGCGTCACCGCGTCACCGCGTCACCGCGTCACCGCGTCACCGCGTCACCGCGTCACCGAGTCACCGCGTCACCGAGTCACCGCGTCGCCGCGTCACCGCGTCACCGAGTCACCGCGTCAGCGCGTCAGCGCGTCAGCGCGTCAGCGCGTCAGCGCGTCACCGCGTCACCGCGTCGCCGCGTCACCGCGTCGCCGCGTCACCGCGTCACCGCGTCACCGCGTCACCGCGTCACCGCGTCAGCGCGTCACCGCGTCACCGCGTCAGCGCGTCACCGCGTCACCGCGTCACCGCGTCACCGCGTCAGCGCGTCAGCGCGTCAGCGCGTCAGCGCGTCACCGCGTCACCGCGTCACCGAGTCACCGAGTCACCCAGTCATCATATGACCGACCTTGACGCCTACTACAAGAAGCGTATCCCGTACACGCTGCGCGGCCAGCAGTTTGCGTTTGATGTCGGCCACACGATCTTCTCCTCGTTTGAGGTTGACGATGGCACCGATCTGCTGCTGCGGAGTCTGGAGCCTGCGGAATCTCCCGCACGGATCCTCGATCTTGGCTGCGGCTGCGGTGTGATTGGGATCACCCTGGCCCGGCGCTATCCCGCCGCTGCGGTGGTGATGGCTGATAAGGATCTGTTGGCAGTGCGTTATGCTCGACATAACGCGGCGATCAATGGCGTGCAGAATGTGAGCGCCCTCGGCAGTGTGGGGCTTGAGTCGGTGCCGCCCGGCCCGTACGATCTGATTCTCTCGAACATCCCAGCTAAGATCGGCGACTTGGCGATTGAGCAGGAGTTTATCCTTGGCCCGCTGGCGCAGTTGCGGGTCGGCGGGGAGTATTGGTTCGTGGTTGTCAGCGGCCTGAACCATCTGATCCCGCGCCTCGGCGTGCGCAATCAGCTCAAGCTGAAAGAGATCAAAAAGCGGTCGGGCTATGCGGTCTACCGCCTGCTTAAGCCATTGGAATCTTGATTAGATAAGGTTTCAGGTGCCAGGTTTCGGGTTTACAGTTCGTAGTGGCGGCTTCAGCCGCTTGGCGCTGAAGCGCCCACTACGAACAGCGCACACTGTAAAGCGGATCTGAACCTTGTCTTACGACGTATGGGCGCAGTGTACTGCGTAACACACCATGATCTACACCGACCCCGTTGCGGCTGCTCCCGCCTTTACCCAGCAGCTCGCTCAGGCGCAGCGTATCCTGCTCCTCACCCATATCAACCCCGACGGTGATGCGATTGGCTCGCTCCTAGGGGCGTACCATGTGCTGCAGGCGATTGGCAAGGAGCCGATCCCCGTTGCGGCATCGACGCTGCCGCAGTACAGTGCTGCGCTTGCGGGTATTGAGCATGTGACAATCTACCGGGCCGGTGACGCCCTGCCCGACGCCGATCTGATCTGGATGCTGGATACGGCCTCGCTAGAGCGGGTCGGTCAGATCTATCGCGACCACGGCCCGGCGATGACATCTCGCCCGCTGATGATTGTTGATCATCATGTGACTAATGATGGCGGGGGGAATCTGAATCTGATTCAGCCTGCGGCGGCGTCCTGCGCTGACCTGCTCTTTCGGCTGTTTCGGGCGATGGAATTGCCGATCTCGCCAGCGGCGGCTACCTGCATGCTGTTGGGTACGACGACCGACACCCAGAGCTTCCAGACGAGCGTGACGACCCCGCAGACCCTGCGTACCGCCGCTGATATGCTCGACGCCGGGGCCGACCAGCGCCTGGTGGTGAATGCGGTCTACTTCTCGGTGCCGGTTGAGACGGTGCAACTCAGCGGGATCGCGCTTGGTCTGCTGCGGCGCGAGGGCGGCCTGCTCTGGGCGCGGGTTTCTCAGGATATGCTGGCAGCGACCGGTGCCGCCGATGAGGCCGCCGACGACGCGGTCACACGGATGCAGCGGGTGGTTGGGATGCGGGTGTCGGTCTTGTTTAAGGAGCGGGCTGACGGCACTGTCAAAGTGAGCCTGCGCTCAGCGCCGGGGATTAATGTGGCCACGATCGCGCAGACCTGGGGCGGGGGTGGTCACGCGCAGGCCGCTGGGGCCGACCTGCCGCTGGGCCTGGATGCGGCTGAAGCGCTGGTGCTGCCGCTGCTGCGGGCGGCGATTGGGTTGTAGATGCACGGATTTTTGAATATTGACAAGCCCGCCGGGATGACTTCGCACGATGTGGTGGCGCGGGTGCGCCGCCTTACCGGGCGGGGGGTGAAGGTTGGCCACGCCGGTACTCTTGACCCGGCGGCCACGGGGGTGCTGCCGGTGGCGCTCGGCCACGCCACGCGGCTGATCGAGTACCTGGGCGATGTGCGCAAGGGCTACCGTGGCATGGTGCGCCTAGGCGTTGTCACCAGCACCGATGACGCGGAGGGCGAGGTTGTTTCGATTGCGCCGGTGCCGCTGCTGACGCCCGAGCTGATTGAGGCTGCTGTGGCCCCGCTGCGCGGGACGATTATGCAGGTGCCGCCGATGTATTCGGCCTTGCACCATCAGGGCCAGCGGCTCTATGACCTGGCGCGGGCGGGGAAGACGGTTGAGCGTGAGGCGCGCCCGGTGCAGATCGATGCCCTGGAATGGGAACTGGGCGACCCCGGTGAACTGGTGATCACGGTGGCGTGCGGCAAGGGAACCTACATCCGTGCATTGGCCCGCGATATTGGGGTGACCTTGGGCTGCGGGGCGCATCTGGCAGCGCTCCAGCGTACCTTCGTTGGGCCGTTTCTGATCGGCGACGCCGTGGCGCTTGCCGATCTTCAGGCTGACCCCGACCGGCTGCCGCTGGCTCTCGTTCCGCCCGAGGTGGCGCTGGCGGGCTGGCCGACGGCACAGCTTGATGCCGAGGACTCGCGCCGGGTGCGCAACGGGCTGCCGGTGGCGCTCGCCGCTCTGCCCGGCGAGTTTGCTCGCGCCTGCGATGAGGCGGGTGCGCTGCTGGCGGTGCTGCGGCGCACGGGCGATGCGTGGCGACCGGAGAAGGTGTTTTTCTAGCCCGCGTGTAGGTTGTGTCTTGACATTCCTCATTGTCAACGTATAATAGTGTATAAGTAACACTAATTACGACAGGAGGAGCGACATGAACAGCGTTGATCAGCGCACTGCCGAGGGCATCCTCTTCACCGACCAGTACCAGTTGAGCATGGCCCAGCTTTACTTTCGCCAGGGCATCCACGAGCGCCCGGCCCAGTTCGACCACTTCTTCCGGCGCTACCCGAACTACGGCATGCACGAGGCGGGCTACTGCGTGAACGCGGGCATGGAGTGGTTGCTCGACTGGATGCAGGATGCCCGCTTCCGCGACGAGGATATTGCCCACCTGCGTAGCCAGCGCACCCGCACGGGTGGCCAGATGTTCGGCGATGACTTTCTTGACTACCTGCGCGAGCAGGGCGATTTTTCACGGATCAGCATCAGCGCCATTCCCGAGGGCCGGGTGGTTCATCCGAATGTGCCGCTGACGGTGGTGCGCGGCCCGCTGGCGATGGCTCAGATCCTCGAAACGCCGCTGCTCAATCAGCTCAACTACCAGACCCTGATCGCCACCAAGGCCGCACGTATCCGCGAGGTGAGTCGGGCCGCGATGGTGCTGGAGTTCGGCCTGCGCCGTGGTCAGGATCGCGGGGCTAATGCGGGTTCGCGGGCGGCCCTGATTGGCGGGGCCGATTTCACCTCCAACGTCGGTCTCTCGCATGTGCTGGGCTACCCGCCCAAGGGCACCCACGCCCACGCCCTCGTGCAAGTGTTCCTGGCCCTTGGCAACAGCGAACTGGAGGCGTTCCGCGCCTACGCCGAGAGCTATCCCGATGACTGTCTGTTGCTGGTCGATACGATTAACACGCTAGAGAGCGGCGTCCCCAACGCTATTCGGGTCTTTGAGGAGCTACGCGCTGCTGGACATGCACCCATGGGCATCCGCCTGGACTCGGGCGACCTGGCGTACCTCGCGGTGCAGTCGGCGCGGATGCTCGACGCGGCCGGGTTCCCGGACACCTCGATTGTCCTCTCGAACGACCTTGATGAGCTGGCGATCTGGCAGATCCAGTCGCAGATCGCCGATGAGGCCAGGCGTCACGGCGTTGATGCCGACGCGGTCATTCATCGGCTGATCTATGGCGTAGGCACGCGCCTGGTCACCTCTCACGGCGAGGGTGCCCTGGGCGGAGTCTACAAGCTGGTGGCGCTCCAGGAGGGCGACACCTGGCGTCCGGCGATCAAGATCGCCGACTCGCCGAACAAGATGACCAACCCCGGACTCAAGCAGGCGTGGCGGATCTATGATCAGCGCGGCCAGGCCACTGCCGATCTGGTGACGCTGGAGGGTGAGGATCCGCGCCAGGAGGAGCAGATCATCCTGCGCCACCCCGGCGACCACAGCCGTCACCGGGCGCTGCACCAGAACGAAATCAGCGCCGTTGAACCCCTGCTGGTAGAAATGCTGCGCGTCGGTCGCCCGACGCTCCCCGCGCCAACAATTGAAGCCATGCGCCAACTGCGCCGGGCCGATGTGGATCGCCTCGACACCGGCGTGCGCCGGATTATGACCCCGCATATCTATCACGTCTCGCTAAGCCAGCAGCTTTGGAATCTCAAGCAGCAGTTGCTGAGTGAGATGGGGGTGTGAAGGCAAAATGCAAAATGCAAAATGCAAAAGGCAAAAGGCGCAAAGTTTGCTGCCGAACGACCCTCACCCCCGACCCCTCTCCCGTTCAGGGAGAGGGGGCTGGGGGGTGAGGGCCGCTTGGCGACAAACCGTAAAATATCTGCGAACCTTGTCTATCTGTCAAAAGGCAAAATGCGAGATGCAGGCGATTCAGCACATCCTTGCCGCCAGTGATGCTCAGGTGTCCATAGGCGATCTCGCGGAGTCTTTGTCTCCATATATTGGTACGCAAGCTGTAGCTCGTGGCGGGGTTTGGCTGGCGGGCAGGCGGGTCATTGACCCCGATGTGCGGGGCGTGGCGGGGGCAACCCTGACTCTGCGCCTGCCGCCGGGCGGCGTGTACGCTGAGCTGGAGCTTGGCGCGGGCGACATTGCTTACGAGGATGCCTGGCTGATTGCGCTGCACAAGGGTATGGGCTGGTATGTGGGGGCGACGCCCTGGGATGTGGTGGGCAACGCGCTGGCGGCGCTGGGGCGCTACCTGGAGGCTCGCGACGGTGCGGCTCCACCGCTGCACTTGGCCCACCAGCTTGACCGCGATACGACCGGAATCTTGCTGTTCAGCACGTCGCCGCTGGCCAACGGGCCGCTTACGGCGGCCTTTGCCAGCGGGCAGGTGTCCAAGACCTACCGCTGTCTGGTCGTCGGGTCGCCGCCGGACACGGGCGAGGTTCGCAGCGGACACGGACGAGCGGCCGGCGGGCGCTGGCGAGTCTATCCGCACGAGGAGGTTGGTCGTGAGCTGCCATCTGGCGGCGGGCGGGTGAAGGAGGCGCATACGAGCTACGCGGTCGAGCGGTGGCTGGATGGCGCAGCCCTCGTGCGCTGCGTGCCACACACTGGGCGCACCCACCAGATCCGCCTGCACATGGCCCACCTCGGCCACCCGCTGCTTGGCGACGCCCGCTACGGCGGGCCGACGGCCTACGCGGGACGCGAGTTGCCTGGCCATCTGCTGCACGCCGCCGAGCTGCGGTTGCGCCATCCCGTCACCGGGACGACACTGGATCTGGTCAGCCCGTACCCGGCGCTATTTGCGGAGATCAGTGCCCTTTCTCTATCCACAGACAAGGTTTCAGGTGCCAGGTTTCAGCGTGATAGTTCGTAGTGTGGGCTTCCAGCCCGCCTGGAGTGTATCGGCAGGCTGGAAGCCCGCGCTACACATAGCGCACACTGTAAAGCTGGATTGAACCTTGTCATAGCGCACTATCCCGCGCCAGCAGATCCTCCTCCGTCTCGCGGCGCTGGATGAGCCGGGCCGCGCCGCCGCCCGCTAGCAGCAGCGCCGGGCGGGGTACGAGGTTGTAGGTGCTGGCCATGCTCAGGGTGTAGGCACCCGCCACCGCTACTGCGATCATGTCACCGGGGACTGCGGACGGCAGGGGCGCGGCGTGCAGCAGCACATCGCCAGATTCGCAGTAGCGCCCGGCTACGTCCACCGGCGGGCCGGGGGCGGCGTCGGCGCGGTTGGCCAGCAGGGCGGTGTAGCGCGCCCCGTAGAGGGCTGGGCGGATGTTGTCGGCCATGCCGCCGTCCACATGCAGGTAAAGTAGTGCGCCGTCGGGGCCGAGCTTGCGGGCCACCACGCGGTAGATCGCCACCCCGGCGCGGGCGACGATAGAGCGACCCGGCTCGACCGTGAGCAAGGGCGGGCGCAGGCCATAGGCGACGCAGGCAACGCGAACCGCATCGCTCAGGGTTGCGGCATAGGCGTCAATGTTGGTGGGCGGCATATCGGCGGTGTAGGGCACACCCAGACCACCGCCGGGGCTGAGTTCCTCCAGTTCTACCCCGAACGTATCGCGCAGGCGGGCCATCTCGCGGGTCAGCACCCCCACGGTGGCGCGGATCTGGTCAACCTCAAAGATCTGCGAGCCAATGTGGGCGTGCAGGCCGAGTAACCGCAGCCCTTCGGCGTTGAAAACCCGCGCCGCCGCCGCGCCGACGGATTCCAGGGGCAGGCCGAACTTGGAGGTCGCCCCGCCGGTGGCGATATGCGCGTGAGTGTGGGCGTCGATATTCGGGGCCACCCGCAACAGCACGCCCTGCGGTCGCTCCATGCCGTGGGTGAGGGACGCCAGCCGATCCAGCTCGTCCAGGCTATCCACCACAATCGCACCGACGCCCCACTCGACTGCTCGGCGCAGCTCGGCCTCGCCCTTGGCGTTGCCGTGCAGATGCACCTGGCCCATCGACATACCGGCGCGGCGGGCGACCAGCAACTCGGCCCCCGAGACCACATCTAGCCCCAACCCTTCCTCGGCCACGATCTGGGCAACAGCCGTATTCAGCAGAGCCTTGCCGGCGTAGTGAACCCGCGACGGGCCGGGGTAATAGCGGGCCAGGGCCACGCGGTAGGCGCGCATCGCCCCGCGCAGGGTCGCCTCATCAAGTAGATACAGCGGCGTGGCATGATCCGCCGCCAGTTCGGTCACATCGCAGCCACCAACATACAGCCGCCCGCTGATGATCGTGGCCGTGTCCGGCCAGATGTGGGAAGAAAGAAGGAGGTGAGTCATAAGTGTAGAGCAAAAATAATGCTGTCAGCGGCCTTGTACCATCTGCAATGTCACACTAGTCCTCGCCCCCGCCCCCGCCACACGACACCCATCTGATACCCCCCGGCTACAATCGTCCTGGTGGCGAATCACCCTGGCCCTATAAGATCTGGTCGCCACAGCAAAGGAGTCTTCTATGCGCCAGTTCATCGGTTCGCTGATTGCCCTCGGCCTCGTCGTTGTCGTCGCGATAGGATTCCTCTCCGTCATGGGAGGCAAAGTCTCAACGGTCTTCTCATCCATCAACTCTGGCCTCAGCGACGGGCCGAGCGTCGGTGGTGGCTACCATCCTGCGGCGGGCGGCGCGCCACCTGTCGCGCCGCCGCCCAGCGTGCCGCCGCCCGCCGCGCCTGCCCCAACCGCCGCGAGTACAAACCCCTCGGCGGCACGCCCCGTCGGTCAGGAGGCCAGTATCAAGGCGGGCGAGATCAACGACAACGACCGGTTCGCTGAGTATCTCGATTACCTCCAATCGTACCATAGCGGTGGTGTGCGCCTTGCCGACGTGAGCGAGCGATACGTGATCAGCGTCACCAACGATAACCAGCGCCCCGTCTTCGACGCCCACGTCACCGTCTACGCCGACGACCAGGTGGTCTTCCGCAGCCGCACCTACGCCGGTGGGCAGACGATCTTCCTGCCCCGTACCCTCGGGGTCAGTGCTGCCGCCACCCGCTTCCGCGCCGTAGCCAAGTACGGTGACATCAGCGCCGAGACCACCTTTGACCGCAGTTCGGGCGGGCGGATCGAGATCGGTCTACGCGGCGTGCAGCCTGACAATGTCCTACGCCTCGATCTGCTTTTTATGCTCGATACCACCGGCAGTATGGGGGACGAGATTGCGCGCATCCAGCAAACCATCGACAGCATTGCCCAGCGCATCGACGCCTTCACCCCGCGCCCGCAGATCCGCTATGGCCTGGTGGCTTACCGCGATCAGGGTGACGAGTATGTAACCAGCCGCACCGACTTTACCACCGACCTGGGCCAGTTCCGCAGCGCCCTGAACCATCTCGAAGCCAAGGGCGGCGGCGACACCCCCGAGGCCGTGGACGAGGCGCTATCGGACGTAATACTCCACACGAACTGGAGCGATCAGCCCGCCGTGCGCCTTGTCTTTCTGGTATCCGACGCCGGGCCGCACATCAACACCCAGCAGCCGTTTACCTACCTCGACGGTATCCGTGAGGCCGTCGTTCGCGGCGTGAAGATCTACCCGATTGCCGCGAGTAACAGCGACGCCCCTGCCGAGTATGTTTTCCGCCAACTCGCCCAGCAGACGATGGCCGGGTTCGTCTTCCTCACGTACCAGTCCGGCGAGAGCGCCGGTGCCCCCGGTGAGAGTACGACCCTGAATGCGGGTATACAGCCCTACAGCGTCGAGCGGCTCGACGACTTGATCGTCGGCATCGTCGAGCGCGAGCTTGCCGCCGCTGTCGGCGCACGCTAGGATCGTAGATTGGGTTATGATGAACGGAGAGGCTTTCCCGCCTCCCCGTTCATCATAAAAGCTCAACGATATGGTGCCACACCCATGACACAGACCCACACCCTCGCCCCGCACGAGCGCATCTTGGCCGCCCTTGACGTACCCGACATCACGAGTGCCCTCAGCCTCGTGGCGCAACTGCGCCGCCACGTCGGCGGGTTCAAGGTCGGACTAGAACTCTGCACCGCAGTCGGGGCACCCCAGGTAGTACATGCCGTCGCAGCCGCCGGTGGGGCCGTCTTCCTCGACCTGAAGCTGTCCGACATCCCGAACACCGTGGCCGGGGCCGTGCGATCCGCATGCGCCCTTGGGCCAGCGGTACGCATGCTCACACTCCACTGCCACGGCGGCGCAGCCATGCTGCGGGCCGCCGCTGAGTCCGCCCGCGCCGCTGGTGAGCAGCGCCCCCTCCTCCTCGGCGTCACCGTTATGACGAGTATGGACGAGGCTACCCTGCGCGAAGATCTGGAGGTAAGCGTCACCCTGGCCGACCACGTTGTTCACCTGGCGCGCATGGCCCAGGCGTGCGGCCTCGATGGGGTGGTGGCCTCGCCCCATGAAGTTGCCGCGATCAGGGCCGCCTGTGGCCGAGAGTTGCTGATCGTCACTCCTGGCGTGCGCCCGGTATGGGCCAGCAGCGGCGACCAGCGCCGTGTCATGACCCCCGCCGAGGCTCTGCGGGCTGGCAGCGACTACCTGGTGATCGGCAGACCACTCACCGCGCCTCCCGCCGAGGTCGGTGGCCCCGCCGAGGCCGCTGTACGCATTGCGGCTGAAGTGCAGCAAACGGTTTAGACAGGGAAGATCGACCTACTATCAGTGTATAATGGCAGGCTGTTCTGGTGGTATCTGTGCGTGGCGGGAGCCACGCCTCATCTGTAGATTGTGGGCAACATCAATATGGCAAGCATCCTTCAGCAGCTTCCGATTGGCGCAAAGATCGGCCTTGCATTTTCGGGCGGACTGGACACGAGTGCGGCGCTCCACTGGATGCGTGCCAAGGGCTCTATTCCCTACGCCTATACGGCCAACCTCGGGCAGCCCGATGAGCCGGATTACGAGGATATTCCGCGACGGGCGCTGGCCTATGGGGCGGAGGCCGCCCGCTTGATCGATTGTCGTTCGCAACTGGTGGCCGAGGGACTGGCCGCGATCCAGTGTGGCGCGTTCCATATCACCACGGCGGGAGTGCCCTACTTCAACACGACGCCCCTGGGTCGGGCGGTGACTGGCACCATGCTGGTGGCCGCGATGAAGGACGATGCGGTCAATGTCTGGGGCGACGGCAGCACCTTCAAGGGAAATGACATCGAGCGATTCTATCGCTACGGCCTGTTGGTGAACCCGAGCTTGCAGATCTACAAGCCCTGGCTCGACCAGGCGTTCATTGATGAACTCGGCGGTCGCGCAGAGATGTCGGCCTACATGACCCAGCATGGCTTTGACTACCGTATGTCGGCGGAGAAGGCATACTCCACCGACTCAAACATGCTCGGCGCAACCCACGAGGCCAAGGATCTTGAGCATCTCAATCAGGGGATCTATATCGTCAACCCGATTATGGGCGTGCCCTTTTGGCGCGAGGAGACGGTTGTTCCCTATGAGGAGGTGCGGATTACGTTTGTGGAGGGGCTGCCTGCGGCGATCAACGGCGCGACGTTTGACGACCATGTGGCGCTGCTCGCCGAGGCGAACCGGATCGGCGGTCGGCATGGGCTAGGCATGAGTGATCAGATCGAGAATCGGATTATCGAGGCCAAGAGTCGCGGGATCTACGAGGCTCCGGGCATGGCGTTGCTCCACATTGCCTATGAGCGGCTCGTGACCGGCATTCACAACGAGGGGACAATTGAGCAGTACCGCGAGAGCGGACGGCGGCTCGGTCGCCTGCTGTACGAGGGGCGCTGGTTCGATCCGCAGGCGATCATGCTGCGCGAGTCGTCGCAGCGCTGGGTAGCACGGGTGGTCAGCGGGGACGTGACGATTGGGCTACGCCGGGGAAACGACTACACCATCCTGAACACCGAGTCGCCGAACCTAACCTACGACCCGCAGCGGCTGACCATGGAGAAGGGCGAGTCGTCTTTCTCACCGCAGGATCGGATTGGGCAGCTCACCATGCGCAATAACGACATCGCCGATACACGGCAGAAGCTCTCGGTCTACCTCAGCAGCGGTTTGCTCTCGGATCGTGGCGCGATCCCCCAGATCACAGGGCCGCAGGAGGATCCCCAGGGGTAGTACCAATACTGTTCGAATGAGCCGACCTTTCCCCCTCAGAGAGAGGGGGCTGGGGGGTGAGGGCTGATCGGCGAAAAACTGTCAAGTACGTGCGAACCTTGTCATAGCAACACACGAAGAGGCCAGACAGCGCGTTGCGCTGTCTGGCCTCTTCGTTGTACGGTCAGGTCGCTCTTAGAAATCCATGCCGCCCATGCCGCCGCCGCCCATGCCGCCGCCGCCCTGGCCGCCCTTCTCCTCGGGCAGATCCGTAATCAGGGCCTCGGTGGTCAGGATCATCCCGGCAATCGACACCGCGTTCTGCACGGCGCTGCGGGTAACCTTGACCGGGTCGATGATGCCCTGCTCGATCATGCTGCCGTACTCGCCGGTCAGCACGTTGTAGCCCAGGGTGGTGTCACCCGTCTCGGCCTGGTGGCGGCGGACGGTGGCGATGATCACCGAACCCTCCTCACCGGCGTTGCGGGCCAGGATGCGCAGGGGCTCCTCAAGGGCGCGGCGCAGGATGGTCAGGCCGACCCGCTCATCCTCGTGCGCGACCTTGACGTTGTCCAGGGCGCTGATCGCGTTAATCAGGCTGACGCCGCCGCCGGGGACGATGCCCTCCTCGACCGCTGCGCGGGTGGCGCTCAGGGCGTCCTCAACGCGGTGCTTCTTCTCTTTCAGCTCCGGCTCGGTGGCCGCGCCGACCTTGATCACTGCCACGCCGCCCGCCAGCTTGGCCAGGCGCTCCTGGAGCTTCTCGCGGTCGAAGTCGCTGGTGGAGGACTCGATCTGGGAGCGGATCTGGTCGATGCGGGCCTTGATCGCCGCCTCATCGCCCTTGCCCTCGACGAACGTGGTGTCGTCCTTGGTGGAGACAACCTTGCGGGCGCGGCCCAGATCCTCAACGGTCGCGCTGTCCAGCTTGCGGCCGATCTCCTCAGAGATCACCGTGCCGCCGGTGAGGATGGCGATGTCCTGGAGCATGGCCTTGCGGCGGTCGCCGAAGCCAGGAGCCTTAATCGCCAGCACATTGATTGTGCCGCGCAGCTTGTTGACCACCAGGGTGGCCAGAGCCTCGCCGTCCACATCCTCGGCGATGATCACGAAGTTCTTCGTAACCTGGAGAACCTTCTCCAGCACCGGCAGGATCTCCTGGATGCTGCTGATCTTCTTGTCGGTGATCAGGATGACCGGATCTTCCAGCTCGGCTTCCTGGCGCTCTACGCTGGTGACCATGTAGCCGGAGATGTAGCCACGGTCGATCTGCATGCCCTCGGTGTATTCCTTCTCAAAGGCGACACCCTTGGACTCCTCGACCGTAATCACGCCGTCCTTACCGACCTTCTCCATCACCTCGGCGATCAGCTCGCCGATCTCGGTATCGGCAGCCGAGTTAGTGGCCACATGCGCGATGTCAGCGCGGTCGCGCACGGGGGTGGCGCTGGCGCGGATAGCGGCGACGAGGACTTCGGCACCCTTATCGAGGCCGCGCTTGAGCAGCATGGCGTTGGCACCAGCGGCGACAACCTTCAGACCCTCGGTGACAATCGCCTGAGCCAGGACGGTAGCGGTGGTGGTGCCATCGCCAGCTACGTCATTGGTCTTGGTGGCTGCCTCCTTGAGAAGTTGGGCACCCATATTCTCAAAGGGATCCTTGAGTTCGATCTCCTTGGCCACGGTCACGCCGTCGTGGGTAACGGTGGGGGATCCGAACTTCTTGTCGATGGCCACGTTGCGACCACGGGGGCCAAGGGTCGTCTTCACGGCATCGGCAACAATATCGACGCCACGCTTGAGGGAGCGACGGGCCTCCTCATTGAACTGAAGCTGCTTCGCCATATGTGTTCTCTATCCTCCAGTAAGTGCAAAAAGTAAGAAACAGGGAGCCGAGCCGTGAGAATACGGAGATCCTCAGAGTTCAACTAGCCCTGGATGATGCCCAGGATGTCCTTCTCGGCCAGGATAAGGTACTCAACCTCTTCGACCTTGAACTCGGTGCCGCTGTACTTCGCGAAGAGCACCTTGTCGCCGACCGATACCTGCATTGGGATGAGCTTGCCGCTATCATCGCGGCGGCCCTCGCCGACGGCCAGGATCGTGCCCTCCATGGGGCGCTCCTTGGTTGCGGTGTCGGGCAGGAAAATGCCCGTCTTCGTCTTCTCTTCGCGGTCAGCCGGCTTGAGTACGACACGGTCGCCGAGCGGCCGAATACGGAAATCTGCCATAGCTACGTATTCCTCCATTACAAGGTTTGCTTACTAACGTGATGAGCGGTTAGCACTCTCGGTATGCGAGTGCTAACCGTTCACTATAGTACCCAAGGCGATGGCTTTTGTCAAGATCTATGATCAGTCAGATCAGGGCGTGTGCAAAGTCACCCTCCGACCCTCACCCCCGGCCCCTCTCCCTCACGGGGAGCATATCTTTACCCACATCTTTTTTACCGCAGTACAATGCGGTGTATTGGCTCCTTCGGAGGGTGACGTTAGTCGCCCGCCCGTCCTTTCAACGAGATCGCCGAGGGGCTAAAGCTAATATTTTTCACATAAGCCGATCTCGTACCCCCTCACCCCCTGCCCCTCTCCCTCTGGGAGAGGGGGCTGGGGGGTGAGGGCTGATCGGCGGTAGATTCCTTATGTGAAAGGTATTGGGGTTAAAGCCCCCGGCTCTGGTCTGCGAAGCCCGCCTGCGCGGGCTGTCCGAGCCCGCGCAGGCGGGCTTCGTAACCGTAGCCGGGGCTTCAGCCCCTCGGTGGCGGCGACATTCGCAGAGATGTGGGTAAACATATGCGTTCAGGGAGAGGGGCCGGGGGTGAGGGTTGCACAGAACGGTAAAGTGACATTGCTCATCCTGAAACCATGTCTCATGCGTCATTTTATCAACGAGGGCGGTGTTGTCGCTGTGCCAACCCGACAGGGTAGCCCGCCATTTTGGCGAGGTCGCCCACCAGGCGGATGATTGGGACAAGGGCCAGGGCGTAGGCTCGTTCGGCGGCAGTTCGGCCCGTTAGGCGGCTCCACAGACGCTGGTAGGGGCTGCGAGTGTAGCCAATACCCCCGGCCACAACCAGGGCCATGCCGGGCAGTCGCGCCGCCGGAAAGCGGATCATGGCCGTGAGTACGCCGACGAGGCTGGCATAGGCTATATAGCGTGCCGTGTGCCGCTTCGCCCATAGCCCCGCCGCCCCGTCGCCCCGTGCGTAGAGGAAGTACTGGCGGGCGAAGGCCCGTAGCGACGGGCGCGGTCGGAAGTGGACAACCGCCGTCGGGGTGAAGGCCCGCCGGTAGCCGGCGCGCTCAGCCGCGAGGTCAAAGATCAGATCCTCACAGTGGCTCGCCCATACGGGGAAACCTCCCACGCGCTGCCATAGCTCCCGGCGAAAGGCCATCGACTTGCCGAAGGGCAGGAACGTGGCCGGGTCAACCTCGCCCACATCGCGATAGTTCGTTGCCCCAAGAGCCACCTCAAACAAACTACGCGGCGCGGGCGCGAAGAACCCACCCACGAGATCGGCCTCGCCGCGCTCTAGGGGCGCGATGATCGCCGCGAGCCAGCCTGGGTCGAGGGTTAGCCCCGCGTCGGTGCAGGCAATGAGGTCGCCCCTGGCCTGGGCCACCGCGTTGTTGCGCCCCGAGGGGATGTTGTGACCGCCGCTCACCAGGCGCACACGCGGGTCACGCGCCACATAACGTGACATAATATCTGCGGTGGCATCGCGGCTACCGCAGTCATTCACGACAATTTCATCGGGCTGGCGCGTCTGGGCCAGCATCGAGTCGAGCAGCGCGGCAATCGTGTCGGCCTCGTCGCGCACGGTGCATACCAGGGAAATGGGCATAGGATCGCCTTTAACGCACATGCAGCGTGAGCAGTTCCGGCCCCGGCATGTCGGTCGGTAGTGCCGCGCCGCTTGCCGGGTCGTACAGACCGATGATCAGGTGGTAGTCGCCAGGGGGCAGGGCGGGCAGGGCCATGTCGGCTTGGTCGATCACCAACTCGCCTTCTCGCCAGTGCGAACTTAGGATAGTCCTCGTTGCGCAGGGGCAGGTCGCGCTGAGCAACACGATTGCCCTTAGAGTCCATAACGTGGATGAAAAGGGTGTAATCCACGCTGATCGGAGCCAGACCACGCCAGTAGAGATTGATCCGCACGGGCTGGCCCGAGTCAACTTCGCGTTGATTGGCTCCGTTTAGCGGTGAGATTCGCGAGCGCGGCGCACCGGGCGTCATTTCGTAGCCGAGGAGTGCGATCTGGGTGCCGAACGACAGCGCCCGGCGCACGAAGGGCATTTGCTCAAGGTGTTCGCCTAGGTCAAGGATCGCCCCGCTCGGCCCAGGCTGCACCCCCGCCCGGCGCGGCGGGAAGGCGATCACCACCGTCGCGGCGGCGTGGATCTGGGCGTAGGCTGCACTGTCCCCTGGGTTGCGCAGGTCGTCGTTCGCCGCCAGGTAGCGGTAGCCGTTGGTGCGATACCAGTCCAGGCTGTACTCCGTAATCCGCTTAACCGGGAAGATCGTCATCTTGCCGCCGAAGAGAGTCGCAGGTAGCTCGGCAGCGATGCGTGCGCCCTGCGGCAGTTCTTTGAGTCGCTCCGATGCGACAACCATGGTATGCGGACGACTCCAGTAGTCGAGATGCTTGTAGGTGTCGTATGCCTGCGGAACGACCAGCGCGGCCGCAAGACCGGCCAGCGCCATGTGCTGCGTGGTCGTCCCCACCGTCCGACGCGCCATCTCGTCGGTGAGGGCCACGGCCCCGGCTGCGGCGAGCAGGATACCCAGAGGCAGAATGGGCAGCAGGTTACGGGTGAAGTGTACGGCGTAGGAGAGCAGCATGATCTGCATGGGGATGATCGCGAGCAGCAGCACGCCGACCTGCGCGGGGCGACGGCGGGCCAGGACGGGCAGCCCGGCCAGCAGCAGCAGACAGCCTGTAGGCAGCAGCCCTTTATCCCAGTAGAAGTAGGCGTACTCGCCAAGCGGCCATGTGCCTGTAAAATCGCCATGACTGCCGCTGGCGTAGTGTATCGCATTAAATCGTAGGTCGCCCAGGAAGGTCTGCATATCGAGCAGGGCGTAAGGCGTGGTCGCTAGGAAGGCCAGGATCGCCACCGTGCCGCTGGACACCAGCCGCAGAAACGGTCGCCCGAGGCTCGTGCGTCGCCAGTAAATGCCATGAGCCAGCACGATTGCAGGGACGACTGCGCCCGCATTGTACTTCGTGCCTGCGGCCAGGCCCAGAGCCGCGCCAGCCAGCAGATAGCTGCGCCAACTCCCGTTGGTCGCAATCGTCCACGCGCCGAGGATGGTGAGAATGACCCACAGACTGGTCGATGCATCCACCGTGATGTAGTGGCTGTGAGTCACGTGGAAAGCCATCATCATGAGGGTGACAGCGGCCAATAAGCCGACTCGTCGGCCAAACATGCGTTGACCAAGGACAAGGATGGCGGGGACACTGGCCGCCCCCATGATCGCTGTCAGGGTGCGGCCCCAGACATACAGCGCAGGCACGCTGGTGACACCGTAGTTTTTAAAGGGAATGTCTTGGTCGGAGTGGTACAGTCCAGCGGCGATGCCCCACCAGACATGCAGTTTGGTGGTGGCGGCCAACAGGTCGTAGTAGAGTGAGGGGTAGCGGAAGATATGTGGGTTGACGTCACCGTCGCGCACCATGCGGATCGCCACCTCTAGCACGGCGGGTTCATCTACGTGTTCAACATAAGGAAGGCTACCACCAACAAGCCAGACACGGAGAATCAGGGCGACGACGAATAGGCCGAGTGGGAGAACCACCTGCTCTCGCCAGCGGAATCGACGTATTCCCGCTGCGCTCCCTGCTGTTGGGTGAGACTGTGTCTGCATAGGCATTGCGTGGGTAATTATAGCACACTCGTGTGGATACAACAACTTCCGTACATGCGGAAACGGCTGCCTCTCGGCAGCCGCTGGGGGTGTTTAGGGAGAGCGATAGTGGGGAGTTACGGAAACCTAGCCCTGCGTGTCTATCGCAACCAACGCCGGACTGTGTGAATAGTGTAACAAGTGAATGCTCTCTAAACCATCGGCCAAAAGACGGATCTCCGTAGCGGGCTGGGTGTGTGGTACAATGCGGATGGTGTATTTTTTCGCTCAGATGTGCGCCCTCTCTACGCTATGCTGCTTGAACTCCAGATCCGCGATTTTGCGATCATTGATCGGCTACATCTGCGCCTGGAAGGGGGATTCAACGTCCTTACGGGCGAGACGGGGGCCGGTAAATCGATTATCATCGACGCTCTGGGCACCCTACGCGGCGAGAAGGCCGACGTTACTTTTGTGCGAGCGGGCTGTAGCCGCGCCCGCATTGAGGGCGTTTTTAGCCTTGACGACAGCGCCCCGGTGCTGCCGTTGCTCCAGGAATACGGCCTGTACGACGAGGATGATGGCCAGGTGATCCTGGCTCGCGAGATCAGCGCCGAGAGCGGGCGCAGTGTGGCCCGCATTAACGGGCGGGCCGTCTCCACCAGCGTGCTGCGCGAGGTGGGCGGACGCCTCATCGATATCCACGGTCAGCACGAGGGACTCTCGCTCTTTAACCCACGCACCCATCTGGACATGCTCGACCGCTTCGGCGAGTTGTTGCCTTTGCGTGAGCAGGTGGCCGAACTGGTTGGGCACCTGCGCCGCACCCGCGACGACCTGGCCGAACTGCGGCGCAGCGAGTCGCGGCGTAAGGAGCGGCTTGAGGAACTGCGCTTTCTTGTTGAGGATGTTGCGGCGGCGAAGCTGCGCCCCGGTGAGGAGGAGGATCTGCTGCGCGAGCGGTCGGTCGTGCAGAACGCCGCGCGGATCACGGGCCTAGCCAACGATGCCTACGCCGCGCTCTACGAGGGTCGCGATGGTGGGCGCGCTGCCTTCCTCCCCGTGCTTGAATCTATGGCCCAGATTGCCGGTGCCCTCGACGAGCTATCCCGCCTTGACCCACGTGTGGCCCACCTCTCTGTTCAGGCCAACGATCTGCATTATCAGGCCGAGGATCTGGCCGCATCGCTGCGCTCCTACCGCCTCAGCCTGGATTTTGAGGGTGACCGGATCGACCAGATCGAGGATCGACTGACCGTATTGCGCGATCTTCAGCGCAAGTACGGTGGCGATGTCGCCCAGTTGATACATCGCGCCGACCGCGCCGAGGCCGAGATCGAGCGGCTCGCCAACAGCTCCGAGCATATCACTGCGCTGGAGAAACAGGTGGCAGCCCAGTTGGGCGAGTTGGCCCGCGTCGCGTTGAGCCTCTCCCATCAGCGCCGCGTCGTTGGTGACCAGCTCGCCCAGTTGATCGAGGGCGCCATGGGCGACCTCGCTATGCCCACTATTCGCTTCAGCGTGCGTATGGATCGCGCCGAGGAAAAGTCTGGTGTGCCGGTTCCCGGCGTGGCTCCCGTTGCCTTCGATAAGACCGGCATCGACCGAGTCGAGTTTATGATCTCGCCCAACCCCGGCGAGCCACTCAAGCCCTTGGCCCGCATCGCCTCGGGTGGCGAGAGTGCGCGCCTGCTGTTGGCCCTCAAATCGACTCTCTCGCGGGTCGATGAGGTGCCCACCTTGATCTTTGACGAGATCGACGTGGGTGTCGGCGGTCGTGCGGGCCAGGTGGTCGGCCAGAAGCTCTGGGCGATCACCACGAACCATCAGGTGATCTGTATCACCCATCTGCCCCAGGTGGCCGCCTTCGCTGATGCCCACTACCATATTAGCAAAGAGTTCAGCAGTGATCGCACCCGCACCACCGTGCGTCTGCTCGGTGATGAGCAACGGGTTGATGAACTGGCCGCAATGCTGGATGGAACGCCCAGCGAACACAGCCGGGCCAATGCCCGCGAAATCATCAACCGCGCTGCTGGCGCAAAACTCCAGCAGCGCGCTCCGCACCTGGCCCTGTAGCGCGGCTGTGCCGCTCCGAAATCCGTATCATCAATCGTGCGGCTCTGCTGCGCCGCACGATTGATGATTATTTGTGGGAGTGGCGAAGCCGATCCCACGCCCTCATTGTGTGAGCTATGCAACGAGAGTCAACGATCAGTCGCTGGTGTGAGCGGATCATCGAGGCGTGCTGGGTACTCGCCCTCACCCTTGTGCCGATCTACTTCAATCTCTTCACCGCACGTCATTTCGAACCCGACAAGGCCACGACGCTACGCTCACTGGTGCTGATTGCCTCGACGTTGGGGTTCATCCGCGTCATCGAGGCGTTCACCGCCCGCAGCACCGCCCCGCCGCCCGCCCCGGAGTTGAGCCTCTGGCGGCGGATCACCGCCATTCCCCTCGCGGTGCCCACCCTCGTCTACACCCTGGTCTTTCTGTTCGCCACGGCGACCTCGGTGGTGCCGGGTACCAGCTTTTGGGGTTCGTACCAGCGGCTCCAGGGTACGTACACAAACCTCTCGTACATCATGCTCTTTGTGCTGATCCTGGTCACCCTGCGCACCCGCGTTCAGATCGAGCGGATCATCACGATTACGATCATCTCTGGGGTGACGGCTGCTAGCTACGGGATGCTCCAGCACCTAAGGATTGACCCGCTGCCCTGGCAGGGCGATGTGATTTCTCGTGTGGCGTCAACCCTCGGTAACTCGATCTTTGTCGCCGCCTTCCTGATCCTGGTGACGCCTCTGGCCCTCTATCGGTGTGTCGCCGCTCTGAGTGAGTTTCGCACGGCCCCGCCCAGCACAAACCTGCGCGCCGATTGGCTGTGGACTTTCGTGCGCGCCATGCTGCTGCTCTGTGGCCTCCTGCTGCTGCTCGCCGTGATCAAGTTCGGTGCGGCCGTGCGGACGGTTGACTTCCGCTACTGGTGGGTCTTCCCCGGCGCGGTGATCAGCGCCACCGGCATCTGGTGGATTCTGACCACGGACGTTGATCGCACGAACAGGCGGATCCCGCTCTGGCCTGGATTCTGTCTCCTCGGCTACCTGCTGCTCTTCGGCGTGCAGTTTGCCCTCAGTGCCGCTTCCGGGGTTCAGGTGTCGGCCCTCGCTAAGGACGCCCCCAACGCAGCAGACTGGTGGATCTGGCTGGGTGTCAGCGTCGGCTGTGGCGTGGTCGGCTATGGGGTTGCCTTCTTCCTGCCAGCCCGTTCGGCGCAGCCCTCGCGGCTGAGTGTCGGCATTAGCGCGACCGTCAGCGGTGCCGCAGCCCTGCTCATTATCGTGGCAACGGTCTTCACCCAGAGTCGTGGCCCCTTCCTTGGCCTGGGTGCGGGTCTGTTTATCTTCTTCACGCTGTTGTTGTGGGCGATTATGCGCCGTGTGCGGGCGGGCGGCGCGTCCCAACTCGCCGGACGGCTGCGTGCCCTCCTGATCATCTGGGTTGGCATTACGGTGTTGGCCGCACTCTTTCTGGCGGCCTTCAACTTCTCAAACGCGCCGATCTTCGTGCAGTTGCGCGAGGTGCCCTACCTCGGGCGCTTGGGTACGCTCACCGAGGTTGATAGCGGCACCGGCCTGGTTCGTCGCCTGATCTGGGCCGGTGACGCCCACGGCGGCGGGTCAATCGGCCTGATTACCTCCAACCCGCTGCGCACCCTGATCGGCTGGGGGCCAGAGAGCATGTTTGTCGCCTTCAACCCGTTCTTCCCGCCCTCGCTCTCGAATGTTGAGGCTCGTGGTGCGTCGCCTGACCGCTCGCATCAGGCCATCCTTGATGAACTGGTGACGAAGGGGGTGCTTGGGCTCGCCAGTTACCTCTTCCTGCTGATCAGCTTCTTCGTATTCGCTACCCGGCTCATGCTGCGTAGCCAGGATTGGCGTTGGCAGGTTCTGTTTATCGCTAGTATTAGTCTCGTGGCGAGCCATGTGGTTGAAGGTATTACCGGCATTCCGATTGTGGCGACCCTGATGCTGCTCTGGGTCGCGATGGCGATCACGGTGGCGGGCGGCGCACTCGATGGGCACTACCGCCTGAGCCTGCGCCCCGCGCCTGAGGTCGAGGAGGAGGCTCCCGCCACCGAGCGCAGGCGCCAGACTGCCTCGGGCGGACAGCGGGGCGCCGGTGCCCGAAGTACCTCCGGGCGCGGGCGGGGAACCTTACGACCTGCCACCCGTGGCGAAAGCCACGCCCCGGCGATCATCGCCTACGCCGCACTGCTTCTGGTGGCCCTCTGGTTCACATGGGCCGTCAATATCGCCCCCGTCTACGCTGATATGCGCTTCCAGGAGGCGCAGGGTATCAATGATCGGGCTGGGCTTGATCTGAACCAACTCGTGACCGTCCTCGATGACTATATTGGCACCGTGCGCAGCAGTCCCGGCGAAGACTTTTACTACCTCAGCCTTGGTCGCGCCCTGATGACCACGGGCGACGCCCTGCGTGCCAACAATAAGCCCATTGGGCAGCCCGACCGCAACGCGAATGTGCTGAACCTGATCAATCTGAGCGATCAGAATGCCGTAGCTGGATTCATCCAGCGCAGTTCGCCCCTGAGCATGATGAGCTACGCCGAGGCGGTGCTGCTCAAGGCTCACGAACTCAACCCGCTGAACAAGGATCACTTTGCTAACTTGGGCCGACTCAATAACTACTGGTATGGCATTACCCGTGACCCCGAGCGGCTGCGGCTGGCGATCAGTTGGTACGAAAAAGTGGCACCCATCGCTCCGAACGATGTCACCCTGATCAATGAGCGGGCGGGCGTGATGGCGACTCTTGGTGACTACACGAAGGCCACCGGCGATAGCACACAGGCCCAGGCGCAGTACGGACAGGCCGCCGAGTTGTTGCGCCGCTCCCAGGAGCTTGACTCGCGCTATGGCGATACGTACTTGCGTCAGGCAGATCTGGAGCAGCGCCGTGGCGGCGACGTGGCCACGGCCACGGATTTTTACATCAAAGCCATTGGTCTCACGCCGATGGTGGTGGTCAGCGGTATTCAGAATGTCGTCAACTCTATGGTCGCGCACCCTGACCAGATCGGGCGCTTGCGTGACGCCTTTATTGCGGAGGCGCAGAAGACCGAAAATCGCCTGACGAATCTGGAAAGTAGCCCTGATCAAGCCGCTGCCGCGAAGGCGATGCGCAGCCAGACCGCCCTGCTACAATCCGCCGTCGGGCTGTTGTCAGCGCGAGCCGGTAACGTGGCCAGTGCGTTAGCGCCCTACCAGCGTGCGGTGGCCCTTCAGCCCGCCAATGTCGAGTACAGCCGCAACTACACCATCGTGCTGAGCGACACCAAGCATTATGACGAGGCTATCGGCGAGGCGAAACGACTGATCGCTGCACTCCAGGCGGCGGGGCAGACGGACAAGATCACTCAGGTGCAGCAACTCCTTATAATGGTACAGACCGCAAAGATAGGCCCATGATCCAGTACCTTTCACATAAGCCGATTTATGCCGACCGTGTCCCCTCACCCCCTGCCCCTCTCCCTCACGGGGAGAGGGGAGATTCCGCACCAGGACGCATCCGACTCCCCCTCTCCCGCTCAGGGAGAGGGGGCTGGGGGGTGAGGGCTTTGCGGCGGCAGATTCCCTATGTGAAAGGTATTGCCCCATGATCCAGATTGCCCTCATCCTGTTTGTCGCCCTCACTTTCTCGATTGTGGTGACGCCCCTGGCTCGCCGGGCAGCTCTGCGTACCGGGGTCGTTTCCATCCCGCGCACCCGCGATGTCCACGTCGTTCCGGTGCCGCTGCTCGGCGGCGCGGCGATCTATGGCAGCTTTGTGGTGGCCCTGCTCGTGCTTGGCGACCAGCGCTACATCCGCGAACTGGTCGCCATCCTGATGGGGGCGACGCTGATCTCGTTGTTTGGTCTGGCCGATGATCGCTGGGGCTTGCGGGCGTCGGTGAAAATGGCGGGCCAGATCCTGGCCGGTGTGATCCTCCTGCTGGGTGGCACCCAGGTGCAACTCTTCGCGCAGCCCTGGCTCAACTGGGCGCTCACCCTCCTCTGGGTCGTGGGGATTACCAACGCTCTCAACCTGCTCGACAACATGGACGGACTCTCGGGCGGAGTGACCACCATCGCGTCGGCCTTCTTCCTGCTGCTGGCAGCCATGAACGAGCCGCGCCAGGTGCTGGTGGGCGCAATGGCGGCCGCGCTCATCGGTGGATGCGTTGGGTTTCTGCGCTACAACCTCAACCCGGCGACGATCTTTATGGGCGACACGGGGAGCCTGTTCATCGGTTTCATCCTGGCGGCGCTGGGGGTGAAGCTACGATTCCTTGGCAACACGCCAGTCGTTACCTGGATGGTGCCGCTCTGCGTGCTGGCCCTGCCCATTCTCGATACGTCGCTTGTCTTTATCTCGCGCATCCGCCGACGGGTCAATCCTTTTACCAGTGCCGGTAAGGATCATCTCTCGCACCGGATGGTCGCCCTGGGCCTCAGCAAACGCGAGGCAGTCCTCACCTGCTATCTGATCGCCGGAGCCTGCGGGCTGGTGGGCATCTATCTGACCCAGGCCCGGTTAGTCGAGGCGTACTTTGTTGTCGGAGCGCTGGCGACGGCAGGTATTGCTACGATCATCTGGTTTGAGCGAGTCTGCCCTGGGGGAATCCCCCATACGCAGTAGGTGCAGCCAGCACTACATAACGCACGGAAGGAGAGTCCCATGCTCCGCTATCGAATGCACGCCCTCGTCGCTCTCGCCGTACTGGCGATCCTCGCCCTCCCTACAGGGATCGTGGCTCAGGGAACCACGAGTGTGAACGGAGTCATTTTTCTTAGTGATACGGCGACGCTTCCCAGCAGTGCGGTAATCACGATCCAGTTGGCCGATGTCACGCAGCCCGGCGCACCGGCAAAGGTGATTACGGAGCGGGTCTTCAATACGGGCGGGGCACAGTCGCCATTCTCGTTTAGTCTGCCCTACATTCCACAGCAAATTAGCCAGAGTAATCGCTACATTATTCAGGGAAATATTCGTGTGGCCGGACAGATTCTTTATCGGACGGAGGCACCTCATACGGTGAATACGTCCGGCACCCCGTCGAACAATCTTCAGGTAACGATGGTGAAGGTTGCCAACAGCGGCCTGCCTCAGTCGAGTGCGGGAACGCAGTCGCTGCTGCTGGCTGGTGCCTTGCTGCTGGCCGCTTTCACCGTTATGGCGCTCAGACGGCGGCTGGCCTAATATGCGGGCGAGATTGTGCTACAGAAGAACACGGAAGACCACAGAAATATATTTTTCTGTGGTCTTCTGCGTTTTTCTGTGGCCGTGAGACGCGGACATCTTGCTTAGACAAGGTTTCACGTGCCAGGTTTCAGCTTTACAGTGAGGCGATGAGGCGAGGATGCGACGAGGCGATGCTATCGCATCCTCGCCTCATTGCGTCTCCGCCACACTGTAAAGCTGTTCTGAATCATGTCTTACACACAACGACGGCGCGGAGCATATAGCAATCCTCTTGAATCTGTAAAGGGGAAGGATTTAGCCAGCTGAAGCCTCCTCCCTTATAATGAAGCAATGCAGCTTTTCCTGACGCCGGCCGCAATTGGCTATCTAACCCAGTTGATCCTCTCTGCGTTGATCAGCGGCTACCTCTTGCTCTCCCTCCGCCGATCCGTGCGCCGATCTACGCTGCTCCTGTCCGGCTTCTTCATATTCCTAAGCGGATTGATCGGTGCGCTCTTGTGTGAGTCTGTGCTGCCGCCGACCCAGCGAATCTACGCGGTTTTTGTGCAGAACCCCTTGCTCGGTGCGATCCTGATCTGCCTGCTCCAGTTTACCTACTACTTTCCCACCCTCGTCAACGCCCGTCGCCGCGAGGCGCGCTGGGCGCTGGTGGTGAGCGGCCTCTATACGCTCTGGGAATGTGGCTACGCGGTCTACCGGCTGGTGCAGTTAGACGGCGGGAGGGTGATCTACCGCGCCGCGTGGAGCGATTACGCCGTACTCCTGCTGTTTTTGTGGGTGCCAACCAGCTTTCTGCGTCAACTCTTTACACTTACGCCCATCTCTGCGGGCGGCTGGCGCGGCTGGCTCGGCCCCGTCGTCCGCCCAACCAGCCGTGATGCGCAGGCAATCCGCTCCTTTTTTCTCATTTTTTTGTCTGCCGCCGGGCTGAATCTGTTCACGATTGTGCGTGACACCTACCTGCTCTCGACATCCCTGAGCAGCATGGGCTTCTCGCTCGGCATCCTTCTGGCGCTGTTTCTGTTCGCTGTGAGTTACCTCAATGCCCAGGCTGAGACAACCTCGTTTATGGTTAAGCTGGCGGGCGTGACGCTGACGGTGATGCTGGCGGCGCTGGGCAGTGTCGGTTGGGTGATTGCCCCACCCGATGCGGCGCGCAATACGATCAACCTGCCCAACCGGCGCACGCTACGTTTTACACCCAATCCGTCTGGTGGCTACGACATCGCTGAGGTGCCCTACGGATTTCTCACCGATCTCGGCCAGAATCTGCACCTGACAGATGGCCCTCCGCACGATTGCAGCCCCATCCTTCCCTTTACCTTTCCCTTCTACGGGCGTGTGTATCAGCAGATCTACGCCTGTAACGATGGAACCGTGAGCTTTGGGCGATCCGTGCCGTATCGCGACTACCAGTACCGCTATGGGGCGGGTGCCCCGCTGATTATGGCCCTGCTGATTGACCTTGAACCGACCACGGGCGCGGGTGGCGTCTTCGCTCGGCAGGAGTCTGACCACCTGGTGATTACATGGAACCATCTGCGCGGATTCATACACTCTGATCTTGAGTTTACCTTTCAGGCTATCCTGTACCGCAGCGGTGTTTTCGAACTGAACTACGCTGATCTTCCTGGGCAACTGACTTACGATCCGAATGACAACCCAGGGGCAAATGTATGGGCGGTAGGCGCGGTGCCGGGGGGGCCGCACGGCGCGGAACCACAGCTCCTGAACCTAACGAGCCTGCCACTGCACACCGGATCATCTGGGGCGATCCAGGACTACTTTCTAGACTATCGCCAGCAATTGCACGAACTGCTCACCCCGCTGGTCTGGCTGATCCTGGTCACCAGCATGTTCATCGTTACGATCTTCCCGCTGCTGTTCTACATCACCCTGGTCAGCCCGCTGAATAACCTCCTGCGCGGCGTCACGCAGATGGAGACGGGGGATTACCGCGTCAGCCTACCAGTGCGCCACCGCGACGAGATTGGCTTTCTAACGCGGGCGTTCAATCGTCTGTCTGCGGAGCAGGGCAACCTGATTCAGACGCTTGAGACACGTGTGGCCGACCGCACCGCCGATTTGGATGCGGCCAATGTCCAGTTGCGATCCGAGATCATTGAGCGCCAGGAAGCCCAGGCGCTGGTTCTCCAACACCAGCGCACCCTGGTTGTTCTGGAGGAGCGCACGCGCCTGGGCCGCGATCTTCACGATAGCCTGGGACAGCTTTTTGGGGTGATCAACATGCAGTCGCAGGTCGCGCAGGTTCAGCTACGCAGTGGCGACAACATCGGTGCGGAACATACATTCGAACAGGTGGGCCTTGCCGCTCGCCAGGCCCACGCCGATGTGCGCGGCTTTATCCTGGGGCTGCGCGACTCTGCGGCCCAGGATTTCTGGTCAACGCTCCAGCGATTGGCGGACGATATGCGCGATAAGATGTCTATCGCCGTTGAGTTCCATTCCGCCGAGCCATGGGGCGAGAACTGGCTCCCTCCGATCAGCGAACTGAACCTGTTGCGGATCGTCCAGGAGGCGCTGAGTAACACGCGCCACCACGCGCAGGCCACTCAGGTGTGGATCACTATCGAGCGTCAGGGCAACCAACTGTGGCTGAGTGTGCGCGATAACGGGCGGGGGTTTCTCCCGACGCAGATGCCGATATCCGTGCCTGCGCAGACCGACCACGTTGGACTAGAGATCATGCAGGAGCGTGTCGAGGAACTGTCCGGCACGCTGACGATCAGATCGGAGTTGGGCGTCGGCACGGAGGTGAGCATCGTCTGTCCGATCCATATGCCAGTTGAGGCGACGGCACCCCCACTAATCCGCTGCGCGTGGTGCTGGTGGACGACCACCCCATGTTTCTGGAGGGTCTGCGCAGCTTGCTGGTGGCCCACGGCATGCAGGTGGTGGGCCTGGGCATTGATGGTGAGGAGGCCCAGACCCTGGCGCGCACGCTGCGGCCCGACCTGATCGTGATGGATCTCCACATGCCGCGCTGCGATGGTCTGGATGCCACCCGGCGGATTAAGGCCGAGTGGCCTGAGGCGAAGATTGTGCTTCTGACTGTGAACGCCGATACGGATCTGCTCTTCGAGGCATTGAAGTCCGGCGCGTCTGGCTACCTGCTCAAGAGCATGCAGGCCGACGACTTTTTCCTGCTGTTGGCCGGACTCGATCAGGGCGTGCCGCCGATTGCCCCCGAACTGGCGACCAAAATTGACATGGAACTGGCCCGCCACGCCGCCGATGGCATCGCGCAGGATGCCGCCTTAACCCCCCAGCAGCGCGAGATTCTTATGCTGATTGGGCGTGGTCTGACCTACCGTGAGGTGGCCCACCGGGTTCACCTGAGCGAGGCGTCGATCAAATACCACATGAAAAACATCCTCGGAAAGCTGCACCTGGCAAATCGCGCTGAGGCCGTGGCCTACGCCCAGCGCAGCGGGTTGACTAGCGTCGATCAGTGACGGCTCCCAGGGCTAAAGCTCCTGGGCTTCACGGGCTATTTCTGTAATTTCCCCCCCTCCCACCACCCACAACTATACTTTCTTTATACTTTTTTCTGCCGTGCGCGGGCGTGGGTGGTGCATACTACGGGCGCACGTGCGTCTGTATCTATGCGCCCCCAGGAGATCCTCCCATTTGCAGCCGCATCTCTACCTTCATCCACAGCTATCGCTCAACACCACATCGTGACTTGGAGGAACACTCATGACCACGCTCACGCCGAACCGAACCCCCACGACCCGCACGCCGCGCTGGTTGCACATCGTCCTGAGTCTCCTGGTTCTCAGTAGCCTCGTGTATGGCCTG
>Ga0194060_10000438_pt1 | contig 30439 bp, 18 predicted proteins | sample SepL225m_MetaG_FD_163427 | JGI IMG/M metagenome (GOLD analysis project Ga0194060, IMG submission 163427) | Anoxic zone freshwater microbial communities from boreal shield lake in IISD Experimental Lakes Area, Ontario, Canada - Sep2016-L222-5m | ecosystem: Environmental > Aquatic > Freshwater >...
CGATCCAAAGCTGTCCAGCAGTGCAGACAGATCGTAGAACGAGAAGTAGGGCTTGCCGTCAATGCGCCAGTAATTGCTGCGGAGAAAGTAGTCCTTGATAACATGGTCGCAGATGATCTCGAAGGTCGCCGGGCTTACTTTGCCGGGATACAGCACATTCTTCGGCTCACCTTTCTTGTACGGGAACAGATTCCCCTGCCAGTCGTGGTTGGCCCACATGAAGGCGAATTGTATGCGGCTGTTGTTGGTCGCCCTGAGGAAACCCTCGTCAATCGGGCGATCGAGAAACGGGCCGTCATCGTAGTAATACCAATCGAAGATGAACGCATCAATGCCGTGGTCGGCGGCCGCGGCGATATTTCGGGCCATGACCTGGGGATCCGATTCGTTCTGGTAACCCCATAGTGGAACCTTGGGTTGTTGGTGGCCCGGAAAGCGCGGTTTGGCGGCCTTGACCAGTTCCCACTCAGACCATCCTTTGCCTTTGGATTTTTCATTGCGCGGGTAATTGGGGTGGTATTGGCCGAAGTAGTAACTCGCCACCGTAATCGCGGGAGCGGCGTTGGTCAGGTCTGCACCGTGCGCCGCGGGTCCAAAGGCAGCGGCGGCAATCAAAGCTACGATCCAGTTGGGCGATTTCATCGTGGTATGCTTCTCGACTGATCTGAGCCGGCTTTCCTGATCTTGCACGCCAGGTCCGTTTCCAGGCGCTTAACTTTCAACTCCAACGTTCCGTCCCTTGAGGCCATCCGTTCACGGCGGAGCAAAGTCCCGTCGCAGGTATTCCACCATTCGACGTCATAGCGTCCGCGCCGAAAGCCGGTCAGAGAGATGGAAGCGCTCTTGACGACGCGTGGCTTCTTCCCAAGACAATTGCGCCACCAGGTATTGTCTCGATTTTGCACCCACAAATACGCCCGCTCTTCGTCGCCCATGCCCAGTACCCGCAGGTTCGGCACATCGCTTTTGAGGTAATTCGCAAAGTCCACCGAGGCGCTGCACACGAGTGTCCCCTCATTGTCCAGCACGATCCGATGGCGACCCCGGGAGATGTTGACGACCGTGGGCACGCACGTCGCCTGGGAATGACTCAGGAAGGCTTTCCAGTCTGCTGTTGGACACCCGGGATACTGAATCTCTTTGACTAGTTGGTCATCGACGCGAACCAGCAAACGAACGGACGAAGCGACTGAACCGTCAACCCAGCGGGGAAGAATAATCAGACTCCCCCCAGCAGGGAAACTGGCCAGAAAAGTGATCGGGTTATGGTCCGGATCGGGTTTTCCGTCCAACCTGCTCCTAGGGTGAAAGAGGTGGGGCATGTTGGGAAGTTCATGCTCAATGAAGCGATCATTGGGCAGCGTGATCGTCTGGCGACCCTTTGAGCCTGGCGGATCTATGTAAGGATAGGGGATGGTCAAGTCGGGGTTTATCCCTGCGGATTTGGGACTAGAGATTCGGGCCTCCATGGGCTTGAGCCCGGTGAAATCCTCGCCTTTGACAAAGTCGGAGAAGGCTTTGAAATGCGGGAGCAGGTTCTTCTCCCGTATGTAAGAGGTCCACCAGAAACTGGGGACACCGATCCCACCGGACAACGGATTCGCCCAGATGGCGTTGTGGATGTGAAGTCCGGAGGAATCGGTCACGCCAAGATACTCGAAGGTGAGCCCCGCCTCGGCCACAAAGACCGGTTTCTTATACACCGCCAGGACATCCCAGTTGTCCCGGGCCAACTTCCCGGCAAAGTCGCGGGCGTTGTAAACCTCGTTCAGCACCAAATTTATTTCAGGCAGGGCGAATAGGGCTTTATCCTGGGAGTCCCACGCCGCCATGCTGGTGGAAACCGGATGTCCGTAGGGGTCAATTGAGCGCAGGTAAGCCGCCATTTCCTGATGCCAGTTCCGCACCGCTGCCATGTCGTAGTGCTCGATGTAGTTGGCCTCCGCGAACAACTGGAGGCAGAAGAGATTGGTGGAATAACCGTAGCGGGCGACAAAATAGCGTAACCGGTTCTTATAGAGGCGTCGTGCTTCCGCATTGACGAAGAACTCCGAGACGCTCCTGCACGGGCCACCGTTTTTTGCGTTGTAGGGATTCTGCTCCCAGTATGGATAAGGCTGGGTGACCCGGAAGTCCGTGAACATTTCCAGGCAGGGCATGGCATAAACGCCGCGCGCGGTCATGGCGTCGAACAGATAGTCGAGCTTTCTGAGAATTAACAGGTCGTATTGCCCGGCCGGTCGGCGGGAGTTCTCGAAACAGAACATCGAGTCGTGGCTGGTGAAAAAACGGCAATAGTTCATACCGTGTTTTTCATATTCGGCGAAATGCGCCTCAAACTGGTCCAGCGTGCGCGGTATCCATAAACACTCGCCGATGGGCATGAACATCCTGCCTGAATCAAACACGGTGCGGCCGTTGATCCCCGCCGTGCAATGGATGAAGCCGGGATTGTCCGAGGGCGACACAACGAACTCCGGCAGTTTTATCTCCCTCTGCTCAACCCGGTCGCGCGCGATGATCTTTCCCTGAAACTTCCCGGATTCACTTGGCGCGAAGCGTATTCTCCAACCGGAGGGTCCGGCCTTGCCCTCAAAGTTTGTCTCCCGACGCACACTGTCTGCGGGATAATCCTGATAAAAGAACCCCGGAACTCGGATTGTCTTTCCCGACGGAGATTCGAAAACGGCTTCCACGCTGATCTGCTCGGGATCGAAAGGATTGTCATATTCGCGGTTGAGGGCAAAGCCGACCTCATACTTGGCGTAAAGGGCCGCCCGCGCAGGAGGATGCCCCTCGAAAGTAATTCCCGAGCTCGGACCGAACGCTCCCGACGGCGATGCGAGCTTGCCGGGTTTGTTGGGCAGTTGGGCGCCGACAGCCTTGTCGGCACAGTATTGAGCCACGTCACACGAGGCCGCGATGTTTTCCGCGGCGCACTGCTTGAGGTTGTTGCGCCCCATGCCGTCCAGAACGACGCGGGAGCAGTCCTGGACCCAGATGGGGTTGCCGCCGTGTTCACGGGCCGCCCGGAGCCCAAACCGCTCAATGGTGTTGGCGCGCACCGTCAGGCCATCCACGGCCACGGCGAAGATGCCACTCTCGTCCGTGCCGACGATGCGGTTGCCCTGCAAAGTGACGTCCCGGTGTACCCCGGGCTTCGCGGGGTAGGAGTAGCCTTTGAGGTAGGCGACCGCGCACAAGGCGGCTTCCGCGGCTGCCGCGCCCCGGTTGCAATTTTCGAATCGGTTGCTGCGCACGGTCACGTTGCGGGTCCCGATGCTCTCGAAAAAGTGGGCCGCCTCGGTAAGCACCAACACGCCCGCCGAGGTGCAGTTCTGGAAGGTGCAGTGTTCGATGAGGGCGTCGCGCGTCTGACAAAGCACGCCGCGCGCCCGGTTCGCCCGCACGGTGCAGCGCAACATGCGGAACCTGGCCACGCGCGAGGCGTTGCCCAGAACGTCGCCCGCGCGCAGCTCGGTCGGCAGAGGCTCAGTGAACTCCACCCGGTGCATGTTACCCTCGCCTGGGACCAGCTTCGCCTGACGCACGGTGCCGGTGGCGAAAGCCGAAAGTAGGTTCGTATGCGCCATTTCCAGGGTGTCACCCTCGTCCGGCAGATCGGCAAATTTCAGGTTGTGCTGTGCCAGTACGGTGTGATCGTCCACACGCTTGCACACGGACAGGTAGAGGCCGCTCTTGATATTGACACCGTCGTCGCCCATGCCCTCGAAGGTGCAATCCTCAAGCAAAACCGTGCCCTTGCACCCGCTGAAGTGAGTGGCGTCGGCGGTGGCGGACATGAGGTGTCCCGAGCCGGGCCGCATCTGCACGTTGAAGCGCTGGAGCGACACGTTGGTGCTGACCATGCCAACCAACCCAATTCCAGGAGCGCAATAGACCGCGATGTTGCTCACCACCACGTTGGCGCAGCGGTAGAACCCGAACAAGTGGCAGCCGTAAACCTGGTGCCGCAGCACCAGTAACTTGCCCACCGGAACCGGGATCTCCCATTTCAAATGAACGCGCAGCACCTGGGGCGCGATCAGCTCGGTGCGTTCCACCCCCTCATATACATCGAGGTCGCGGCCATCCGGCAGGCGCGTATCCGGGTGGTAGCTCATGAAAGCGCCGACGGGCTCGCCGCCCTTCACGGGGTAAGCATCCGCCACCTTCACATCAAAGTGGCGGGGTGCCGTGGCAATCACCGTGCCCTCGGAAAATGGCGGCCGCGCCCAGTCCACGGTCAACCCGCTTACGGTCACGTTCTGGCAATTCGCAAAAGCGAAGATGGCCGCCTTGCCGGTCATCATCAGTTCGGCCCCCTGGCCGTCGATGATCAAGCCGTCCACTCCCGCGATGGGAAAGAGCGCATCCGGTCGCGCCGGGTTGCCGTCGGCGCGCAGGTCATAGCGTCCCCTGGGAATGACGATGCGCTTATCGCCCTTCGCCTGCGCCTCCTTGAAAGCGGCCAGGAAAGCGGCGGTATCGTCCTGGCCATCGTTGGGCACCGCACCAAACCGGGTGACCTCCAGCGCAAAGACCGGAACGGCGGTCAAGAGCGCCGCCATAGCGAGGGAATTGATCGCAAGTTTCATAATCACCATTCGATCACTCTTCGATTTTGATCAGGCGGATCGCACCGGGCGGAAGATCGAACCGGATGCACTGCCCGGTGCCGGCATCGGCGCTTTCGATCCGCAGGCTGTCTCCGTAAATCAACTCGGACACATTTACGTGTTTTCCCATAAACAAGATGACCTCGCGGTGCGAAGCGTATTCTCCAACCGGACGGTCCGGCCTTGCCCTCAAAGCTTTTCTCCCGACGCATAATCTCTTGGGGATACTCCTAGTGGAAGAATCCTGGAACTCGGGTTGTTTTTCCCGACGGAGATTCGCAAACGGCTTCCACGCTGATCTGCTCGGGGTCGAAAGGATTGTCATATTCGCGGTCCAGGGCAAAGCTGACCTCATACTTCGCGTAAAGGGCCGCCCGCGCAGGAGGATGCCCCTCGAAAGTAATTCCCGAGCTCGGACCGAACGCTCCCGACGGCGATGCGAGCTTGCCGGGTTTGTTGGGCAGTTGGGCGCCGACAGCCTGGGTGGCCAGAATTACACACGCAATTGGCATTGCCCGATTGAGCCAGCAAGCCTGGAGCAGGCTTTGCGGCCGAGAAATGATGAGAAAGTCAGTCATAATTCCGCCCGCAGCGTCACAATTCCCCAGCCCGGCACGCGTACCGACTCTGGCGCCGTTTCCAACCGCCGCTCGCTGGTGTCGCTCAGCCAGAACTTCCCGGGTTTTGGCTCGGCCCAGGACAGTTTGACCTTCTCCGTTTTACCGGAGGCGCCGAACAACCGCACGATCCACGCTTTGCCGTCGTCGCTCGGTTTGAACGCCGTCACCAGCACACGATCCGACGACAGCTTGAGACGAGGTGTGTCCAGGGCCGGGCTTGATGCCCGGGTTGCGATGAGCGGCTGAGAACACGCAACGCCAAAGCGCGCCGCCTCGAGCGGCGAGTAGCCGCGATGCGCGCGAAGGAAGTAGCGGAAGACGGTTGGGCCTTCCTGCTCGGCACGGTAGTTGGTGTGCCAGTGGTTGTTCATGACCCAGGAATAAATCGTCTGCGAAGGTTGGAGGTGCTGAATCCACGACCGCGGATCTCTCTGCGAGCCGGGGATTGCGCCGATGATGCCGGTCAAACCGCCCACCTCGACCAGCGGCGCGTCCACCGACGCCCACGTCACGCCGAAGGCGTCGTTGGCGATGTCCACCCAGCGCTGGACGCTGAAGGAGTTTTTGCACGCGGCGGGGATCTGGTCCAACTCCGGGCGGACCACGGTCCAGCCCGTGTCCATGCGCATGGTGCCGTCCGGCACGTTGAACCCGAAGCCGAAATGGACGCCTTCCTTGACGCGCACGGCCTGCTTGTCCACCAGGTTGAGAAGTTCCACGCGGTCGAGTCCGTCCACTACGCGCACCTCGCGCACGAGGCGGTGGCAGCCGGGAGCTTCAGACTCGATCAGCAGCGAGGCTACCAGCGGCCCTCGCTCCTTGATCGAAATGCGCGGCAGGCCGTTGCGTTTTGCGTCCTTCGCGTCGGCGCCGAGCAGGTAGAAGTAGTCGTTCAGCGCCGTGGCGGCTTTGTCATCCACCAGTTCCCTGCCCAACGGGCGAACGATCCAACTGGCGATGGCCCCGGTTTGTTCATCCACGCGCAGCCTGAAGTCGGGATGAACCAAAGTTCTGGCTTCCGCCTTCACCGCGCTCTGCGCCCATGCCGGACCAGCTTCAACCCGGAAGCGCTTCGCGGTCAACGGTGGCACGCCGCGCGCGAGGAAAGCCAGTTCGCCACTCGAAAGCCGCTGTGACGGCACAGGCTTGTCATGCTCATCCACGACACGGTCGCCCGCAGCGGAAAGCTCCGGCTCGAGCGTCACCAAATCCGTCCTGGCCCAGGAGCAAGTGTTGAAGACATCCACCGCCGCAGTGCCGGGTGCCGGCGCGCCGGAAGCGTGGCGCCCTGCCGCTCCTAGCGCCTGGGCGAGCAACGCGCGCGACTGTTTGTCAGCGTCCAGCGCAAAGGCTTGCTTTACCCTCCACTGTTCGCGAACGAAGTGCAGGTCCGGCTCGCTGACACTGTTGTGGGCGCCCCAGGTGTGTTCGCTGTAGAGCAACACGTTACGCCAGGCTTCCTGGAACTCGCGGGCGGGTAACGGGCCCGGGTTGCGCACGGCCCAAAGCGTTTCGGCTTGCACGAGGCGTTCGGCGGAGGCGCGGTTCACCGCCGTCTCCCGTGCGGAGGTGCCGGCGCCGTCTTCCCAGTAGGGCGTGTATTCGCCACGCACTTCGGGCACTTGGCGGCCGTGCTTCTGTTCAAGTGCGCGGAACGCTTCGGCGGTGGTGGCAATGGCCAGTTTCGGCTGGGCGTATTTCTCGTTCCACTTCCGCACAAACTCCGGCACCTGCTCGTCGGGCGTCGCATTGTCACCCAGCCCGGACCAGCGCAGGTGGGCAATCTCGTAAGGATAGCCTACATCCTGGTAGCGCAGGGACTGACTCAACATGAAGGGTTCCGTCAATTCGCGGATGACATGGGAGAGCGCGTAACCGTAATACGGCATCCAGCAGAGGACTTTCTCCTCGCCGCTGGCCGAAACCCAGTAAAATACCTTGTTCTCCCATTCCTCCAGCGAGGTGCCGATGCGGTCGAAGTAATTTGGCGCAAACGAAAAGTACTTTACCCCGGCATGCGCCATGGCCGAGACCGTACCCCAGGTGTAGCCCGGCACGTCGCTGATCATGGCTGAATCCACGGGCACGCCGCAGCGCTGGCCCAGTTCGGTCGCGTAACGAAAGAGCCGCAAAAGCTCCTCCGGACGACACAATCCGGTCAACTCGTTGCCATACATCGCATCAAGACCCACCCAGCCATGACGAACCGCCTCGATGAATTCCTGCTGCTTCGCCGGTTGCGATTGGCGCAGATAGCTGTCCACTGCCCACAGCACTTCCACGTTCCATTTGAAGCGGGCGCCTTCCGGATAATTTGCGGTGGCGCGGGCCAGTTCAATGCCGCGCGCGATGTTCCGCATCTGCTTCTTCTCCACATCGGCCTGCAGCTCCGTGTAGCCGATATCCACGTGGGAGTGCGGCAGGATGTAGATGGTCATCGGCCGCACGGGTCTGAGCCGCAACTCGCTCCGGGCTACCGTCTGTCCAGCCACCTCGACCGAAATCCCAAGTTGCTTCTCGGACTGAACCGCAGGAAGGACAGCATCAAAGGAAGGGCTGCCCAGAGCCAGGCGAAGACTTCTCGGCGGCAAACCCTCCACACGAATCACGCCTTCGACTTCGCGCCCGTAGCTGTAATCCAAGGTCACGCGCACTGGCTGCACCAGCCCGCTAGCCATCCTCTCCAACACCGGAAAGGCCACGGCTTCAATCTTTATGCCCAAAGGAACCTTCTCCGGTTCAGCGGCGGTATAGAAGGCGATCTCGGCGCCACCCACACAGTCGTGTCGCTCCGGCCCCAATTCCGTCACCTGCCACCGCACGCGCTGGGCCGTGACCGGGCTCGGCAATGCGACGAAGGTTACACCCGCGCGCTTGTGGACATGCGCCACCGGGGTTTTGGCGATGATGCGGTCGCTCTCATCCATGAAGATCAATTCGGAAAAAACGATCGTCGCGGGGTCATTGCGGTCCACGTGCCGGAGACCGGCAATGAGCGTCGGCTTGCCGAAATCAAAGTGGATGAAAGTGTTGGTTCCTTTGGCGTGCGAGGCATATTCACTGCGCAACACGCCGTCGAGTATGTTGGTGGCCTCGGCACCGCCGCCCCGATAAGGCGTTGCGCTATCGGTGATCGTCGGACTCGGCAGTCGTACCAGCCGGACAAAGTCGGAGGAGGCGACCTCCGAAGGCTGTGCAAAGGTCTCAGCCGGGCGAGCCACCCAAACCAGGCATGACACAGCAAGAACAAACAACTTTCGAAAACGGGGCTTCATCTCACTTGTTGTCGGAAGACTGTTTCGGTCTGTTGCCCGTTGTGGGTGGCGCATAGAGTGCCTCAATAGTCAAAGCGCCTCTCTTGCCTGAAACGTCCACATCCCCTCTAACCGGATCAAATTGCTTGTGCTCCACGCCGTTGACGCGCACGGACTGTATGGGCTTTTTCTCCGGGTGGCGGAATCGGACCAGCGTTCGTGCCGGTGCGGTTTTGAGCTCAAGGTCCGCCTTGCAGGTGATCCGGTTTTGTGCGAGGTCCGGTTCATATTCGACAGAGACGACGCCGAAGCGCGTGTGGACGCGTTTGAGGTAGATGGATTCTTTGCCGCTCAACCACTCACGCGGCAGGGCACGACCGAGATGCAACGTGTCGCCTTTTCCATAGACGAACATGTAGCGCAGCCACTTGATGGAATTGGATTCGTCGCTGGTCTTGAAAGGCTCGGCGTTGGAAAAGCCCAGCACCGGGCGAGGATGCTCGACCACACCTTGAATGTTGGGGCTGTAGGCGGCGGTGAAGGCATTGAAGAACATCCAAATATAGACCTCGACTTCGTCGCGATCGAGGTAAGGCATCAGTCCGGAGAGAAGGTTGGGTTGGCAGGAGAAGCCCGCCCAGTCATACCAAGTCTCGTGAAAATCCGGAATCGGGTAGCCGAATTCGCCGCCGGTGTAGAGGTTGTCCTGAAAATCGTCGAGGATGCCTCGCGCCTCCGGGCCGTTGGGATCGAGAATGCCGCAGAGCAGCAGGTTCACCGAGCCTTCGAGGGTTTCGCGAATCCAACCGAGGTCGCGTCCACGCCGGTAAACATGCGTCGGGTAATGCGGCACCCATCGGCCGTCGCGCAGGCGCACCAATGGATTTTGCTGCCGGGCGATGGTGAGACTACGCAAGATGTCCGCCCGGTAAGCATCGGCCTCGGTGCGCAGCCGGCCCGCCTCGGCATGACCGATCGCCTCGAGCGCAAGGGCCACGTGATCCATTCCGCGCCAGTTCCAGGTGTTGCTCGGAACCCAATAGAAGAAGCTGTTGACGTCTTCCAGTCCACCCGCCGGAAGAAGCCCACGCTCCCAGCCGCGTGAGAGGGGTTGGTCGCCCATGGTAAGCCGGCGCTGGCGCATGATCCATTCCGCGCCGCGAATCAAGTTCGGCGCGATCCCTTGCAACCACGCCTTGTCGCGCGTCATGAAGTAATGCTCGGCCAGCGCCCACATGATCCAACCGTGGCTCTGAACATAGGATTCGCCGGCCTCGGTGCCGCCCGATCCGTAAAACACTCCTTCCTGATCGCTGAAACGACCCGCGAGTTTTGCTGTGCCCTGATATTTGATCCAGAGAGCCAGCCGTTTGCGGGCCTCCTCCTGCAAACCGCGTTCTTCCAGTTCCTGGATGACCATCGTGGACTCGTTGCCGAAATTCCCGTAGGCATCAGCTCCCACCGACGTGCTGATGAGGCCATCCTCCCCCGGCATGCGGTGGTCCGAAATCATTTGGTGGGCCAGGTGGGCCTTGTGAAACGCATTGAGCTCCGGCTCCGGGGTCTTGAGTTCCGCCCATGGCGAGACTTCATCGTTCCAGAAACGGGCGGTCTGGCGGCGCAGCGCATCATAATCAAGCCGCCCCAGCGACGCGCGCTCCTGCTCGGTGGAGATGGATTTGCGGGCAATCTTCATCAACACTTCACAACTATCGCCCGGAGCCAGTTCGCGACGCAGGACGAGCCCCTCACTCTTAGGGGTAATGGTCATGCCGGTCCGGATCGCGCCCCGCACTTCGGGTTTGCCTTCCGTCGTCACAACTAACAGGCGTTCAACGTTCGCGGCGCTATCCGCGCCAGGATAGTTGGTCAATGTCAGCACGTCGCGCGGTCCAGCGGGGACTCCACTTCGCGCACCGTCCTGGTAGGGATGCCGGGTGTGTTGGGAGCGGGAAGAGAATTCAATGGGCAAGGAGGCTGTTACCGGCAGGTGTCCTTCGTTCCGGAGTGTGAACCGCACCAGGCAGACAGTCGGATCGTCGGCGGTCAAGGCCTCATCGACGGGCTTGAGCAAGGGCACCGCGAAACTCTCCTGATGAACTCGCAGGTCGCCGTTTCGTCGCTCCACGTGATAAATCAGTGCCGGCGCCGGATCGGCGTAGTTCGCCACGCGGCTCCAGCGCCCCAGGCCAAAGAAGAACCGATGCGCCTGGTCGCTGCCATAACCGTTCTCCATGGTGATGTCGCCATCGGTCTCGATGCGGAAGCGGTTCTGATTGTATTTGCATCCGAGCATCATTGCCACCGGATGCCGCTCCGGTTGACCGAGGCGAGCGCCACTCAGGCTTTGCTCAGGCATCTGGCTCACCATGCTCGCGATGCTGCCCTCGGCAGCGGGCACACCGGAAGCCTCACTGCTTCGCCCAGGGCCACGGCGCCTCCGCACTTCACGCTGATAGGCCTCGAAGGAGGAAGAATCGGAGGCGAGAGTTACGAAAACTCCACGATCCTGATACCAGATCGGACCTTGAGCCAGTAACGAATCCATCGAGATGGTGAAGGTCTGATCCGCCATGCCGAACGTGACCAGTCCCTCGTCATACGCAAAACGATGGGGGGAAACCAAATGCCGGACGTCCACGAGAAAGTCCCGTTGGGCGGGCGCTCCTTCGAGCAAACCAACGCGATCGTCCTCCAAGAGCTTCGTTCCTCGCCCGGCTTCCAGATTGGCGATCTCGCAATTATACCCCGAAAGACTGACCTCTTTCACGTCCACCGGCTTGCCCGCATCCAGCATGACGCGAATCCTGGTCCGCGTCGGCTTCGAGGCCGTGTACACTTTGATGCGCTCAATCGCTTCGGACGTCACGCCGTCCACCCGAATGCCGAGGGTGTAGCGGTAGTCCACATCGCCCGCAGTGAAGGAGACGCCCTCCTTGCTCAGTAGATCGAACCGTAGAACCGCCGTGCGCGGCCCGGTTTTCTCGACGCGCACCGCGCCTTTGTCCCACGCGACGTCGAACCAATCGTCAACCACCTTCCAGCCCAGTTGGAAACTGCCAATCGTGGGATCGAGCAATTCCTGCCGCTTGCGCCGCCAAGTCTTGTGCAGGTAGGACAGACCGAGATTCTCCGGTACCGCTGACTTGAGCGTGACGATCACTTCGCGGATCTCTCGCGGGTCTTCAAAGCGCACCTCATTCGTCGGCGTGCCGGGAAGAGCAAACGGCGCAATGTCGAGCTGCTGCTTCTCTGCTTCCACTCCCTGCGCCGTTGTCCAGAGCAGTCCGCAGGTCAGTAAAGAGGTGAGACAGAAAATCGTTGTGCTTTTCATACTTGGATATGTGTCGTTCGTTTGGGCTACTCGCTCACCGATAGGTCATCGAGATAGAAGATCGCCTCGGGCACGGGCGTATCGGCGTCGGGAAAGTCCTCGCCGGGTGATTTGGGAGCGCGCAGGGTCGGCGACGTTCGAAACTCACCGGTGCGAAACGAAATCCGCTCCAGCGGGGCCGTGGGGTCGGGGAACTCGGCGCCGGCGAGCAGCGTCTGGCCGTCCAGGATGACGTCGAAACTCCCCTTGACCTGGTCGAAACGCAGTGCCACGTCATACCATTGGTTCGCGGCGTAGCGCTTGAGTGTGACGATTTCGTTTTGATTCCCGTCTTTGGCAAGCATGCGGCCCTGTTCGTCGAAGATGAGCACGACCGCCGGGCGGTAGCCGTGACGGTCGAGCAGTTCGATCTCGAGGCGGCCATGCTCGTTTCGTTTGGCGAGGACCTTGAAACGCACCGTCGCCTTTTTCATTTCCGGGAAGATGCGCACGGCGCGCGCGTAGTCGGCGGGTTCGCGGTCGCGCAGTTCGAGGCTGCGATTCGTCGCGCTCGGAAAATCGGCGAGCCGCACGCTCGCCCAGAGCGGGCTGTAAAGGTTCCACGGCAGGTCTTCGATAGTGCCGGTGTTAAAGTCATCGCGCACCGGCCCGCGCGCCGCCGCACGGACGGGCACGGGTATGCGACTTACCCAGATGTCGTCCTTGTTCATGGACCACGTGACCCAAAACGCTTCGCCCGGGGGCGTGCCGTTGCCTTCCACGATGCCGCGGACGTATTGCGGGCCGAACGCCTTGTCGAGGCCGTTATAGCGGCGCGGCGGCACCTCCCCGACCACGGTGAGAAGTTGGTCGAACGTCTCGCCATCGTCGCTGGTCACCATGGCGAGTGGCCAGCGGTGCCGGTTGTCGCGCGTCGGGTTGTAAACGAGGGCGTAGCGTCCATCGGGCGTGCGCTGCCCCCAGGCTTTGGCCGACGCCATGACCAGCGACGGTTCTTGAACCGGGCGGCTCCAAGTGCGCCCATCATCGGTCGAGAGCGAAGTCCACGAGTTCTTCCAAAGGGCGACCACCGCGCCATCCTTGCGATGGTAATACGAGAGCGCCTTGAGCACTTGGTCCCCGAGGTCAGGATAGAAACCATCTTTCGCGCGGTCTTCCTCCCACCATTGAAGTGTCATGAGCTTGTTGGCGAGCAACGCTTCGCACGCGCGTTTGAATCCTGCGTCGATGGAGTTGGTGTAGGAGGGAAAGGCGGTGTTGTGCTCGTTCCAGCCATTGTGCCGGCTGTAGCGAATGAAGTAGATCGGGCCGCAATTGCCGTCGGCATACACTTCGCACACGGTGCGTCCAATGCCGCCGCCTTCATTGGGCTTCCGCTCCGGCCCGTAGAAGCCGAGCACGAGCAGCCGGCCGTCGGGCGCGACATAGAAGCCCATGCGTTGATGCACCTCGGCGATCTTGCCGTCGGGCGTCGTGTATTCGGGAAAGACGATGCGTGGCTTGTCCCAGTGGATGCCGTCGGCGGAGGACAGGAGCAGAGTGTGCATCGGTCCGCGGTTTTCATCCCTGGCCGCGCTGAGGTATTCGATCCAGAAGCGGTCGCGCCAATAGGCGAGCATGGGTGCGTGGTTGTAAGTCCAGCCGATGCCGTCGGCCAGTTCCGAGCGGGCGAGGTTGGCGCGAAATGCCTGCCAGCTCTTCACGCCGACGGCCCAGCGCAGGCCGCCGTCGTGGGTGGTGTCAGCCTGCTCGGGGCCGATGTAACGCACGGGCGCGGCGGCGGTACCGGGGGTCTGGGCGCAGACATCCGCCAGCCCAGCCACGGCAAGCAGCAGCGAAACAATGAGTGCTCTCGCTCTTGGCTGGACGAGGTAGAACATGATGTTCAAAGCGTTAGTCCAGAGGGGACACTAACAGGCTACTCGCCCACCGTCGTATCTCCGGATTTCCACCGGGCGATACGGGTGCTGGCCACCCGCGCGTAGGAGTCGGCAAAACTCTTGTCGGGCGGCTCGATCACCAGCGAGTTGAAACACAGGTAACTCAATTCCATGTCGGGAGCGGCGGTGGTATGCGGCGTGTTCCACGGCACAAAGATGACATCGCCCACGCCCACGTCACAGGTTTCGTTGCCAATAGTAACCTGCCCGTGACCCGACAGCACGAAGAACGTCTGCTCCTTCTCTTGGTGCGCCACCATGGCTCCCTTGTTGCCCTTGGGCCAGGTCACCAGCGTGACTTCGCAGCGCCGCGTTTCATTGCGTTCCAGCAGCAAGATCGAAGTCTTCGAACCAAAGTCAAACACCCGGCCCTGGTGAATGTCTTCCACCTGTTTGCCAGGTTGATCGGAAACGCCGCTCGCGTCGGCGCCCGCAACGGCCGCTTGTTGGGACTGGGCTTGCTGCCGTCGGACTTCTTTGACCTTCTCAATGTGGTCCGCGAACGATGCATGTCCCTCTTTCGTCGCATCCAGAAATGCGTTGAACAGGAAATAGCTCAGCGGTGCGTCGCCGGTCACGATCGTCTGATGAATGGCCCTCGGCGGCACATAAATCAAGCTGCCGGGCTTGACCGCATAGCGCGCCTTGCCGACCACGACTGTGCCCTGGCCATCGGTGACATAGAAAACCTGCTCCTTCGCCTCGTGGCTGTGGGGCGGCCCTTCCAGCCCTTTGCTCCAACGATTCCATCCCACCTCGGTCAGTTGTGTCGCGCTGCGATCCACCAGTACGGTGACCACATTCAGACCGGCGACATCAAGCTTCTGTCCTTTTTGATAGTGACTGCGGATCATACGTATTCCTTTCTTTTCTTGGGTTATTGTTGACGGTTCGTTGAGGCGTCTTATTGCCCTTCAATTCGTCACTTTGACTTTGCGCGCCAGATCGTTGCCGCAATGTGCTGCTGGAAATGATCCCTGGTCGCCCAGTAGTAGAGCGCGACCAACTCACCCCGGTTGTTTTGCACCAGCCGCGGATAGCCAAAATCCATGTCGCCAAACTTGTCGGGCTGGAAGTCCTCGCGCAGGACCACTTCTTCGCCCCAAGTCTGGCCGCCGTCGCGGCTCAGGCGGGCGAACAGCTTCACCCGGCTGCGATCGCCATAGGCGCAAGCCAGCCGTCCGTCCTTGAGCGCGACCAACGCCGGGGGATTGCCGTTGCCTCCGCCGGTCTCGCCAACCCGGCTCAGGAAAGCCCATGTGCGGCCGTTGTCCTTTGATCCGTAGCAATCCACCCAGCAGGGCGTTTTGTCGTCGTCCGGAATTCGGTGCCGCAGCGCGGCGACGATGGTTCCGTCTTTCAAGCGGGCCACGGCCGGCATCACAGCGCGGTGCGGATCGGAGAGCGGCACAACCCAGGAGACGAAGTGGAAGGTCTTGCCGCCATCAGTCGTCTCGGCGACAAAGGTCTTGTCGCGCCCGCCGCCGTTCTTCTTAGGTCGGGCCGACATGGAGAGCAGGCAGGATTGCCTCCCGGTGGCCAGGTAGCCGGTGCGCGTGGTGTTTTCCATGCCCGCGAGTTCGGGGGCCTCCATCAGGCCATTGAAGCGGAACGGCCCCTGCCAGGAGTGGCCCCGGTCGGTGGAAAAGAAGAAACTGCCTTGCGGGTCGGCCGAGCCGTGATAGCCGATGCCGACGGCGCGCAGGGCGAAGCCGGGCGTGTCGAAGGCGATGCCGCCGGGCGACTTGGCCGGCCGAACACTACGGTAATCGACGAAATTCCCGGGCTTCTCGATGCTCCATGAACGCCCGCCGTCGGTGCTGCGCGCCAGCTTGGATTCGATGCCCGAAGGTGGATCGACTTGGCCGGCCGAGTTGTGGCCGGGTTGCTCCTCAAACTCGCTATAGGAGAATCCGACCAGGATCTCCTGGCCGCCCTCCCAGGTCCAAACGCCGTTATTGGCTGGCCAGCCGCAAAACTTTCCGGGTTTGCTGGCGACGATGACGTGCTCCATGTCCGGAACGGAGCTTCCGGCGGCCGGAAGGCCGGCCGGCAGCAGCAGGGTTGCGGCAATCAGGCAGCGGAGGCGGACAGCGGAATTCATGATGATGGCCTTTCGTTTAATGAATGCTGCGGGGATCAAAGAAAGTGCCCGCGATATGAGGTTCCTTGCGTTCCTTGGTCGACCAATAATAAATGGCCAGCAATTGGCCCTTGTGGTTCCGAATCAGGTGCGGATACCCGAAATCGATATCATCATCCTTGTCCGGCGGGCAGTCCCCGCGGAGAACGATTTCTTCGCCCCAGGTCTTGCCGCCGTCGGCGCTCAAGCACGCATACATATTGCGCCGCGTGCGATCACCGTAAACGCAGACCAGCCGGCCATCCTTGATCGCCTGGAGTGCCGGGGGATTTCCGTTGAGCAGCCCGGTGTCGCCCACCCGGCTCAGAAACGACCAGGTGCGGCCGTTGTCCGTGGAGCCGTAGGCATCGATCCAGCAGGACTCGGTCTCGCTGACCGGGCTGCGCCGCCGCAATGCGGCCACAATCGTGCCATCGGTGAGCCGCGCCACTGCCGGCATCACTGCGCGATAGGGATCGTCCAGCGGCACGATCCAGGAGACGAAATGGAAGCTTTTGCCCCCGTCGGTGGTTTCGGCCACGAAACTCTTGTCCCGATCCGTGCGGTTCACCTTGGCACGGGCGGAGAGAAAGAAGAGGCTGCTTCGCGGGCCCGTCGTCAAGTAGGTGGTGCGCCCCGTGAACTCCATCCCCTGAAGCTGTGGAGCATCCATCAGCTTGCCCAAACGGTATGGGCCGAGCCAGTTTTTTCCCTTGTCGCTGGAGACGAAGAAACTGCCCAGGGGATCGCCCGGACCATAACCGTTTCCGATAAGCCGCATGACAAATTCGGGCTGCTGAAAATCGATGCCGCCGGGCGCCGGCTGGACCGGGCCGCTCGAACCAACGAACGGTTCGGGCTGCTCGATGTGCCAGGTCCGCCCGCCATCGAGGCTGCGCGCCAGACGTTGCCGGACCGGGTCCTTGATGTTATGTCCCACCTTTTCGACAAAGTCGCCGCTTTCATAACCGACCAGGATTTCCTTGCCGTTGTTCCAGGTCCAAACGCCGTTATTGGCCGGCCAGCCGCAAAACATTCCGGGTTTGCTGGCGACGATGACGTGCTCCATGGGGGCTTGCACGCTGGATTGTGGCGATGCGTCGGACGGCATCTGCGCGCATCCGGCAGCATAGAGCAAAGCGGACAGGCCGCCAGGCAGGAGGAAGGTTTGTTGTGTCTGATTCCTTTTCATTTTGTTCTTTCTGTTCACCTGGGCAATCGGCGCGATGGGTGGTCAACCGTCATTGCCGCTCCGGCTTTGTGGTTTTCAAGTCGTCAATCAGATAAACGCTCAGCGGCACGCGCTGGTCTGCTCCGGGCAGGTCTTCGCTGGTGAAGCCCAACGTGGCATGTTCACCCTCCACATAGATCGCGCGCACATCACCACGATATGGTCCAGTGCGGAAGACCAGGCGTTCGACGGTTTCAACTTTTTCCGCAAACTTCACGCCCTTTCCGACCGTCTTCCCATCCAATGCAATATCGTAACTTCCCGCGGGGCAATTGATGTCCAGGCGAACCGCGAGCCACGAATTCGCGGAGACCGGGATGGAAGTGGCCCAACGGTCCATCTGGTCCTGGCCCAGCCATTTCTCGTCCAGCCGAATCTTCAGCGGGCGATGTCCATAACGATCTTGCACCTCGGCTTCCAGCACCCCGTGGCCGACTTTCTCTGCCAGCAGGCGGAACTCAATTCGGATCTGCGAGCTTTCAGGAAACGCGCGTTCGGCCACAGCATAGTCGTAAGGGTCCTCGTCGCGCAGTTCGAGGCACTTGTTGGCCGTTTGATGCGGGTCGTTGGCGATGCCGATCGGCGCCCACTGCGGCTCATACAGATTCCACCATTCCAGTTGAGCCGACGACTCCACATTGTCGAATGTTTCCTGAACTTGTTGGGTAACCATTCCCGTCACCGGCACGCGGGTGCGGGTCACCCAGATATCCTCCTTGTTCATGCTGTAGGTGTTCCAGAGATAAGAACCGGGCGGCTTGCCGTTGCCTTCCTCGATGCCGCGGACGTATTGCGGGCCGGCATTCTTGTACAGCCCGGCGAAGCGCCGGGGCGGCACCTCCCCGTGGAGGCAGAGCATGTTGGCGAAATCCCGGCAATCGTCGCTCGTCATTACCACCAGGGGAAAACGGTTGTTGCGCGTGAGCGAGTGATTATAGACCAGCGCGTAACGCCCGTCGTCCGTCCGCTGCACCCAGGTCTTGGCGCCGCATGGCATCAAGGTGGGGGCGCCCACGAGCTTAGTCCACGACTTGCCTTCGTCCGGACTGAGTGCGTAGTGCGCCTTCCATACGCCAAGCACCGCGCCATCCGGACGGTGGGCGTAGCTCGGGGCCTTCGGCTCCGCCTTGTCCATCTGGAGCGTGTAGAAACCATCCGTGGCGCGGTCCTCCTCCCACCATTGCAGCGTCATGAGCTTGTCATTCAAGAGCGCGTCGCATGCAGCGACGAATCCGGCGTCGGCGCTGGTCTTGTAGAAAGGATAGCTGGTGTTGGTTTCGTTCCAGCCCGCGTGCCGGTTGTAACGAATGAAGTAAATCGGGCCGAAGGTATTGTCGGCGTGAATCTCGCGGACGACCCGGCCCAGGCCCTGCCCCTTGTTCGGACCTTTTTGCGGCAGAGGATCTATGCAGAAGCTGTAGAATCCCAACGTGAGCAAGCGCCCGTTTGGCGCGGTGTAGAAACCCATCCGCTGGTGCATTACCGCGGGCGTTCCGGCTGGAAGAGAGCCATCGGCATTCTTGATCTCCGGCAAAGCGTATTCCGGGAAGACCACCTGCGGATTCGACCAATGCTGCCCGTCGACGGACATCATCAGCAACGTCCTTCCGGGAGGGACGTGTTCCGACTTGGGGGTGCTGAGATATTGGAGATAAAACTGATCGCGCCAATAGGCCAGATACGGCTGGTGATTATAGGTCCAGCCGATCGCCCCACCCTCGGACGGACAAGTGCGATTGGCGCGGAGCGCCTGATACTTATGGACCCCCACCGCGTGGCGGAGCGCGCCATCGTAGAAGCGCTTGTCGGGCTGCTCCTTGCCGACATAACGGATGGGTTCGGAAGCGGACTCCGCGATAGTCGGCGGCATCGTGGCAGTTTCCGCGCCGCGAGCTGCGCTGGTGAGCAACAAGCATGCTACCATGAAAGTGCCAAGAAAACACAGCAGTGTAATCGGGGCGATCCAGCGCAAGCCCCAGATCAACCTGCGCCCGCCGGGAACGGTGTTATCAACTGCAAGCCGAAGGTAATTCATACGGGTTACTCGCTTTGGGAGCGAACTATCCAAGGCTGGGCCAAGGCAAAGGTTTCTCATAGATTGTTACCGGCAGTGACGGCGTAAATGTTGGCACTTCGCAGGAAGAATCGGAGTCGGACGCCTTTCCCAGCGAGCTCGCGCGCGGAGACATCCTCCCATTTCAGGAGAATGTCCCGCCGGTCCTCGTTGCGGATGACGCATCTCTCTGCCTCGAAGCCCGGAATGACGCTCCCCTTCTCATCTTGCACTGCGACCATTACGTAGGCCTGGCCGCTCGCAAAATAGGACTGACCTTCCAAGGTCCTCCCGGGGGCGGGTGTCGCGGCGTTCAGGAACAGGTCCGCTGCGGGCATCTTGAACGACTTTGTCGAGAACTCGCCGTTGGCGCGGGCGCTGACGAAGCTGATGCGGTCCTCCGGCAGGCCCAGGAGCAGGTTGCCTCGCGGGAACAGGATCATGCCGTTGATGACCATGGGCGGGCCCTCGATGCGATCCCGACGGAGGGGTTGGGACACTTCCAGTGCATTGATGCCCCGCGCGGGACGGTCCCAGCGCAGGCCGTCCGGGCTCGTCCACCATTCGTTGTCCAGCGATGGCCCATGTTTCCCAAGCTTTAGCGGGCTGGCCGCGTAGTTGAGCACGGTCATGTAGGCACGGTCGTAGTACCAGAAGGCGTTGCCGCTGTAGAACTCGAGGTCCGGCGGATCCTCGGCATCGGGCACCGTGAGGAATGCGTCCGGGACGCTCCCCTTTGTTCCATGCCGGTTCCAGACATCGGGCATCGAGACAGATGGCTGCCAGCGGCGGCCATCGGGGCTCGAACGAATCATCAACACGCGCCGGTCACGCAGCGAATCGTCGCCCAGCGAGTCCGTGGGCCCGCCATGATCCCGGATGTGTTTGCGATACGGCTGGAGGCTCTTGCTGACACACACGAACCGTTTCAACACCGGACTCCAGAACAGGCTCAGCGCGTCGCCTTCGTAGAACAGCGGGTTGCCGGGATGTTGCTGCCATTCCTTACCATCGGAACTGAAGAACGCCGTGTAGGCGAAACCCTGCGAGTCCAACTTGAACTTCAACAGCAGGTATTCCCCAGCTTCCGGATTATACGCGATCCCACAGTGGTCGGTCCACGTGGCCGGAGGTTGATCGAGGACGGTTTCCTGATTCTCGAACTTCACGCCATCGCGCGTGGTAGCGCGGACCAGTTTCCAGGAGTTGGTTTCCTCGAAGGATTCCTTCCCCCGGCCGAACTCCGTCAACTGCTGGCCGAATACTTCCCATGTGCCATCGGGAAGCGGAAAGCAGCCAACAACGGTGAACGCGGGGTGCCCGCACTCGCGAATCAGCCGCACCGGCGTCACGCCAAAATGCAATTTACCCCAAGTATCCGAGATGTCCTGGTTGCCAGAAAACAAAAGCTTCCAGGAGGCAACCGTCGGTCTGGCGCCCTGTCTGGGAGCTGATAGCGGCGACTGGTCCTGTGCACCGGCAAGTGGCGGCAGGCAAAACAGCGCGCAAACGAGGGAAAACAATGGCGCTCGGGTTTGGTTCATGGGTGGCGGCTACTGCTCATCATATTCTTGGGGAGCTAACCTTACGCGGTCATGGGGTGTTTTTACTTGTACCATGCTGTGTTTGGGTTGTTCGGCGCAGGACTTCGATGATGGCGCTGTTGTCCAGGCCGCCCAGACCGGCGCCTCCGCCTGCTCCATCAGGCGCCGGTGCGTATCGGCGAGCGGCAAGAGCAGCCCCGCCTCGCCGACCGCCTGCAACATCATCCTCACATCCTTCAAGTGCTGCGAGAGCCGCGCCTGCACCGTGAAATCGTGCTCGATCATGTTGCGACCTTTTGCATCCATCGCACGTGAGTAAGCCATGCTCCCGGCCATGACTTCCAACGCCGCTGCCGGCGCAACGCCTACCGCCTCGGCGAACGCCAAACCTTCCGCGAGCGCCGCGCGCTTCAAGCCCATTACCAGATTGGTGATCAGTTTCATCTTCGGGCAAACGCTCAGTAAGCGCGGTGCCGATCAAGCCGAGGCCGATAACTCCGATGCGTTGCCGGTCCGGTCATGTTTCCTGGTCGTGTGTGGATGGCTTCATAATCCCTTCATCTCGTGATCAGGCTCTCCGGCCACCGGTAACTCCCCGGCTTGATGGTCAGCAGCCACCCACCGCAACCGACCACCGACAACGTCACCACTCCGGACGCGAGTTCAGACTTCACAGCCAGTCGTCTCCAGCCCATACACCGCGCCAACCCCACGGCGGTCGCTCCACCTTCGGCGAAAACATGCTCCATATCGGCGCTCCGCAGCACCGCTTCAGCCACACGGACCAGATGCGCTGCCAGCATCTCGGCCAGCGAAACATCCCTCACCTGTCGCAATCCGACGTGGAGAATCACGCGCGGTTTTGCCTGCAAAGCAGAGACCACGCTGGCCGCAAGGGCGCAAACTTCCGTCGAGTCAAAAGCGCCAACCATCGCCAGTTTATCGGGTAACGCAAAAACGGGCACACCGCGCTGCGCCTGGTCGGTCACGAATTTCTGAGTGCCTTCGCTCGCGCTACCGCAAACAAACATTTCCTTGCCGTGTGAAACACTGCTTTGGGGAATTGGTGCTCCCGGCTTCAACAGCGCGCCAAAAAACTCTGCGCCGCCCGCCATGAGCCACTGTTTGTTCCGTAGCCAAGCCCACATGCGGACATCTTCCGCACTCGCCACTTCACCGATGATGATACCGCTTGCTGGCAAAGCCCCGGAGGACTTGCCGACAGAAAGCGGCAGCGCCGATGGTTTGTCGAGCAACTCCAGCACGTTAGGAGACAGGCGCGGGTGCTTCGGGTCCTGGGCAAACTCGGTTTGGTGAATCAACTGGCCGCGCACGAAGTACTGACCATTCACCACCGTCCGTCCAAGTGAAGGATTGGCCGGCACAAGCAGCGCGCCGGACAAGCCGAGTTTTGTGACAATGGCTTCAATCTCCGTTGTCACGTTGCCGCGCAGGACGGAATCCGTCTTCTTGTAGATCCATTCCGCGCCCGACTTGTGCAACATAAGAGCGGCTTTGGTGGCGCGCTGGCCGGCTTCAACCGGATCGCAGGAACGCGAATCGGTGTCCACGCAGATGAGGTCCGCGTCGCCACCCTGATCGCCCGCGATAACAACCTCCGCGCACAAGCCGTGGCGCAACCCCACCGCACCGATTTCCGCCGCCCCGGTCAAATCGTCTGCGATGACGCCGATCATGGAATCTCGCTTGTGGTTCGCCCGGCCGCAAGTTTGGCGGCGATGTGGATGGCGGAGTATAGACTCGTCGGATCGGCCTTGCCTTGCCACGCGATGTCAAACGCTGTGCCGTGATCCACTGAGGTGCGAATGATGGGCAACCCGAGCGTGGTGTTAACGCCCGTGTTGAACGCCAGCATCTTGAACGGAATGTGTCCCTGGTCGTGATACAGGCAGATGAAAGCGTCGAACTGCCTGCGCCCTTCAGCGGTGAACGCCGCATCCGGCACGAGCGGCCCGGTTGCGTCAATGCCGCGCTGCTTCGCCTCGGCGACGGCGGGCCCAACGAACTCTTCCTCCTCGCCTCGGCCGAACAAACCGTGCTCGCCGGCATGCGGATTCAAGCCGCACACCCCGATGCGTGGCTGGCGGCGCAACATCCAACCCATCGCTTCGGCGGTGAGTTCGATGACATCCAGCACGCGTGCGACGGACAGTTTGCCCGGCACCTCGTGGTAGCCCACATGCGTGGTGACCATGCTCACCGTGATTTTGTCCGAGTAGAGCATCATGCAACTGCGCTTCGCGCCGGTGAGCGCGGTGAAGATCTCCGTGTGTCCGGGATAATTCACGCCTGAGAGACGCAAGGCTTCCTTGTGAATCGGCCCGGTGACGACGCCGTCAATCTGCTTCGCAAGCGCCGCGCGGATGGAATGCTCGATGTAGATGTAAGCCGCCTTGCCGCAGGTGGCGGAAACCTTGCCGGGCTCGAGGTGGTCCGTGTCCAGGGCGGCGCAATCCACGACTACCGGTGTCGTCGGCGCGGCGGAGGCATTGAACTCCGCGAGCGACACCACGCGCGCAAGATTCGCGGGGAAGCCCGTTTTCGCCAGGCGACGCAACAGACCGGCATCCCCGAACAGCACCGGTACGGACGCCGCAAGCACGGAAGGTTCACGCAACGCGCGCAAGCAGATTTCCGGACCAATGCCCGCCGGATCGCCCATCGTGAGGCCGAGAATCGGTCTATGGCTCATGGCAACTTCAATTTTGCCAGTTCACCGTCCAAAGTATCGAGTTCAGCCCACGACATCGGCAACAACGGCGGAAAGACATGCGGTGAACAGAGTCCGCGATGATGCAACAACCCTTTCAGCGCGGCGAGCGATTGCGCGAGGGTGCGGCCCTTTTGATATACTGCCGCGACTTCGGCCTGGCGCACGGCGCTGGCATCCACCGCCGCCCAGTCTTGGCGACGTGCGGCTTCGACTTGTTCCTGGCAGTCTTTGGGAATCAGATTGCCCACGCTCGGCACAATGCCGTCCGCGCCCGACTTCAAGCCTTGCGCCATGAGCGCACCGACGCCGATAAAGATGGAGAAATCCGATCGTCCCCCGAAGCGCCGGAGCAATTCCTCATGGCGCTTGGGATCGTTTTCGGAATCCTTGAGGCCCACGAGCCGTGGGTGATCCGCCAGCGCGCCGATGACTTCCAACGGAATGGAAAGGTGGGTGGTGGCCGGGATGTTGTAGATCACCACCGGTCCGCCAGCCGCGTCGAGCAGCGCGCGAAACCAGGCGGTCAATTCACCCGGTTGAGCCGGATAATAGAACGGCGACAGCACGGCGACGGCATCCGCTCCCGCCTGGAAGTAATCATCCATGCTGGCCACCGCATCGGTGAGGGCATTGTCCGCCACGTTCGCGTAGATCCGAATGCGCTTGCGGGCGGTGGCGACGGCACGCTCGACCAAGGGCCGCCGAAGCGCCCGCGGCACGCAGGGACCTTCGCCCGTGGTGCCGAGGATGAGCAGGCCTTGTACGCCGGCGGCAATTTGGGATTCGACAAGGCAGTCGAAGGCCGGTAAATCCAGTTCGCCACTGGCGGTTGCCGGAGTAACGAGCGGCACGACGACCCCACCATGTTTCATAGATTGGTTCATTGTTGGATGCTTTGGTTGATCAAAAGGCGGCTTCATAAATCGCCACGGCATCAGGTTCGGTTACGGGCCGGAGGTTGTTTTTCAAAAGCCTTTGCACTTGCAGGGCGGCTTGGGCCAGGGACGGGATGGCGTCGCGCGGAATCTTGAGTTCCGAAAGCGTTTGCGGCACTCCGCAGTCGCGGGAGAGTTGCGCGAGAAATTCCACACCACGTTCGGCAGTGGCGGCGGCATTCGCGCCAGGTCGCACGCCCAGGGCAAGGGCAACTTCCGCGTAACGCTCCGCGGCGGCAGGCGCGTTGAAGCGAATAACGTGCGGCAACAACAGCGAGTTGGCGACGCCATGCGCAACATGAAAACGTCCGCCGAGCGGGTACGAGAGTGCATGAACGGCACCGGTGTTCACCGGGCCGAGGCAAAGCCCGCCATAGAAACTGCCGAGCGCCAGCGCGCTGCGAGCCTCAATGTCTTGTCCATTGCGGACGGCGCGCGGGAGATTCGCGGCAATGAGCCGGATGCCTTGCAGCGCATAAACGTCCACCACCGGATGCGCGAATTTGTTGGCGTAGGCTTCGATGCAATGCGTGAGCGCGTCGAGTCCCGTTGCCGCCGTGACGGCGGGCGGAACGGTGAGCGTGAGCCGCGGATCTATGAACACCGCGTCCGGCACGAGATACGGGCTGACGACGCCCTTTTTCAATTCGTCGGCTTCATCGAGGAGTATCGCGTTGGGCGAGACTTCCGCGCCGGTGCCGGCGGTCGTCGGCAGACAGACGAGCCGCAACAGGCGGCCGGCGAGCAGATTGATGCCGAAAACTTCCCGCACAGATTGCTGGCCATTAGTGAGCGCGGCGATAAGCTTGGCGACGTCAATCGCGCTGCCACCGCCGATGCCAAGGACGGCTTGGATCTTTTCCTGGCGCGCGAGGGTGAGCATCAGCTCGAACATGGCGCGGGTCGGCTCGCGGTCCACCGGCGGGGCTTGCACGATGGCTAGGTTCGCTTTCTGTAAGGCTTCGAGCACGCCGCCGAGCGTGGGCAGCACGGGCGTGCTGGAAACGAGCAGCACGCGGCGGACGCCGCGTTGGGTGAAAAACTCGGCGCATTGCGGCGCGCAGCCGTCGCCGATTACAATGCGCGGCGGTTGAAGCAGGTTAACAATATTCATTTTGTATGCGGCGAAAGTGTCTTCCGTTTCTCAAGCCAGCCCCACAGCGTCATGCTGCGCGTGGCTTGTTCCGGCGCGGGGAAGCCATAGCTGGCGAGCCAGCCGACGACCAGCACGATGACGTGCGCGCCCACGCCAATCATCACACTCGGCCAGGTATAGTTGTAATCGTGCAAATCCAGGATGATCTTCGAACCTTTCGTGACCGGACTGGACAACACTGCCCACGCAGTGAACAAGAGTGCGGCGACGATACCAATCCAGAGTCCCTGCTTGTTTGCGCGGCGGTTGAGGAACGCGAGCAGGAACATTCCCGCCAGGCCGGCGGACAGAATCGCCGTGGCGGCGTAGTAAAGTTTCAGCGCACTTTCGCCCCGCCACGCAATGAGCGCGCCGATGCCAACGGCAATCGCGCCGCAAATGCCGACGATGAATTTCCCCAGCAGCAAACGCTCCTGGTCGGTCGAGTTTGGGCGTAGCTTGCGATAATAGTCTTCCACGCCCACGACGGACAGGCAGTTGAGGTCGGATGCCATCGTGGACATCGCGGCGGACATCAGCGCGGCCATGAAGATGCCGGCGAGTCCGGCAGGAATCTTTGTCGTGAGGAAGAACGGAAACACGCGGTCAGCGATGACTTTGCCTTTGTCGTCGAACAAGTGAGGCGGAAGCACCTCGCCAGAGAGCTGGTAATAGGCCCAGAGCAGCGTGCCGACGAGCATGAAGGCTGTCCATGCCGGCACGCACAACACCGCGCCGAACGCCGTGCCTTTGAGCGCGTCGCGGTCGTTCTTCGCCACAAGATAACGCTGCACGAGTGTCTGGTCGGCGGCGTACTTTTGCAGATACCAGAAAGAACCGTAGAGCAGCATCACCCAGAAATTTCCGTTCTGCGCGAGGTTGAAGTCAAAACAGCCCAGGTCGAATTTATGTTTTCCCGCCGCCAAATGAAACGCCGCGCCCGGACCGCCCGGCATGATGGCGAGCAGCACGCCGATGACCACCACGACGCCCGCGAGCTTCACGATGCCTTGCAGCACCTCCGTCCAGATCACCGCCTCCAACCCGCCGATGAGCGTGAAGAAAACCGTCACGAAACCGACGCCGACGATGACCTGGTATTTGTCCCAACCGGTCATGCCGCAGATGGCCGTGGTGATGGTGAAAAGCACGAAACCCATCTTGGAAAAGTGTCCCGCGGTGAACGCCAGCGCGCTGTAGGCCCGCGCGCCGTAGCCAAACCGCCTTTCGAAGTATTCATAAGCGCTCATCCCGACGGCATGGCGGAAGAACGCGATCAACGTTGTGCCGACCACAAGCAACACGCCCACCGCCATAAAACCGGGGACGAGTAGATTCCAGTTCTCTTTATAGGCGGCGCCGGGATACGCGATGAACGTGATGCTGCTGATGAGGGTCGCGAAGATGGAAAGGCCCATCGCCCAGTGCGGAATGGAACGGCTCGCAACGAAGTAAGCCTCGGTCGTGGTCTGCCGCCGCGAGAATCGGAAACCGATCCAAGCCACGCCCGCAAAGTAGAGCGCGATGACGAACAGATCGAGCCAGCGGAGTGACATCATCGGTCAGCTACACGGTTCTGGTTCGATTCAAGCCCCCGCCTCAGTCGGCTGTTAGGGTGAACGAGGCGGGCGAGATCTTCAACTCTGCCGAGCGTGGACATTCTTTGCCTTTCGTTCACTGGACCAGGGCGAGAGTCGCCGGCAATAAGATGGTTTTGTCTTCAATGATTCCTGGCTTATCACGCGTGGTATCAGCGGATTGTCTTCTCAGTCTCTCCGGCACTGCTGGCATTTGGTTTTACCGGCAACGCACCTTCAATGGCGTCGGCCACCCGCCCGGCCAGCACGGCGGAGCCCGCCGTGGTGAAATGGACGTCCGCCGCTAGCTGAAGTTCACTGGATTGGGGCAGGACAAACGAGTATAGATCGTTCACGGCGACGCCGGCCTCCTTCATCACGCGCAGAGCTGTCTCGTTATAACGCGGCACATCCTCCCGATGCCGCGCCGTCTTGAGGTTTCCTTCCGGCACGGGCGTTGTGCTGGCCCAGATCAGCTTCGCGCCCGTGGCCTTAAGCTTGTTGACCAGTTGTCGAAGGTTTTCCTCATAGCGCGGCAACTCTACCTGCGGCTGGCCGTTGGTCATGATTCGCAAATCGTGCAGTCCCCAATTGAAATGAATCACCTCCCAGTGGTTTGTCCCGAGCCAGTTGTCCAGGTCTTTGAGGCCGAGGGTTGTCGGTCCGCCGTTGACAGGAATGCGCTGAACGTTCGCCCGCCCGGAAAGCAGTTTCCGAACTGCGACGGTGTAGCCTATGGAAATCGAGTCGCCTATCAGGAGAACGCGCGGAAGCTTCGGATCATCGGCGATCGGTCGCAGGGCCGCGGCGCTCTCGCTATCAGCGGAATCTGGAGTTGAGGAAAGTTTCCTGACTGACGAAGACACTGGCACGCGAATGACCCGGATGTCTTCCTTGTTCAAGCTGTAAACCAACCAGAGGGCGGCGTCGTTCCATGAGCCGTCGTTGTTCCATTTGGAAAGGCCGCGATGATAGCTCGCGCCCGGATCCTTGTACAAACCTTCGTAACGTCGCGCTGGCAATTCGCCATGCACCGCGTGGGGATCGCCAAACGTAATGCCGTCATCGCTCGTTAACATGGCCAGCGGCCAGCGACGCTCCTTGTCCGGGTTGTAGATCAAGGCATAGCGGCCATCGGAAGTTCTCTGCCCCCAGACCTTGCCCATGCCGCTTACCAATGACTCGGGCCGCAAGGGTTGAGTCCAAGTCCGGCCGCCGTCGCGCGAAATGGTCACCCAGCGGTTCTTCCCGACTCCGACAATCGCGCCGTCCTTGCGCTCGAAGAAACACATCGCCTTGCCGAATTTGTCCGCGTCCTTTTTCAACTGCGCGTCGCCCTCCCAGTTCTTGGGATCGTTCCACTTCATGCGTTGGGACGGATCCAGCAGGTTGCCGTAGTCTTGCTGCAAGAGAAACCGGCGGTCCCCGAGCAACTGCTGACACGCCGTCACGAAAACCTTGTCCGCGCTGGTGTCATACCGCGGCGGTTGACTCGGGACCGCTTGGGGTTTGGCGCGCAGCGTAAAAACCTCGCCGAGCGAATGGTCGGAGCGGAGTTCGCGAACGACCAGCCCCCCTTTTGTGCGCTCGCTCGTTCGGTCGTGGCTCACGCGCAGCCCGGCAATGACCAGCATCCGCCCGCTCGGCGCGAGGAAGAAATACATACGTAACGGTGTCGAGACGCCTTGCGGAAACATCTCCGCCGGCTTAGCCCAATCCTTCCCGTTGGTGGACGAGCTGTAGAGTTCGCGCGAAGGCCAACCATCTTCGTCGCGCTCACAGGAATTCCAGCCAACATAAAGCCGCCCGTGCCAGGCGGCGATATCGGGATGATGTTGATAGGTCCAACCGAGGCCTTCCGCGCGCTCCGGGTGCTCCCTGTCCGAGCGGATGACCGTGTAGGTTTCCAAGCCTGGTGCGGTCGGAAGACCACCGGTAGATAGATCGAAGTTGAGCTTGGCCAGTTCCGGCGCGTCAATGCGCAAGGGTTCGTGCTGCCTCAGGGCGTCTGTCGAAGGTTCCGAGGCCTGAGCCGTCAGACCTACTGTTAAAGTGAGTATTGCCCGCCCCAGGCAGGTATGGAACGCAATAGGCTTCTGCTTCATGCTGCTCTCGTGTTAGGTTGGTTTGAGTCTTTCTAACTGAGCGCTCGCATCTACGCGGGGTAGCGCTCCTGGCGCGATGTTGGGTTCATAGGTCGAACGCAGTTGGCTTTCCCTGAACTCGCCGATGCACCAACTAGGAACGCGGGTGGCTAGCTTCGTCATCATTGGCTGATGCTATTAAGGTCCCCCTGCTGCAAGCGAGGCGTAAGCAAGTCAGGCCGAGCGTATTTTGCCCCTATTGAACAGGGGCATTTGTCCTTAACGCAGTTCCATTCGTGTCTGGCTTTCAGCCGATGCAGTCTGGACAACCCAGCCGTCACTTTTCCGCCGGCCTTTCATCCATCAGTTCATACCTCACCAGATTTGGACCGCGCCAGTCCGAAAACGCCACCAAGCCTCCCTGTTCGTTCCACACTTTCCAGGTCCAGGTTCCATCGCTGCGGTAAAGTTTCTCCCAGGCCTTGCCGCCGAAGGGCCGCCAATACGTTTCGACGCCGACCCGGCGGCCCGCGGCGAACGTAGTCTCCCACTGCTTTGGGCCACCCGCGCAGTAGAAAACCTGGAGACCCTCCAGCAGGTAGCGGCCGTCCTCCCCGGTTCCCGCGCTCCAGGTCACGCGGGACGTGCCATCGGGGTAATTCTCCCGGTAAGTCTTCACCGAGCCGGCTTGGATCTTCACCACTGCCGGCGCCACGACGGTCTCGCGGGACAGCACCCACGCTTCGTTCAACTCGATCTCCAACTCCGGGCGGTTGTGCGAGGTAATGATGTGGATCACTCCGTTAGGTTCCTGCGTGGCGGTGGTGTAGCCTACCGTGCGCACCGGGACCGGTTTGCCGTCCTCGCCAAGGGTGTTGCCGCCCTCCAGTTGGCGCATGTGCCAGGTCTTGCCTTCGTCATCGCTGACTGCCGCAACCGCCGTGTTCGGCTTCTCCGCCCGCTGCTTGCTAGAGTAGGTGTCACCGACGAAAAACAGGTGCCCATTGCGAAGGCGGGTGACGCTGGGGCGCTGCCCGCTGTTGAGGGCGGAGAAGGGCAGTTTGGACAATTGGTAGGACTTGCCGCCGTCACGGGAAGTAAAAAGCGGCATGAATCCGTCGATGTCCGTGTTCTTGCCCCCAAAGCCGAGCAGGCTGCCGTCCCGACCAAGGGCTAGTGACGTGTGCCGTCCGCCCGTCCGGCCGCCGGTGTCCCGCCAGTGAACTCCATTGTCCGGGGAGGCGAACAGGACCGAAT